>Ga0153972_1000316_pt1 | contig 15038 bp, 14 predicted proteins | sample TSGA056MetaG_FD_104732 | JGI IMG/M metagenome (GOLD analysis project Ga0153972, IMG submission 104732) | Attine ant fungus gardens microbial communities from Georgia, USA - TSGA056 MetaG | ecosystem: Host-associated > Fungi > Mycelium > Unclassified | place: USA: Georgia, George L Smith State...
CCCCCTTTCGCACCGCAAAGGCGGGTGATGTGTTTGTCCCCTTTCACATAACTACTCAGGCCAAAAATGGATTTTTGGCAAAGTAGGTAGTACCAAATAGAAAATATTTTTGCTGTGAACGCAAAAAAGCCCGATTGAAGTAAATCCAATCGGGCAATACAAGATATATAACATACACCTACAAGAAATATGCCATCATCATAGGCGGCACTATCCCGTAGGCTATACGGGCTTTTTTTAATAAGTAAAAAATCGTCAAATTATGTCGAATGAGTTTCTTTAGCATGGCGGCATCCTCCTAATGCCGCCGCACCTGCCTTTTAGCTTTCTATGAAACAAAAAGCTACGGCGGCTTTTTGAAAAACCGCCGTAGCTCTTACCTAAAAATTAGCGCAACAAATCATCTGCCACGATTGCGGTTTTTTTTGATTTGCCGCACGGGCAGTAAGTAAGTTAAGGAGCTTTTTATTATTGTCTATTTCACTTCTATGGAGTAGGCGTATACTGCGCCATCGTTCCAACTACCCACATATAGGGTATCTGCGTGAACCAATACAGCAACGCACCCGCCGATATTATCAACCACAATTTCTGTTGTGCCGTCCGGGGCAAGCGTCCGCACACAACCATCCCCGTTATCAGCCGCAAAAATGATGTTTTGACCGCTTATATCTATACCAACACCGGGACGGCCAAATTCATTTGCAATAGTGCTTGTGTTCCCGTCTGCCGTTACTTTGATAATGCCGCCGCCGTAGTTCGTGACATAAAGGTTTCCGTCTAAATCTTCAACCACTCCTACAGGCGTTCTCATTCCATTTGCTACCAGTTCAACCTTGCCGGAAGCGTCCACTTTGACAATTTCATTACTGCCCCGATTTGTTACTAACAGTTCGCCAGTTTGATTAAAAGCTATTCCTGTGGGGGTATGAAATCCCTGTGCGAATGTGCTTTTTTTGCCGTCAGGCGTTACTTTGTAAATAACGTCCTTTGAATAATCGGAAATATACAGATTGCCGTCCTCGTCAAAGGCCAAGCCCGCCGGGGAACCCATTTCATTAGCAAATACGCTATGATTGCCCTCTGTATCAATTTTGGTGACGGTGCTGCCACTCCAATTAGATACATACAGGTTTCCGTCTTTATCTACGGCAATTCCCGTTGGAGCTTGAAAGCCCTCATATGTTGCCTTTAGCGTCAATGTTACCCCATCTTTCATATTGTTTTGTCCCTCCGATACGTTCCCGCTTGTTGAGGTGGTTTCTATTGCCGATACGGGCGGGGATGATACAGGCAGGGATGATTGTCCCGCTTCCGTTGTGGCATTGGAACAGCCTGTCATGGAAACAAGCATAGCTATTACCAAAGAAATAAGTTTTGTCATTATCAACACTCCTTTTTAACTTTTTTATTTGCTCAAAGCAATATTTCTTTCAGCGAAAACCTTTTTCGCTACATTGACAGCATTAAGCACTTTGGGAAAGCCTGTATATGGAATACACTGAATAAAAGTTTCAATGACTTTTTCAGGTGATATTCCCACATTCAAAGACCCGTTTATATGAACCTCTAATTGAGCTTCACAACCTCCGGCAGTTAATAAACTGGCAATCGTTATAATCTCTCTTTCCTGTAAAGAAAGTCCCTCCCGGCAGTAAACATCCCCAAACGCAAATTCAAGAATGTATCCTCCTAAGTCCGGGGCTATTTCCTCTAAGGAAGCGATAACACGCTCCCCGCCGTTGCCATCCACCTCTTTCAGTTTTTCAGTTCCTCTTTTCATGCGCTCGTTTTCCATTTGCATAACCTCCTATATTGTGGTATACTCATACCATACAATGTAGAGCTAACTCGAGGTCAAGTATTTTTTAGGGGGAATTTTTATGGGATACGCTATCGGTGAATTTTCATCACTCACTGGAATTAACATTTATACTCTGCGGTATTACGAAAAAGAAAATTTAATCATTCCCGAACGCAAGGAAAATGGCAGACGCTTATATTCCGACGGTGATATATCATGGATACAATTCATCAAACGACTAAAAGATACGGGTATGCCGATTAAGGAAATACAAAAATACGCCCAGCTTCGGGCGAAAGGTGACAGCACTTTGGAAGAACGGATGGAAATGCTGATACTGCATAGGGCCGTTTTGAAAGAGGAAATCGCCGCCATGCAAGAACATCTTACAAATCTTGACGATAAAATCGGTTATTACAAAACGGAAATAAAGAAAAAAAATCAATGTGCGGGATAGGGGCATAAAAAAGCGGGAACGTGACGGCCATTGGCCGTCACGTTCCCGCTTTTTTATGCCTATACACTTTCGATTTTTTCAGAGTACAAACGGTTTGTATATAACCATTCTATTTATGCATACCTTTTTCTATGGTTTGATAGTCGCTACCCGAAGTTTAATATACGAAATCATCAGGCACTTTTCTGTTAAAGTTATAATCACCCCACTTTGATAAATAATCATAACTGGCTTCATATGAAACTCCGTCTATCACTAAATAGGTATTGCTATTGTTGGTAAATGTATGCCGCTCACCATCTGTTGTCGTAATATAAAAAGTTATTCCACCGCCAGCAATTTCTTCTGAATTTTCTATTTTATTGCCTTTTGCGTTATTAACTATCTCTACAATATCCGCAAATTCTGAAACGTCACAATCTTTGTATCTCTCATTCTCAAGGCTTGGCATAGAAACGGCTTCTATTTTTTCAACATCACTAACTTTCAGATTTTGCGCCCATGCCATATTTTCATCTTTGTTGTTACAGCTTGAAAATGTTAATATTAAGCAAAGAAACGTGACCATTTTAATCATACTTTTCATTATCGAACCACCTCATTATGATTATAGATGTGCTTCAACTTTCCTCCGGCAAATCAATATTTGCATAATCAAAAGTAATTTTTTTACATTGTTTGCAAATATATGCGTCAAAGCAAGCCCCACGCATTACATTATTGACAAGCATTACCTCGTCCTTATCTGGATGTAATGATACTTTGTGTTTCCTCTTTGCCCAAAGCATACGATTACCCAGTTGTAAATACCCTTTTTCCATTTCAGTTTTGCAAGCAGGACACTTCATAATATCACCCCCTCGTTCTTTACTATACAATGTAGAGTAAGCTCTATGTCAAGTGTTTTTGGTGTTTCGTTGCTGCTCCGATATATGGCATATTTCTTGTATGTATATGGCATACTGTGACATTCCCACGGTAATACTATGGCATATACAATGTAAGAGGGTGTCATACTATGCCATCAGAAAGAACGTCTACGGCTTTTAATAGCTTTGGAAATGACCTAAAAGAAGCGCGAAAAAGATTAAAAATATCCCGCCGCAAATTGGCTGAAATGGTCGATATGGATTGGCGGTATCTTGCTAATATTGAGAACAGTGGATTTATACCGAGCTTACCGCTTTTTTATGATTTAGTAACGGCTTGCAGGCTCCCGGTCGAAAAATATTTTACTCCCGATATAGATAAACAGAAAAGCAAGGCGCATGAACAGGTCAAACAGAGGATTAACGATTGCCCGGAGAAATATTTGCCTTTTGTTGAGGCTGTCATAAATGAAGCTATCAGACAGGAAGAAGCGGAAAGCGAGTAATCGCGTCCGCTTCTTTCATTTCAAAGCTGCTGTAAGTGTTTACGGCGGCTTTTTCTTTTGCCATGTTGCCAAAAAGCGCGTTTCCCCATGAGTAGTTATTAGGGAAGAAAGTTCCGTAGCAAGCATAGGAAGTGTGTACCCACTTCCGTATTTTTACCTTTTCCGGCTTGCGCCGTAACGGTAAAAATTGCTTGTTGGGAAGTATCCCAAACCCTCTTGAAAGCGAAAGGAGCGACGGCCAATGACCGGCAGGAAACGCAATATACAAGTAAAGTTCTGCGTCACCGAACAGGAGCGCGAATTGATACAACAGAAAATGGCGCAAGTGCCTACAAAAAACCTTGCCGCCTATGCCCGCAAAATGTTGATTGACGGCTACATCATACAGGTAGACCATACCGACATAAAGGCCATGACCGCCGAGATACAAAAAATAGGCGTGAATATCAATCAGATTGCAAAGCGCGTCAATTCCACCGGCAGCGCATACGAACAGGACATAGCAGAGATAAAGGGGGCGTTGGCTGAAATATGGCGACTACAAAGATTAAGCCTATTAAAAGCACATTAAGCAAAGCCCTTGACTATATCCAAAATCCGGGCAAGACGGATGATAAAATGCTTGTGTCCTCCTATGGCTGCTCTTTTGAAACGGCAGATATTGAGTTTGATTTTACCTTGTCGCAAGCTATGGATAAGGGTAGTAACCTTGCACATCACATGATACAGGCTTTTGACCCCGGCGAAACAACGCCGGAACAGGCGCACGAAATAGGACGGCGGCTTGCCGACGAGATACTAAAAGGCCAATATGAATATGTTTTGACAACGCACATAGACAAGGGACACGTTCATAATCATTTGATTTTTTGCGCGGTCAATTTTGTAGACCATCACAAGTACAATTCCAACAAAAAAAGCTATTACCATATCCGCAACACAAGCGACAGGATATGTAAAGAATACGGCCTATCAATCGTAAAACCGGGCGCGGAAAAGGGCAAGGGCTTTATTGAGTACACCGACGCGGCAAGTGGAGAACGGCGCGCCCGTCCGGCAAGGGAACAGGGCAGGAGCTACGCCGAGTATGCCGCCGACAAAGCCGGGGGCAGTTTCAAAGGCAAGCTAAAAATTGCCATTGATACCACTATCCCGCAAGCAAAAGACTTTGAGGATTTTTTACGGCGCATGGAAGCGTCGGGCTATGAAGTCAAGCGCGGCAAATATATTTCGTTCCGCGCCCCCGGTCAAGAGCGTTTCACGCGCTGCAAGACGTTAGGTGAAGATTATACCGAGCAAAGCATTACCGAGCGCATACAGGGCAAAAAACAGCGCGTTTCGTTACCAAAACGCGACGATAAAACCGTGTCCTTGCTTATTGACATTGAAAACAGTATCAAAGCGCAACAAAGCCGGGGTTACTCCCAATGGGCGAAAATCCATAATTTGAAACAGGCGGCGAAAACCCTAAATTATTTGACTGAAAATAATATCCTGCAATACGCTGATTTACAGGCGAAAATCGCGGAAGTGACCGCCGCAAGCGACAGCACCGGCGACGCGCTGAAAGGCGTGGAAAAGCGATTGTCTGATATGGCCTTGCTTATCAAGAATATTACAACGTACCAACAGACAAAGCCCGCCTATGACGGATACCGCACGGCACGGAATAAGGATAAGTACCGGCAAGAGCATGAAAGCGCGTTAATACTCCATGAAGCCGCCGCCAATTCGCTACGGTCTGCGCGGATCGGCGGCAAGCTCCCCAACGTGGCGACGCTGCAAGCGGAGTATTCGCGGCTCACGAAAGAGAAAGAAGCCCTATACGCTGATTATGGCAAGCTAAAAAAGCAAGTCAAGGAGTACGACGTTATCAAGCGGAATGTTGACAGCATTTTGCAGCCGCCGCAAGAGGATAAAAAGCGGACGGTGGAAACAGAGCTTTAGCAAGGGCAAAATTATATAAATTTATCCAAAATCTATTGACCTCGAGTGTACTCTACATTATATACTGTCTATGGTTGGAGGTGAAAATGGTATGACACGCAAAGAAATAGCGAAAGACTTTTTTTCAAAGGTTGTTTTGCCGGTGTTTATCGCATGGTTTTTATATGCCATGTTCAAGCCGGTTTTCACGAAAGAGGGAGTAACCGACTATTTCCTTGTATGGCTCATGTGTGGTATTCCATTCGGCATTAGGCGCGTGTATTTATGGATAATCCCGCGTGGTTTTGATATTGGCGGGACGGTGGGAGTATGGGCTATCAATTTCATTGTCGGCGGTCTGATAGGCGGCGTTGTATTGATATGGCGGCTTGTGTGCGCCGCCTGGTATCTTATCTTGACGGTGTACAGGATAGCAACATACAGCCGCGCTAATATTATCACAACAGATATTCAGTTTACCCCGGCCAAAGGGGAAAAGGAATAACTCACCTTTGGCGCAATAAAGGGAACAAATCAAATTATACTTTCGTTTGATTTATTGAAATAATTTATAGGAGGCAAGCTATGAAAAAAAACAGAGTTGCATTTGTTTATCTACTGGCCATTAGCATACTATTATTAACGGCTTGTGGAGCTAAAACATTTGAGCTTAAAGGCATAACAAAGATTGAATTAATAGACGGCTCCAATGGAAAAATCGTCGAGGTTATCGAGGAAGAACAAATCCAGACAATAATTCAATCTTTCGCTAATAATGAATTTAAGAAAGGGCAATCATCTTCTGATACTACCGGGTGGAGTTATCGCCTTAAATTCTATCAAGATGACAACACTCAAGCCGATATTACGGTTATGAATAATGAAAAAATTTCTTTTGATGGTTACTTCTACGATACTAAGGACGGTACAATAAACATTATTTATTTAGATGAAATACTAAACAAGACAGAAGAATAGCATTATATTTGCGTCTTAGTCTCCAAACACGCAATAAAGCAATAATGTGCGATAAGGCGCACGAAATTATTAGGAGGTCGTGGGAAATGTTTGATATTCCATTTGAATATGGCGAAATCTTTACAATCATTATGTATTTTGCTCCGGCGTTAATATCGCTTGTTGCCTTGTGGTTCATAAATAAGAAATTCATTTGGCTATCAATACCTATAACGATAATAGCTGATTTGATTGCTTTTTGGAGTGCATTGACTTATTACGAATCATGGCAGCTTGCCCTTGTATTTCTAATTCCGCAGATTATTGTTGTAACTGCTATTTCTTTATTTATCATGCGTATTTATAGGAAGAGAGCTTCGAGATAAATTTTATCTTTGTTTACGCCTTTATCTCCAAAGGCGTAATATAGGCAGCAAAAAAAGAACGGGGCGTGACGGCCAATAATGGCAATCGCGCCCTTTATTCTTTTTATGGGGATTATGATACCTTTTCCCCGCGTTTTTACCGTTTCGCCCCCGGTAATACAAAGGCATTACCGCGTCCATTTGCGCCGCGCACAAGCGGCAAAAACCTTGAAATAAGCACCTTTTCTATACAGTTTTTCGCCCTATCTGTCTACTATCGGGCATGGAACGGTAAACGGCAGCATAGACGCAAAAAAACAGGGACGCGGCAACCCTCACGGCTGCTGCGTCCCTGTTCTGCTTATATGGTTTTCCGCTTGCTCTCGTACTTCGGACACTCGACAATAATTACACGGAAAGACTGTTTACACTCGCGGCGGCATTTCCGGCAAAGGGCGTTATACTGCCGCCGTCCGTTGTCGCCAATAAATAAGCTCCATTCCATACGCGCCTTTTTGGATAGCTTCGGCATAGGCTTTACCCGTCCCCATCCTCGGCGGGGTCAATGGCAAGCTGTAAGTATTCATCATCCGTCAGGGCGTTCAGTTTTTTAAGCGTCTGTCCGGCCAGCTCCCGCATATCGTTTTCCATAAAAGGAAGCGCGGCGGTCATTTCCCCGATAAGCTCCCGCCGCGTCCCCGTGTTGTAAATGCTGATAAGGTTTATTTCCTCAACGGTAAAATTGTTATTCATGCGCTCATACCTCCAAATCGTTATTATGGGTTTTTGCCTTATCCGGCGCGGGCTTGTCTTTGGCAAGCTGCGCCTTGCCCTCGGCAAGCTGCTTGCGGATAGACGGCTTTTTGCCGGCGTCGCGGGTGGGCGCGGGTTTCTCGGCCTTGACCGCGTTTGCAAAGTCAAGCAGATTGATACGCTCCCCGGCCGTTGCCTTTGCTTCAAGTTCCGCGACGGTGGGCGTGTTGTTCATAATGCCGTCAATCATGTTGTAATTTTGTTCGGTGGATTTTTCGGCGGTTTCAAGATAATTTATAGGCTGTATAAACTCATTATGAACGGTAGTCATGCGCTGCATTAGCATGGACAAGTCCGTACTTTCGGCGGCATGATTGACAAGGGCTATTAGCTGCGGGTGGGTGTCGGGTATTGTGTCGGATAGTTTTTCAAGCCGCTTGATTGCCGTATTGTAAGCGGCAACGCCCATTGTCTTGTTGGGGTCTGCGTTCATAACATTTTCGTGCAAGCCCTGTAAATAATCGGCTGTATGCCGTAAGTCAAAGGTTTTTTCCGGCGCGGGCTGCAAAAACTCCGGCACTTCCCTAAATCCAAAGCTATCAACATAGTGCGCGGTTTCCTCGCCCTCCTGCTTGATTATTACAATGTCGGAAATGGAAAGGGAATGTCCCGTAAAATCCTCCGGGTGGTCGATATTAAACTTTTCGTAAATCTGCCCCAAGCTGCCGGTGTCGGCGGTGATGGGCGCGGAATAGACAAGCTCGTAATTTGCCGGGTCAACGGCAATCCCCGCCGCTTGTAACCGCTCCAACGGCTCAAAGCGAAAATCCCTTGTGCTATCGTCGCGCTTTAACTGATAAATAGAAAAGTTGTCGCTCTGTCCGGGCGCGGCGGTCTGCTGCTCCGGCGCGGGCTGCTCCTGCTTCGCGGTCTGTGCAGCGTCTAACCGCGCCTTTCTCTGTAATTCCGTAGGCTTTTCCCCGGTTAGCGGCTGTATGCTTTTAACATAATCACAAGCATAATAGGCGTTGCTGTTTAGCTGCCTTTGCCACGCTCCGGCACTCGGCGCCCACTTAAAACCGTTGCTTTTAAGCTCGGCGCGGGTGTCCGCGTCCGGCTTATCGTCAAAGAAGATTTGCAAGCGGTTGTCCTGCCCGTTGGCTTCCACTCTGCCGCCGTCAAACTGCCATCCGGCAAACGCGGTATTGTTGCGCCGCATCAATTCCTCAATACGTCCTTTTACTCTGTGGATTTCCGCGTTATTATTGGATAACGCCCACGCTTCAAAGGGTTTCGCGTGTTCGCCGCGCCAACTGCGGGACATATCCGCTTTTAGTCTGTTGATAAGCTCTGTTGACAAGTCCGGGCAACCGTCAAGGGTCTTATGCTTGCGGTAGTAAGCATTAACGGCTTTCATGGTTTCCTGCGATTGCTCCAAACCGACTAATTTGTCTTGCAGCTTCTTTATGGCGTTTGGGTCGTCCGCGCTAATGCCGCCCATGCCGGTACTGCGGATTTTATCAAGCAAGCCTTGAATATCCCGCCATTCCTGCATATTCCTGTCGCTTGCGGCGTTCTGCTTTTGTTTCTGCCGCACTGGAAAATTAGACGGCCCCGCAATCAGAACAGAGGGGACACGCGCCGTAATGGAATAGCCGTTATTCATATTCTCGGCCAACTTCCGGGCGTAGGTATCAAGAAGCCCGTCGATTTTATCATGGTACATAGGGTCAACACGCGCCTTTTGACGCTCCGCAATTTGGACGGCTTCATCAACATAATGCCGGTATTCTGCTGTTGCGCTGCCCGGTCTGTAATCTGAAAAGCTGATTGCTTCCTTTGCCCGCCGCGCTGCCCCCTCGTTGATAGGGTAATATTTAACCGTTGTTTCCGGCGCGTCGGTGGCCTGCGCGGGCTGCTCGTCCTGCGGCGGTAAATATTCGCTAATATCGTCGGACGGTACGCCCGGATTATCCGGCGCGTTTTCGGCGGTGGCGGGTTCGCTCCATTCTTCATGTCCGGGCTGCTGCTCCGGCGGGATGGGCGCGATAGCTTCCAACCGCCCCCGTAAACTATCAGCCGTTTCCTTATACTCCGGGTGCGCTTCCATAGCGTTTAATGCCCGGTGCAAGTCAACGGTGTATCCGACTTCTATTGAATGGGCGACAAAGGCCGGGGAAGTATTCGCCATTTGCACGGTTTCCAAAAACGGTGGGTGTTGTTTGTAAAAGCCGTCCATCACTTGTGCAAAATCCTGTGAAAACCGCTCCGGGGTTTCCTGCTCCGGCGTGAGCGTCGCGGCGGTCTGTGGCGCGTCTGATTTTTCAAGTTTGCCGTCGCGGTATTCATAGCCCTGTGCTGCGATAGCTTCAAGGGTGCTTTCCGTAACCTCGCCGCGCTCTTTAATATCGCTGTCAATAAAAAATTGCAGCGTCGCCTGTACCTCATTGGATAGGGCTTGCTGCTGCTCCGGGGGTAAGCTCTCAAATACGGGGCGTTGCTCGGCGGTCTGCTCCCGGTCTTTTTGAAGCTCTGTAAAATGCCCGTCAATCTCGGTGATAAGCTCGGCGGCTGCGGTGCGGATTGTTTCAAGGGATGATTTTAATTCCGCAAGCTCCTTGTTGCTGCTCCATCCGGCGACGTAACCAAAGGAATAGTCCGACGTATCAAGACCGTAATGTTGGCAAACGGTATAGGCGATACTTTCCGCTTCCACTTCACGGGTGCGCCGGTCAACGCGCTGCTGCTTGTCTGCCGGGGCGTTTAGGTCAATATCATGCAAGCGGGAATGTGCTATCTCATGGATAGCGGTTTTCAGCGTTTGCAATTCGCTCATGCTCTCTTTAATTGCAATCCGCTTATCCTCCAAGTGATAATAGCCGTTTGCGCCGCTTTCGATATTCTCAAAGGCAACCGGCACGGGCGACGCTTTTTCAAGGGCTGCGAAAAAATCCTTGTACTGCTCGACGCTGCCGGTCAGATTGTCAACGCCAATCGTCGGTAGCTCCTTGCCCTCGGTCTGCGAAACGTCAAAGACGGATACAACCTTAAAAGCGGGTATAGTAATCTCTTTTTCTTCGGTGACGGGCTTTCCGTCCGCGCCTATAACCGGCCTTCGCGTGTCGGGGTCGATTTTCTCCATTTCCTTTTTAATTTTGAACGGCGACGGCGCAAGGATTTTAATACCCTTTTCACCCTTTTTTACTTGCCGTTCAAAGTTGCTTTTCCATGCGGTATAACCGGCAATATGGGAAGCGTCGGGCTTTTGCATGGCGATTAAAATTGTGTTGTTAAGACTGTAATTGTGGAACTTTGACAGCGTTTTCAGATAGTCCGCATACTGTTCGCTTTCAAAAATCCCGGCTATGCCCTGCTCTAATTTTTCGGTAATTTCTTTGAGCTTTTCGGCGGGATTTTCCGCGTTCAGCACAAGGGGGATAACCGGCTGCGGCTGCGCGGGGGTTGGCAGCCACACAGTGGCCACGGCGGGGGCGCGGGTGTCGATAGCGTCATAGTCTATTTTATCCGGGTTGGGGCGCGTCTGCTGCTCCGGCTGCGGATAACTCATAATGCGGTACTGTTCCGGCACTTCATTAACCGGCTTCCATTCGTCGCCGGTTTCAAGGATATATCCATGCTCGGTAAATTGCCCCTTTTCATGCGCTGCGGCAAGCTGCCCCAACATTTCAATGTTAATCGCGCCTATCCATTCCTCCGGCATTTCAATCATGCCGGATTTATCCAAGTAATACTCGCCAAGCTGCACATGATTATAAGCGTCGGGAATAAGCACGAAATAATCCGTGTTATGTGTGTATTCTGCCAAGTGGTGAACATCATCCCAATAGGCCATAACCTCGGCGGCTGCGTTCAGCTTTCGGATTTGGAAATCGTCAAGGGTTTCAAGCCGCGCCGCTAAAAAATTAAGCTCATCAATCCCCGCCGTATTCATATTGCCAAGGGACAGGCGGGAAACGCCGTCAATGGGCGTTTCAATACCGTTAATCAAAAAATCCTGCGGGTTGTCGGCGGTAATGCCGACTCGACGCATGACGGCGTGTAGCTGCTCGGCGGTGGCGGGAAGTTTCAGCCATTCGCCGCCCTCGATACCGCTTTCAAGCCGCGCCCGGTTGCTTATCTGTATAGTTAATGGGTCTTTCATTTTTACGCTCCTTTCGATTATTCGCATTGTGGGTTTATGGAAAAGTACCTTTCGCCAAGTGTCCGCGTCGGTTTCCGTCATGGAAAAAGGCATGGAAAACAAGAAAAGCACTTGTTTACCACACCTTTTACACACAACGGAAAACCGGCGTACACTAACCTCAAAGCACTTTACCACAAGCCCCACAACGCCTACTACTGCGAAAACACATGATGATTGACTGATTGTTAAAAGAAAAAGAGGGTTTGGGATACTTCCCAACAAGCAATTTTTACCGTTACGGTGCAAGCCGGAAAAGGTAAAAATACGGAAGTGGGTACACACTTCCTATGCTTGCTGCGTAACTTCTTTACTCCCGTTTCTCAAAGCGGTAATTGACGTATTTCCCGCCCGTATCAGCCAAAAGCACAACAGCGTCAAAGGTTTTCCCCGCCTTTTCGGAATACAGCCCCTTGACTTTTGCCTTGCCGTTTTTAAGAAGCTCGGCGGTAATCTGTTTTGTCAACGCCTTTTTCCTGCTCTCAAAAAAGCGGTCATTTTTCCACATGGTAAAGCTGCAATCCCTGTTGCCACAATAAAAGTTTTTCTTGCCCTCATAGACAGCCCCGCCGCAACGGGGGCATACTCCGACAGCTTCACGCTCCGGCTTGAAAAGTCCGGCCTTGTCCTGCAGGGGCGCGGCGTTATCCTGCGTCAGCCCCCGCGCCATTTCCTCAATGCCGCGCATGAAATCATCCGGCGACGCTTGCCCTTTGGCAATCAGCGTCAAGGCGTTTTCCCATTCGACGGTGAGCTTCGGGGAAGTGAGCGCGTCCGGCAGAACGGCGACAAGGTTAATGCCGTCATTGGTCGGTAAAAGCTGCTTGCCCTTGCGCTGCACAAAGCCGCATGATACCAATTTTTCAAGCACGGCGGCGCGGGTCGCGGGGGTTCCCAAGCCGCGACGCTCCGCGTCCTCGGTTACGTCCTCCGCGCCCGCGTTTTCCATAGCGGATAAAATCGTATCTTCTGTATAGGGCTTCGGCGGCTGCGTGTAATGCTCGGTAACGGTGGCGGTGACGTTCTCAAAAGTCTGCCCCTCGGTGATAGGCGGCAAGGCCTTTTCGTCCTCGCCGTTTTCGCCCTGGTCTTTGAGCTTCAGCGCGTTTCTGAAAAGCCGGTCAACCGCTTTCCATCCCTCCGCGATAACGGTTTTTCCCTTTGCCGTGAAGCTGTGACCGGCGCACTCAAATACCACCGTAACCGCTTCAAAAACGTGTTTTTCCTTTATAGAGCATACAAGCCGGGTACAAACAAGGTTTAGTAAATTGCGCTCGGTTTCCGGCAGGGTGGAAGTGTCAAAGCCGCTTATCGTCATGGTGGGGATAATAGCGTGGTGGTCGGACACTTTCGCGTCGTTTATCACGTTGCCAATGTAATCAATCGGTATGCCGACGTTGCCCCGGACAAAGCCAACGGAAAGCGCGGCGTGATTGACGATAACGGGGATAGTCTTTAGCATATCGGAAGTTAAAAAGCGGCTGTCCGTGCGGGGATAGGTGAGTAGCTTTTTTTCATAGAGCGTTTGCGCCAAGTCAAGGGTCTGTTTCGCCGTGTAGCCGAATAGTCGGTTAGCTTCGCGCTGCAAGGCCGTAAGGTCAAAGAGCTTCGGCGGGTTCTGCGTTTTCTGCTCCTGTTTGACGGAAACGCAAACGGCTTGCCCGTTATGGCAAGCCGCTTGCATGGCCTGTGCGTCCTCCGCGCCGGGGATCCTCTCGCTGCTTGCGTCAAAATCCCCCGGCGCGATATGCACGATATGATACTTTTCTTTTTGGAAGCCGGATATTTTCGCGCCGCGTTCGGTCAGCATGGCAAGGGTCGGTGTCTGCACTCTGCCAACATTCAGCGTCTTTTGATAAAGGACGCTAAAAAGGCGGGTCGCGTTTATGCCAATCAGCCAGTCGGCTTTTGCCCTGCAAAGCGCGGAATGATAGAGGTTATCATATTCCCGCCCGTCTTTGAGGTTTTGGAAGCCCTCGCGGATTGCACTTTCTTCCATGCTGCTAATCCAAAGGCGGGTAAAGGGTTTCTTGCAGTCCGCCATATGGTAAACAAAGCGGAAAATAAGCTCCCCCTCGCGCCCCGCGTCGGTGGCGCACACAAGGCTTTCAACGTCCGGGCGTTTCATAAGCTCCCGCAAGGTGTCAAACTGCTTTTCTTTGCCGGAAGATAGGGCGTATTGCCATTCGTCCGGCATAATCGGTAAATCCTCCCGCCGCCATTTGGCATAGCGTTCATCATAGGCGGCAGCGTCGGCAAGCTCTACAAGGTGGCCGACGCACCATGAAACAAGGTAGCCGCCGCCCTCGATATAGCCGCTTTTCTTTTTGTCCGCGCCCATCACGGCGGCGATACTCGCCGCGACGCTCGGTTTTTCAGCGATAATTAACTGCATTGGTTGTCCTCCTTTTGGTTGTTTTGGGGGTGAAATTGGTGTATAATTCGTTGCAAGGGGTGATATTGTGCAAACGTGCAAATATTGTAATACGGCAATGATGGGTGAACATGAAACGCTTTCAAGCAGTAGCCATTACAGATTTTTCTATAATTGCCCTAAATGTAAAGCAGTTTATGAGGGTGAAAGAAAAACTAAAGGAAATCAAATATTGATAAATAAATCTCGGTGGTTTAATCCCGAAACGAAATCATTTGAGGAATAAGTTTACCCGCCGCCCATGATTGACGGCGGGTTTGCCGCTCCTGCCGCTATTCCTCGTCCTCCTGTCCGTCAATGTCGCTGTCGGCGGTGTCCATACCAATAAGCCCGTCCGTTTCGTCCTCGTCCTCAAACTCCAATTCGTCAAAGGTTGTGTTACCCTGCGCGGCCTGTTTCGGCTTTAAGACTTTGAAATAATAGAACGCGCCGCCGCCCGCCGCCGCGATAAGCAATACGAAAATCAGTAAGCCGCCCATGCCGCCGCTTTTCTGTTCCGGCTCCGGCTCCGGCGTTGGTTCGGGGGTCGGCTCCGGCTGCGTCGGCGTGACAACGGGCGCGGGCGCGGTGTCCATATCCTCAATCAATGCTAAAAGGTCGGCTTCGTCCACAAGGTTAAGGAAGTACACATTTTCCGTATCCCCGGCGCGGTCAATGATGATGTAAAAATAGTTACCGCCTTTCGTTACGACGGTAATAAACTGCTTATCCTCGGCCTGTTCGCCCTGTATATCGTCAACAAGGGTCAAGTTGCCGTCCGGCGTAA
>Ga0153972_1000317_pt1 | contig 15007 bp, 16 predicted proteins | sample TSGA056MetaG_FD_104732 | JGI IMG/M metagenome (GOLD analysis project Ga0153972, IMG submission 104732) | Attine ant fungus gardens microbial communities from Georgia, USA - TSGA056 MetaG | ecosystem: Host-associated > Fungi > Mycelium > Unclassified | place: USA: Georgia, George L Smith State...
AGGAGGATAAGCTCGCGGCAGGACTTATAAAGCTTAATGAAGAGGATATCTCCTTCAAGCTTGTTAACAATGCAGAAACCCATCAAATGGTGGTTTATGCACTCGGCGACATTCATCTTGATGTTCTTTGCGCAAAGCTAAAGGGCCGTTTCGGCGTTGATTCCGAGCTGAAGCCCGCCAGAGTACCATACAGAGAAAAAATTAAGTCCAAGGTTGAGGTTCACGGTCGTCACAAGAAACAGTCAGGCGGCAGCGGACAGTTTGGTGATGTTTGGATTCGCTTCGAGCCTCAAGAAGAAACCGACGATTTGGTCTTCTGCGAGGAGGTTTTCGGCGGAAGTGTTCCTAGAAACTTCTATCCTGCCGTTGAAAAGGGGCTGCGTGACTCAATTGTGCACGGCGTGCTGTGCGGGTTCCCGCTTGTGAACCTTAAGGCTACGCTTTATGATGGCTCCTACCACCCTGTTGACTCTAATGAAATGGCGTTTAGAATGGCAGCGCAGGTGGCATACAAAGCAGGTATTCCCGATGCAAAACCTACGATTCTTGAGCCAATTGGGGCTTTGGCGGTTACTATTCCGTCCGACTATCTTGGCGATGTTATCGGCGACCTTAACAAGCGCCGTGGGCACGTTATCGGAATGAACCCTGATGATGACGGGCATACTGTTGTCGAGGCGGAAGTGCCTATGGCAGAAATGTCCTTCTATACAATCGACCTTCGCAGCATGACCCAAGGCAAAGGTGCTTTTGTGTACAAGTTTGAGCGCTATGAGGAGGCCCCCTCTAACGTTCAGCAAAAGGTTATCGCAGAAGTAAAGGCACTTGAGGAAAACAACTAAGCATTTATCTGGAGATAGTTATTAATGAATTCTAAGAAAAATCTATTTTATCCTATGTGGGCAATGGCGATTATCCTATGCGTGGTCTTGGTTCTGTTTTCGCTCATCTTTGTCTCCTGTTCTTCGGTACAGCCCAAAGTCGCAGGCGGCGACAATAACGAGCAAACTAATAAAGCCGATGATAACACTCCCGACCAGCAGCAAGACCAGACCAACTCCGACGATGCTTCGTTGCAGTCGCCGACAAGCCAAAGCAATATCCAAGCAACAACAAGGCTTGCTACGACCGAGGACGCAGGAACAGAATATATCAGCAAAATAACATTCCTCGGCGACAGCACCACTTATGGATTAAAATACTACGAGATTCTGCCAGAGGGCAAAAATACAAACCAGGTTTGGACGCCTGTAAGCGGCACGCTTTCGCTGTTTGAGCAGAGTATTGCAACTATTGAGTACCCCGAAACAGGCGAAGAAATCTCAATTGTCAGCGCAGTAACCCGAAAGAAACCAGAAATTCTGCTTATAACGCTTGGCGTAAACGGTATTGCGACAATGCAGGAGGATTATTTCATCTCCGAGTACATAAAGCTTGTAAACAGCGTTCTTGAAGCAAGCCCTGACACCATTGTAATTCTTAATACTATGTATCCTGTAGCATCCGATTATAAAAACATCGACGTAATCAGCAATGAAAAAATTGTCCAAGGCAACCTATGGATTGAACAGGTTGCCGAGGACACGGGTGTAAAATTCCTAAATACATACGAAACGATTGCAGACAGCAACGGAACGCTGCCTGCCAATTACCAAAATGGCGACGGAATTCACCTTAGCACAGAAGGGTTTAATGCGGTCCTCGCTTATATCAGAACCCACGCATGTTATACAGCACAATAATAAGATATATTCAAGGAGTGGGGAAGATGAAGTGGAACAAAATAATGGCCATTGTGCTTGTTGCAGCAGTGGCTCTGGCGCTGTACGCCTGCGGAAATACAAGCAAGGTGCGCAACGATGTTTTCGTTGAGACCTTGGCGAAAGAGGTTATAGAGGCGCTGGGCAAGGACGATGAAAGTTTCAAGGCGATGGATAAGGACTACATTCAAGGATATATGGGCCTGGACGTTAATAATTATGACGGTTATGCCGTTTATAAAAATGCGATTGGAGCCAATATTGACGAGTTCGGAATATTCAAGGCGAAGAATTCCGATCAGGCAAAGGAAATCAAGTCGGCAGTTGAAGATTATCTTGACATGATGCTTGCAGGGTGGATGGATGAGTATATGCCGCTTGAGAAGCCAAAGCTTACATCTGCAAAGGCTAAGATTGTCGGCAATTACGTTATGTATTGCATACTCAGCGAGGATGCTGTTAAGACGGCAAATGAGACCTTGGACAATGCTCTGCAGGGCTGAGAAAAGTAAAAACGTGGCACACCATTTTGGGTGTGCCACGTTTTTTATTTATTCGTTTACGGTATATCCATATCCGATTGAAAGGTTCTCGCCCGAAAATGTTCCTTCAAGCTTTGACAGAACACGGGCGTAGCCCTCGCTGTCTTCCTCATAGGGCACAGGCTGATAGTTGTTATAGCTAGTCTCGCCCGAGCTGGCACAGGGGATGTGGGTGCGCTCTGAGACGATAACGCTGCCGTCCTCCAGCCTTTCAAGTGTAAGCTGAAGGATAAAGGTATCCTTGTCTCTGGGGTTGGTGTTGCCGCCAAAGGTCCAGTTGCCCATGCTGTAATATATGTAGTGGCCGTTATATTCCTCATAGGGCTGCAGGGTGTGCGGATGGCTGCCGTATACGAAGTCGGCGCCTGCATCGATTGCTGCGTGGCCTTGGGAAATCTGGGTTTGGTTTGGAGTGTAGCTGCCCTCATCGCCCCAGTGAAGGGCTGCGATGATAAAATCTGCGCCATCGTCTTGAAGCTGCTTAATGCCTGACTGGATCTGCGATGTCTCGCCGAAGCTTGCGGCATAGACGCCTATTTTGAGTCCGCCTGCGGTCTCGTAAATGAGGCACTCGTTTCTGCCAACGCTTGCAACACCAGCGTCTAGCAACGCTTCCTTTGTGTCTTCAGCGCCCTGCTCGCCAAAATCGTTGATGTGATTATTGGCAAGGGTTACAAGCTCGACGCTCCCTTCTTTCATAACCTCGGCATAAGATGGATCGGTTTTGAAAATGAAGGTTTTGGCCACGGCGTCCGTGGAGGTGGTAAGACAGCTTTCAAAGTTTGCGAAGGTTAAGTCATCGTTTTCAAAATACTGCCTGGTTTTCGCAAAGGGATAGGAAAAGTCGCTGTTTACGATGGTTTCGTAAGCATACTCCGAGCCTTCATATCCGGGGACGGTTGCAAGCGTGCAATCGCCGATCATTGAGATGAGGAAGGTTTTTTGCGTCTCAACCTCGGGAGACGGATCATCAATAATTTCGGGGCTGTTGCTAACCGGCAGATCCGGAGAGACAGAAACGGACTGCGATACATCGTCTTGCGGATTCGATGTCTCGACTTCCCCGGCATTAAAGCTGCCCGAAAGCAGGCTGCAAACAATTGCAAGAATGATCAGAACTACCGGCAGCACTTTTCTTTTAAAAATATCCTTACCCATTTTTATCTATCTCACTTTTTAGCGTTCATGGAGAGATATGCGTTTATAAATCCATCAATATCTCCGTCCATAACGGCGTTGATGTTTCCATTTTCGTAATTTGTGCGGTGATCCTTTACCAGCGTGTACGGCATGAATACGTAGGAGCGAATCTGGCTTCCCCATTCAATTTTCATCTGAACGCCCTTGATGTCCTCAATGCGCTCAAGATGCTCACGTTCTTTAATTTCAGCAAGCTTTGCCCGAAGGATATTTTTGCAGTTTTCAAGGTTTTGGAAATGGCTTCTTTCAACCTGACTTGCGACAACAAGACCCGTTGGAAGGTGCGTAAGCCTAACAGCTGATGAGGTTTTGTTGACCTTTTGTCCGCCTGCTCCCGAAGCTCTGTAAACGTCCATTTTGATATCCTCATCACGAAGCTCAATTTCCGAGGTGTCGGTGATTTCTGGTGTGACCTCAACGGCCGCAAAGCTGGTGTGGCGGCGTCCGGCGGAGTCAAACGGGGACACACGCACAAGGCGGTGAATGCCGTTTTCGCTCTTGAGATATCCATATGCATTGTCGCCGTTAATTTGGATAGTTGCGCTTTTAAGGCCGGCTTCCTCGCCGTCGAGCCAGTCAAGCAGTTTGTAGGTGTAACCGTGACGTTCCGCCCAGCGTGTGAACATTCTATACAGCATCTGTGCCCAGTCCTGCGCTTCGGTTCCGCCTGCGCCTGCGTGCAGCGTTAAAATGGCGTTGTTAGCATCATATTCGCCGGAAAGCAGCGTTTGCAGTCTGGTGGTTTCTACACTTGTCTCAAGGGCGCTGAAGCCTGCCTCAAGCTCGGGCAAAAGGCTGTCGTCATTTTCCTCAATTGCCATTTCGCAAATTGTGAAAAGATCGTCCCATGTCGCCTCAAGCTTGTTATAGATGGCAATTTTGTTGGTCAGCTGCTTTATGCGCTGCTGATTTTTTTGCGCATTTTGAACATCGTTCCAGAAGCCGTCCTGCTCGGACTGCTCGGTGAGGGCGCTAACCTCCTTGTCTGCATCGTCAAGTTTTAGGGAGACTTTTAGGTCGGAAATAGTTGGTTTAAGTGCGTTTAGCTTTACTTTGTGTTCATCAAACTCGATCATCTTTTATAAGTCCTTTTTTTACAATATACGATTATTATATCATATCCGCAGGATATGATATAACATGAGCTTCGCTCATTTAAATCTAAATGCGCCTCCGGCGCAAGACATAATAACCGCTTGCGGTTATTATATCCAAAAAAATATTTATTGTAAAGTGAAATGCTATTGACAATCTGCATAGTATATGATATAAACATATAAACAGATGTTTATATGATGGGGGGTATAACATTGGAATTGGATTTTGAAAACATTGAGGAGCTATGCAGCGGCGATCACCAGCACGTCCAGCCCTTCGGGTGCAATGTACCCGACGATAAGCAAACGGATAGTCTTGCCGAGCTGTTTAAGGTTTTCGGCGACGCAACCAGAATAAAAATACTTTTTGTTCTGGAGCATGGCGAAATGTGCGTTTGCGATATTGCCCAAGCTATGAAGATGACCCAGCCTGCAATTAGCTATCAGCTTAAAACGCTTAAACATGCGAAACTTGTGAAAAGCCGCAGAGAGGGAAAAATGATTGTTTACTCTCTTGATGACGAGCACGTTCACACTATTATTGGTGTGGCGCTGGAACACTTAAAAGAAAGGAGAGATTAATTATGAAAAAGACTTACAAGATGGATAACCTTGACTGCGCAAACTGCGCTGCAAAGATGGAGCAGAACATTAAAAATATAGACGGGGTGGCGGATGCAACCGTCAGCTTCTTCGCACAAAAGCTTATGATTGAAACTGACGACGCAAGACATGACGAAATCATGAAGGAAGTCTGCAAGGCTGTAAAAAAGATTGAAAGCGATTGCTTGGTGATACTATGAGCCTTCTTAAACCTTATAAAAATACAATTATTCGTATAGCGGCATCAATTTTGCTTTTGATTGCCGCAGTACTGATTCCTGTTGAAGCATGGTACATTAAGCTTCTGATATTTCTTGTGCCCTACCTTCTCGCAGGCGGAGATGTTCTATGGGGAGCGGTAAAAAACATCGGAGGAGGCCAACTTTTTGGTGAGGACTTTCTGATGTCAATTGCCACAATCGGAGCGCTGTGCATAGGCGAGTATCCTGAGGCAGTTTTCGTAATGCTGTTTTATCAGGTCGGTAATCTTTTTGAGCATATTGCAGTCGGCAGAAGCCGCAAATCGATCAGCGAATTAATGGACATTAGACCCGACAGCGCAAACTTGGAACGTGACGGCGAAATTATAGTTGTCTCACCCGAAGAAGTGAACGTTTCCGATATCATCGTAGTGAAGCCGGGCGAGCGCATCGCGCTTGATGGCATGGTTATTGAAGGCACAAGCAGCATTGACACGAAGGCGCTGACAGGCGAGCCTATTCCAAGAGACGTTGCGGCAGGAGATTCCGTGATTTCGGGCTGCATAAACCTGAACGGGGTTATTAGAGTTAAGGTTTTAAGAGCCTATGGCGAGTCAACCGTTGCCAAGGTTTTGGAGCTTGTTGAAAATTCTGCAATGGCAAAATCTAAAAGTGAAAGCTTCATCACAAAATTTGCACGATACTATACCCCGATTGTCGTTTTTCTCGCAATTGCGATTGCTGTTGTGCCGCCGCTTATCTTCGGCGACTGGAGCCGCTGGATTTATTCGGCGCTTATATTCCTTGTAGTCAGCTGCCCATGCGCACTTGTAATCTCCGTTCCGTTGACGTTTTTCAGCGGAATAGGCGGAGCTTCAAAGCACGGCATTTTGGTTAAGGGCTCAAACTACATGGAGGCGCTGACCGCATGTGAGACGATAGTTTTTGATAAAACAGGAACTCTCACAAAAGGCGTTTTTGAAGTTAGCGAAATTACGCCCAATGGCTGCACGCAGGAATATCTTCTTGAAAAAGCTGCCCTTGCCGAAACCTACTCAGACCACCCGATTTCACAGTCGCTTAAAGCGGCGTACAAGGGCGAAATTGACACAAGCCTTGTTTCAGACGCAAGGGAAGAAGCAGGTCACGGAGTTTTGGCGACTGTTTCAGGGAAAGAAATTGCCGCGGGCAATTTAAAGCTGATGCAGTCAATCGGCATAAACGCCGAGATGCCCGAAACGACAGGAACTGTGGTTTTTGTCGCAGAGGATCGAAAATATCTTGGAAACATCGTGGTTTCGGATGTAATAAAAGATGATGCGGCGGAATCAATAAGAAGTCTGAAGGCAATGGGCGTTAAGAAGACGGTAATGCTTACAGGCGACCGGAAAGCTGCGGGCGAAAAGCTTGCAAGAGAGCTAGGCATGGATGAAGCTCTGTGTGAGCTGCTTCCTGCCGACAAGGTATGGCAGGTTGAGAGACTACTGAAAGACAAAAGCCAAAAGGGAAAGCTTGTCTTTGTAGGCGATGGCATAAACGATGCGCCTGTGCTTTCACGGGCCGATATCGGCATTGCAATGGGTGTCCTTGGCTCGGATGCTGCGATTGAGGCAGCGGACATTGTTCTGATGGACGATAAGCCGTCAAAAATTCCGCTTGCAATTAAAATTGCAGGGCGCACGAGGTCGATTGTGATTCAAAATGTTGTTTTCTCTCTTGGTGTTAAGGCGATTGTGATGATATTGGCTATCTTTAATATCAGCAATCTATGGGAGGCAGTTTTTGCGGACGTAGGCGTTTGCGTAATTGCGATCCTTAATGCAATGAGGGCGCTTAAAAACTGAAATCAAAACTAAGAGGCTGCCCCAAAGCCGGCTACTGATAAGACAGTATGAAGCAAACTGAATCTGGGTAGCTGCCATACAGGGCGCAAGAGCAAAACGGACATGTCACCGAAAGTGGTGATATGCCCGTTTTGTCACAATTTGGAAGAAATCTTGGGGCTTTCGAATACAAATCCTCTGCCAGATCCGGTTTTACATCCGTAAACCCGCACAAAAAAGCGGTTTTTTATTGGGAGTGTTCTAAAGCTAATGTACGTAGAAAATGCTTATACTGGTCGTATCATAGGTATAAATATAATTCCATCCTTTTCTTGTTGTTCTCCCATTTTTACAAAGCCTAAATGTTCGTAAACTCTGACCGCATAAGGTGAAGAATTAACGGTAATTTGTCTTACTGCCTCATTATTTCTTAATTCTTCATGCACGGCATGAAACATTTGCCTTGCTATTCCTTTTTTATGATGCTTTTTATCCACAAACATAAGTGAGATATGAGAAATATTCCTTGTTGAAATAACCCCAATAATTTCGCCATTTTGATAATATGCCCACATTTTTTTATGCCCTGACTCTAAGTCAAGAGAAACTTCATCATACTTGTTTTTCAAGTAGTTTTCAAATGTGTTTTTCCCTTCTTGGGCATAATCCACAGCTACAAATTCAGAAAACACATTATTTACAAGCTCAAGGGCTTTCCGCAGATCCTTATCATCAATTTTTTTAATCATTTTTTATGCTCCAAATAATATAAATAATCTAATTGATTGTATTATATAACATAAGCGCAGAGCTGTAAATAAAAAGGACATGAACGCCAAATCGTGCCCATTTTAATACACTACCTGTTTAGTGCTGCCTTAAACCGTTGATTTTACTGTGTTTCTCAAGACCTTCCTTATTGCGCTTCTGCTAATACGGGGGGTTATTTAGATATGTTTGACGGCTTTGTTGTACGAAGAAAATTCTTATACACCTCACTGAATTGTGCAACGGGCCAACATTGTAACCTAGCCATGACAATCAGAATAAAATGGGATACACCCCACTCTAACGAGTGGAGTGATTAATCATTTAAGGAGCTTAACTTGCATGTATTACGTTGAGGACTATAGTAATAATCAACGACCGCAGACTCACGATCATGAATTTGAGGGAAGCGTTAAAATAGCCGAAGCGGACGAGGACCCGCATAACCACCGCTTTGCAGGAGAAACAGGCGAGGCAATCCCTTATAAAGGCAGTCATTACCACAAGCTAAAAACAAATACCGATTTTTACGAGAATCATTTTCACATTGTTGAAAATAGAACCGGACTCGCAATACCGGTTGGTAATGGCAAACACGTTCATTTTGTAGAAGGAAAAACAACAGCAAATGATGGTCACAGACATGAATTTGAATTTACAACATTAATTGATAATCCAATTGGCGACTAATTCTGTTGCGTTTCTAAAATAAGCTATTTTGCGGTGCCGCCGGATACATTGTTTGTCCGGCGGCACCGCATAAAACATAAATTATCTACAGAGCCCACGTTATACTGCATGAGCGCATCTAAAGAAAAGGGGCGACAGTCAGTATTAGACTGCTTCGCCCCTATTCTGATGCAGCTTGCTCATTTTCTCAATGTCCGAGTATCATCATATCGACTAAATTATATATTGCCTACAGAGTATTTCTGGCCATCAGCGGCGCTGAAAAGGCCGGAAGCTTTTTTCCAACGCTGCCCATGGTTAAATCTCGTCTCATCTGTTTGCATTTACTGCCAAAAACCATGTAATGCAGGAAAGATATTTAGCATAAACTTGATTTATAATGCCTTTTGGTGTAAAATCAATCAGCCAATAAATAAGAACCTGAATTCATATTACGCAGAAGCTATCGTAAAAATCTTATACATACTCTACTTAAACGCTTGTAAATACGGGTTCTAATAATGGAAAAACAGTGTATTTAACCCATAGGAGGTATCGTCTTGGCAGATAACCAGAAACAAAATTACCTGCACGGAGCAGCAATCCTCGCCGCAGGGATTGCGGTTATTAAGCTTCTTGGTGCAGTTTACAAGATTCCGCTTGGTAACATATTGGGGGACGTTGGCTACGGTCATTTTATGGTCGCATACAACATCTACAATGTATTTTTAACAATGGCCACAGCAGGTTTTCCTGTTGCGCTATCCCGAATGATAAGCGAGGCCCACACACTTGAAAGACCTATGCAGGTCAAGCGCATTTTCTCGGTTTCGCTTGTATTGCTGGCCGCTATAGGTGCAGTTTCGGCAGTTATTATGTTTATGTTCCCTACGGAACTTGCCGCAATGATGGACGATGTTAAAGCGTCGCAGAGTATTTGGGTTCTGTCACCTTGCGTTTTACTCGTTTGCATTGTTGCCGCATATCGTGGTTATGCCCAGGGCCACGGAAATATGAAGCCGACTGCGATTTCGCAGATTATTGAGGTTGTAGCCAAGGTTATTGTCGGACTTGCTCTTGCAATTATGCTTACATCTATGGGAAAGAGCGAGGCGATAACCTCTGCCGGCGCTACATTCGGCGTTACAGCCGGCGGACTTGCAGCTTTGATTTATCTTGTTATCTGCAAGCGCAGGAACTATCCAAACAAGCCCGTTGCAAATCCTGACGTGCCCGACAGCAGGAAACGGATCCTATATAATGTTCTTCGAATCGGCATACCAATAACATTGGGGTCATCTGTTCTGAGCCTTATTAGCCTTATCGACGGCAAACTGGTTCTTAATAGACTGCAGGACGCTCTTGGCTATACCGAGGATTATGCTGTTACGCTGTATGGAGTTTATGGCAAGGCGCAAACGCTCTTTAACCTTGCCCCGACCATTATTACCGCCATCACAATTGCAATCGTTCCGGCCATTGTTTCCGAGCTTACAAAGCATGACGGCAAAGCTGCCGGCAGAATAACAAATTCCTCCCTCCGTGTTTCCTCCGTTTTGGCAATGCCAATGGCAGCCGGGCTTTCCGTGCTTAGCTATCCGATAATGAATGTGCTATATCAGGGAAGTAACGAGGCAGGCGTTGGTCTGCTTGCCATTATGGGGATAGACTCATTTTTTGTCTGCATGGCTCTTGTAACAAACTCGGTGCTTCAGGCATATGGAGGCGAGAGATATCCTGTCTACTCAATGGTGGCTGGCGGTGTTGTAAAAATTGCAGTCAACTGGTTTTTGGTGTCCATTCCCGATCTGAATATTTATGGCGCACCAATTGGAACGTTCTGCTGCTATTTTGTAATGTGCATCATGAACTATTTCTTCATGCGTCGCAGTATGCAGGGCAAGGTAAGTATAAAATCTGTTCTGGTAAGGCCATTTATAAGCACTGTTCTTATGGCAGTTGCCGCTTGGGGAGTATATGAAATTTCATCAAGAGTGCTTGGAAGCGGCTCAAGGCTTTTGATGCTTGTGGAGCTTGCAGTGGCAATTGTTATAGCAGTAGCGGTTTATCTTGTCGCAATCGTTAAAACCCGTGCGATTACAATGGAAGATATGCGGCTTATTCCAAAGGGTGAAAAGCTCGGCAGGCTGCTTAGAATAAAAGAGGAAGACTAAGATGATTGAATACGAAAGAAAAGAAAAATATGATATAAACGATTATCGTGAAATAATCAGGATATTAAGGCAGCCGGGCGGCTGTCCCTGGGATGCCGAGCAAACGCACGAGAGCATTCGCCGCAATATGATTGAAGAGGCCTATGAGGCGGCCACCGCCATCGACAACGGTGACCTTGAAAACCTCAAGGAGGAGCTTGGCGACGTGTTAATGCAGGTTTTGACACACGCTCAGATTGAGGAGGATATTGGCGGCTTTACTCTTGACGATATCGCAGATGTCTCCTGCAAAAAGCTCATTTTCCGCCATCCCCATGTTTTTGGAGACGTTAAGGCAGAAACCCCGGATGAGGTTCTGAATAATTGGGACGAGGTTAAGAAGATTGAAAAGTCCCAAAAAACCGCAACGGACACGCTTGTAGCAGTTGCAGAGGCCTTGCCGGCCTTGTGGCGTGCTGAAAAAATCCAGAAAAAGGCGCACAAGGTCGGCTTCGATTTTGAAAATGTCAGCGGAGCAATGGAAAAGCTAAACGAGGAAACAGGGGAACTGGAGCAGGCGATAAGCAAAAATGATCGTGATAATATGGTCGAAGAGCTTGGCGACGTGCTGTTTGCCGCATCCAATGTCGCAAGATTTTTGGATATTGACCCCGAACAGGCTCTTCACAAATCCTGCGAAAAATTCATTGCCCGTTTTGCCTATGTAGAAAAGGCAGTCACACAGACGGGTCGAAGCATGGAGGATATTTCCTTGGAGCAAATGGAAGAGCTTTATCATGCCGCAAAGAGCAAATAATCAATCAAAAACTGAAAAAAAGCTTGACATTTCAGGGGATTTTTGTTAATCTTGCAAAAGCGCTAATAACTATTTTAATGAGCAATATATTTTGCGGCTATAAGCCGTAGTACATTAGGAGGATTATCATGAACAAATCAGAACTTATTGCAGACGTATCAGAGAAGACAGGCTTCTCCAAGAAGGATAGCGAAAAGGCAATCAATGCAGTTTTCGAGACAATCACCGCTTCTCTTGAAGCCGGCGACAAGGTTCAGCTTGTTGGCTTTGGCGTATTTGACGTTAAGGATCGTGCAGCTCGCATGGGCCGCAACCCTAAGACTAAGGAAGAGATCAAGATTCCAGCAACTCGTATCCCAAGCTTCAAGGCTGGCAGAGCTCTTAAGGATGCTGTCGCAAAATAAGTTTAGTCCAATATTTTCGGCACAGGCTTAACTGCCTGTGCCGTTTTGTATAGATATTGGCAGGACTATAAGGAATGGTCATAAAAATGAGAATTGATAAATATCTCAAGGTTTCCCGCCTTATAAAGCGCAGAACCGTTGCAAGCGACGCCTGCGGCGGTGAACGCATTCTGGTGAACGGCAAAGCCGTAAAGGCAAGCTATCAAGTCAAGCTTGGCGACATAATCGAAATAGCCTTCGGTCAGAACACTGTTAGGGTAGAGGTAACCGAAATAAACGAATTTGCAAAAAAGGACGATGCCACAGCAATGTATAAGCAGATTCAGTAAAAAAACCGCTGCAAGCGTCAGCTTGCGGCGGTTGAATTTTTAAATTATTCTAGATCAATTGAAGGCAAAAGATATTTTTTAAGCTCTTCGCTTGCGGTGGCAGGGTCGGCGGTGTAGCATACAAGAAAATGGATGTTTTCCTGCTCGCCGAATTCTGTCAGCCATTCAAGGAAGGAGACAAGCTCTTCATCGCTGCGGTCTCCGATGATTTTTCCGAGATTATCTATAAAAACGTGGGTGATATCATAGTTTCCGGCGCAAATTCCGGAGATAAAGCCACGGAAAAGGTCTCTAGTATTAACGTTGTATGAACTGGTGCCGATAAGACGTGCGGTGTATGGGATGTCGTATGTTAAGTTTTTATCTTTTTCAATGCAGACTACGTTACCGTGATCTTCGTTAAGAGCCTTTTTTACAAGATGTACAAGTGTTTTGGTTTTGCCTGAGCCTTTAAGCCCCATTATGATATTAACCAAATTAACCACGCTCCTCATAAGAAATTTTTAGGTAGAAAAAGTATATCTGGTATTAAAAAAACTATATCATATATGACGAAACTTTTCAATATTTAAATTGTTTTTTTTGGTTAATTTTCCTTTAACATGCTGAACATGTTGCTTTTGTAAGCTTCTACTCCAGGCTGGTCGAAGGGATTTTGCCCTGACATATAAGCTGAAATCGCACATGATACTTCGAAAAAGCATATAAGCTGCGCAAAGCCCTGCTCGTCTCTTGTGTCGCAGGTTATTTCGATGTTTGGAACGCCGCCTGAAATGTGTGCGGCTTTTACTGCCTGCTTTGCGATTTTGGCGATTTGGGAAAAATCTTTACCCGCAAGATAATTCAACTGGTCAGGATCCCCCATCAGGAATGGCACAGAAAGTGAGGTTCGGCTGTTTGCAAACGAAACAACAGTTTCAAAAATTGTCCTCGGACCATCTTGAACATACTGTCCCATTGAGTGCAGGTCGGCAGGGTATTCAAGGCTTGCGGGAAAAATCCCGATGCCGTTTTTGCCCTCACTCTCGCCGAAAAGCTGTTTCCACCATTCTGCCATGTAACGGAAGGAAGGCTCGTAGCTCGCAAGAAGCTCGATATTTTTGCCCTGCGTGTAAAGAAGCTGCCTTGTCGCGGCATATTGCCACGCAGGATTGTCGGGTGACCTAAGGTCAAGGGTCAGCATAGCCTCCGAAGCGCTTGACATGACGGCTTCAATATCAATTCCTGCGCACGCCATCGGCAAAAGTCCGACAGGAGACAAAACGCTAAACCGTCCGCCAATGCCGCTTGGGATAACGAGGCTTTCGTATCCCTCGGCATCTGCCATGGCACGCAAGGTTCCGTTTTCGGCATCTGTTGTGACAAAAATGTGCTTCTTGGCAGTTGCTCTGCCATACTTGCGCTCAAGAAGAGCTTTGGCGACCCTGTAACCAAGCGCAGGTTCGAGTGTTGAACCCGATTTTGAGATGACATTAACACAAAAATCACGGTCGCTGATAAGCGCAATCGTTTCGTTGATTGCGTCTGCGGACAAGGTGTTGCCCAAGAAATAAACCTCGGTTGCGCCCGAGCCACAAATAGTGTTGTGGCTCGGAGTTTTAAGCAGCTCAATGGCTGCGCGCGCACCGAGGTAAGAGCCGCCGATTCCGACGACCAACAGTATGTTTCCAAGCTTTTTAATTTTTTGCGAAAGGCTAAGGATTGATTTTAGCTCACGAGCATCAAAGGCAGAAGGCAGAGATAGCCAGTCAGTGAATTCGCCACCAGGGCCTGTAGCACCCGAAAGCGTTCTGTGAGCTTCTGCCGCTGTAGCATAATCCGGGCCCGCTTCGTTGAAAAAGCTCTGTGCGCCAGATAAGTCAACTGTAATCATATTCTTCTCCTTGTCGTAACTATATCATATTCTGTAAAGCTGATATGATATAACAATGAGCTGCGCTCATTTAGATAGAAATGTGCCTAAACGCAAGATATAATTACTTTTTACGGTAATCGCATAATTATACCCTATATTCGCTGAAAAATCAATATTTAACTGCCACTTGCCGCACTACTCGGATACACCGAGAAGCGTTTTTACAAGAGAGGCAAATATTTTGCCTATCGTTATTCTGCAAACCTCATTTTCGGCAACGAGAGGAACGTCGCAATAAAGCTTATCGCCAATGTAAACCTTTAGTGTTCCAAGCTGCTGGCCAGCATTGATCGGGGCGCTTATGCCCTCAGGAAGATCCAGCTCATATTTTACGCTTGAAACATCGCTCTTTTTGATTAGAATCGATGGGCTGTCACCCAGAACAGGCTGAACCGAGTTTACATCTCCAAGAGTAACATCAAGCGGAGCAATCGCCTCACTTGGTGTTAGCGGCATAAGCGTGTAGTTAGCAAAAGCATAGTTTAACAATGTCTTAGCACTTTCAAAGCGGTCGTTTGAGGACTGAGCTTTGAAAACAACAGCAATGTATTCAACCCCGTCACGTTCGGCGGTTGCCGACAGGCAATGCAGCGCCTGCGAGGTGAAGCCTGTTTTAAGACCTGTTGCGCCTTCATAATAATAAATCAGCTTATTTGTGTTTGAAAGCCCGAACTGGCCGTCTCGTGCGGTATCCATCCAGATAGTGGTGTAATCCTTTATCTTTTCA
>Ga0153972_1000318_pt1 | contig 15001 bp, 13 predicted proteins | sample TSGA056MetaG_FD_104732 | JGI IMG/M metagenome (GOLD analysis project Ga0153972, IMG submission 104732) | Attine ant fungus gardens microbial communities from Georgia, USA - TSGA056 MetaG | ecosystem: Host-associated > Fungi > Mycelium > Unclassified | place: USA: Georgia, George L Smith State...
TATAAAAAAATTTATTGACAAAGCAATATTTACCATGTTAATATACACATATGTGCGAGTAAGTCGCATGTTAATCAAGCAGAGTATCCACTCTCACCTTACGGCAACCGGGCTTGTAAGTGTTCATGATTCTGATACGTACGGCAGACCTTGGGACTGATTGGAAAGTTTTGGGTTTGGATGTAATTTGGGAAACAGGTGGATAGCTATGCTATCCATTTTTTTTTATTTTATAGGAAATTCTTCGGAATATCCTAATCTCAGCGAAGAACCGAAGGGGTTCTTTGTGTAAATTGACTGATTTCTTATGGAGGTGCAAGACCATTAGCGATTTAATGATTAACGAACAGATCAGAGACAAGGAAGTACGTTTGGTTGGTGAAGGCGGAGAGCAGTTAGGTATTATGTCATCAAGGGAAGCAATGAGACTGGCGGAAGAGGCCGGTGTTGACCTGGTGAAGATAGCGCCTACGGCGAAGCCGCCGGTATGTAAACTGACTGATTATGGAAAGTTTAAATATGAACAGGCCAGAAGAGACAAAGAAGCGAAAAAGAAACAGAAGGTAATTGAGATAAAAGAGATCCGGCTGTCACCCAATATTGACACCAATGATCTGAACACTAAAGTGAGTGCCGCAAGGAAATTCCTTTCCAAGGGGAACAAGGTTAAGATGACTCTGCGCTTCCGTGGCCGTGAAATGGCTCATATGTATAAAAGTAAACATATTTTGGACGAAATTGCGGAAAGTCTGTCGGATATTTCCGTAATAGAAAAGGCACCAAAAGTGGAAGGCCGGAGCATGACTATGTATTTAACTGAAAAGCGTTAACCCGTGCAGTTAAAATAGATTAAAGATAAATATAGGAGGAAAATGTTATGCCAAAAATGAAAACCAAAAAATCAGTTGCCAAGCGATTTAAAGTTACCGGTACCGGTAAATTAAAAAGGAATAAAGCGTTTAGAAACCATATCTTAACCAAGAAAACCACTAAGAGAAAACGTAACCTCAGAAAGCCTGCAATGACGGATGAGACTAATGTTAAGAATATGAAAAAATTGTTACCATATGCATAAGCGGTAAGGAGGAGAAACAGATATGGCAAGAATTAAAGGCGGTGTAAACGCCAAAAAAAAGCATAATAGAGTATTAAAGCTGGCAAAAGGCTACAGAGGTGCCAGAAGCAAACAATATAGAGTGGCCAAGCAGTCTGTTATGAGAGCATTAGCCTCATCCTATGCGGGCAGAAAAGAAAGAAAACGTCAGTTCAGACAATTGTGGATTGCTCGTATTAACGCAGGAGCAAGGCTGAACGGTCTAAGCTACAGCAAATTTATGCATGGACTTAAGCTTGCGGAAGTGGACATTAACCGGAAGATGCTTTCCGAAATGGCCGTAAATGACGCAGAAGGTTTTACCACACTGGCAGATCTGGCGAAAAGTAAGTTAGCATAAAAATAAAAGAAGCAGTGTATTATTCAAACTGCCCCCTGGCAAATTAGACAGGGGCAGTATTTGAATGGAAAGGGAGGGTATCGGCGCATTGCGGGCCCAGAACCCTGGGAGTTCTTTTTATGACGGAATAATACCTTGATTTCTTTTCGGAAAGTATAATACATCCGGATCCGGGAAAAATAATGAGTATTTAGTATATTTATTATCCGGAAGGGGAATCATGATTTGAATTTGTATAATATCAGTTATGACCTGCCAATCGGCGCCAAAGTACATCTGAAGGATGAAGCGGCGGAAGTGGTGCATGAGGTGCAGGGTTATGAGTGGTACCAGGAAACCGGGAATGTTATCTTTAAGGATGGCGCCAAATTAAACATGGATCGGTTGGAAATGGTATCAAGGATATCCGAAAACAGTTACTAAGTACCGGATCGGCAAAAAGTAATTCCTTTGCTGATCCGGTGTTTTTAGGTAAAGAAAGTTATGTAACAGTTCAGCCTGCCGGTTAAACTGTTACAAAGTTACATCGATAAAATTATAGCAGAAAAAACTTTAGGACGCTCAGCACCAAAAGATGGGCCGGATAATAGGCATAAAAGAGATACTTAACGGAAGGGCCCTTTTCTCCATTATAAGCAAGCAGCAGGGGGATGGTTGCCGAACAGCCCACAAAGCCGAAAAGCAAGTCGGGTAAGATATCTAACCAGGAATTACCGGGAACAAGCAGATTTAAGCCGGAAAATAATGCCATAAAACACCAGGCGATCGAAACCGGTATGATTAGTCGGGCGTGTTTATTCTTAATTTTATGGTAGCACAGGATCATGGGCACACCCATTAGGGCCCAGTCACAGACCAGCGTGACCAAGGTCAGCAATATGGCAACAAAGACAAAGCCGACCCGCGATTTCATATGATCGCTTAAGTAAATGCAGATTAATCCCAGCAGTAATGTAAACAATACATTAAAGGCAAAGCCCAGGGCATATCCGAAGGGAACCAGAGCCAGAAGCGCAAACAGCAGCAGCCTTAATGCATACCGCTTAAAATTTCTGGTGTACTTATACCCCTCCGTCATCAGACAGGCCATAATGGGAAAAGTCAACCCGCCGGCCCCATAACAGATGTAATAAAGCCAATTGGGCATAAAGCCGCCGAAAACATGTGCCACATGGTTCAGGGTCATTGCAATGATAGCAATTATTTTCAATTGGAACGCAGACATTTAAAACCTCCTTAATGTGTAAATTTGAACACCTGGAATTAGTTTACCATAATTTATCAATAAAGAAAATAATTATTGATTTTTTACGAATTAGGATTACAATGCGCGGTGCGGACTTCGCGACCCGCGCTTGGGGCATTTTTGCAATTGTAATACAACTTGTTGGATTTGGGCATCATGTTTCTATGAACAACGCTAGGTGTGAGTAGTAACCTATTTCTTATTAATCTATCTAAGAATGGAGACAGACGGCTTGACAGAGCAGTAAGAAATATGTTAATTTTGCTTTTAGTGCTTAGTAGAATTAAGGAGAAATATGGAAATATGAATGCAAAAGATATGTTAAAGGGAAGTCCCGGAAAATCTTTATTTTTCTTTGCCCTTCCCATGGTTTTCGGGAACTTGTTTCAGCAATTTTATAATATGGTGGACAGTATCGTAGTCGGACGTTATGTAGGGGAAGACGCTTTGGCGGCGGTAGGGGCTTCTTATTCCCTGACCACGGTCTTTATTATGGTGGCGATTGGCGGCGGGATCGGTGCTTCGGTTTTGACAAGTCAGTATTTAGGCGCAGGCCGGCATGATAAAATGAAAACCTCCATCGCCACTGCGTTGATTAGCTTTTTGGTGCTCAGTATCCTGCTGGCACTGCTTGGCTTTTGGGTGAATTCCTCCATATTGCGGGCTTTGAAGACGCCGGAAAATATTATGCCGGATGCGGTGGTTTATCTTAATATATATTTTGCGGGACTGCCGTTTTTATTTATGTATAATATATTATCAGCTATTTTTAATGCCCTGGGAAAATCCAAGATCCCGCTTTTCCTGTTGTTGTTTTCTTCCCTCTTAAATATCATTTTAGATCTGGTTATGGTGCGGGTATTCCACATGGGAGTGGCCGGAGTGGCAATCGCCACAGTAATTGCTCAAGGTATTTCCGCTGTAGTCTCATTTATGATTCTCTGGCATCAATTGAAGCGATATCAGGTGCCGGAAACGGAAAAATTGAAGTTATTTGATTTCGGGATGCTGTTTCGGGCAACGAAAATAGCGGTACCATCCATTATCCAGCAGTCGATCGTCAGTATCGGTATGTTGTTGGTGCAGTCGGTGGTCAACAGCTTTGGTTCTTCCGTATTGGCCGGTTATTCTGCCGGAATGCGGGTGGAGTCCATCTGCATTGTGCCGATGATCGCCACCGGCAATGCCGTTTCCACTTATACGGCTCAAAATCTGGGCGCCGGACAGCCGGAAAGGGTGAAAAAGGGATATTGGTTCAGTTGGGCGATGGTTATTAGCTTTGCTGTCATTATTTGTCTGACCCTGAACCTATTTCATGATAATATTGTTGCCATTTTTATGGAAGTAAACGAGGGCGGACTGGCTTTTGCAACAGGGAACGCTTATTTGGTCTTTATCTCCTGGTTCTTTGTCCTGATTGGCTTGAAAGCGGTAACGGACGGCGTCTTGCGGGGGGCCGGAGATGTTGGTGTATATATGGCGGCTAACTTAATTAATTTAAGTATTCGGGTCTTTGTCGCCAATTATTTTGCTCCTATTTGGGGAGTGGCTGCCGTCTGGTATGCGGTGCCAATGGGGTGGGCCGTGAACTTTACCATATCCTTTATCTGGTTATTAACCGGTCATTGGGAGAAAAAACAAATTATTAGGGAAAAACCTAAAGCAGAACCGATAATAGAACCGATAATAGTGCCTGAGGCAGAACCTAAAATAGAGTCAAAAACAGAGTCTAAGGTAGAGCCAAAATAGAGCCTGAGATAGAACCTAATAAAAAGGGCCGGCACATAATGCATAGTGCCGGTCACTGTTTTATTCTATAGGAAAGGCCATGTTGCTATTCACATCGCTAGCTGTGAATAGTAACTATCTCAGGCTTCGGGTTCATACAGCGCTACCAGCCGGTTCAGGTAATTCCACCGTTTGCGGGAGTCTTCTTCCGCTTCAGCAAAGAGCAGGGCGGCTTTTTCCGGTGACTTCCGCTTTAAGGAATTGTATCGAATTTCTCCTAAGAGGAAATCTTCATAGGAAATCGTCGGTGCTTTACTGTCAAGGGTAAAAGGATTCAATCCCTGTTCTTTCCGCAACGGGTTGAAACGGAATAAATTCCAATATCCCGACTTGACGGCCTTTTGCTCTTCCTGTTTGGTATTGGCCATTCCGGCCTGAATGCCATGGCTGATGCAGGGAGCGTAAGCAATCACCAGAGAAGGCCCCGGATAGTTTTCCGCTTCGATCAGAGCCTTGATGGTCTGATTGTAATCGGCCCCCATGGCAATCTGAGCCACGTAAACATAGCCATAGGTCATGGCGATTCCGGCCAGATCCTTCTTCTTGATGGCTTTTCCGCCGGAAGCAAATTTTGCGGTGGAACCCAGAGGTGTGGATTTGGAGGACTGGCCGCCGGTATTGGAGTAAACCTCCGTATCGAAGACTAAGATATTGATATCTTCGCCGCTTGCCAGCACATGATCCAAGCCGCCAAAGCCAATATCATAAGCCCAGCCGTCACCGCCGAAGATCCATTGAGATTTCTTGGCAAGGAAGTCTTTCCCCGCCAGCAGCTGGCTACAGAGTGAAGTCAAATTGGAATTACCGGAATCCATTTCTTTTTGAACCGCGTCCACAAACTGAGTAGCGGCAATGTCATTGGCGGTACCCTGGCCGTAAGTTTCCAGCCATCCGGCGGCCGCTTCTTTTAACTGGCCGTCACCGGTGTTTTCCATCAATATTTCCGCCTGTTCCCTCAGCCTGCTGCGGACCGCTTTTTGTGCCAGCAGCATGCCATAACCGAATTCTGCCGCGTCTTCAAACAAAGAGTTGCTCCATGCCGGTCCCTGGCCCTTATCGTTGGTGGTATAAGGGGTGGAAGGGAGAGAGTGCGCCCATATGGAGGAACAGCCGGTTGCGTTGGCAATGTACATCCTGGTGCCAAAAAGCTGGGTTAACAGTTTGGCATAGGGGGTTTCGCCGCAGCCGGCACATGCTCCCGAGAACTCCAGCAATGGTTTGTGAAACTGACTGCCTCTCACCGTTGATTCCTTAAACTTCGCGAAAATTTCCGGCTTGGCGGGCAGCTTTTTACCATAATCAAAGTTGGGCTGTTCTTTATGATCTTCTTCAACCGGCTGCATTTCCAGAGCCTTTTTTCCGAACCTGCCGGGACAGATGCCGGCACAGGATGCGCAATTGGTACAATCAACCTCCGAAACGGTGACGGCAAATTCCAGTTCCGGCATACCCATCATCGGTATCGACTTCATACCTTCCGGAGCGTTTGCTTTTTCTTCTTTGGTCATTGCCACCGGGCGGATTACTGCGTGAGGGCAGACAAAGGAACAAAGATTACACTGAATACAGTTTTCCGGTATCCATACCGGGACTTCCGTAGCCACATCCCGGCGTTCATGAGCGGAGGTACCGGGCGGGGTAGCCCCGTCAATATAAGGAAGGAAGGCGGATACCGGCAGAGCGTTGCCCTGTTGGGCGCTGATAGGTCTTTGCAGATTCTTAACAAAGGCACAGGTTCCCGGGCAGTCTTCCACCGGAGAGTCATCAAAAGAAGTGTCGGCGGCGGACAGCCAGCTGTCTTTTACCGTAAATTCCTTCACACTCTGAACACCCCGGTCAATTGCGTCATTATTCATCTTAACCACAGCTTCGCCTTTTTTGCCGTAACTCTTCCGGGCAAATTCCTTCATCAGGCGGACGGCGTCTTCAATGGGAATGATTTTCGCCAGATGGAAGAAAGCCGCCTGTAGAATAGTGCTGGTTTTATTGTTCAGGCCGATTTCCTTACTGATGGAAATGGCGTCAATGGTGTAAAACTTAATATGATGCTCGGCCATATAACGCTTTACCTGGCCCGGAAGGTGATTTTCCAGTTCGCTTTCCGAATAAGAGCAATTCAGCAGGAAGGTGCCGCCGTCCTTTAAATCCTGCACCATATTGTATTTATGTAAGTAAGCCGGATTATGACAGGCAACGAAATCCGCCTGACTAATCAAATATGTGGATCGAATCGGGGTGGTGCCGAAACGAAGATGGGAAATGGTAAGTCCCATGGACTTTTTGGAGTCATAGTCAAAATAGGCCTGGACATATTGGTTGGTATTGTCACCGATAATCTTGATGGAACTCTTATTGGCGCTGACGGTACCGTCACCGCCCAAGCCCCAGAATTTACAGCATACGGTTTCCTCGTGAGCCGCATTGATATGTTCCGTAACTTCCAGGGACAGATTGGTCACATCATCATTAATGCCCACGGTAAACATTTGCTTGGTATTATTCTTATATACGGCATTGATCTGATCCGGGGTGGTATCCTTGGAGCTTAATCCGTAACGTCCGGAGAAAACGGGAGTGTTGTGAAAGGAGCTGTCCTTCAGCGCGGCAACCACATCCAGGTAAAGCGGTTCACCGGCTGCTCCGGGTTCCTTTGTCCGATCCAATACGGTAATCTGTTTGACGGTATCCGGAATCGCGGCCAGAAGATGTTCGTAACTGAACGGACGGTATAGACGGACTTTAATGATTCCGGTCTTTTTCCCGGCAGCATTCAAAAAGTCCACTGTCTCTTCTATAGTATCGCAGACAGATCCCATCGCTATGATTACATGTTCGGCATCGGGAGTTCCGTAATACTCAAATAAGCCATAGTTCGTACCAATTTTTTCGTTGATGATATTCATATAATTTTCCACAATCTGCGGGATTTCCTGGTAGTGCTTATTAGATGCCTCTCTGACCTGAAAATAGATGTCAGGATTTTGGGCGGAACCCATTAATTTGGCATGATTGGGATTCAGAGCGTTTTTCCGGAAGGCATCAATGGCATCCATATCCGCCATTTCCTTTAAATCTTCATAATCCCAAACCTTAATCTTCTGTACTTCGTGGGAAGTGCGGAAACCGTCAAAAAAGTGAATGAAAGCCGCTTTTCCTTCAATGGCGGCAAGATGGGCCACCGGTGCAAGATCCATAACTTCCTGCACACTGCCGCTTGCCAGCATGGCGGCACCGGTCTGACGACAAGCATAGACATCGGAATGATCGCCAAAGATGGAAAGAGCGTGAGTGGCGATGGTACGGGCCGCCACATGGAATACTCCCGGCAGCATTTCGCCGGCAATCTTGTACAAATTGGGAATCATTAATAAAAGCCCCTGAGAAGCGGTGAAGGTGGTGGTAAGCGCCCCTGCGGCCAGTGACCCGTGAACGGCGCCGGCAGCACCGGCTTCTGATTGCATTTCGGTTACTTTAACGGTCTGGCCGAAGATATTCCTCCGATCCTCAGTGGCCCATTCGTCAACAGATTCTGCCATGGCAGAAGATGGTGTAATGGGATAAATGGCGGCCACGTCGCTGTAAGCATACGCCACATGGGAAGCGGCCTGATTGCCATCCATCGTTTTTTGTGTTCTTTGCATGATGACACCTCCTGATAAGTAAGAAATGATTACTATTCACAGCTGGCGCTGTTAATAGTAACATGATGCACAAATTGCAAAATCATGCAATTTGGTAGTCGCTAAATAAATTATATTACATATGAGACGCATATACCAGTAATTTATAAAAGTGTTATAAATTAAATATTTAACAATAAAATTATTAATAAATTAACGATAGGAGTGCATGAATAAGCATGACCTTTAGACCCTGGTATCATATAATCCCTCCAATTTTTTGAGATGGGCATAGCGCTCTCTGGCATTTTGGGCCGCTCCGGCGAAAAGGCGGGCGGCTTTATCCGGATCCATGTGTTCCAGAACCTGATATCTTAATTCCCCGGACAGGAATTCCTCGTAATCCAGCTTCGGTTCCTTGCTGTCCAGAATAAAAGCTCCTTTATCCAGCTTTTTCCACTCCGGATGGTAGCGGAACAAATACCAGTAGCCGCTCATAACTGCCCTCGCCTCCTCGTGCTTGGAACTGCCCCCTCCGGCCCGGATGCCATGATTGATGCAGGGAGCGTAGGCGATAATCAAGGAAGGGCCGGGATAGTTTTCCGCTTCCGTGATGGCTTTGATGGTCTGATTATAATCCGCGCCCATGGCAATCTGGGCCACATAAACATATCCGTAGCTTAAGGCCATTCCGGCCAGATCTTTTTTACCGGTTTCCTTGCCTCCGGAGGCGAATTTGGCGGTGGAGCCCATGGGAGTGGCTTTGGAGGCCTGGCCGCCGGTATTGGAATATACTTCCGTATCCAGAACTAAAATATTGATATCCTCACCGCTTGCCAGAACATGATCCAGCCCGCCGAAGCCGATATCATAGGCCCAGCCGTCACCACCCACAATCCAGAAGGATTTCTTGGAAAAATGATCCGTTTCCGGCAGCAGTTTTTGGCAGTGGGTCCGCATTACGGCATCCTGGGCGGTACTCAGATAGTTTTTCAAGGCATCGGTCAGATCGGCGGAAGCGTCCTGGTTGTCATTGCCAAGTAAAAAGGTGTCCAGCCATCTGCCGGCAGCTGCCGCCAGCCACTGATCGGAGCAGTTCTCAGAAATAAACCCAACAGTTTCCCGAATCCGGCTGCGGATGGCTTTCTGGGCCAGCAGCATACCATAGCCATATTCAGCGGCATCTTCAAACAAGGAATTGCTCCATGCCGGACCACGGCCCTGGGAATCAACCGTGTAGGGAGTGGAAGGAGAGGAGTTGCCCCAGATAGAAGAGCAGCCGGTGGCATTGGCAATATACATACGAGACCCGAACAATTGGGTTATCAATTTTACATAGGGGGTTTCGCCGCAGCCGGCACAGGCTCCGGAAAACTCCATAAGCGGCTGTTTAAATTGACTGCCCCTAACGGTTGTAAGCTTGAACTTTTCGATCACCTCTTTCTTCTCGGGCAATGTTTTACCGTAGTCAAAGTATTGCTGGTCTTCTTCTTTTTGCTTCACCGGACACATTACCAGGGCTTTGTTCCCCTTTTTTCCGGGACAGACACCGGCGCAGGATCCGCATCCGGTACAGTCCGTCGCTGAGATGGTGATGGCAAATTCATACTCCGGCAGTCCTGTCATGGGAATGAACCGCATGTTCTCGGGGGCTTTGGCCTTTTCTTCCCGATTGAGTGCCGCCGGACGGATTACTGCATGAGGGCAGACATATGAGCACAGGTTGCATTGAATGCAGTTTTCCGGTTTCCAAACCGGTACATCCGTCGCCACGTTTCGTCTTTCATGTGCGGCGCTGCCGGGTGGCGTGGAACCGTCCACATAGGGAAGGAAGGCGGACACGGGCAGGGTATTGCCTTTTTGAGCGGTAATTGGTTTTTGGAGGTTTATGACAAAATCAAGGGTCTGCTGACGGTCCGGCAGCAGGTCTGCGTCCGGCTTCCGGGAATCGGCCGAAAGCCAGCTTTCCGGTACGGTGACCTTAACCGCCTCCCGGATGCCTCTGTCAATGGCCTCAAAGTTCATTTGGACGATTTTGTCCCCCTTTTTCCGATAACTGATTTCAGCTGCTTCCTTCATCAGCCTGGCAGCCTCCTCAAGGGGCAGGATATCGGACAGCCGGAAAAAGGCCGCCTGGAGAATCGTGCTGATTTTACTGTTTAACCCGATCTCTTTACCAATTTTTATGGCGTCGATAATATAAAAGCGGATATGATGCCCGGCAATATAGCGCTTCACTTGTCCGGGCAGATAGTCCTCCAAATCTGTCTCCTGATAATGGCAGTTGAGCAGGAAGGTCCCGTTATCTTTTACTTCCTGAACCATCTCATATTTATGCAGGTAAACCGGATTGTGGCAGGCAACAAAATCGGCTTGCTCAATCAGGTAAGTACTGTGTATTTTTGAGGTGCCGAAACGGAGATGAGAAACGGTGAGCCCCCGGGACTTCTTGGAATCATAATCAAAATAAGCCTGAACGTTAAGCGGTGTATGATTACCAATGATTTTTACGGAACTTTTATTGGCACTGACAGTACCATCGCCGCCCAGGCCCCAGAATTTACAGCAAATAACATCGGTGGGAGCGGTTCTTGGGGCAGAGGGGATTTCCAGTGAGAGATGGGTGACGTCATCCCGGATGCCGACCGTGAAATGTTCCTTTTCGTGATTCTGGTATACGGCCAATATTTGAGCCGGTGTGGTATTTTTGGAGCTAAGTCCGTAGCGTCCGCCGAAAAGAATAACATTGCAAAAGAGGCTGTTTTTGATGGCCGCCACCACATCCAGATATAAAGGGTCTCCTAATGCCCCCGGCTCCTTGGTGCGATCAAGCACGGTGATTTGCTTTGTGGTATCGGGGAGCGCTTTCAGCAGATGGTCGGCGCTGAAAGGCCGGTAAAGTCTGACTTTTATCAGTCCGGCCTTAAGGCCCTGACAACTTAAATAATCAATGGTTTCCACAATGGTTTCACAAACCGATCCCATGGCAATAATGACATGATCAGCATATTTATCTCCATAATATTGAAACAAATCATAATCGGTTCCCAGCTTCTCATTAATTTTTCGCATATTGGCCGCCACAATACCGGGCAAAGCATCATAATACTGATTACTGGCCTCTCTTGCCTGGAAGAAAATATCCGGGTTTTGGGCGGAGCCCATGGACTTTCCCCGGCTGGGGGAAAGCGCATGCTGGCGAAAGGCCTCAATTGCCTCAAAATCAGCCAGCTCCTTTAAGTCCTCATAGTCCCAGATATCAATTTTCTGCATTTCATGAGATGTGCGGAATCCGTCAAAACAGTTAATAAACGGAATCCGTCCTTTGATTGCCGATAGATGCGCCACCGGAGTAAGATCCATGACCTCCTGGACACTCCCGCTTGTCAATATGGCGGCACCGGTTTGACGGCAGGCATAAATATCGGAGTGATCGCCAAAAATAGAAAGGGCATGAGAGGCAATGCTGCGAGCCGCCACATTAAAAACTCCGGGAAGCAACTCACCGGCAATCTTATAGAGATTAGGTATCATTAAGAGCAGCCCCTGAGAAGCTGTGTAAGTAGTGGTCAAGGCTCCGGCGGTTAATGAGCCGTGTACCGCTCCGGCGGCTCCGGCTTCCGACTGCATTTCCGTAACCTTAACCGTTTCTCCGAAAATATTTACCCGGCCTTCGCCGGACCATTCATCAGTAACCTCTGCCATAGCGGAAGAGGGTGTAATCGGGTAAATAGCTGCCACATCGGAATAAGCATAGGAAACATGTGCGGCCGCCTGATTGCCATCCATTGTTTTTTGTTTTCTGTTCATACCGGGAGTACCTCTTTTCTCTTTTATCTTTTCCATAGTGTAACCGTTTTTGTTCAAATTTAACGTAAAATATGGTTGACAGTGGGCGATGGGGATTATAAGATTATTCGCAGGGGAAAACCTTTTTCACAGGAAGGAAAATGTAAGCATGATTTTATTACGGCAGATGGTGGTACTGTTTCTCATTATGTTGGTGGGTTTCTTATGCCGCAAGAAGGGGTTACTCAACGACGAGAGCAGTAAAAGAATATCCGGTCTGGTGGTGAAAGTAGCCAATCCGGCTTTGATTCTATCTGCCAGTATCAATCAGGAGAATGTAATCGAGGGAACCGAGCTTTTATTTACGTTTCTTCTGGCGATTGGGATGTATGCCGTACTGCTTGTAATTGCGCAGTTTCTTCCCGGAATTCTTGGGGTAAATAAAAAAGATTATGGAATTTATAAGGCAATGACGGTATTTTCCAATATCGGTTTTATGGGATTTCCGGTGATTTCGGCAGTTTATGGCAATGAGGCATTATTGTACGCCTCATTATTTTTGATACCGTACAATATTTTAATCTATACATACGGAGTAAACATGATAAGACCTTCCGATGGGGAAAAGGAACCAATTCGCTTAAAAAATATTTCAAATATCGGGGTATTGGCATGCCTGGTATCCGTTATTTTTTATTTGCTGAAACTAAAGGTACCGGTTTTTATTGAAGATACCGTGGGTATGCTCAGTTCTCTTACGGCTCCGTTAAGTATGATTATCATTGGGGACGCTATGACAAAATTCCATATCAAAGAATTGCTTGCAGATGTCCGTTTGTTAATATTTTCCGTAATAAAATTGCTGCTGCTGCCCATATGCGGTGTTTTTGTGGTACGCTTATTGGGCTGTGATCCCGTACTGACCGGGGTGTGTATGGTGATGCTGGCGACACCGGTGGGCAGCATGACCGCCATGCTGGCCCAGGAATATGACGGAAACTATGAATTGGCAGCCAAGGGAGTAACCCTGACAACCGTTTTTTCGGTTGCCACAATACCCTTGTGCTCATTGATTATGGTAGTATAATGTATGACCAACAAAGGTAATGATATGGAACATTTGGGAACGAAATATATGGAAACAGAACATCTTACTCTTCGCCCCTTTCAAATTGATGACGATATTTACATGTATAAGAACTGGGCAAACGATGATGATGTGACCCGTTTTCTGACTTGGCCTACTCATAGCAGTGTTGAGGTTTCAAGATTAGTATTAAGCGATTGGATACCGAAATATGCGAAAAAAAATTACTACTCGTGGGCAATTGTTTTGAAATCAATTAAGGAACCGATCGGAGACATTAGTATTGTCCGGCAACAAGACGATATTAAAATGGTTCATGTCGGCTATTGCATTGGTAAATATTGGTGGAATCAAGGTTTTACAAGTGAGGCACTTAGTGCTCTAATCGATTTTTTCATAAATGAAGTTGGAGTAAATCGTATTGAGGCACGTCATGACCCGCGAAATCCTAATTCTGGAAAAGTAATGATGAAATGCGGCTTAAAATATGAGGGAACCATGAGACAAGCCGATATGAATAATCAAGGAATTTGTGATTATGCCATATATGGCCTTGTTGCAGATGAATATAAAAATATTTTAACACAGAATAAGCATTAAACTATTATCGGACTGAAAATGCTTTATTACTTGATTAGCAGTTGAACATGACATACTGAAGTCATGTTAATATGTTATGATAAAAAGAAAAGGGGTCACAAAAATGATTATAATTACACCTACAATTCATTTTAACGGGAATTGCGAAGAAGCCATTTTCTTGTATCAAAAAGCATTTAGCGCTAAGATAGGCTGTCTATTACATTATTCTGACAGAGATGAGCATGATTGGAATTTTCCTCTGTCAAAAGAACAGGAAAACTATGTTTACCATTCGGAAGTTTACATTGGGGAGCATAGAATTATGATGGCAGACAACCATGAACCCGATCCAAACAAGAACACCTCATTTTTTCTAACCATAACTTTCGATAGTGCAGATAAAGTTAAAGAAACATATGAAATATTGAAAGATAGCAGCACTATTATTGTACCAATGCATAGTACAACTTATAGTTCTTGTGCCGTTTCCTTTATTGATAAGTTTGGCGTTCGTTGGGGATTAATGACTGAGCAAGCTGAGAAGTAGTTTCCAAATATTTGGTGTAATTAGTTATTGGTATTATATCAATTATAATGTTATCCGGAAGCTGAAAAAGCAGATAGCAAAGATATCATAATCAAAATCAAAAAATAGGTGTATGTAATGGGAAAAAATATATTTATCTTATTTGCAATATTTATACTGCCGTTTTTGACGGCTTGTAGTTCATCTAAAGGCATAGATATTAGTAAATTAGAAAAATCCTCATATGAACTTTTAGAACAAAGTACAGATGTAGAAATGTCAGCAAAAGAAAGTAATATAATGGGTGATACTGAAAAAATAACTCTGATTTTAATAAATCGTTCAGATAAAGCAAAAAGGTTCTACGGGCTATGCCCGAGAACCTTTTTGGCTATTAGGGAATCTGCTATTCCTGTTCGGGATAATCCTCAGGAAGATACAGAAATACCATTTTTTCAGGAATTTCCATTCTTCTAAGAACCAGGTTCATTTCTTTTTCACGAATTTGGTTACGCTCATCCGGATCGATAATTAATAATAATTGGAAGATGGCATCAATTTCCATCCGGTTGATTTGATTTTCTTCTGCATTGTACTGATACCAGTTCAGCCGGTTCCTCAATTCTTTAATTAACTTTTGGATGTTGTTTTTCATTATCGTACTCCTTGTATGTAATCCTTTGTCTTAATCGTTACTATTCACAGCCTCGCTGTTCATAGCAACAAGATGCCCAAATCCAACAAGTTGGATTATAATTGCATGTCCCATGCAATTTGGCGCTTGCTGCCCAATTCGCGGAATAGTAGCCTTTAATTCATATTTAATTATAAAACAAAATTAACAGACTGACGCTGGTAAGTACTGTTAAGACTGGCAGAAAATATATTTTTTTATTATATTAATTATGA
>Ga0153972_1000319_pt1 | contig 14993 bp, 15 predicted proteins | sample TSGA056MetaG_FD_104732 | JGI IMG/M metagenome (GOLD analysis project Ga0153972, IMG submission 104732) | Attine ant fungus gardens microbial communities from Georgia, USA - TSGA056 MetaG | ecosystem: Host-associated > Fungi > Mycelium > Unclassified | place: USA: Georgia, George L Smith State...
AGAGATGTTCTTTGATTTCCGCTGCCTGATATATTCTACCCATAAACACACATCGGAAAAACCAAGGCTCCGCCTGATTATTCCTTTCTCCAGAAACGTAACACCGGATGAATATCAGGCTGTGGGCAGGAAAGTAGCAGAGGGTATCGGCATGGAATTGTTTGACGATACCACTTATGAGCCATCCCGCTTAATGTACTGGCCCAGCACTTCGGCAAATGGTGAATTCTATTTCCGGGATATTGAAGGAGAGCTGCTTAATCCGGATACGGTGCTTGCCAAGTATAAGAACTGGCGGGATTCAGCACAGTGGCCGGTCAGCAGCAGGCAGCAGTCCATCGTACAGAGGGAAATAAAAAAACAGGCAGATCCAATTACGAAAGCGGGTATTATTGGTGCGTTTTGCAGGGCATATGACATAGAAAGTGCGATTACAGCTTTTCTTCCTGATGTGTACCAAGCCAGCCAGATGGCGGGGAGATATGATTATATTCCGGCGGATTCCCAGGCAGGAGTAGTTGTTTACGAAGGGAAATATGCATACTCCCATCATGCCACTGACCCGGCTTGTGGAATGCTCATGAATGCATTTGACATGGTGCGTATCCATAAATTTGGAGAGTTGGATAAACGGGCGGATGAAAGTATGGAAGCTGGAAAACTCCCATCTTTTAAGGCGATGAGTGAATTCGTTGTATCGGAAGAAAAAGTAAAAGCCGAGCTTGCCAGAGAGCGGGAAGAAATAGCACAGTCTGAATTTACAGCACCAGAGGACTGGCAGACTCTGTTGGAACTGGATCGTCAGGGTAAGGTAAAGGATACGTTAGATAATCTGGTGGTTACGATCCGAAATAACGCTAATCTACAATCCATTGCATTTAATCTCCACAGGGACGGGATTGACGCAGGGATAAAATTACCATGGAAACAGATTAAGCCAGGTTGGAATGATTCGGACTTTGCATCGCTTAAGGTGTATTTAAACAAAAGTTATGGCATCTATGCCCCATCCAAGACGAAAGATGCCTTATTAGCTGTGGCTTCTGAACGTGCGTATCATCCGGTGAAGGAATATCTGGAAAGTCTCCCGGAATGGGATGGAACCAGGAGAATTGATACATTGCTTACAGATTATCTGGGAGCCGAAGATTCTGCTTATACCAGAGCAGTCATCCGAAAAACACTGACAGCGGCAGTAGCCAGGATTTATCAACCGGGGGCGAAGTTTGACAGTGTACTGATTTTAAATGGACCGCAGGGAATCGGGAAATCTACCTTCTTTGCCAAATTGGCAGGGGCCTGGTTTTCAGACAGCCTGACCTTAACAGATATGCGGGATAAGTCCGGACCGGAGAAGCTGCAGGGGTATTGGATATTGGAGCTTGGTGAACTTGCCGGAATGAAAAAGACAGATGTGGAAACAGTGAAGTCCTTTTTGTCCCGTGTGGATGATAAGTATCGTGCCAGCTATGGATTGAATGTAGAGAGCCATCCGAGACAATGTGTAATTGTGGGAAGTACCAATACAGAGAGCGGTTTTCTGCGGGATATTACTGGCAACCGCAGATTTTGGCCTGTACGGGTAAATGGGCAAAGTGAAAAGAAGCCCTGGCAGATTACAACAGAAGAGGTTGTGCAGATATGGGCGGAAGCGAAGTCCGCTTACAAAAGCAGTGAAAATCTGTTTTTAGAGGGAGATGTGGCTGCAATGGCAACATCTGAGCAGGCGGAAGCCATGGAAACGGATGACCGGGAAGGTCTGGTGAGAACCTATTTGGATACATTACTGCCGGAGGAATGGGATACTATGAGCCTTTATGACAGGAGAAATTTCTTAAATGGCGGTGAGTTTGGTGGTTCCGGTCGGACTGGAACAGTGCGAAGAAAAATGGTCTGTAATATGGAAATTTGGTGTGAGTGCTTTGGACGGGATACTTCTGCTTTAAAAAAGATAGATTCCTATGAAATCAGTGGTATTATGCGGAAAATTGAAGGATGGGAAAAGTATACGGCAACTAAAAACGGGATGTATGTATTTCCGATATATGGGAAACAGCGGACTTATGTCAGGGAACAAGAACAGGGATAAAAGAACAACAAAATTTGCACACTTGTTGACTGGAAATTGGTGCTAACCGGAACAAAGGGAACAGGTATTTCATTGTTCTTGAAATGGTTCTATGTAGGAAAGCCATATAAATTGAGGATTAGATGATATTTTGGAACAAGGGAACAAGAATTACTTATAGAGTAATAAAAAATAATAAATAAGAGAATCTGTGTATGTGTAATACGCACGTATAGGAATATAAGAAAATATTGTTCTTTTTGTTCCGGTTGTTCCATCAGGGAAAGGAGCAGGCAGAATGCAGGAAAATGTGATTGAACGAAAATTAAGAACGGAAGCAAAAAGAATCGGTGGCATTGCGGCAAAGTTCGTTTCTCCCGGATTGGATGGAGTGCCGGATCGTCTGGTGCTCCTGCCCGGTGGCAGGTGTGGCTTTGTGGAACTGAAAGCCCCAGGAAAGAAGCTGCGCCCGCTGCAGGAGAAAAGGAAAAAGCAGTTGGAGGCATTAGGCTTTCCTGTTTATTGCATAGATGGAATTGAGCAGATAGGAGGTGTGCTGGATGAGATACAATCCACATGAATACCAGAAATACGCTGCAGAATTTGTTATCAAAAATCCGGTGTCGGCATTATTTTTAGATTGCGGTCTTGGTAAAACAGTGATTACGCTTACCGCCCTTTGGGAATTAATGCTGGACTATTTTGAGGTCAGCCGGGTATTGGTTATCGCCCCTCTCCGGGTGGCAAGGGATACCTGGACCGGGGAGTGCGGAAAGTGGGAACATCTTAGAGGGATTGTCATCAGCCGGGTGCTTGGAAGTGAAAAAGAGCGGAGGGCAGCACTGGGAAAACGGGCAAATGTATATGTGATAAACCGGGAGAACGTGGAATGGCTGGTGGATCATTATAGATGGGATTTTGATATGGTAGTAATTGATGAGTTGTCTTCTTTCAAATCCCATCGGGCGAAACGCTTTAAAGCACTTCGGAGAGTCCGCCCGAAAGTAGAACGGATGATAGGCTTAACTGGAACCCCGGCACCAAACGGGTTGATTGACCTTTGGGCGGAAATCGGGATTCTGGATATGGGACAAAGGCTTGGGAGGTTCATTGGGGCATACCGGGAGCAGTTTTTTCTGCCGGATAAACGGAGCCGGGAGATGGTGTATTCCTATAAACTAAGAGAAGGTGCAGAGGAAAAAATCTATGAGCTAATTTCCGATATCGCCATCAGCATGAAGACAACGGATTATTTGGAAATGCCGGAATGCATATATAGCCAGGTTGATGTGTCGTTGGATGAGAAAGAGATGAGACTGTACCGGAAATTGGAGGAAGATCTGCTGCTTCCCCTTGAAGATGGGGATGTGGATGCAGGGAATGCGGCAGTTCTTTCTAACAAGCTGCTACAGATGGCAAATGGTGCAGTTTATGATGAAAATGGGGAGGTAAAATACATTCATAACAGGAAGCTGGATGCCTTGGAGGATTTGCTGGAAGCAGCAAATGGGAAACCTGTGCTGGCAGCTTATTGGTATAAGCATGACAAGTTACGGATACAGAAACGCTTTCAGGCAGTGGAACTGGATACAGCGGAGAATTTCCAGGATTGGAATGATGGGAAGATTCCATTGGCACTTATCCATCCGGCGTCTGCCGGGCATGGGTTGAACTTGCAGGCAGGAGGCTCCACTTTAGTGTGGTTTGGGCTGACCTGGTCACTGGAACTGTACCAACAGACAAATGCCCGGCTTTGGAGACAGGGGCAGAAGGAAGTTGTAGTTATCCATCATATAATTGCAAAAAATACACTGGATGAGAAGGTAATGGCGGCGTTAGAGCTGAAAGATTGCGGGCAGTCTGCACTGATTCATGCGATGAAGGCAAGGATAGGAGGTATCCGGGATGGATGTGGAAAATTTGTTTAAAGAGTATGGGAAGTGGAAAAAGGACCGGCTGATGCTGGCACACGAATTGATACGTTTTGAAGGGGTTTCCGATGATGAGGTGATAGAATCCATGTGCTTTTCCAAACCAGGAGGAGACCGGGTACAGAAAAGCGGCATCACGGATACAACAGGGAAAACTGCTATCTATTACCGCAAGGTGGCTGAAACGCTGAATGATGACTGGTATGATTTCCTGTTCCGCCAATACCAGGAAGTAAAAGAAGAAATAGAGTTTTTTGAATCTGCAATCCGGCAGTTGAGCGGAAGGCTGCCCGAAGTGATATATGACATGGTGGTATTGGAAATGCCATGGAAAGAAATGGCGGGGAAGTATCAGGTCAGCGAAGCCATGCTGACAAAATACAGGAAGAAAGCTATGAGTGAGCTTCAATTATTGTATGAATTGCGGGAAAAGCATGAGGAGCAATATCTTTTGAGCTGATGGTTCAATCCTGGTTAAGCAGAAGTTGGGAAAGACTACCGGATTGGTTTCTTGATTCTCTGAAAAACCTATGTTATTCTTAGGCTGTGAAGAACTGTAAGGAGCTTTGTGGAGGAATCCATGAGGCTTTTTCTTTTGACTTTATATGGCGGAGATTTTATCCTTTCACTCCGCCGATAAAAATTTTACTGTCTGCAAAGTACAATCGGAAGGAGTAAAAGGATGCCAAGAAAACCAAAGAAGCCGTGCCGACATCCGGGATGCCCGGAGTTAACGGAAGGGCTGTACTGTGTGGAACATGCGAAATTACATATCCATGACCGTGTGACGTCTTCCGGCCGGGGATATGACAGCAAATGGCGGAAAGCCAGGAGCCGTTATCTGAAAGCATATCCATTGTGTGAGAAGTGTAAGGCACAGGGGAGATTCGTCAGGGCAACCGTAGTGGATCATATCGTTCCCCATCGTGGGGCGGAGCAGTTGTTTTGGGATGAATCTAACTGGCAGCCATTATGCAAAAACTGCCATGACCATAAAACCATGACAGAGGATCGTTATCAGGAATACAGATATTAACAGGAAGAAGCCCTGGAAACCAATTCCAAGACTTTTTCTTTTAGACAAGAGTTAGTTGATTGCTTTGTAAGACATATGCGTCATGGTCTTTTATCTGGCGAATGGCAGAGTGAATGGTGTAAGAGTATCCGTGCCTGTGGTAATAGGGGATTTTCTTATTGTGTTTATGATAAATGCGGACAGGATGGCGGTGGAAAGAATAAGGTTTTTGGATGATCCAGCAATGTTTGGTACACTTGGATTGGATTTCGTAGAAATCATCTGTTTTGCGGATGAGCTTGAAATAAGAAGAGGTGAGCAGGATGTGTTCCTTTGGGGTAAACATCACTGCTCCTTTTTGTGTTTGCTGGTCTTGTACTTTGGGGGAGCTTCACAAACCATAGCTGGCTGTTGTGGTACAGGAGAGATACGGATACAATTTTCTTCGTAAGATACTTCAATGGCATCTCCGATGTGGAAGCCTAATGAATCCAGCCATTTTCCTTCCATGGATATTTTAGGCGTGGTGATATATGTACTGCTCCCGATGTAAGAACCGGAGCGGCTCTTGGATGAATAAAGGACTTTCATTTTCTTTGTCTGCATATTTATTTGCCTCCTTTTCTTTTGGTAGTGCCATGTTAAATCGGATTGCGGAGATTATCCAGTCAATTCGAAGCTATAAACTGAACAAAGATTTCTTTCGGGAGTTGTGCAGATTATGACAGGGTCTGTGGAAACCGCAGAGGGTAGGGGGAGGGCAAATCTCCAGAACCCTGTCCCGTGGAAACCGCCGCCCCCTCATCTGTGGATTTTCGCAGAAATAAACAAGGGGGATAGGAAGCAAGGTATATTTTTTACATAGACATAGGATTTCTATAGTTTTGTGGGCAAAAAGTTTTGCCAAAAATTATAGAAAATCCGGTGTTTTGAGGCTGGAAAATCATTAGAAATTGATGGTTTACCGGCTTTTTCTTTAATCAGGAGTGAAAGGATATGACAGATGTACAGGCGGTACAAATAAAGGAATTACGGATGAAGGGGGCAGGTTACCGTTCCATTGCTTCTATACTTGGCCTTTCCCGTGACATTGTCAGAAATTATTGCAAGGCAAATGGCATGGAGGGATTTGCCCAGGCCACTGCGCAGAATCTGAAAGAGCGGTTAGCAAAGGGAAAAGCCTGTGTCTGCTGTGGCAAAGAAATCATACAACCGGAAAGCGGCAGGCCGAGACGGTTCTGCTCAGATAAATGCCGGAGACAATGGTGGAAGATGCACCCGGAAGCAGCAAAGCGGAATGCAATTTATACTAAGACCTGTTCCCATTGCGGAAAAGTATTTGAGGCTTACGGGGATAACCGGAGGAAATATTGCAGCCATGACTGCTATATCAAAGAGCGATTCTGGAGGGATGAGGATGGAATTTAAGAAAATCAAAATAGCTGACTTGGTTCCGGCTTCTTATAATCCAAGAAAGAAGCTGAAGCCTGGTGATAAAGAATATGAGAAAATCAAAAATTCCATCTCGGAGTTTGGATATGTGGAGCCGGTCATCGTAAATTCTGACTTGACTATCATCGGCGGACACCAGAGAGTGACAGTTTTAAGGGATTTAGGTTATGAAGAAATTGACTGTATTGTGGTGGATGTAGATAAGCAGAAAGAAAAGGCTCTTAATATTGCTCTGAATAAAATCACGGGTGAATGGAATAAGGAACTGCTGGCAGACTTGATCCAGGAATTGCAGGGATCCGATTTTGATGTATCCTTTACTGGTTTTGAACCGCCGGAGATTGAACAGCTTTTTAATTCCGTGCATGATAAGAAAATCACGGAAGATGATTTTGATATAGATGGGGAGTTGGAAAAGTCTGCGGTTGCAAAGCAGGGAGATATATGGCTGCTCGGCAGGCACCGCCTTGTGGTTGGGGATTCCACCTTGCCGGAAACCTACGATGTGTTAATGGATGGGCAGAAGGCTAACCTGGTGGTAACCGACCCACCATATAATGTCGATTATGAAGGCACTGCTGGAAAAATACAGAATGATAACATGGAGGATGAGAAATTCTACCAGTTTCTTTTCGCTGCATTTGTTAACATGGAACAGCATATGGAGCAGGATGCCTCTATCTATGTATTCCATGCAGATACGGAAGGATTGAATTTCCGTAAAGCATTCAAGGCAGCAGGCTTTTATCTTTCCGGCACCTGTATTTGGAAGAAGCAGAGTCTTGTGTTAGGGAGAAGCCCATACCAGTGGCAGCATGAACCAATCCTGTTTGGCTGGAAAAAAGGCGGAAAACACAATTGGTACTCCGACCGGAAGCAGACTACGATTTGGGAGTTTGACCGGCCAAGAAAATCAGAAAACCATCCAACCAGCAAGCCTGTGGGTTTAATTGCATATCCGGTTCAGAATTCTTGTATGAGCAACTGCATTGTACTTGATCCCTTTGGAGGTTCCGGTTCTACGCTGGTGGCATGTGAACAAACGAACCGTATCTGCTATATGGCAGAATTGGATGAGAAATACGCAGATGTAATTGTAAATAGATATATGGAACAAAAAGGTTCGAAAGAAGATGTGTTTGTAATCCGCAATGGAAAGAAAACTGCATATGAAGAGTTAAGCAGGGAAGGTGGCGCCGATGAAGCGATTGACCTTCCTTGATTTATGTTCCGGGATAGGCGGATTCCGGCTTGGACTGGAATCCGCCGGACATAAATGCGTTGGGTATTGCGAGTATGATAAATTTGCCAGGGCTTCTTATAAAGCCATGTACGATACGGAAGGAGAGTGGGCATCATATGATGTCACAAAATTGGAACCGGAAGAAATCCCATACGCCGATATCTGGTGTTTCGGATTCCCGTGCCAGGATATTTCCATTGCCGGAAAGCAACGTGGATTGTCAGGAAAACGAAGTGGAATCTATTACAACATCATTGACCTCGTCAAAGGCAAAGAAGAAGGTGATAAACCCACATACCTACTCATTGAAAACGTTAAGAACCTGCTATCGGTTAATGGCGGATTCGATTTTGCCGCCGTTCTGTCTGAAATGGACGAGGCAGGGTATGATTGTAGCTGGCAGGTGCTTAACTCCAAAGATTTTGGAGTCCCGCAGAACAGAGAGCGTGTGTTTATTGTCGCAGGTCTTAGAAGCAGAGGTGCCGGAGCGGTACTACCTGTCAGCCCGGAAAGCAGCGGAACTCTTAAGCAGATTGTAGGAGGAATGCAGGGCTACCGGGTATATGACCCGGCTGGAGTATCGGCAACCCTGGGTGCTAATGGCGGCGGCATGGGAGCAAAGACTGGATTGTATTTCATTGACAGATGCCGGACAAAAGTAAAAATTACGGAAAATGCCCGGTGTTTGAATGCTAGGTATAATGCAGGAATCGTGAACCATCCGGGGGAAAACAGCGGGGTTTTGGAAACCCATGCAGTGTTGACACCAGACAGGATGGAAAAGCGGCAGAATGGCAGACGGATGAAAGAAGATGAGGAACCGATGTTCACACTCACCGGCCAGGACAGACATGGTGTATACCTATGTAACAGCGGTCAAGAAGAAATTAACCTATCTGCAATAAAAGTGAGAAATAGCACAAAGCAAGGTTATGATGTAGCTTTACCAGGAGATAGTATCTGTCTCGCTTATCCGAAAAGTTCCACCAGAAGAGGGCGGGTAGGGAAAAGCTGTTCCCAGACCTTAGATACATCATGCAGTATGGGAACTGTCACGAAATATGGCAGAATCCGCAGGCTCACTCCAAGGGAATGCTTCCGGCTGCAGGGTTTTCCAGATGAGTTGTTTGACAGGGCGGCGGCTGTTTGTTCCGAATCCCAGCTATATAAACAAGCTGGAAATGCAGTGACTGTGAATGTGGCATATGCGGTGGCTATGGCACTGCCGGAATCCCGGTCTGGGAAAGAAAATGAGGAGAAAAAATAAGATGGAAAAAACGAAGTATTTCCTTGACTTTACAGCCCTTTAGAGTGATTAATGTAGTACAAAAAACAAGGAGGTACCGCAATGAAAATTAGAACAAATGCAGAAAACAGAAAAGAGATTGTCAAAGCAGTCAGCGACATTACAGGATGTCCATCCAAGTATTTGGGAGTTCCTTCCTGTAGGTATCAGGTCGGAGATTGCTACATCGAAAAAAATGGAGAAGTGGAAACAGAAGACGAGAAATTAGGAACGTTAGTAGAAGCTGGTCTTAAGGAAAGAGGATTTATAGAGGCACCGGAAGCGGATGAGGATAAGCTGATGGTGAGTTTTTCACTGGAGGGAATGGATACTTTGAATCTGAAAAATCTGTTATTCCTTATCCACAGCAGAAAGTACCTGATCAACAAATCTGTCGGGGAGAAAGCGTTTGTCATTAGTGACGGATTAGTAGAGGAGATGCAGGGGAATGAATTTGAAAGCTTAGAAAGTCTGGCTTCCGCTATCCATGTTTATGATACAGAGAATAAAGGTATCCGGCTGAAAGAACAGAAAATCACCTTCTGTTTTCCATTTACCACAGATGAAGTTAAGGTAAAAGCCTATGCCGATTTAGCAGCAGCTATGGTGAGACAGGCGAAGGACCAGAAACGGATTGACCCGGAGGAGCGGATAGAAGAAAACGAGAAATACTATATGCGGATTTGGCTCCTGCGAATTGGGTTCGGCGGAAAGGGTATGAAAGAAAGCCGTAATGTCCTGATGGAGAATTTGAGCGGGCATTCTGCTTTCCGCACACAGGCGGATATTGAGCGGGCAAAAATACGTACGAAACAGAGGGAGAGGTCAAGGAAACAGGCAGAGCAAGAGGCACAGGAACGGGAAGAAGTGGAGGCAGATGCCTTTGTAGAAAGTGTTAATAACTTAATTTTGGAGGAAACCGGAACCGGAGCGGAGAAAACTAATCCGACAGAAGCAGCATAAAGACATAGTTTGGACGGTTATATATACCATAGAAGGAAGCGGCAAAAACACACGATTAGCGGATGAATTTCTCCTGAATTTTTGTGCAGATTATAGCTGCGGATTGACTGGATAAAATGTGCTTTTAGAGTGATTAATAGACTACCAAAAACACATCAGGAGGTCAAACCATATGAAAGCACAGAGATTCGGTGTAGAGATTGAAATGACAGGAATTACAAGGGAAGAAGCGGCAGAGGTGATTGCCGGATATTTTGGGACAGAAAGTTATTTCATCGGAACTTATTACAAAACCTACGGAGCAAAAGACCGGAAGGGCAGGGAGTGGAAAGCCACTTACGATTCCAGCATTATTGCACAGAAAAAGGAGCAGGGTAGGATTGTGGCAGCGGATGATACCTACAAGGTGGAAATTGTCAGCCCTATCCTTACCTATGAGGACATTCCTGATTTGCAGGAAATCATCCGCCAGCTTCGTCATAAAAAGGCATTAGTAAATGAAAAGTGCGGGATTCACATCCATGTGGATGCCAGCCACTTTACCCCGCAGACCCTGCGGAATATTGTAAACATTATGGCGAGCAAGGAAGACATACTTTACAAAGCCCTGCGGATTGAACAGGAGCGGCTTTGGTATTGTAAAAAGGTGAATGAGGAATTGATTCAGACCATCAACCGGAAAAAGCCGAAAACCATGAGGGAATTGAAAACAATCTGGTATGCACAGGAGCCGGGCAGTGACCAAAGCGGACATTACAACCGGACCCGCTACCATGGGCTGAACCTCCATGCTACCTTTACAAAGGGAACAGTGGAATTCCGAATTTTCAACAGCACCCTCCATGCCGGAGAAGTAAAAGCCTACATACAGTTTTGCCTGGCGGTTACCCATCAGGCGCTGGTGCAGAAAAAGGCATCGTCTCGCAGGACGGAGACGGATAATGAGAAATATGCCTTCCGCTGCTGGATGCTCCGGTTGGGACTTATCGGAGATGAATTTAAGACCTGCCGCCTGCATTTCCTTAAGAACCTGGAAGGGAATTCTGCATGGAGATATGGGGCATAAATTTACATACCTTTCTACACCGGGCGGTTTACCGCCCTTGAGGTGGTAGGAGGAAAACCTCACTATAATTCAGGAAAGGATGTTAAACATGAGGAAATTGTACATTGCTTATGGGAGCAATATGGATGCGGAACAAATGAAGCACCGCTGCCCAACAGCCAGATTATTTGGAAATTCGGCGGTGGAGAACTATCGGCTTTTATTTAAAGGTTCTAAGACAGGAGTTTATGCCACCATCGAACCTATGGAACAGAGGCAGGTTCCGGTTCTGGTTTGGGAAATTGGAGATCGGGATGAGAGAAATCTTGACCGTTATGAGGGATATCCATCTTTCTATTACAAGAAGGAAATGGAGATTGTGGTTGATAGCAGGGTTGAGAATGCCATGGTTTATATCATGCATGAGAAGTACCAGCTTGGGATTCCGAGCCAGAGGTATTATGAAATTATCCAGAAGGCTTACCGGAAATCTGGGTTTGACGGTTCAGTGTTGGAACAGGCGCTGAGGGACAGTTCAACTAGAAAGATTTCTAGAGAAAGCCGTGAAGAGCTGGTGCAGAGACTGAAAAGGGAGTATCCGTCAGGATGCCGCATAGAGCTTCTCCGTATGCTGGATCCGCAGGCACCGGATATCGGAACAAAGGGAACGGTCATGGGTGTGGATGATAGCGGCAGCCTTCTGGTAAAGTGGGATTCCGGCGGATGTCTGAATCTGGTATATGGGATTGATTTGTACAGGAAGGCAGAGTAGATACCGATAAATTGCACAGCACGCAGGTACAATGATTGTGCAGTTTATGCCTCTTAATTGTCTGGATAATAAGTGTGTTCAGAGGTAACATGTCACTACCAAAACAAAAGGAGGACATTTCAGATGAAAAACACACAGGAATTCACCACTATGGAGCAGTTGCAGGAAATGATGACAAGCGGGGCGGGGACAGTTTTACAATATGGTCCGCTGGTATTTGCCACAGATATTTTAGAATCAGGCGGTTTTCAGGCAGATATTTATGAATTTGCTGAAATGCCGGAAGAGACCGGAAGCGATATTGTGGAATGCCGGATTTCCTTTCAGGAGGAAGCCAGGCAGAACTTTCCGGATGGCGGCAGGGCTATACAATGGTGCTTGGAACGGGCAAAAGAATATTATCTTAACACTTAAAAAATGATGGAAAAGGGCTTCTTCGGAAGTCTTTTTTCGTTGTTGGAAAGATTTAACGGGAAGGAGGTGGAGCCAGTGGCACAGAGCGGCAGAAAACCAAAGCCAACAGCAATAAAGGTGTTGGAAGGAAATCCAGGGAAACGGAGTCTGAATACGCAGGAGCCAAAGCCGAGGAAAAAGGCTCCACGCTGCCCTTCCTGGCTGGTGGAGGAAGCAAAGAAAGAGTGGAAGCGGATGGCAAAGCAGATGGAACAGCTTGGGATTCTGACGGAGATTGATATGGCTGCTTTTTCCGGATACTGCCAGGCTTATGCCCGGTGGAAAGAGGCAGAGGAGTTTATTACCCAGCATGGAACCATTGTAAAAACACCATCCGGCTATTGGCAGCAGGTACCGCAGGTTTCCATTGCACAGACTTATCTGAAAATCATGAATAAGTTCTGTGAGCAGTTTGGTATGACCCCGGCGGCCCGGAGCCGGATTGTGGCAGATACCGGAGAAGATAAAGAGAACGATGCCATGGAATTGCTTCTTTATAAAGGTGGTGGCCGCTAATGTTTGATGAGCCTAAAGCGGAACATGCGGTCAATTTTATCAATTGCTTAAAACACACGAAAGGCAGATGGCGTGGCGTCCCTTTTGAGCTGCTTCCCTGGCAGGATACCATTATCCGGGATATTTTTGGTACAGTAAAAGAGAGTGGGTACCGGCAGTATAACACAGCATATGTGGAAATCCCGAAAAAGAATGGGAAATCAGAATTGGCGGCCGGGATTGCCCTTTATATGACCTGCGGAGACGGGGAATGGGGTGCGGAGGTTTATGGCTGTGCGTCGGACCGGCAGCAGGCATCTATTGTATTTGATGTGGCTGTGGATATGGTGGATCAGTGCCCGGCATTGAAAAAGCGGATAAAGCCAGTTATGTCTGTGAAGCGGTTGGTCTATAAGCCTACCAATAGTTTTTACCAGGTGCTTTCTGCAGAAGCCTATACCAAACATGGACTGAATGTCCATGCGGTTATATTTGATGAACTTCATGCCCAACCGAACCGGGAATTGTTCGATGTCATGACGAAAGGCTCTGGTGATGCAAGGACACAGCCACTGTTCTTTTTGATTACCACAGCAGGGAATGACCGGAATTCCGTGTGTTTTGAACAGCACCAAAAGGCAGAGGATATTCTGCTTGGAAGGAAGATTGACCCGACCTTTTATCCGGTCATATATGGGGCTTCCGAAAATGAGGATTGGTCTTCGGAAAAGGTCTGGCATCAGGCGAATCCGTCTCTTGGATATACGATTGATATTGAGAAGGTGCGGAATGCTTATTTAAGTGCAAAAGACAATCCGGCAGAGGAAAATATTTTCCGGCAGCTCAGGCTGAATCAATGGGTGAAACAGTCTACCCGGTGGATGCAGATGGATAAATGGGATGCTTGTAACTTTCCAGTGGATGTGGAAGCCTTAAAGGGAAAGGAGTGCTATGGCGGTCTGGATTTATCCAGTTCAATTGACATCACGGCATTTGTTCTGATATTTCCGCCGAGAAGTGAGGAAGAGAAATATATTATCTTACCTTTCTTTTGGATACCGGAAGAAAATATACGGCTTCGGGTGCGGCGTGATCATGTACCATATGATGTATGGGTACAGCAGGGATTTTTGGAAACCACGGAAGGGAATGTTATCCATTATGGATTTATAGAAAAGTACATTGATGACCTTGGGAAGCAGTTCCATATCAAAGAAATTGCTTTTGACCGCTGGGGAGCGGTGCAGATGGTACAGAATCTGGAAGGCTTGGGATTTACAGTAGTTCCGTTTGGGCAGGGATTTAAGGATATGTCACCGCCGTCTAAGCGGCTGATGGAACTGACCCTGGAGAAACGGTTATCTCATAGCGGGCATCCGGTACTCCGTTGGATGATGGATAATATTTTCATCCGGCAGGACCCGGCGGGGAATATTAAGCCGGATAAGGAGAAGTCCACGGAGAAGATAGACGGTGCGGTGGCAACGGTAATGGCACTGGACCGGGCTATTCGGAATGAGGTGGATAGTGGTGGAAGTGTATATGATGACAGGGGAATTTTAGTGTTTTAATCTATGAGATTTTCTGGTATACTTGAGTAATAAAATGAGAATTTGGTGGTGATATTATGAATTATACAAGACCTCCCTGCTAAAACCTGACATTGGTTCGTGGTCCTCCGTGAAAATGTTTTTTATGGATACAATAAACAAAACATCAAATTGGAGGATAGAATAATGAATGAGAACAATAAAACCGAACAAAAATTAGCAGGATCACTTACAGCAGAAACAACCGAATTGCTTCCGTATTTACCATATTTACTTCAGGATATTTGGGAGCTTGGAAGCAGCCCGTGCGGTATGACCAGCTTAATTAAGGACAATATTGATATTTTTAGCGGGATGAAAATCATAGATCTGGGATGCGGCAAAGGCGCGGTGTCTGTTTCTTTGTGCAAGGAGCTGGGCATCCGGGTAAAGGGAATTGATCTGCTCCCTGATTTTATTGAAGAGGCCAGAGCGAAAGCAAAAGAGTATGGTGTTGAGCATCTGTGTGAATTTGTGGTTCAGGATATTAATGATTCGGTAAAGACCGAACGTGAATATGATATTGCAATTCTGGGTGCAGTCGGTGATGTTTTAGGTGAGCCGATAGAGACATTGAATAAGCTGAAAAGTGTTGTCCGCAGGAAAGGGTACATTTTGATAGATGAAGCCTATTTAGTGGGAGAGCAGGACGATGTGAGATATCATAATTATGAGTATCTGA
>Ga0153972_1000322_pt1 | contig 14961 bp, 9 predicted proteins | sample TSGA056MetaG_FD_104732 | JGI IMG/M metagenome (GOLD analysis project Ga0153972, IMG submission 104732) | Attine ant fungus gardens microbial communities from Georgia, USA - TSGA056 MetaG | ecosystem: Host-associated > Fungi > Mycelium > Unclassified | place: USA: Georgia, George L Smith State...
CCCTACGCCGGTCATAATACCGGCTTCCAGCACATGGTCCACAGCGTTGTGATACCACGCGCCGTCCTCCGTGTCGGATGGCGCGGCGCTCACGCCGGGACAAAGACAGGAAAAGCACAGGGCCAGCAGCAAGATGACAGTCATTGATCGTTTCATTCTTATCCTTCCCTTCATTTGATAGACCTGTCTGAGAGCATGCGCGTGGCTTCCGGCCGGCCTTTTTACCACCAGCCCGCGCCGTCAGAACCCGGCAATACACAAAGGATTACCGGAACCTGTCGCCATGGACAAAAAATTCTCGACCGGCCATCCACGGCAGGTTCTCGGACAGGTCTAATTTCCTTTATTATAGCAAGCCTGTGCAGGGAATACAATCATTTTGTCAATTTTTCTGCTCGCAACGTGAAGTACTTTACGCAATGGAAAAATCCGTAAGCGTTTGCCGTGAAAAAAATCCCTTCCAGGCTTGTAATTCTCTATTGGTCGGTGTAAAATAGAATTAGTGCGCCATACCCCTTCGCCCCGCGCGAAAGGATCTGAACCGGCCGCACAGAAGGAGGATTTATTGTGAAAACGCTGAAAAAGATCATATCCCTTTTAGAGTTTATTCTGTCGGTCGCTTTGCTGGTATCACTGATCGCATCCCACTGGGACGCGATTGCGGCCGGCATTCGGGCCTGCAAGGCAAAATGCTGCGGGACGGACTGCGATGCCCCCGATGAATACGCGGACTTTGCCGATGTTTAACACCCCCGGAACGCCGACCATACTACAGGAGGAAGAAATATTATGCCCAGAAAGCTGAAAACAATGGATGGGAACACCGCCGCCGCGCATGTGGCCTACGCCTTTACGGACGTTGCCGCGATCTATCCCATCACCCCGTCGTCCCCCATGGCTGAATATGTGGACAAGTGGGCCGCCACCGGACGGAAAAACCTGTTCGGACAAACCGTAAAGGTGGTGGAGATGCAGTCCGAGGGAGGGGCCGCCGGCGCGGTGCACGGCTCCCTGATTTCAGGCGCCCTCACGTCCACCTTTACCGCCTCCCAGGGCCTTTTGCTGATGATCCCCAATATGTTCAAAATCGCGGGCGAGCAGACGCCGGGCGTGATCCATGTCTCCGCCCGGACGATTTCTACGCACGCCCTGTCCATTTTCGGCGACCACAGCGACGTAATGGCCTGCCGTTCCACCGGGTATGCCATGCTGGCATCATCCAGCCCCCAAGAGGTCATGGATTTGTCCGCCGTGGCCCATCTGGCTACCGTCAGCGGGCGGGTGCCCGTCCTCAATTTCTTTGACGGCTTCCGCACCTCCCACGAGATGCAGAAAATTGAGGTCTGGGACGACAGCGATCTGGCGGATATGCTGGATATAAAGGCCCTCCGTGCGTTCCGGGCCAGGGCCAACAACCCGTACAGCCCCGTCCTGAAGGGCAGCGCCGAAAACCCTGACACCTTCTTCCAGCACAGGGAGGCCTGCAACGGCGTGTACGCGGAATTCCCGGCTATTGTGGAATCGTACATGCAGAAGGTAAATGAAAAAATCGGGACGGACTATCAGCTCTTTAATTACTACGGCGCCCCCGACGCCACCCATGTGATTATCGCCATGGGCTCCTTCTGCGACGCCGCCGAGGAGGTTGTGGACTACCTGACCGCCAAAGGGGAAAAGGTGGGCCTTGTCAAGGTGCGCCTGTACCGCCCGTTCAGCACAAAGCACCTGCTGGCGGCCCTGCCGGACACCGTCAAAACCGTTGCCGTTTTGGATCGTACAAAGGAACCGGGCTCTTTGGGCGAGCCGCTCTATCTGGACGTGGTCGCCGCACTCCGGGGCACCAAGTTTGACGGCGTTTCGGTGGTTGGCGGCAGGTACGGCCTCAGCTCCAAGGACACCACGCCCGGCTGCATACTCTCCGTTTACCGGAATATCCAGAACGCCGCGCCGAAAAACGGCTTTACCGTCGGGATCGTGGACGACGTGACCAATTTATCCCTGCCTGTGACGGAAAATCCCGACACCTCTCCCGCCGGAACCGTCGCCTGCAAATTCTGGGGCCTTGGCTCGGACGGCACCGTCGGGGCCAATAAAAACTCCATCAAGATTATTGGCGACCACACCGACAAAAAGGTACAGGCTTATTTCCAATATGACAGCAAAAAGTCCGGCGGCGTGACGATTTCCCACCTCCGGTTCGGAGACCGCCTCATCAAATCCACCTATTATGTGTCCCACGCGGATTTCGTAGCCTGCCACAACCCCTCCTACCTGGAAAAATACGACATGGTGCAGGATGTGAAGCCCGGCGGCGTGTTCCTCATCAACTGTGCGTGGAACGTTGAGGAGCTGGGACGCCATCTGCCCGCCGCGGCAAAAAAATACATTGCGGAGAACGACATCCACGTTTATACCTGCGACGCCATTCGCCTGGCCGGGGAAATCGGGCTGGGCGGCAGAACCAACTCGATTTTGCAGGCAGCTTTCTTCAAGCTCATCAATATTATCCCCATCGACGATGCGGTAAAATACATGAAGGACGCCATTCAGGCCACCTACGGCAGAAAAGGCGAAAAAATCGTCAGCATGAACTGCGCCGCCGTGGACGCGGGCGTTCAGAATGTCGTCAAGCTTGACATTCCGTCCGGCTGGGCCGCGCCGGAGGCGGACGCCGCCGCGCCGGCCCTTCCCGGAGACCGAGAGGTTCTTTTAAGCTATGTAGAAAACGTCCAGATCCCCGCAAACGCCATGCGTGGCGACAGCCTGCCTGTCTCCACCTTTCTGGACACCGCCGACGGCGCGCTGCCCCAAGGCTCTGCAGCCTATGAAAAGCGGGGCATTGCCGTTACGGTTCCCCGCTGGATCCCGGAAAACTGCATCCAGTGCAACCAGTGCGCCTATGTATGTCCCCATGCCGTGATCCGGCCTTATGTGTTCACAGCGGACGAATTGGCAAACGCGCCCGAGGGTGTCCAAGCCATAAAAATGACCGGCAAGGGCTGCGAGGACTACAAATTCGCCGTCATCTCCAGCGTAATGGACTGCACCGGCTGCGGCTCTTGTGCCAATGTCTGTCCGGCCAAAAGCAAGGCCCTGGTCATGGAGCCGCTGGAGACCCGGATGAAGGAGCAGGCGATGTTCCAATATGCGGAGGAAGCCCTTTCCGAAAAGCGCCTCCCCTTCGCAGCCTCCACAGTGAAGGGCTCCCAGTTCAAAAAGCCCCTGCTGGAGTTCTCCGGCGCTTGCGCCGGCTGCGGCGAAACGCCTTACGCAAAGCTGATCACCCAGCTTTACGGCGATCGGATGTATCTCGCCAACGCCACGGGCTGTTCCTCCATCTGGGGCGGCAGCGCGCCCTCCACCCCATACACCGTGGACAGAAACGGACGCGGCCCCGCCTGGAGTAATTCCTTGTTTGAGGATAACGCGGAATTCGGCCTGGGCATGTACACCGGCGCAAAGCAAATCCGGGAAAAGGCAAAGGCCCTGGCCCAGGAAATCATTCCCCAGGCGGACAATCCCGCGCTTAAGGGCGCGCTCCAAAGCTGGCTGGACGCCTATGACGACGGGGAGGACTCTAAAGCTGCCGGCGCCGTTTTGGAAAAAATGCTTGCGAAAGCGGTAGCGGCGCCTTGCGACTGTTCCTTTATGCCCCTCATAGAGGAGCTCTACAGCCTGCGGAGTCAGTTCGTCAAGCCCAGCATATGGATTTTCGGTGGCGACGGCTGGGCCTATGACATCGGCTACGGCGGCCTTGACCACGTCATCGCCTCCGGTGAAAACGTCAATATCTTCGTGTTCGACACGGAGGTTTATTCCAACACAGGCGGCCAGGCCTCCAAGGCCTCCCAGACTGGGCAGGTGGCCCAGTTTGCGGCGGCGGGAAAGACCGTCAAGAAAAAGGATCTGGCCCAGATCGCCATGTCCTACGGATACGTCTATGTGGCACAGGTCTCCATGGGTGCAAGCTACCAGCAGACCCTGAACGCGATTCTGGAGGCCGAGTCCTATGATGGACCCTCTCTTATTATTGGCTACGCCCCCTGTATCAACCACGGCTCGAAGTCCGGTATGGGCAAGTCCATGACGACCGCCAAGGCCGCCGTGGAGTCGGGCTATTGGAACCTGTTCCGCTATGATCCGAGGCTGGAGGCGGAGGGGAAGAACCCCCTGTCTATCGACAGCAAGGCGCCCACCGCCAGTTATCAGGACTTCATCCTGAACGAGGTGCGGTATAACTCACTGATCCTCAGCTTCCCCGAGCGGGCGAAGAAGCTGTTCGCCATCGCGGAGGAGAACGCGCGGATCAAATACGAAAAGCTGCTGGATCAGAGGGCCATGTACGATAAGGATTAGTACTATTTTAAAAATTTGGGTGGTTTCTGTCCCTTGCTGACGGGACGGGGGGGCTGTACCTTTTTGCCGTCCAAAAAGGTACAAGCCCCCCCGTCCCGCCAGCAAACGGAAAAAAAGAAAGGCGGAAATGCCCTTAACACCAGGGCCTATTTCACGCTCGGGAACAAAGTCCGCACCGCATCTGTCAGGGCGGCGCAAAAGGCCGCAGCCTCTTCCCGGGTGGTGTACCGGGAAAAACTGACCCGCAGGCTCCCGTCGATCACCGCCGGGGGCAGATTCATGGCCGAAAGCACGTGGCTCCGGCGGCCCTTTTTGCAGGCGGAGCCACGGGAAACGCAGACGCCCTTCGCGTCCAGGGCGTTTAGCAGGACCTCGCTTTTTGCACCGGGCAGAGACAGGTTCAGGATGTGGGGCGCGCCCATGGGCAAAAACCGGGCCGAAGAGAATGCGCCGCCCAGCGTTTCCCGGATCTGAGCCTGAAGCCGGACGCAGTCGGCGGAGAAGGCCGCCATGTGGGCGACCCCCAGCTCCGCCGCCGCGCCGAAGCCCGCGATGTTGTGCAGCGGCTCCGTACCGCTCCGGGCGCCGGACTCCTGTCCGCCGCCAAAATGGAGGGGGGGCAGCGTAACGCCTTTTTTGATCCAGAGGGCCCCGACGCCCTTAGGGCCGTGAAGCTTGTGGGCGCTGACGGTGAGCAGATCCGCGCCTATATTCCGGACGCTTATCGGCAGCTTTAAAAAGCCCTGCACCGCGTCCGTATGAAACAGCGCGCCGCTTTTCGCGCGGGTCAGGGCTGCCATCTCCCGTACCGGAAGAACGGCGCCGGTTTCGTTATTTACAAGCATAACGGAGACCAGGATCGTATCCGGCTCAAGGGCCGCCTCCAGACGGGAAAGGGAGACACCGCCGGTTTCGTCGGGGGCCAGCCTCGTGACCCGGAAGCCCTGGCTTTCCAGATAAGCCGCGGGCTTTTCCACGGAGTCGTGCTCGATGGCCGTTAGGATCAGATGCCGCCCCCGGCGGCGCAGCTTCCGCGCGGCACCGAAAATGGCCCAGTTGTTCGCTTCCGTGCCGCCGGAGGTGAAATATATCTCGCCCGGGTCGGCCCCCAGCGGCGCCGCCACCGCCGCCCGCGCCGCCTCCAGCGTCCTTTTTGCCTGCCGCCCCGGCGCATGGAGGGAGGAGGGGTTCCCGTAATCGGAGGCGAGAACGCCGCTCATGACGGCGACGACCTCGGGGCAGGGCGGGGTGGTGGCCGCATTATCCAGATACACCGTCATACGCTGACCGAAGCCTTGGCGCTGGACTGCACATGAAATTCCTGCATGGTAAAACCTCCCGCTTGCGTTTTGCCTTGTTTCAGGCGCGTCGGGCGCGCCCGCTTGAAATCCTTGCCCAATTGTTATATAGTAGGCCTGTCCGAAAACCTGCCGTCATGGATTGGTGGGGAAAATCCTCGGCCGGCCATCCGCGGCAGGTTTTCGGACAGGTCTAGTATACCCGATTCGGACGGCAATTTCAATCCCGCCGGTTGACGGCCGGGGCCGCAAACGTCCGGAAGGCAGGAGGCGCTATGCGAGTATCCTTTACAACGCTGGGCTGCAAGGTAAACCAATATGAGACACAGGCCCTGGAGACGCTTCTCAGGCGGCGGGGCCATGCCGTATGCGCGCCCGGACAGGCGGCGGACGCGCATATCATCAACACCTGCGCCGTCACCGGGGAAAGCGCGCGGAAATCCCGGCAGGCGATCCGGCGGGCCAGGCGGGCCGATCCGGAAGCGGTGATCGCCGTGTGCGGCTGCTTCTCCCAGATCAGCCCGGCGGAAATCGAAGACCTGGGTGCCGATCTCGTTTATGGCAGCGGGGAGAAGGCCGCGTTCCTGGACGATCTGGAGCGGGTGGCGCAAAAACGGGCGCGGGTGAAGAAAATCGAAAATCCCATGACCCGGCGGCGCTTTGAACCGCTCCCGGCGGGCGGCCTTGGTTCACGTACCCGGGCCATGCTGAAGATTCAGGATGGCTGTGATAATTTCTGCGCTTATTGCATAATCCCTTATGCGCGGGGGCCGGTGCGCTCCCTGCCGCCGGAGCTGGCCGTTCGGGAGGCGGAGGGACTGGTTCAAGCGGGATACCGGGAAATCGTCCTGACGGGGATCGAGATTTCCTCTTATGGGAAGGAATTGGGAAACGACGCGGATCTGATCACCCTGACGGAGCGGATTTGCGGTGTAACGGACGGCGGGAGGATTCGCCTGGGCTCCCTGGAACCTAGGACGGTGACGGAGGACTTTTGCGTCCGGGCGGCCCGCCTGCCCCGGCTTTGCCGTGGGTTCCACCTGTCTTTGCAAAGCGGCTGTGACGAAACCCTCAAGCGGATGGGCAGGCGTTATGATACCGGGCGCTTTCTGGAATCCGTCCGGCTGCTGCGGCGGCACATGCCGGACTGCGCCGTGACGACGGATCTGATCGTGGGCTTCCCCGGCGAGAGCGAGGCGGAATTTGAACAAACCCTGGCGTTTGTGGAGGCTTGCCGATTTGCCGACATGCATATTTTCCCTTACTCAGTGCGGCCCGGGACAAGGGCGGCCCAAATGGACGGGCAGGCGGATGTGGGGACGAAGGCGGCGCGGGCCGGACGGGCCGCCGGGCTGGCGGGGCGGCTGCGGGGAGACTACCTGCAAGGCTGTGTCGGAACGCTTCAGGAGGTGCTCTTCGAGCGGGAAAAGGATGGCCGCGCCCAGGGCCACAGCGGAAACGGATGCCTGGTGTCTGTTCCGGGGACGGATCTTCGAAACCGACTCCGGCAGGTGCGGGTTACCGGCGTATCAAACGAAATTCTGACGGGCGCGCTGGACGCTTCTGTCTAATTTCGCACTTTACAGGATTAAAGCAATATATTATAATAGACAAATGACAAATCGCGCGCTTCAAGGCGGCAAAAAACGCGGCGCGCTGTTGTCCACAAGCGTGGGAGGAGAAAAAATGGGAAAAGAACGTATTTATAATTTTTCGGCCGGACCGTCCATGCTGCCCCTGGAGGTGCTGGAGCAGGCGGCGGGGGAGTTGACCAATTACGGCGGCTCCGGGATGTCCGTCATGGAAATGAGCCACAGAAGCAAGGTGTTCCAGCAGATTTTTGATGAAGTCCAGGCGGATTTCAGAAGGCTGATGGGCGTGCCGGACAGCCATAAGATTTTGTTTTTGCAGGGCGGCGCGTCGCTGCAGTTTGCCATGATTCCCATGAACCTGATCGGGAAAACCGGCAAGGCGGACTACGCGGTGACGGGGAATTTCTCGAATCTGGCCATGAAGGAGGCAAAGAAGTTCGGGGATATCCACACGGCGGCCAGCTCCGAGGATCGGAACCACACATATATTCCGCGGCAGGAGGCGCTGTCGATCCGGGAAGACGCCGCGTATTTCTATTATTGTGATAACAACACCATTTTCGGCACGGAATGGGACTATGTGCCGGAGACCGGGGGTGTGCCCCTGGTGTGCGACATGTCCTCCAACATTCTGTCAAAGCCTGTGGACGTCTCAAAATACGGCATCCTTTACGCCGGAGCCCAGAAGAATATGGCCCCTGCCGGGCTGACGGTGGTGGTGATCGACGAAAAGCTGGCCGGTAACGAGCCGGAAAGCACACCCACCATGCTCAACTACCGGACGATGATCGAAAAGGATTCCATGTACAACACCCCGCCCTGCTATAACATTTACATGCTGGGCCTGGTGCTGAAATGGGTGGAGCGGCAGGGCGGCATTGCCGGGATGCAGGCCATAAGCCTTGAAAAATCCGGGCTTCTTTACGACTATCTGGCGGAATCCGACCGCTTTGCCCTCTGCGCGGAGCAGGCGGTGCGTAGCCGCATGAACGTTACCTTTAAAACCGGGGACGCGGATATGGACGCCCGCTTTGCCAAGGAGGCCGAGGCCGCGGGCTTTACCAACCTGAAGGGTCACCGCAGCGTGGGCGGTATGCGGGCCTCCATCTACAACGCCATGCCCATGGAGGGCGTAAAGGCCCTGGTGGCGTTTATGAAAAAATTTGAGACCGAAAATCGATAAGCCGGTTCCGGATGCCATCCCGGCGGCGAACCGGCCCTGGAGGTTATTTTGCGATGTATACAATTAAGACGCTGAATAAAATTTCGCCCATCGGGCTTGCGGCCCTGAATCCGACCCGGTATGAGATCTCGGACGGCATGGAGGATCCGGACGCGATTCTGGTGCGCAGTGCGAAAATGCACGATTACGCCTTTAATCCCAAGCTCAAGTGTATCGCCAGAGCCGGGGCCGGAACCAATAATATCCCCCTGGAGCGCTGTACGGACAGTGGGATCGTCGTGTTCAACTCCCCCGGTGCCAACGCGGAGAGCGTCAAGGAGCTGGTGCTGTGTGCCCTGCTCCTGTCCTCCCGGGATATCCCCGGCGGGATGAAATGGGTGGAAGGCCTAAAGAATTCGCCGGATACCGTGGCGGCGGATGTGGAAAAGGGAAAAAGTCAATTTGCGGGGCCGGAGATCATGGGCAAAACCCTGGGTGTCGTCGGGCTGGGGGCCATCGGCGCCAAGGTGGCGGCGGCCGCCTTGAGCCTGGGAATGAACGTATATGGCTACGACCCCTATCTCTCGGTGAAGGCCGCCTGGCGGCTGTCCAGCGAGGTTCAGCACGCGGGGAGCCTAGAGGTCATTTATAGAAACTGTGACTATATCACCCTGCATCTGCCCTATATGGAAAGCACCAAGGAAATAATCGACAGCGCTGCCATCGCCCAGATGAAGGATGGGGTGCGGCTCATCAATCTGGCCCGGGGCGAGCTGGTGTGCGACAACGATATGCTGGCCGCGCTGGAGTCCGGGAAGGTAGCCCGGTATGTGACGGATTTCCCCAACGGAAAAACGGCGGCGGCGAAAAATGTGATCGCGTTCCCCCATCTGGGTGCCTCCACGCCGGAGAGCGAGGACAATTGCGCCATTATGGCGGCCCAGGAGATCGCAGAATATTTGGAGACGGGGAATATCCGGAATTCCGTCAATCTGCCCGCAGCCTATCTGGAGCCCAGCGGCAACGCGCGGCTGTGCGTGATCCACCGGAACCTGCCCGCTGTGATCAAGGGGATGCTGGAGGTCGTTTCCGGCGCCGGGATCAACGTGGAGAACATGACCAGCAAGGCCCGGGACAAGCACGCCTACTGCATCATGGATCTGAACGCCCCCGTGGGAGACGAGCAGCTGGCGCAGATTCGGTCGGTCGGCGGCGTTTTGGGCGCCCGCGTCATCGTCCATTAAACAAAATACGAGCTGTTATTCAGCAAGGCATAGGCCCCGCCGCGCGGGGCCTATGCCTCATTTTTACGGAATTGTTACAAATTTCCTAAATTCCTTGACGGAGAATGTCGGACTATGTTACAATCAAGCGGATAGGTGACATAATGCGGCATCCGTGAAGGAGGACGTTTTGAAACAGATCAAAAAGTTGACGATTACAGGCGTCGTGATCATGATCGCGGCGGCTTTACTAGCCGGCGGCGGACTGGCCCTTGACCGGGCGAAAGCCGCGGAAGGGACGCTGGGTCCCTTCGCAGCGTTTTCCCTTGGCAATTCCAGCCTGAACATCCTGAACGGCGGGATTCTGGCCCAGGACGGCGAAACCTCCTATTACGCCGGGGAAACCGGCATTGTCTGCAAGCCGGAAAACGGCGAGGAGACGCTGCTGACGGCCGAGCGCGCCGGGAACCTGAATGTTTCCGGCGGAACCCTCTATTACACTACGAACGGGCTGGACGGCGCCTGCCGAATCAAGTCGCTGAACCTGGCCGGCGGCGCTGAGAACGTGATCCTGACGTGGAACGCGCCCATTCGGCAGATGTATACCGTCGGCGGCGCGGCCCTTGTGTTTCTCTCCGAGGGGACGGCCTACAGCTACGATTGGGAGACGGGCGATTTAATCAGGGCTCAGTTGGAATTCAGCGTATTCAGCCTGGTGCCCACGGAGTATGGGATGCTGTACGCCGCCGGCGACCTGTTTGACTACACCCTTTACGCGGACGGCGCGCAGGCTCTGGGCGGCGTTTCCGCCTATTATACGGACAGCGGCTATCTTGTGGCCGTCCGGGATGGGGAGACCTGTCAGGTGCGCCTTTCCGCCCTGTTCGGCGAGGAGACCGCCGCGCCGGAGTCGTTTTGCCTGCACGGCGAGATCTCTTCCGGAACGCTGTTTTCCGACCATCTGGCGGCGGACTGCACGGAGTGCGCCGCCAACATGGCGGCATACATAAGCGGGGCGATCACGCTGGAGGACTATGACGTCTTCGCCTTGTCCATGCGCAGCCTTCCTGTGACCTATGCGCCTGAATACTTAGAGGGGCAGGAAAGCATTGTAATGCGGGCCCGACAGCAGGCGGAAATCGAGTGGACGCCCCTGGCTGACCGATACCAATGGAATAAAATGGGGATCTTTTACGCGGGGACGACCTATACGGGCCTAGCGTACGGGCAGCCCGTCTATACCGGCTATGTCCCCTACAGCGTCAGCCTGACGGGATTTCTGGCCGCCGTAAATAATCATGACAGCGCGTTTTATACCGGGTATTCCGAGTACAACAAAATCGCGCCCTATTATTCCAGTGACTGCAGCTCGTTCGTGTCCTACGCCTGGGGGCTGGAAACGCGCCAAACCACCTATTCGATCCCCAATTATGGAACGAAGGTCAGCGAGCAGAGCATTTATGCCGCCCAGGTGGGAGACTGCCTGAACCATACCGTCAGCCATGTGGTGCTTGTCACGGCCGTCGAATATGACGAGGAGGGGCAGATCATCGCCATCGAGATCATGGAGCAGACGCCCCCCATCGTGAAAACCACTCGCTACGGCGCGGGCGGCACGGCGACCTTGGCGGATCTGCAAAACAAATACATCGGCGGCGGCTATGTGCTTTACCGATGCAACACCCTGGAAAATGTGACCTACACCCATGACTGCGCCGTGCCGCTGGACGGAGAGGTGTGCGAAAACTGCGCCCCGGCTGCGCCGCGCGTTTCCCTGGCCGGGGCGGCGGACGGTCAATATGTGAGCCTTACCCATAAGGATGAGAACGCCGACATCTATTATACAACAGACGGAACGACCCCTTCGGCCACGTCCGGCATCCTTTACACAGAACCCATTTATGCGACCGATACCGTGCGGATCATGGCCGTTGCTGTGGTGAACGGGGAAACGGGGCTGCCGCTTACCTACAACGTGTTCGTCGGCCAGGCAGCTGCGCCCACGGCGTCTGTTTCCAGCGGCCTGCACAGCGGAACCGCCGTGCAAAGCGGCGCGCTCATTTCACTGGCAAGCGCCGACGGCGCGTCCATCTATTATACAACGGACGGGTCAGTGCCCACGGAGGCGTCAATCTGCTATACGGACCCGATCCCGATTACCGAGGATACCACGATCCGGGCAATTGCCATGAAGCGCGGGGCGAGGGACAGCGACGAGGCGGTTTTTTCCTATACGGTGGGGATGGTTTATAGCATTGCGGCGTCGGCGGGGGAAGGCGGCAGTATCAGCCCGGCAGGCAGCACCGACGTGTTTGCGGGCGGCGGCGCGGCCTATACCATCACGGCGAACAGCGGATATGTGATCAGCGACGTGCTGGTGAACGGCGAGAGCGTTGGCCCGGTTTCCGGCTACACGTTCAACAATGTTACGGCCGACCAGGACATAACCGTCGTTTTCGCGCTGAATATGGACAAGCTGGCGGACGTTTCCCAGGGCGACTGGTACTATGAGGCGGTCATCTACGCGTACAAAAACGGCCTGTTTTACGGCACCTCCGAAACCGCCTTCAGCCCCGGCGAAAACATGAACCGTGGCATGTTCGCCACGGTTCTGGGAAGGCTGGCCGGGGTTAACGGCTGGGATTACGGATATACGGGGACGATCCCCGGCAGCTCCGTCCGGATGCGCGCCGGCCCCGGCACGGGGTATGATATCCTGCTGGTGTTCCCGCAAGGGGCCAAGGTATCGGTATACGGCTCCGCCAAGGACGGCGATGGAAATGCCTGGTATCAGGTGGCCTATAACGGGAATACGGGCTATGTGCGTTCGGATCTTATCAGCCTGGGCGGTGGAAGCTTTACCGATGTGGCGGTGGGGGCGTACTACAGCCCTTATGTGGAATGGGCGTATCAGAAGGGGCTGATCAGCGGGTACGGCGGCGGCGCCTACGGGCCGTCAGATGCCGTGACGCGGGAGCAGATGTGCTTGATCCTCTATAAGTACGCCGAAAAAATGGGTGTTTCCCTCTCCGGGACGGGAAAGACCTTTACGGACGACGCAGCCATCAGCAGCTGGGCCAGAGAAGCGGTATCGGTCCTTTCCGGCGCGGGGATCATTGCCGGCAACGGTGACGGCTCCTTCGGTCCCCAGAGCAGCTGCACAAGGGCCCAGGTGGCCCAGATGCTGATGCAGTTTTCCCAGCTGATTGGCTAGAAAAAATCGGGATTGCCCCACAGCACGATTGCGGCGGGCAGGCATCCCTTTTTATGAATCCGGCCTATATTTCCTCCGCGTAATCGATGAAGTCCGCGTCCTGCAGCAGCCCCACGATTTCCTCGTGGGGCTGCTTTTTTGGAAGGTGCATGGATACAAGAACCGCGATACCGTCCATGACGTCATACTTTTGACGGGAAAATTCAATGGCGGTAGCGCGGATGTTGTACTGCTTCAGGAGGCGAAGCAGGCTGCCGAGCTTTACGTGCTCCGCCAGCTCCACATAGACGCTCAAAACCATGGACTGGGACAGGAGCCTTGTATCAAGGCTGTGCATAATTGTGGTGATCAGGATGATAAAGGCCGCACCCAGGATTGCGCCGGTATAGAAGCCGATTCCGATGGCAAGGCCCATGCAGGCGCTGGCCCACAGGCCCGCCGCTGTGGTCAGGCCCGTGACATGCCGGTCTCTTGTGATAATGATGGTGCCGGCCCCGAGAAAACCGATGCCGCTGACCACCTGGGCGCCGATCCGGGCGGGATCGGACAAGCCATAAACCTCTGTAATATACTGGCCGGTGACCATGGCCAGCGTGGAGCCGACGCAGACCAGCATATAGGTTCGCATCCCGGCGGGCCTGCCCTTGCTCCCCCGTTCCAGCCCGATGATCCCGCCTGCCAGTACAGCGAGAAGAAGGCGCAGGAAGGTGGAAAGCGGGTTTACTTGCTGAAGCATTTCGGAAAGCGCGGCGAGCATTGGGCTGTTCCTCCTTTTTTATAGTCGAGGCGATAAGCTGTCCCGCGGCGCTGGGCGCGGCGGTTATAGAAAAATCCGAAAAGCCGTGGGCAGCGGCAGACTGGCGTCCAAAAGCGCCGCGTCCGCCCAGCGGAAGCAGGGGGCTTCGACTCGACAGGTCAAGTAGTAACAGGTCATGTGCCACTCAACATGGGTGAAGATATGGGTTTTCTCCACAGACCGCAGAAGCGCCAGCGGCGCTACGCCCCACTGACCGGCCCTCCGTGCCGCCTCCGTCTCCGTAAGGGTCCCCTGTACGTTGGGCAGCTCCCAGAAACCTGCAAGCAGGCCCGTATCCGCCCGTTTCCGCAGGGCGATCCGGTCGCCGCAGCGCAAAGAGAATACAGTGCGCGGCTCAATCCGCCGGGCCCTTTTCCCGGATCTGACGGGCAGACGGGCCGCAGTGCCGCGCGCCTTTCCCAGGCAGAGCGCAGAAAGGGGACAGGCCGTGCAGTTGGGCGCGCCATTGGGCGGACAGACCGTCGCGCCCAGCTCCATCAGGCTTTGTGTAAAGTCGCCGCAGGCTCCGGCGGGATAGACGCCGGACAGTGCGGCGCTGATCCGTTTTTTTACGGCAGGCGTGTCCACACAGTCCGGCTCATTCGTAAGCCGGGCGATTACCCGCAGGACATTCCCGTCCAGCGCCGGGACGGGGGCGTCAAAGCAGATGGACGCGATGGCCCCGGCGGTATACGGCCCGATGCCGGGCAAAGCCAAAATGGCGTTAAAATCCCGCGGGAACACGCCGCCGTGCCGTTCCATAATTTCCCGGGCGGCCTTTTGCAGATTCCTGGCCCGGCTGTAATAGCCAAGGCCCTCCCAAAGCTTCAATAGCCGCTCTCCGGGCGCGTCGGCCAGTGCCTTAATATCGGGCAGGGCGGCAAGGAACCGGCGATAATAGCCCTTCACAGTCTCCACCCGGGTCTGCTGGAGCATGATTTCGGAAAGCCAGACGTGATAAGGCGCTCGGTCAACGCGCCAGGGAAGCGTGCGGGCGTTTTCCCGATACCAGGGTAAAAGAAGCCCAGGCAAAGCGGCATAAATTTTCTCAAGGCATTGTATCTTTTGATTCGTATCACTCATGGACACATTATAGCATACGCGAAAAAGCAAGTAAATAACATAAGGGCAACAATAAAAAACCAAACGCCTGCCATTTTGGCAAAGCTTGTTCAACAATTTATCAAAAACCCTCTTGCATTTAGCGGAAAATTATCTATTCTGCCGACAAGAGACCTATAAAAATGCGGCGGTGACAGAGCGTTGGCGCTCCCTGCCACTGCATAGGTGACGACACACCCATACAAGGCCATTACAGCC
>Ga0153972_1000323_pt1 | contig 14954 bp, 11 predicted proteins | sample TSGA056MetaG_FD_104732 | JGI IMG/M metagenome (GOLD analysis project Ga0153972, IMG submission 104732) | Attine ant fungus gardens microbial communities from Georgia, USA - TSGA056 MetaG | ecosystem: Host-associated > Fungi > Mycelium > Unclassified | place: USA: Georgia, George L Smith State...
AACCCATCACCAAGCAATGCGAGTTTGAACCCGTCCGTGCGTTTAGACCAGATAGAGATTGAGAGCCAGTCCGGTTTGAAAACGTATGCTTATGTTCCGATAACACCTGAGAGTCTGGATAGGACGAAGGGATTAGATAAGGGGCTGGTGAAGCTAGATCTAATGGAACTGGCACAGTGTGGGATGGTATTAAACCCACACAGCCTAATATTGAGGGGACTAATATTCCGAAATCTTTTGAATTAGGAGCAAACGGTGAGAAGTATTGGGTAAATCCAAATGCAACAAAACATATGGTTGAATATTCAACTAGAACTTTATCACATGGTCAAAAAATTACCGAGCAACAATTATTAAATAGCTTAAAGAGTTCTGTAGTTCAGGCTGCTCAAAAAGGATATACATATAATGTTCCTGTTCGTGTTGGGGATTGGGAGTTGATTTTCAGTCCAGCCAGACAAGTGGGTCAACTGCCAGTAATTAAACATGCATTATATATACCATAGGAGGCATTGATATGAAAATTAAAAACATATTAAACGAAACTATTAAGGGAAGTAAAGAAGTTGATTTTTATACTCCAGTGAGAGTCGATTATCCTGAGAATGATGAAAAAGAAAAAGAGTTGTTCTACTATCGATTACTGAATCCCAAATCTTCTTTCCTTGAAGCATCTATTAGTTCAACAACTAGAAAAATTGTTAGTATAACAATAGTATCAATAAATGATATAGTAGAAGCTGAGAATTTTGTATTGGAAAAAGTGGATATTCTGGGGATAAAAGGAAATCCAGAAATTGATATGAGTCTATTTGATAATGAACATGTTATAACAGATGAAACCTGCTTTAATGTTATCCGTCATGAATCAAAAATATACATATTATGTGATGTACAAAATATCGAAAAGAAGCTAATAATGGATAACCTTGATATCTTATTGGATAACAATAATAAAATTGTAGGGTATATATTTAGCGGTTTTGACGAATTAGAGTGGAAAGAGATTAATGAAAGTATTGATTCCTCGATTGCTGTGATTAAAGAGTATCAATGAGAAACGGGCAATCGGGCGTGGCACCGTGCGCTTCGTGCCGGAGGCAAAAGAAGCAAGACGGATGCCTAAGACCTTTGGGATGTCACCAGGCAGCCCAAAGGTCGCAAAGTAACACCGCCCTATGTATGTGAATACAAGAAAAAACAGAAAAAATATAGTAAAAATGCGGCTTAGAGGGCTGTTTTTTGCGCAAAAAAATTGTATGTAGAGGTAGCATAGAGAATAAAGAGAAATATTATAGTTGTTTATATTTATTTGTCTGAAATCTGCTCTCAAAACCATTTAAGATTATCCGATAAGTGGTAATATATTAAAAAACTGATAAGTCGGAAATGCTATCAACGGTTTAACAGACTATCACCAAAGAAATATATCAACCCTGACAATCAACTAGAAATATCTGTGCAAGAGTAATTTCCATAGCTATCGAATTTACTCTTGCCAACTGGAATTTAGTTTTTCATTTAAGTTAAACTTAGTAAACGTATGGAAAATTTGCAGTCTATCCAAACGTTGGTTCGAATCGGTATGCAATTCGGCGTCCAACTTTTCGTCGGTGTACAGTTGGTTTTTGGCCATGTCAGTCCTGCGTACTTGGCAAGTGCATCGGAAGAATGAAACGCAGAGATATCACCGATTTCGGCTATCATTCCAGAAGCCCAGACCGGTCCTATGCCGGGGAAGGATTTGAGAATGGTAAGTGCGTTGGGATTCATTCCACGGATGCATTTCTCCATTGCCACATAAGACTTGCGGTAATTAGTCGTTGTCTTAGGATTAGGCAGTAAGCGTAAGGCTTGAGATTGGGCTGGTGAACCATGCAGTCATGAATCATCCCAACAAGTTCATCAGCGCCTGGCTGATTATTAGAAAAAGACGATGAGATGAACTTATTTTCAACAAAATCCATTGCATAAACAACGTTGGACTTTGAGCTCACATCAATACCGACAAACAAAGTAGACAGATAGTTGATCTTAATCATGTTATCACACTCCTTTCCGATCTTGGATTGGTGAAGCCTAAAGAGAAGGATTATCCTGGGCTGCATATGGTATCGAAACCTCGCGTAATAAGCCATATATGCCAGGCTGCATGCTTAAAGAAGCAGTTGCGGACTAAGCCGGCTGAAAGGAGGAAAAGCAGTACCTTCGGACATCAGACTCTGCTGATATCATAACACAGGATTGACCTTATATGAATGTAATTATTAATTGTATAGATGGGAACAGGAAGCGGAGAATCCTCATAGATGTCCTTACCACTATACTTATAAAAAATAATAAGTCTGAAAGTAATATTTCTTGCTTACAAACTTATCATACGAGGAGGGAAATCATGTTAAGAGTACTAATCAGTGATGATGAAGTCAAAGTATGTCAATTGCTCAGACACTTGATTGACTGGGAAGAATTAGGCTTTGAAATCATTGCCTGTGTAAACGATGGGATGTCGGCATATCAGATTATTAAAGAAGAAAATCCGGACATTGTGATAACTGACATACGTATGCCGGAGTTTGATGGTATTGAGCTAATCCGTAACGTCAAGGAATTTAATCCGGATATACATTTTATAATTATTAGCGGATACAGTCATTTTGAATATGCACATAATGCTATTAAATATGGGGTGTTTGATTATCTGCTAAAACCCATAAAGAAAAAAGAGCTAATGGAGACATTGAATAAACTTTTAGCTGAACACCAACAATCTGTATTGGAGAAGGTAGAAAAACAATACTTACAGGATCAGTTGATGAGTGACAGCAATAAAATGAAAAAGAATTTTCTAAAAGAGTTGCTTCATCAGCCTAGTCGTTTTACTGGTTTAACAATAGAAGAGGTTAATAAAGAGTATCGGTGTGCTTTTACAGAAGGAGAATTTCGGGCGTTTCTTATTCGGAATTGCATTGGTCTCTATGAAGAAAGTAAGCAGGATTATGACTTGCTGATGCAAAAAACAGAAGCGACGATCAATATTGTATTGAAAGACTACTGTAGTGAGATGATTACTTTAAGGGTTTTAGAAGGTATTATCTGCATTGTCAACCAGAAAAAAGGGGAACCTGACTCTTATGACAGACAGCTTAAGAAGATTCGCAGTGAAGTGGCCTCATGGAAAGAACTCTTTCAAAAAATAAATATTACCATTGGCATAGGGAAAAGCGTATCGCAGATATCTGATCTTAGTTCTGGTATTGAGGAGGCAAAAAGAGCGGCTTTGTATAGTCTTGCAGCGGGAGCAGGATCAATCATTAAATATGAGAAATTAGAGTTTTTTCATTATGAATTAAGTGATATAGTTGGTATTGCAGTCCGTAACCGCTTATTAGCCTGTATGGAAATCTATGATATTAATGGAGTGGCATCCTGTATTGCACATGTGGTTGAAGATTTAAAAAAATTGGACAAGCTAGATGGGGATTTTATCAAGCTTGTTTATCTTGAACTTGTGGATATTTTTATGTTTGGTTTAAAAACGTGTGGATTGGAGCAGGAATATTTAAAAAGCAATAGGCTTATTGAAGCATTCTATATGATACCTACCATGGAAGAGATATTTGAGCATCTTTCCGGTGTGATAACTGGAATCCTTCAAAAGCAGATGGAGGAAAAAAAGCAGGAGAATATAAAACCCATACTAATTGCCAAACAATATATAGCTGATAATTATAGAAAATCTCTTACTCTCGAAGAAGTCAGCGGCAAAATTGGATTCAATGCCTCTTATTTCTCCAGTATATTCAAAAAAGAAACCGGAGAGAATTTTACAGAGTATTTAGCGCAGATACGTATTCAAAATGCTAAACAACTTCTAATGGAAACGGATTTTGCAATTGCTGATATCGCAGAAAAAGTTGGATATAGTGATATAAAATATTTTTCTAAATTATTTAAGAAGATCACAGGACTGAATCCAAAGGAATTTCGGAAATTATATAATTAGTACAGGAAGATGAGGTGGAGAACTCTTGAAAAAGAAAGCAGTGTTATCGACCCGGGTTTTTTGGCTTTTTGTAACAGTAGAATCAGGATATCTATTTCTTATTCTTTTATTACTTTATCATGGTTTAAGTATTATCACAGCGATTATCTGTATTATAAATATCGTTTTTATCATAGTCGCTTACGTGTTTCTCTTTAAGCCGTATAATAGAATAAAAGAAACTTATCAAAAGTTTCTGGATCAGCAGCTATATGCGGAAATGTTTGAAAGCGAAGAAATACTTATGCCACAATTGCAAAAGGTACTGCATAGATTTCAATTCTTGTTAAATAAGCAGGACGCAATTAAAATGTCAAAGAAACAAGCAGAGTATTTAGCATTACAGAATCAAATTAATCCGCATTTTCTTTATAATACCTTGGAAGCTATTCGTGGAGATGCATTGAGTGAAGGAATGGTTAATATTGCAGAGACTGCAGAAGCACTCGCAACCTTTTTTCGGTACACAATTACGGAAGTTGAGAATCTGGTAACGTTAGAAGATGAATTAGAAAATGTAGAGAATTATTTTACCATTCAGCAATATCGTTTTGGAGGAAAATTGAAAATGAAGATAATTTATCCGGAGCAAGAAAACAAATCGGATATTCTGCATTTACATTTGCCAAAGCTGACTCTACAGCCAATTATTGAAAATGCGATTTTTCATGGTCTGGAGAGAAAGAAAGATGGCGGATGTGTTACTCTGCGTATCGAGCTTACACAGAAAAAATTGTTGATTAGTATTGCGGATGATGGACTGGGCATGTCAGAAGAACTTACAGAAAAAATAAATGAGAGCCTAAATCGGGTTGCAGTTAGTTATGTCAGTGAAGATAAGCAAAACAGGGGCGGGATTGCACTCAAGAATGTAAACAGGAGAATTAAACTTTTGTTTGGAGAAGAATATGGAATGTACCTTTTGAGTAATCTTAATATCGGAACAGATGTCAGGATTGAATTGCCTTTAATATGTAAAATAATGAGTGAATAAAAAATTGTAATATACGAGAGGGTGCTGTATGAAAGAAGAAATGCTTAATATTGAAAACGCATCAAGGGGAAAAGGCGATCATTGTTCCTTAAAAAGGATTGAATTACGAACCTTCAAAGGCGAATCTACGGCCATCATTTTTGATAATCTCTTAGAGAAAAGAGACTTTTTTCGAATTCTGTCAGGAGAGGAATGCTTTGATTCCGGACGTATATACATTGAGGGAGAGTTAATTCCATTAGGAGAGATGAAGAGAATAATGAAACAAAAAGTTGCTGTTATAGAAAGTGTCTGTTACTTGGTACATACGCTATCCATAGCAGAAAATGTTCTGGTGCTAAATGAGAACAGCCATAATTACTTTATAAGTGACAGGCTTATTACAGCTGGAATAAAAGAATTGTTTCAACGGTTTCATATAGAATTGGATATTGACCAGCAGGTGAAGAAATTAAACTCTTTTCAGAAAGTATGTGTTGAATTAGTCAAAGCATTTGCTGCTAAAAAATCTATGATTATATTGACAGATCTGACAAGCTTTTTAAATAGCATTCAAATAAAACAGATTTTTAGTATTGTAGATCAGATGAAGCAATTAGGCGTTACTTTCTTTATTATTGAAACTTTTCAGGATATTTTGTTTGAATATACGGAGCAATTAGTGATCATAAAGAATAAAAGCACCATAGCAATGTTCTGCCGGGAAGACTATGACAGACACAAGATCTATACAATTTTAACCAGTAACATTAAGAACTACAGGCTGCATTACACTGCTGTTCGTGATTCTGAGGTGGGTGAAACGATTATGACTTTTCGTAATCTTACTACTGATGTGCTGTATAATGTAAGCTTTGAAGTGCCGTTTGGAGCAATAACAAAGATCATGTATTTAGATGAGGTCAGCGGCAGCCAATTAATAGACATATTAGAAGGAAATCAGAAACAATATAGCGGCAGTATCTTAGTTGGCGACAAGCCCTACCGGGTAAACTCTCAATGGGATTCCATGAGCAATGGAGTGGCTTTTATTAATGAAAATCCATTGAGGAATATGCTTATCTACGATATGAGTGTTATGGATAATCTTATGCTGGCATTATCCCAGAAAATACCTGGTATATGGATGAGAAAAAAATATTATCAAAGTATTGTGAAACAATTGGAAGGGATTCTGTACCCGAATATTTATTCTGTTCCAATCTCGCAATTACCTCCAAGTGATTTATATAAAATAATATATTGTAAAAGCCTTTTGTATGCTCCCCCGGTTGTAATCTGTGTCAAACCATTCTCCAACATTGATATGCATATTCGTAAAACAATAGAAAAAATGATTCAGATACTAACCAAAAGAGGTATTGCTGTCTTGCTCATTATGTCCAATCTTTCTGAAACGGCTATTATTGAAGGGAATACCAACTACCTTAAAAATGGAAGGTTAGTGGCAGAAGAAGAAATCTATTCATCAATCTATGGAATACAAAAATAACCAGAACTTCACTCTTTTTTGTGCATTATTCAATTATCCAAAGATTGTCACCCTTAATCTAAAGATAGAATGTTGAAAGAAAAAACTTATATTGTTATTATTTATATACAAAACAACCTAAGGACAATGCAGAGAAGGAGATATGTATGAAAAAGAGAATGATTTGTACTTTAATAGCGGCTACATTAATCGTAAGTATTCTTGGAGGATGCGGCAGCAGTAGCAATTCCGGCGATACTACGAGCACAGCAGATTCAGGGGATTTACCAATCCTTGGTGCAAGTATCTATTCAGCGGCTGATAATTTTAATTCTTATATCGGTAAGAATATAGCGAATGCGGCAGCAGGAAAATTCACTACTAATGTTGAAGATGGGCAGAATGATCAGTCCACCCAAAATAACCAGATTGACACTATGCTTGCAAAAGGTGCAAAAGCTATATGTCTTTCAATTGTAGATACGACAGCAGCACAGACCATTTTGGATAAGGCAGTGGATGCAGGGAATATTCCGGTCATCTTTTTTAATAAAGAGATTACAGATGAAGCGGTTATGAAATCCTATGATAATGCCTTCTTTGTGGGAACTTCAGCAGCAGATTCCGGTGTTATGCAGGGAGAGATGATTGCTCAGGCATGGAAAGACAATCCTGATTTGGATAAGAATGGTGACGGCATAATCCAAATTGTGAATTTAATGGGAGATCCCGGGCATACGGCATCGGCTCCAAGAGCAGAATATGTAAAAAAGGCAATTGAAGATGCCGGTCTTGAATATGAACTTCTGGCCGAGGACACTGCAATGTGGGTGACTGCCACTGCTACCGATAAGATGGATGCATGGATTTCAAAATATGGTGACGAGATTGAGTTTATTATTGGGGCAAATGATGCAATGGCTTTAGGCGCATTGGCATCTATTCAAAATGCAGGATATAATACAAATGGTACCGAAAGTAAAAAATATATTCCAATCGTTGGAATTGATGCATTGCCGGAAATGCTTTCTAAGATTGAATCAGGGGAAATGATAGGTTCTGTATTACAAGATCCGAAAGCACAGGGTGAGACTGTTGTGGCAATGGCGAAGAATCTCGTAGAAGGAAAAGATGTTATGGACGGACTCAGCCTTACTATTGATGAGTTGAAAGCTGTTCGTATTCCATATCAGAAGATCACAAAAGAGAATCTCGCAATAGCAGAGGAAATATATTCCATGGAATAGGGATTCTATGGACAGGGGGCAACCGTTATGGCAAAGCAGCAGAGTGAAAAACCAGAATATATATTAGAGATGCGTAATATTTCAAAAGAATTTCCCGGAGTTAAAGCTTTGGATAATGTCAATCTTAACATAAGACCAGGTACAGTTCATTCTCTGATGGGAGAAAACGGAGCAGGTAAATCTACTCTGATGAAATGTCTCTTTGGAATCTATAAACAGGACAGCGGAGAGATTCATCTGGAGGGAAAGAAGGTTTATTTTTCAAATCCTGCCGAAGCTCTTAATAATCATGTATCTATGGTTCACCAGGAATTGAATCAGGTTCTCTATCGCAGTGTAATGGAAAATGTATGGCTTGGCAGATATCCTATGAAGGGCCTTTTCGTAGACCACGAAAAAATGTATCAGGATACACAAAAAATATTTGAAGAATTAGAGATTGATGTTGATCCCAGAGCAAAGACAGGCAGCTTGTCCGTATCACAAAAGCAGATGATAGAGATAGCCAAGGCAGTATCCTATGATTCGAAAATCATTGTTATGGATGAGCCTACTTCATCCTTAACTGAAAAAGAAGTTCAACATCTGTTTAATATTATTGAAAAACTGATCAAAAGAAACACCAGTATCATCTATATTTCCCATAAAATGGAGGAGATATTAAAAATTTCCCATGAGGTTACCGTAATGCGTGATGGTAAATATATTGATACAAAGGATGCCCACTCACTGACCACGGACATGATTATTAAAATGATGGTTGGAAGGGAGCTTACCAATCGTTATCCTGAAAGAGAGGTAAAACCAGGGAAAATACTTATGCAGGTGGAAGGATTATCCACACAATTTCCTGCTTTTAAAGATGTTTCATTTACTGTAAGGCAGGGAGAAGTCTTGGGAATTGCAGGACTTGTGGGTTCGAAAAGGACAGAACTATTGGAAACCCTGTTTGGAATCCGTAGTAAAAAAGAGGGAAAAATCACCCTTAATGCCCGGGAAATTGATAACAGTGCCCCATTTAACGCCATACGCAATGGATTTGCACTGATGACGGAAGAGCGCAGAACGGATGGAATTTATGAAGAACTATCCGTAGGATTTAATCTTACCATATCCAATCTTATATCCTATCAAAACAAGAACAGGCTGCTTAACGGCAGCCTGATGCAGAAAGATTCTAAAAAGATGATTGACGCAATGAATATAAAGACACTGTCAGAAAAAACAATAATCGGGAATTTATCAGGTGGAAACCAGCAGAAAGTAATACTGGGAAGATGGCTTTTGACGAATCCGGATGTACTGCTTTTAGATGAACCGACAAGAGGAATTGATGTGGGGGCCAAATATGAAATCTACCAACTGATTAACGAATTAGCGGCACAAGGAAAAAGTATTATAATCGTAAGTTCTGAGATGCCGGAGTTACTTGGAATCTGTGATCAAATATTGGTAATGAGTAATGGAAGGCAGGCTGCCATACTGGATACGGCAAAGACCAGTCAGGAAGAAATCATGACTTGTTCTGCGAAATACATGTAAGGTAGGGAGGAGCTTGAAGTGAACCAAGTGAAAAAAGGAAATAAAGTAGACATTAAACAATTACTTACAGATAAAGTGATTTATCTGGTGTTAATTGGATTGCTTATCATTATTATTGCGATTGAGCCAAAATTCTTATCTCTTGTAAATATCCGCAATATTTTATCGCAATCGGCAACCAGAATTATCATTGCCCTTGGTGCGGGGATGGTCTTAATTGTCAGGGGGACCGATCTTTCGGCTGGTCGGATGATTGGACTTGCAGCAGTAATTTCTGCGTCTCTGCTTCAGAAGGTAGACTATGCTTATCGGATGTATCCAAACTTGCAAGAACTGCCGGTAGTTGTTCCAATTATCCTGGTTATATTAATTTGCGGACTTTTAGCGGCAATAAGCGGTGTTGCAGTGGCCAAATTCAAGGTTCCACCTTTTATTGCTACATTAGCAATGCAGTTAATATTATATGGTATGGCTTCGATTTATTTTGACCGACCGCCTTATGGAGCGCAGCCAATTGGGGGAATTGACAGCAAATTGACGAACATGGTGATTGGAACCATCGGAGTAGGCAGCTTTAAGATTCCGTATCTAATTATCTATGCTGTTATTATCTCGGGAATTATCTGGGTACTCTGGAATAAGACCAGATTTGGGAAATATATGTATGCCGTAGGCGGCAATCCAGAGGCGGCCAAAGTATCAGGAGTGAATGTAACCAAAAATCTAATTAGTATCTATATACTTGCGGGATGTATGTATGCATTTGCAGCAGTACTTGAGGTAGCCCGTATAGGAAGTGCATCGAATACTACAGGAAATGGCTATGAACTTGATGCAATTGCCGCTTGTGTTGTAGGCGGAGTATCTCTGTCGGGCGGAGTAGGAAGTGTGGGCGGTATTGTCATTGGAGTTCTTATCTTTACGGTAATTAATTATGGACTTGCTTTTATAGGAGTGAATGCCTACTATCAATTTATTATAAAAGGGATTATTATTTTAGCGGCTGTTGTTATTGATATGAGAAAATATGTGAAAAGGAAATAAATAGGAATGGGGTGTTGATTTATGCGTGAAACAGTAAGAAATACCGCATTAACTGAGGATTGCAGTAAAGAAACGATTCGGTCGTTTGTGTCCTGTGTAATAGAAGAATTAACTGTTGATGAAAAAATCGGGATTATGTCAGGTCAGATAACAGAGGAAAAATTAATATCAGATTTATTTGTCATAGAACATTATAATATGAAAACATATCCCACGATGGCTATTGACAGGCTGGGATTGCCGGAAGTCCGGTTCGTAGACGGTCCCAGAGGGGTTGTCTCCGGCTTTTCTACTTGTTTTCCTGTATCCATGGCAAGAGGAGCATCTTTTGACCGGGATTTGGAAGAACGGATAGGGGCGGCTATCGGTGCTGAAATCAGGGCTCAGGGCGGCAATTATTTTGGAGGCGTGTGTATTAATCTTCCTAGGAATCCCAGATGGGGAAGGGCACAGGAGTGCTATGGCGAAGACCCTTATCATTTAGGAGAGATGGGGGCAGCATTGACCAGAGGGGTGCAAAGTCAGAATGTAATGGCATGTGTGAAGCATTTTGCTATGAACAGCATTGAAAATGCAAGATTTAAAGCTGATATATATGCATCAAAACGTGCCCTGCATGAGGTATATCTTCCGCATTTTAAAAGGTGTATTGAAGAAGGCGCTGCTTCTGTAATGGGAGCTTATAATCTGGTATATGGAGATCAGGCTTGTGAGAGTAAATTACTTTTAAAGGATATCTTAAGGGATAAGTGGGGATTTAAAGGATTTACGATATCTGATTTCTTATGGGCGGTAAAGGATCCGGTCAAAGCAGTAAAGAGCGGATTGAATATTGAGATGCCTTGCGTTGAACACTATACCAAAAAATTGCCGACAGCATTAGAAGAAGGCAGAATCGATATGGAAGATATTGATGGGGCAGTGGGATATATACTGAGAACCCTATTGTATTATGAAACAAGAAGTGATAAGAAAGAGTATTCACAAGAAGTCATTGCATGTAAGGAACATACAATGCTTGCAAAAGAAGCAGCTTTAAAATCTATGGTACTTTTGAAAAATGACAATCATGTTTTACCATTTCATAAAGACGACACAAAAAAGATCGTTGTACTTGGAGAACTATTAGATACAGAAAACATTGGAGATCACGGATCCAGCAAAGTACATCCATATTATACTGTAACACCACTGAAAGGGATTATGAAAAAGATGCCGGATGCGGAGATATTATATTGTGATGGAAAAGATTTAGATAAGGCTAAGAAATTAGCAAAAGAGGCAGATGCAGTTATTATCATTGCGGGTTATATCCATTCAGATGAAGGCGAATTTCTGGCTGACAGAGATGAAAATGCGGAAAAGGGCGGTGACAGAAGTTCCTTGCGACTGCATAAAAGAGATATTGATCTGATAAAAGGGGTAGGCCAAATTAACGCTAATACTGTGTGTTCCCTTATCGGAAGCAGTGCAATTTTAATAGACGAATGGGAAGCCAAAATCCCGGCCATTCTGTTTTCCTTTTACAGTGGAATGGAAGGTGGTAATGCACTTGCAGATATTCTGTTTGGAGATGCTTGCCCAAGCGGTAAATTGCCTTACACGGTAGCACAATCGGAAGAGGATTATCCATTCTTTGATTCGGATTGTACACGGGCAGAATATGAGTATTATCATGGATATACCAAGTTGGATAAGGAACAAAAAAGGCCGTTTTATCCATTTGGTTTTGGACTTTCCTATACAAGTTTTGTAATAAGTGAACCAGTGGTGCAGATATTTGAAGATACAGCAAAAATTATGGTTGCGGTTAAGAATACCGGCGATGTTACAGGAGATCAGGTGATTCAACTTTATGTAGGATGTGAGAACAGCCAAGTTGACAGACCGGTAAAAGTATTAAAAGACTTTGAACGTGTCACACTCAAACCGGGTCAGGAAACTATGGTAATGCTAAAGGTAACGAAGGAAGCTATGGCATATTACAATGAATCTACGGATAACTTTCAAACGGAGGATATCCGGTACATTGCATATGTGGGTGATTCAAGTGCTATGGATCATCTTAAGCAGATCAATTTTAAATTTGACTAGTGAGGCGGTATATTATGAGAATTGGAACTGATTATTATCCTGAGCATTGGGAAAGGACACGTTGGGAAACAGATATCACTTTGATGAAGCAGGCTCATATAAAAGTAGTCCGCGTTGGAGAATTTTCCTGGAGTTTGTATGAACCAGCAGAAGGAGAATACCATTTTGAATGGATGGACGAGATTCTTGACTTTTTTAACAAAAATGAGATAAAAGTCGTTTTGTGTACCCCATCTGCGACTCCGCCCAAATGGATGACAGACAAATACCCGGATATTTATCAAAAAGATATATTTGGAAATGAGAAAGTTTTTGGAACAAGAAGACATTATTGTTATAATAGCAAGACTTATAGGGACAAGCTGCGTAGTTTAACAGAACAATTAGTGAAGAGATATGGCAGCCATCCTGCGGTGGAGGCATGGCAGGTCGATAATGAACTAGGCTGGTCTGATACAACACGTTGTTATTGTGAAAAATGTGAACATGAATTTAAGAGTTGGATGAAAGAGAAATATGAAACTATTGAACGATTGAATGAACAGCTTGGGACAATATTTTGGAGCCAGACATACAGAAATTTTGACGAATTGATTCTTCCAAAAGCGGGAGCCTGCTATAACACCTGTCATGAGACACAAGGGCAAAATCCTGGATTACTGTTGGACTATTACCGGTTTGCCAGTGACTCGGTCATAGGCTTTATGAACGAAACGGTGATTACCCTAAAAAAACATACGGACAGGCCTGTTACAACCAATCTGCTAGATGCTTCCGTTAATTCCAGAACCGGAATCGACTATTTTAAGTTATCGGAAGATCTTGATTTTGTCACCTGGGACAACTATATAGAGTTTCAGTGGGGAATGGCAAAACAAGAGGCTGTTTCTAAAGATCAAGCATTGCTTCGCAGTTATAAAAAACAATCTTTCTGGGTAATGGAACAGCAAAGCGGAGCTTGTGGATGGAGTAAGATGGGGCCGGCTCCGACCCCTGGAAAGCTACGTCTTTGGACTTATCAGGCAGTAGCGAACGGAGCTGATACGGTAGTGTATTTTCGATGGAGAACCTGTCCTTTTGGAACAGAAGAATATTGGCATGGGATTCTGGGGCATGATGGTAAAGTCAATCGAAGATATGAGGAGATCGCCAGAGTGGGACAGGAAATGGAGGATTTAAGTCTTAAGCTTGGAACCATAATGCCGAAAACCCAGGTGGCTATAATCAAATCCTTTGATTCAGAATGGAGCCATTCCATTCATTCCCATGTGGAAGGGTTTGACTATGATGAAATGCTGTTAAACTTCTACCAGGCATTCAGAAGAGCCGGAGCAGGTGTGGATTTTGTTCATGGTGGAGAAGACTTATCGGGTTATCAATTAGTGATTGCCCCGGCATACATTATTGTAAATGAACAGGCGAAAAAGAATCTGGAGCAGTATGCTATGACTGGCGGGAATTGTGTCATTACTTACCGAAGCGGTATTAAAGATGATTGCAATAACTTCCTCATGGAGAGTGTTCCGGGAACATTTGCCGGGATGACTGGTGTGACCGTAGAAGATTATGATCCTCAATATAAGAAGACCACTACAGGTGCTGGCGTTTTTGGTGAAAACAGGGCAAATCTTTGGTGTGATATTGTGATGCCGGATACGGCTAAGACGTTGGGGATTTACACACAAGACTATTATGCCAATCAAGCGTGCCTGACGGAGAACCTTTTTGGAGAGGGTCATGTATATTATCTTGGCTGTGATTTGGAGGAAGCAGCAGCAGAGAAACTGGCAAGATATCTTTGTGAAAAAGCAGGGATTATTACAAATGCTTATTATATTAAGGGAGTTGAGGTTGTAGCAGCTACAGATGGGGATAAGGATTTAAGAATATTATTGAATCATAATGATTATTCAATAATAGTTCCGGTGGAAGGCGTAAGAACGGAGCTGATAAGCAATACGGAAGTAGACGGTTTTGTGAAATTAGCGCCTTACGATGTAGCAATGGTTTGTTAAAAAACTTAATATCCCTTGAGACTGTTGTCGAGATTATTCGTTATCGGGGAGATTGAGAAAGATTGTTTGAAATAAAAAAAATATACAAAAGCCTATAAACCAATCCGGTGTATAGGCTTTTTGTTATCAAACTCTATTCTATTTCCGCACGATATCCTAGCCCTCGAATTGTAACAATTGAAAAGTCTTGACACTTATTAAAGAGAAAAAATGCCGCTCAAATAGTGGCTTTTATTCTCTTTTAGCACCGATGAAATTTTTTATTTAAGCGCATTTCATGATATTATAGGCTGACAGCACAAAGAGGGGTTCCTAATTACATCTCGTGGCATAAAGACATCAGGTGTGCCGTCTATTATAATAGTAGATAAAACTGGCCTAATATCCAGTAAATTCAGAAAGGAGGTTTTATGATGTATCGAATTAAATCAACGTGTGTGTGCTGCCACAATTGTGAGATGGAATGTCCAATGGGGGCAATTCACTACGCTGGTAAAATGAA
>Ga0153972_1000324_pt1 | contig 14925 bp, 16 predicted proteins | sample TSGA056MetaG_FD_104732 | JGI IMG/M metagenome (GOLD analysis project Ga0153972, IMG submission 104732) | Attine ant fungus gardens microbial communities from Georgia, USA - TSGA056 MetaG | ecosystem: Host-associated > Fungi > Mycelium > Unclassified | place: USA: Georgia, George L Smith State...
ACCAAGCTCAAGGAAAAGGACAGGAGGCAGCTCGTCACCGACCGCGCTCAGGGGCTTTACCTCGTCGCCGCCGTGCTGCATTGCACCCTCTCTGACATTGGAGGCGTCCTGCCCGAAAAGGGGCAGTATATCAAAATCAACGACGAGGAGGGCGGCGGCGGATTTTTCTACAAATACCGCGTGGCCTCCTCCGGGTGCTCTATGGGGATGGTTCGCGCGGAGCTGGAGGCGATTGACGAATGAGCTATATCCGCATCGAGGAGATTGGCGGCAAGAGCCTTGAGCGAGCCAACAAGATTCTCGCCGGCATCCCGGACGGCGCTATCAAGGCGTCGCACTCCGCCCTCAAACGCGCCGGAGACACCGCAAAGACCAAAGCCGGACAATTCGCCGCGGCCGAGTACACCATCAACAAGGGTACCTTCATGAGCAATGTCAGCAGCAAATCGAAAATTTCCGGAGATTCAGGGGGCGTTGTCAGTATGAGCATCAGCTATGCCGGCAGCGTCCTCCCGCTTTTGACATTTAACACGAAGTATTCCCGCGACGGCCGTGTTCAGACGCAGGTCAAGCGAAACGGCGGGGCGGCAACACTCCAGCACGCTTTCGCTGCAAGCATCTTCGGCTCTGTCGCCGTATTCGAGCGCGTCGGCGCGCCCCGCTTCCCTGTGGAGCAGAAGTTCGGCCCGTCTACAGGTCATATGATGCAAAATGAAAAGGTCATTGAGCAGATGGACGAAACCATCAGAGAGACCTATGAAAAACGAATGGAGCACGAGATTTCCCGAGTGCTCAACGGATGGGGGTAATGAAGTGACGCGACTGGATTTGCTGGGCGTCCTGTGCGACGTGACGCGAGAGGCGACGGCTGACATCATCATGCCGGCACGGATGCAGAAAGGCGATGAGGAGCAGTTGTTCCGCACTGCTGATGTTCACCGTATGCGTTTGCCTGACAGCTCGGCGGCGCAGAAGAAAGCCCCCTACATCATCCACCAGGCTATCACGAGCAGAGATACCCAGCCTGCCGGGGAGCGCGTTTCCTCGGTGGCGACGGTACGCTCTATCTTCTGCGTCTATAACGACAACGAGGAGGAGGGCGGCTTGATGCTGCTGGGTCTCATGGAGCGGCTGCGCATCCATCTGCTCAGACAGGTGGTTATCGGAGTGCGATACCAGCTCGACCTTGAGGCCGGGATGGAATCGCTTATCTACCCCGACGACACCGCGCCTTATTACGCCGGGGAGATGTCCAGCACATGGATTCTCCCGGCAATCAAAAGGGAGGTTAAGAACATATGGCAGTAAAGAAAACCAATGTTGCGGCGGAAGCCGACGAAACCGCCGCTGCTGCGACTGAGACCGTGAATGAGGAAACTGCTTCGGCGAAAAGTCCCGAGGAGGAAAATCTTACGTTTATTAAGACTTCGGCGGTTGGGCCGACTGAACTTGGCTTTTGCGTATACCTCGGCCCGACCATTCACGGAGTTATCCAATCCGGTATGATATGCAGCGGAACACGGGCGGACGCGGAAAAGTTTCTGGCTTCCGCGATTGAAAAATACCCGTTGATTGCAAAGCTCGTCGTCACCGACAAGACACTCGCGGAAGACCGCGTAAAAGTAAAAACTGCCGGAAACGCGCTGAATGTTTTTTACAGGAAGCTCGCTTCCGGCAAATCCGTTTAAGGAGGAAATCTAAATGAACCATGGCGTTTATGTCTCCGAGCAGGCCACCAGCGTTAGCACGCCCGTAGTCGCCGATTCCGGCATTCCGTTCGTGATCGGCGCAGCGCCCATCCAGAGCGCGGAGACCCCGGCGGCTGTCGGCATTCCCGTTCTCTGCACGAGTTGGAGCGAGGCGGTGGCAAAGCTCGGCTACTCGGAGGAGTGGGATAAGTACCAGCTTTGCGAGTTTATGTACGCACACTTCATGCTATACGGCTGCCAGCCCGTCATATTCTGTAACCTGCTCGACCCTGCCACCATGAAAACAGTGGTCGCAGCGGAGGACATGGCGGTCACAAACCAAAAGATTGCGCTGCCCCTTGAGGCGATTGACGATGAAATGCTGATCGTGAAAGCCACGGGCGGTACCGGAAGCGCCCTTGTGAAAGATACCGACTACGCTGTGTACTACGATTCGGATTCCTGTGTCATTGAGCTGTTGTCGGATGGCACCGCTTATTCGACAACAAGCCTCAATGTGACATATAGCATCGTCAACACGAGCAGCGTCAACGCTGCCGCTGTTGCAACAGGGCTGGAAGCTATCGAGCAGTGCATGGGCATGGTAGGCATGGTGCCTGACCTTATCTGCGCGCCTGGCTTCTCTGACACGACTACGGTCGCAGCGGTTATGGCGACAAAGGCAGGCGGCATCAACGGAATGTTCGGAGCAAAGGCTCTCATTGACGTCAGCACCGCCGCCGCTGGCGGCGCGGACGATTACAGCAAGGTTGTGGCCCTCAAGAACGCCAACAACTTCACCGACGATAATCAGATTATCTGCTGGCCCATGCTGAGGCTCGGCGAGCGCAAGTTCCATATGTCCACGCAGCTGGCGGGGCTGATTGCGTCGGTCGACACCGACAACGGCGGTTGCCCGTATGAAAGCCCCTCAAATAAGTCGTTCAAGTGCGATTCCGTGATTTTGGAGAATGGCGCCGACGTCATCCTGACGCTGGCTCAGGCGAACATCCTCAACGCCGGTGGCGTTGTCACCGCGCTTGGCTTCATGGGCGGTACCGTCGCTTGGGGAAATTACATGGCTTGCTATCCCACGAATACCGACGTCAAGGATTATTTTATCCCCATTTCTCGGATGTTCGACTGGATTGGCAACACCGAGATTTACACCTTCTGGGGCAAGCTCGACAAGCCCATGAACCGCCGCCTGATTGACAGCATTCTCGATACCGTCAATATCTGGCTGAACGGCCTCGTGGGTATGGGCTACCTGCTCGGCGGCCGCGCGGAGTGCCGCGAGGAGGAAAACCCGCTGACCGACCTTATGGCCGGTATCATCCGGATTCACAACTATGTGACCCCGCCCAGCCCCGCGCAGGAAATCAACTTCATCCTTGAGTACGACGTGAGCTACGTCACATCCGCGCTGCAGGGATAGAATAGGAGGTAACAGCAATGTACGAAGTAGGGACTATTGATTTTGCCGTATATGAGGATTCGGTCGAATTCATCGGCATGGCAAATGTGCAGCTGCCAGACAAAAACCAAAAGGTTATCACGATGAACGGCGCCGGCATCGGCGGCGACGTCGAGGTGCCGATGGCGGGCCATTACGACGCCATGACGCTGACGCTCGCGTTCCGCACCTATACGGCAAAGCTCGCCACGCTGCGCGAGCACCGCCGACACCAGATTGAACTTCGCGTCGCCCAGCAGAACGAGGACCCGGTCAGCGGCTCACTGACGGTCGATGCTGTAAAGCACGTTTTTGTTGTGGTGCCGAAAGCGACATCTGGCGGCACCGTCGCGCCGGCCGCTTCCGGTGACGGCAACATCACCTTTTCCGTCCGCTATTGGGCGACCTATATCAACGGCACAAAGGTCGATGAAATCGACCAGCTCAACCGCGTCGATGTCGTGAACGGCGTCGACTACAACGCGCCTGTCAGAAAGGCGCTCGGCAAGTAAGAAAAAACCACCATGCCCGGGGCGGTTATCCGCCTCGGGCTACTTTTGAAAGGAGTTTACCATGAACAACTACGAAAACAATCCGGCAGGCGCAACCCCCGATGTCAATAGCCTTTCCGTCACAGCGGATGACCTTGCTGTGAACCCGACTATGCCCGAGCCGGAGGTCGATGCCGACGAGCTGGCAGCTGCCGAGCAGGAGGCCGCTGCGAGCGGCGACGTCTACGAATACACGTTCAAGAAGCCCGTTTCCTACGACAACCTCGTTGTCCAGAAGATGATATTTGACTGGGACTTGCTCACCGGGCATGACAGCCTCGACATTGAGAACGAGCTTCAGGCCCTCGGAAAAATGGTCGTCGTCCCGGCGTTCTCCGGCGAGTACCTTATCCGCATGGCAGCTCGCGCCAGTACCCCGAAAGTGGGCGCTGATTTCTTTATGCGTCTGCCCCTTGGTGAGTACAACAAGATTCGGAGTGCCGCGCGCTCTTTTTTGCTAAAGTCGGAATAACCGCCTGCGACGGCGGCAAATGGATTCGGCGGCAATGCCTCGTGATGGCTCAGGCCAATAACACGCCCGTCCCGTTCTGGCTGTCGCTCCCCCTCCGGGAGCTGGCGCAGTGGATCAGGGAAAGCAATCAGATTGTGGCAGAAGCTCGCCACAGGCAGGAGGAGGCACGCGCCCGTGCGCGCCTCGCCAGAAAATAACTTTTTGAAAGGGGGCTGGGCAATGGCAAGCAGAAAAGAATATGAGATGCTATTTCAGCTGAACGCCCAGCTCGGCAGCAGTTTTAATAGCACGTTCAAGTCCGGACAAAGTTCCATTGCTTCCATGCAGAAAGAAATAGAAGCCCTCAGCAAAACCCAGTCCGATATCTCCGCTTTCCAGAAGCAGCAGAGTGCGGTGGAGGCTACCAAAAAGAAACTCGAAGTCCTGGGGCAGCAGTATGACAATATTCAGAAAGAGATTCAGGAGACAGAGGGCTTTTCGGCATCCCTTGAGAATCAGCTGTTATCAAAGCAGCAGCAGATTGACAAGACCTCCGCGTCTCTGGAGCAGCAGACGCAGAAGCTCGACCGGATGGGCGCGGCTCTTAATGAGGCTGGTATTGATACCGGCAACCTTACACAAGAGTCCGCCCAGCTGGGAGAGAAGCTTGAGGAAGTAAAACAGAAACAGGAAGAGGCGGCGGATAAAGCCAATAATTTTGGCTCGGTCGCCTCTTCCGCGTTTGCCGCCGTAGGTAAGGCTATCGTCGCGGCCGGCGTTGTCAAAGCGCTTCAAGAAATATACGACTGGTATTCCGAGTGCATAGGCGCGTCGATTGAGTTTGAATCTGTAATGGCCGGCGTACGCCGTACAGTCGGCGGTACGGACGAAGAATTGGCGGCAATGGCCGCAGAATTCAAGGCGATGTCGTTGGAAATCCCGATTACCACGACGGAGCTTGGGAAAATCGCTGAAACGGCGGGTCAGCTTGGTATAGCGCAGGAGTATGTCACCGAGTTTACCGAGGTTATGGCCATGCTTGCCACGACCACAGACCTGACCGCAGAAAACGCCGCGACCATGCTGGCGCAATTTGCCAACATCACCGGCACAACGGACTACCAGCGCCTTGGCTCGGCCGTTGCCGAACTCGGTGACGCCACAGCCACGACCGCATCAAAGGTTGTCGATATGTCCCAAGGCATGGCGGCGGCAGCTAACATTGCGGGATTCAGTGAAACCGATATTCTTGCGGTTTCCGCTGCGGTCGGTTCTCTCGGCATTGAAGCACAGGCAGGCAGCACGGCCATGTCCACCCTTATCCAGACGCTTTATAAAGCTGTGGAGACCGGCAGCGATAAGCTGACAGACTTCGCGGCTGTCGCGGGGATGACTGCTGATGAATTCACCGCCGCATGGGGTGACAGCGCCGTTAGTGCGATGGATGCATTTATTCAGGGCTTAAACGATACCGAGCGGAACGGGCGCAGCGCCGTTGTCATTCTTGACGAACTCGGCATTACAAACATCCGGCAGACAAAGGCCATTCTTGGCCTTGCCAGTGCGGGCGACCTGTTATCCAATACTATTATCCAAGCAAATCAAGCATGGGAAGAAAACACCGCGCTCCAAGGGAAAGCCGATATCATGTACGGTACCACGGAGAGCAAGCTTACCTTACTGCAAAATGCTTATAGCAATCTCAAGGCTGCCGTGGGGGATGTGTTTCTGCCTACGCTGCGGGATGCGGCGGGGGTCGGTACAGATGTGCTGGTTGGCGTAACTGAGTTTATAGAGGCGAACCCGGCGCTTATCAAGGCGGTCACGGTGTTTGGCGGAGTGCTTATCGTAGCGACGACTGCGCTTGCAGTATATGCCACGGCGACAAAGATAGCGGCCACAGAAACGTGGAAACTTATTGCCGCTACGGTGGTTGCGTACGCCCCCATCCTTGCCGTTATTGCGGCTGTTGCGGCACTGGCAGGTGTTTTTACATTTGCAATTTCCAAAGTATCTGATGCAGACAAAGAATTCAAAAAACTGACGGCCACCTCAAAAGAACAGTATCTTGAATTGCGGGAAATGGAAGCGGAATACCAGGATGTTTGCGACGCCTACGGTGAAACGTCCGAGGAGGCAAAAATCCTGCGCGGAGAAGTTACGCTGTTGCGCGAGGAATACGAGTCCTCCAAGATTACGCTGGAAGACTTTGAGGCTCAATTAAAAGCTACGGCGGATGCTTATAGCGAGAGCATGAACGCCCATCGGGAAGCTACCGAAAGCATTGCGGCCGAGGAAAGCGTCAGCCTGGCGCTGGTGAATCGCCTGAATAAATTGGCATCCCAGTCTCAGCTTACCGCCTCCGAGCAAGCAGAGCTACAGGCTATTATTGATTCGTTGAACGAGTCAGTTCCCGGGCTTGGCTTATCCTTTGATTCACTCAGCGGCTCCATTTCCTTGACGGCAGACAAAATTATTGCACTAGCAGAGGCGGAGGCCGCCGCCCGGCAATACGCGGTAGATAATAAGACGCTTATTGGCCTCGTAAATCAGCGGGAAACTGCGTATTCAAAGCTATTATCAGTGCAAGAAGAGGTTGCTGCCACACAGAAAAGGGTAAACGACGCGCAAGCGGCTTATGATGCAAAATCTGCTAAATATGCGAATAGCAGCAATAATGACAGAGCTGCGCTTCTCTGGAAAGAAACGGAAGCGCTCCGTGATGCACAGTTTGAACTAGATAATTATGTATCAAAGGAAAAAGACGCCCAAGATACATATGACGGCATCATAAGCTCAATTGCTACTTTATCACAGCGTATAGCGGATTATACTGATTCGTTGTCAGCCGCCGCAGACGGCTCCGAAGAGCACGCTAACAGCCTGCAAAGACTCATTGAATTGGCGCCGGAATATGCTTCGGCAATCTATGAGGCCTACAATGACGCGTATGCGGCTGCCTACAGCTCCCTGACCGGGCAAATCAGCCTTACCCAAGCCTGGGAAAGTGGGACAAAAACCTCTGTCGATGCGATTATCAGCAACATAAACAGCTATACTACAGCCTTTGCGGAATATAATACAAATTTAAAAGCAGCCCTAGAAAATGGATTAGATCCTGCGGTCGCTGAAAGGTTTTTCAGTGAAGTTTCTGCTGAAAGCTCAGCGGCGCTGGCCGCGATTGCCGAGGGTGGAGAAGGCGCTGCCGCGCGGATAAACGAGGCCTACAGCGGGGCGCTGGCGGAAACCGATGCCCTGTCCGGAACGCTGGGGACTGTTGCGTCTGGTTATCTCAACGAGCTCAACGCCATGATGGAAGGGGCAAATGCAGTAGGCGAAGCAGGGGCAACGGAACTCGTCAAAATTATCGCTTCTACAATCATTGAAAACGGCGGCATACTGACTGATGCAGATATTGAGGTAATCACAGCCGGTCTCCAAACGGCGGAAGCAGATACAAAGGATGATGCCCAGGCCGTCGGTGAGGCACTGCCGGAAGGCATGGCCACAGGCGTATATAGCAGGGCCAGCGTCCTATACACCGCAATAACAAGCGTTATGAACACGGCCCTCGCAAAGGCGCAAGCCACAGCCACTGCTTCAGGCCTTTTCGGCGCAAGCAGCGGGGTAGGTACAAGAGGCTATGCCTCCGGCACATTGTCGGCGGTACCGGGGCTTGCGCTTGTCGGTGAAAATGGGCCGGAGCTTATTAATTTCGGTGGTGGAGAGGTTGTATATACCGCCGATGAGACCCGTAAAATTCTTGAGGCTTACAATGCCGCGAACACTGAGGAAGCCCAAATTATTGCATTGGCGCCGCAGCTCATGTCATACGTGGCGGCGCTTGGCGGGGGGCATGACGCGATTTCCGCCGATATCGGCGGTTCAGGTTAGCTTGCAACCTGTATTGGTTAACGTGAACATCTCTGTTGAGGGGGACGCGAACGCAGAAACCGTCGATGCGCTGAGGCGCTATGGCGATGATTTTGCCGAGCGCGTCCGTGAAGTAATTGAGGACATTGAGGAAGATCGGAAAAGAGGAGAGTACCGATGAGCAAAACCTACACCACCGTGCAGGGCGATATGTGGGACAGCATCGCTTATAGCCAGCTTGGGGACGTTGCGCACACCGGCAAGCTGATGAACCTCAACACCGCCTATCTGGGATATTATATTTTCCCTGCGGGCATCCCGCTTGAACTCCCGGACGTGAGCGCGGAAATACCCGGTTCTCTCCCGCCATGGAAGAAGGTGGCCGGCTAATGAGCAATCAAGACCTTGCAAGGCGGACAGCCGCAGAAGTCTACTTCGATGGCGTGGATATTTCCACTTCTGTCCGCAAATACCTTATATCCTTCACTTACACCGACAACGAAGAGGACGAGGCGGACGACCTGCAGATAAAGCTTGAGGACCGCGACGGCATCTGGCTCACCAAATGGCTGAATGCCGCGGTGGAAGCCGCGGCAGAGACACTCAGCGTCTCGGAAGCGGCTGCAGCAACACAATACAAGGTCACCGCGAAAAGTGGTCTGAACGTGCGCAGCGGTCCCGGAACGAGTCATGGTAAGCTCGGGGCGCTTGCGTTCGGCGCAGCCGTCGACGTTTCTGTCATTGAGAACGGATGGGCGACGATAAGCTACAGCGGGAAAACCGCTTATGTGTCGGCAAATTATATTGAGTCCGCAGGGACATCATCGGGCAGCACCAGTAGCGCCGATGGCACCGGCGGATCATCTGTCGCAGTAGGCGATATTGTACAGTTTTTAGGCGGGCATCACTATATAAGCGCAGACGCAGCATCCCCTACAGGCGCTGCGTGCTCGGCAGGTCCGGCAAAGGTGACGAACATCGCGCTCGGGGCGAAGCACCCTTACCATCTCATTCATGCAGACAGCCAATCACAGGTGTATGGCTGGGTTGACAGCAATACAATCAGCGGATTAGCGGATACTTCCGAGGACTCAGGCAGTACAATCGGGCTTCGGATCCAGGCCGTGTTTGTCCGCGAAAACCGGTACGGCGACGGGAAAGATACGGTGCTGGATTGCGGGCAGTTTGAGCTTGACAGCGTAACCGCCGCCGGTCCGCCCTCCGAGATCACCGTAAAATGTACGTCTTTACCATACAACGCACAAATCCGGCAAACCAAAAAGAGCAGGGCATGGGAAGGGTATACCCTCTCCGGTATTGCCAATGATATGGCAGCGGCGGGCGGCATGGCGTGTCTGTATGAATCGAATTATGACCCATATTATGAGCGGGTAGAGCAGGTAACGGAAAGCGATATATCGTGTCTCTCAACCCTTTGCCGCAACGCGGGCATATCGCTGAAAGCGACGAATAACATTCTCGTGCTGTTTGACCAGGCAGCTTATGAGGAAAAGGATGCCGTTAAGACGATCGCCAAAGGCGACGGGAGCTATCTCAAATACAAATTATCCACCGGCGAATCGGATACCCATTACGCAAGCTGCCGGGTAAGTTGCGTAAATCCGGCCACGGGCACACTCATAACTGCCACGGCCTATATTGAGGATTACGATGCCGAAAACGAAGATAATCAGTTCCTTGAAATCACGGCAAAGGTCAACAGCGTGGGCGAGGCGCAAAAACTTGCTGAAAAGCGGCTGAGGCTGCAAAACAAATATGAGCGTTCCGCAAGCTTTACGCTTCCTGGCGACCCTGAGCTTGTGGCCGGCGTGACGGTGATGCTATCGGGCTGGGGATCCTGGGACGGGAAATACATCATTAAGCAGGCAAAGCACGCCATAGGAAGCTCGGGGTATACCACCCAAATCTCACTGCGGCGCGTACTGGAGGGGTACTGATGGATATGGAAAACATACTGGCGAACCTTGTCCGGATCGGCACGGTCAGCGCCGTGGACGCCGGAAAGAAGAAAGCCCGTGTGATATTCAGGGATAAAAACGACCTGGTGTCGGACTGGCTCCCTGTGCTTCAGCACAGCGGCGCCGGCGTTACATGCGGTTCCTCGTCCGGCACACTTGGGTATTGGATGCCGGCTGTCAATCATACTGTGCTTGTAATTTACCTTCCCGTTTTCAACGGGGACGGTTTTATAATGGGGGCGATATAAATGGCGCAAATCGGATGCCTTGGGGACATCGTCTTTACGGTATCGTCCGAGCAAATAGAGACTTTCAATAACATGCAATGGTCCGGCTCTGCCAGATACAGCACACATAAGCGGCATAATTCTAACGCGCTTACGGAATTTACCGGAATTGATCCGGATACCATGTCGTTCGAGATGAACCTATCAATTCACCTGGGCGTCGAGCCCATGACGGAGCTTGTGAAGATATGGACCTATGAGCGCGCCGGTCAGTCGCTGCCGCTTATTGTCGGTGAAAAGGCTTACGGCAAATACAGATGGTGTATTGAAAAACACAAAATCAAGATGGAGACCTACGATGCAAAAGGAAACCTCTCCGGGGCAACTGTCTCCGTAGATCTAGTGGAGTATCTGAAGGCGTGAGGTGAATTATGGTTTATAAAGTCAGGCCGCAGGACCTGGGCGCAATTAAACTGAACGAAAGCGATGCTGTCGCCTCGGTACTGCAAAACATTGCGATTATTCTTTCAACCCGTCAGCAGTCCGTCCCGCTTTATCGTGGCTTCGGAATGCCAATGCGGTTTATCGACAAGCCCATACCGGTTGCGAAACCGATGATGATTGCCGAGATACAGGAGGCGATCATGGAATTCGAGCCACGCGCCACGCTTGTCGGCGTGACGTTTGAGACAGACGAAAACTTGCCGGGAACGCTGATTCCAACTGTGGAGGTGGAAATCAATGAGTAGCGATTACCAATTTGTAAGCACGGACGCCGAGACGCTGGTTGCCTCATTGATTTCTGTCTATGAGGGTATCACGGGAAAAACGGTTCAGCCTGCCAGCCCTGATCGGCTTTTCATCCTGTGGGTGGCCGACGTGCTCGTTCAGATCCGGGCGCAGAATAACGATGCTGCAAATCAGAATATCCCCAGCAGGGCGCGCGGCGAAAACCTTGACGCGCTGGGAGAGCTTTTCTATGAAAAGACTCGCCCGGCAGCGACAGCGGCCACCTGCACAATGCGATTCCACATCTCGGCGGTGCAAACGTCATCCGTGCTCGTTCCTGCAGGTACCAGGGTAACGGACGCCAGCAGCACCCTGTTTTGGGAAACCGCGTCTGATGTCTACGTTCCCATCGGGGAAACCTATGCCGATGTGACGGTGCTTTGCCAGACCGCCGGCAATTCCGGCAACGGATATGCTGCTGGGCAAATCAATACATTGGTCGACCTGTTTGCATACTACGACAGCTGCGAAAACATTACAGCAAGCGACGGCGGCGCAGACGAGGCTTCCGACGCGGAATACTATCAGCTCATGCGCGCGTCTGAGGACGCCTATTCGACAGCCGGACCGCTGGGCGGCTATGTGTATTGGGCAAAATCAGTTAGCACCGACATTGCGGACGTTATCGCGCTCATGCCGAAAGATCCGGATTCCGACAAGCTTCTGGGTGGCCATGTATATATTTATGCCCTTATGAACGACGGCACGATAGCCTCCACGACCATCAAAGAGCTGATACTTGAAGCGTGCAGCGCCGAAGATGTGCGGCCGCTTACCGATCTTGTAAGTGTGGAGGATCCCGGCGTTGTTGACTACAACATTACTTTCACCTACTACATACCGAACGATGCGACGCTATCAGCTACCGAAATTGAGCAGGCAGTGTCGGACGCTGTGGACAGCTTTGTGAAATGGCAGAGCGGCAAGTTAGGCAGAGATATTAATCCGTCGAAGCTCTATTCCTTGCTCATGGAAACTGGCATAAAACGAATTGAACTGACCGAGCCGCTATTTACGACGCTGGGAGATGGCCGCGACAATTTGGCACCGGATATCGCCCGGGCCGCAACAATCAGTGTCACGAACGGAGGATATGAGAATGAGTAACGCGTACGGCATCACGCGAGAAAACCTGCTGCGCGCACTGCCTGATGTCCTCCGGAATGATGAAACAATGCTTGCACTGGCAACCGCGATTGCCGGTGAGCTTTCTGTTCTTTCAGGGGAAACAGCCCTAGCCACTATCTACGCCAACATCGACAAGCTCCCGGAGGAGGTTTTGGACACGCTGGCGGCGGACTTCAAGGTGGACTGGTGGAGCTATGACTACACGATTGAAGAGAAGCGAAAGACGCTCAAAACAAGCTGGTATGTTCATAGGCATCTGGGAACGAAGAGTGCGGTTGAACGCGCCCTGTCGGCCATTTATGAAGATAGCGAGGTTTCTGAATGGTTTGATTATGGCGGTGAGCCGTATCACTTCAAACTGATTATCCCGGTGGATCAGACAGTGCTCGACCTTACGAAACACAGCACGGTGCTCGGTCTTGTCGCCTATTACAAAAACCTGCGCTCAGTCTTGGATGATGTTGAATACCACGGTTCAGGCGGAATGGCTGCTGCTTATGCCGCCGCCGCCTTTGCCGGCTGCGAAATCACAGACAGCGCGATAGCTGCAAACTATTAGGAGGTGTTGTTATGTGGAATGCCGTTATAACAAATGGCGGTAAAAGCCTGTTCGCCACATGGGTGACAGGCGCAATGCTCAACTTTGACAGCGCGGCGAGCGGCAGCGGGACTGTGCAGACGGTATCGCTTATGGCCCAGACCGCCCTTGTCAGCAAAAAGCAAACGCTCCGTCTGTTGGGAGGCGAAAAAGTCACCGACGGGATTAGGCTCAAAATCCAGATCACGGCCCCCGAAGAGGGGTACACCTTAAACCAAATCGGCGTCTGGGGGAGTATAGACGGCGGCGCATCGACCATGCTCGCGATCTTCCAGAATGACGACGGGGTGACGATCCCCAGTTATTCACAGACGCCGGACTTTGTATACAATTTCTTTGGAACAATCGTCGTGTCCAATACTGGTACTTTTACTTTGACGATTGATACATCCGCGCTGGTGTCGGTCAGCACACTGGAGGGAGCGATCAAGGCGCACGACGAGGACGGTGACGCCCATGACGGCCAGTTTGCTACGTTGCAGGGGAATTTGACCACCCACTCGAACGACAAAAGCAATCCCCACGCAGTCACGGCGGCGCAGGTAGGCGCGGATCCATCCGGTACTGCGGCGACGGTTCAAACGAATTTGACCACCCACTCGAACGACAAAAGCAATCCCCACGCAGTCACGGCGGCGCAGGTAGGCGCGGATCCGTCCGGCAGCGCGGCGGCGGTTCAAACGAATTTGACAGCCGCGCTTGACATGGTAGCACTGTCTACAACCGTATGGACAGAAACCTCCAGCAGTACCACGACACGTACTGTCACTATAGACGACGTAACCAGTTGGAACGATGTATTAAATAAACCGCTATACATCAAGGCAGCAACATACGGCACTAATACCGCCACAACGCTGAACATAAACGGACTGGGCGCAAAGACCATGTATTTTCCTAACATATCCAGTTCCGGTGTTGCAACCACGCCACAGTATTATTGGGTGCGGACGGCACAGGTATATTGCATCGTCTGGACGGGGACGTATCTGGTAGTAACCAACATGCAGGTGCAAAATGCAACAACCAGCTATGCCGGAATTACGACACTCGTTAACAGCGTAGCAAGCACGAGCACCACCGCCGCCGCAGTGCCAAATTCGGTTAAAATCGCATATGACAAAGCGGCAGAAGCGGCAGAAACGGCACAAGCGAATTTGACCACGGCGGTCTCAGACATTACTACACAATTGGCGAATAAGGCGGATGTGGAGGATATACCAACCTTTATTTACAATTGTACCGGCTCTGCCGATTCAACCACCATTGCCAATATCGTCAATGATTTCTTTAACAATGGTACGGCTATGTCAATGAAGTTGATCATCACCGGCACTATGGGTATAGGGTTTACGAATACCTATTACGCCATGTACATCAATGCGACCAATATACGCGGTGCGGTGTGTTATCTGGACTTTTCGGACTGTGATATACCGACGATTACAACGTCAATACGAGATTTTTTGTATGTGACTAGTAGTACGGCGAAACTTAATATCACAGGATTGGTTGTGACAACAACGCGAATTTGTGTGTATCTGTCAATTTCTAGTGATAACAGCTTCTCAGACTGTATACTTAAAAGCACTGGTTCTCAAGCCGTTAATCTGTTCGATTCTAACAATAACAGTTTCTACAACTGTACGCTTGTGGGTAGTTATTATGGTGTAGCCGCACATGCGGCGGCTAGGAATAGCAGATTCTTTGGCTGTACAATTGTGGGCGATAATTATTATGGCGTGAATCTGTCCGCTGCATATTACGGAGAAATCTCTTTCATATCATGTAAAATCGTCGGCGCAATCCATGGTTTCTTTGCGCAGACCGCCAACACAACCGCAATTATCCGTCTGATAAATTGCTCAATCAGAGGAAGCGGCAGCGCATACGATGTGAACCAGACAACCGCCGCTTCAACCATGTCATGGTATATCATGGGCTGTGTCTTTGCCTATTCGCAAGTCTATATCAACGGCGCGGCGATTACCGCTTCTACGGCGACTACCAACGCCTATCTGTATATGCCAGCGTACGCTAATATGTTCAGCAGAACAATTGAATAGGAGAAAGCTATGAACGAATTTGAAATTATGGAACAACAGCCGGAATACTACGATATAATCCCTGAATTCAACAGCACCGGACGGCTGTGCAATTACCACACAGGCGGTGAGGGCGAGAC
>Ga0153972_1000325_pt1 | contig 14894 bp, 8 predicted proteins | sample TSGA056MetaG_FD_104732 | JGI IMG/M metagenome (GOLD analysis project Ga0153972, IMG submission 104732) | Attine ant fungus gardens microbial communities from Georgia, USA - TSGA056 MetaG | ecosystem: Host-associated > Fungi > Mycelium > Unclassified | place: USA: Georgia, George L Smith State...
AAAGCACCTGCATCAGGTATTGTTCCGAGTTCTGCATCTCTGGTGTCGGTATATGGGTTCTTGCTGGTGCTAATCTTAGGCAGTGAATATGGTATTATCGGTATGGTCAAGAGAGATGGTTGACATACATGAGAGCCTACTCTCCTCGACGAAATCTCAATAGCCCGTGCTAGTCAGGTCTCTATGAACGTCTCAATCGATGGAAATTTTCCGTGTAGTATGTCCCGCAATTGAGTTGTTGTTCTTTCAAGTACAAACGAGGCTGGGTCAATGATTCAGTCGCGAACTCATCCGAGGTGAATGCATACGTACGCGATTAACTCTTGAGCTATACCAACGCCTGCATCGTTCCAAAAAATCCAATCACAGTGCAGCGCAGTTGATCTGAGACCGGTGCTCTGATCAAACTGGGAATGGTTGGGACAAAGATCAACATCCACTCAGAAGTCAGGTGTTTCCGTAGATGCTAGTTTCAGTTCGTCTTCGGAGGCTCGCTCGAGAGTGAGGCTTTCCCGCTGTTGATAGATCAATCTGTGTATAGGGATGCTTCCTTCCACAAGAATGTTATTGCATGGATATATACAACTGCTTAGGAAAAGTTCAGCTCACTCATTGCAAAGGATGCAGCCGTTTTCGAAGAGCTGATGTTGAAACCTTCCCTATGAATTTCGAGTACAAGGGTATCATCTGACGACCCTAAATATTACAATCAGGACAGGGAAGAGAGAAGATCAAAACACACATCTATTACTTCGGTAACACCTTATTGAACTCCCCAGCCCATCCACCCCTTCTCTTACAAGACCAGCTGTAACCCTGCGCAGAATGTCCACCGTCAATGATATAGGCATTGTCCCTTGTCAGCGCCATAACATTCACCTTGCAAATCCAGGTACCTTTTCCTGCTTCGAAAAGCCCTTTTTGCGGGGGAGTCTGTTTCACTCGCGTCAATGAATATCAAAATAAGGATGCCCACTCATGGTAAAGGAGTAGGACTCGGATAACCACTAGTGGTGAGGTTGCGGACTTGAGAAAGGCAAGAGGCAAAAGATCAGCTCGCCTGTAACGGCGCAAAACGGAAAAGCACTCACGTTGTGTTAAGGATGCCTTGTCCGCATCATAATCACGTTAATGATGTTTCTAATCCTCGATTATGAGCGTGGTGGTAATGAGAGCAATGTCTGAGAGTAGATCAGCATCTTGCATATGAATGTCAGTGTCACGGCAGACACATCGAGGTCGCCAGAATAATGAGTAGTAACCGTGTCTATATATATGTGAGAATGAGCGGCGATAGAAAGTACAAACGTGGAAGAAATACCTGCATGATGGTCGGCGCGTCCACAACAAAGTCTATGAGCTGCTGAGTGTATATACCAGCTTTTCCAGCATCGACTTTGTTATGAAAGCCAGCTGAACTTCCAATAGAGTTGGGGAGTAGTCCGTAGGGGTGACTGAACATGGCCGTTGAGTTTTGCAGCTGACGAGTGAAGTGACAAAGAGGTTGATGCTGTTGGTAAGTAGTTTGCGAGCACGACAGCGTCCGTCTGTCGTTTGGCTACTGACCTGTAGATTTATGAGAGATAATATAAAGGTGATTGACTACTCCTGTATTTTGCTACCTAATTTCTGTTACAGAAGGCTCTTAAATACTCTGTAGCTACAGCAGCTAGGCCACTACTTTTGTATAGTAGAGCAATAAAACTGCTGACAAATAGTTTTGAAACAATAAAACAAAAAGAATAAGTCCAATTGAAAAAGAAGATGGAGATGAAGACAATAGAATGGAATTTATTGACAGAGAATTAGTGGAGGAGGGTGCTCGTTGATGGAGTTTATGATGTTAGCGAGCACTTGATCTCTACACGAGGGCTGAAAATGTGACAGTTACGTCATGACAGAGACTCGTTGGTCTGTTTCCGAGATGATTTTTGACCACGTCAGTCATGCACCTACACTAAAATTTTGGTGGTATCATTATCATGCGGGGAGCATGGTACAGGCAATGTCAGTAGTGGACAAGACATATCTAATATTTTGTAGTGTTTGCGTGATTGAATACCAATCACAGCTATGATTCAGTGTTAGACAGATCATGTAAACTTGAGCACGGGAAGATTCATTTATACCTTAGGAAGGCAAAAATTCCAGTGTGTAGGCGAGTATGCTATATGAAAAGATAGCCAATATTAATCTTGACCGGTCAATTATTTCTCAAGAATTAGATTGACAACACAAGACGGACACAGAACACGATGTCCTTGGTTAATGTGACAAACGAAAATACAAGAGTCATCGATCAATGAAAAGATAATAAGCTTCTGATGGCCAAGAATGATCGAGAAACTAAAAGTGATCGACAGATGATGAATAGCAATGGACATAAACAACATAAGCATGGAGAAAAAGTGCCTGAAATGGAACCATTGAAAGATAAATATCGGAATTAAGACAGTAGGAGTGAATAAGTTTTGCGGGCACAACAGCGTCCGTCTGTTGTTGACTTGCTGACCCAAAGTTTTGAAGTAGGAACAATAGACTTTTTGCAATAGAGGGGTACAAGATGCTTTCCGATTTTTCACTGCTCCCCTTGCTAACGTAGGGAGCTCTATATATACAAAATACTAACACGTACTGTCCTTAACCGAAGATGGCACTGGGGACCTGGCCAGTCATCCTAAAGTACCGAGAAGGTTCTCCTGTCATAGCTAGTCTAAACTAGTCCCTATATAGTAATATAAATGAGTTGCAAAAACTAGTTGAGGAGGACACTTCTCAGTGGTAGCAAGTGTCCGATCTCTACACCATGATGATAATCGTTCCTTAATATCAGCTTCTGATATATTTAGATTAGTTCTTTGTATAGACTATAAGGGATATCAAATGTGAAATGCAAAATTGTGATGTGCTGTCAACGAGGTAACGAACTCAAATATTGCAAAAATCAAATTCTTATATTGGAAGGGTCGAGGTACGCCCTTGAGGGCCGTCAATGATAAGAACAAATTATGACCGGGAATTAATACAATGATCAAGGAGCCAAGCATTGATAAAAAATCACAAATTGATCAAGAACTCTAAATGGTTGAGACATCAAGCAATGTTATCCAGGAACCAAAACTGCTCAACAATGTATGACAATGTATTTTATGTTAGTAAGCACTGGACAACCAAGAGTGATCAACAAAGTTCTTTGATAATGTTAATCTCCCAATCATGCTCAGCACTTTGTAAATCAAGTGCCTGCAACGATTGATCAAGAATTAAAAAGAACCGAATCCCAAACGGGAAATCCTTCACATATTAATCTATCACAAGGCTGTGACACATTTGGTGCAAAACCGAGTACAATGGGTAGTGTGATTTGTGTTTCGACCTGTCACATGGCGTTATCTTCGTCCATTCCTGAGTGTAATTGAAACGACCTTGCTGGAAGTCACATCACTACTTTGCACCTCACATTGAGATGTGCCTGTTGACACTGCCACTGATCGTGATTTGATTATCGTATTTTGTTTTGTTGATCGGTTATTTTAGATGCTTTGTTTGCCCACGTCTAAGATGTTCACTGTTTGTCCATGGTTTACATTTGTTGTCTTTTCATCGATAAGATTTCGATGATCCTCGGCACGCTTTCGATTGACTCTGTGGGCTGCACTTGCTTACATGATGATGCTGTTGACAGATAGAGCTTGTCGAATTCTCACTTGGCTTGTCAAATATTTTCCACTCCCACGCGGCATCTCTACTCTTGCAGGAGTACAGGTATATGCGTCTTCGCAAAATTGAGCTTTTTATGCGCGCGTATGGGCATCTTTTTACATGGTCTGTCTAACAACTGAATCATGCTTTTGTGTGCCTTGTGAATACTGTGCGGTGAGAGCCTATATACAAATCTTTCTGGGCTTCTTCAAATATTGATGTTAAATTTTTCCAAGGAAATCGCATCTCCACTGTCATGACATAGACACAATGGCTCTCTTCGACGTCTGCACTGGCCATATATATGCTCAGTGCTGGGATACAGGATGGCCCATGGAGTTTATTCGAGATGGGCTCAGTTGGCTTCCTATCAATGCAATGATCCGATCAAAATCCACAATCTAATTAAAATTCACGACATAGTAGACCTCGCAGCCAAGCACCCAAATGCTACTCATCGACATGAGCTTATTCTGCAAGGCACCAGGGATGGGTGGTTGATGGGTCAGGACGATCAATGTTTTGGGTCCCACTTGAGTATAGGGAAGCTCTATGTCTGGCTCACGTAGAAACGGTCTAGGGACGGCCAATAAAGGTGGACCTCTCTAACTTCGAGGTCGGCCTTGAGTGGACAGAGTGCACCGATAAAGAGCAGCCGAAAGAGCTCGATGAAGGGGGAAAGGGGTGGAGAAGCTGCTTGGGTGGGGGCTCAAAGTACACAATCGCATGCCCGCATACTCTTGAGTGTTTTTACAATTTTACTATAAATCTATCTGAGTATCTATGACCATAGAAAAGTCTGACGGACATTATACTCCTGTGTCAACATACAAACCCGATGATCACAATACCAACATTCACCAGTGTCTTGACAACATCGCCTTCCCTCATACTATCCTTCTTGGCTGATATCGCTGCCGATCTGGCTGATTCCTCCAACTGTCTTGATGCAGACAGTGAGCTCTAATCGCGTATAAATGGTTAGCCTCTCCTTACAGCTGTCTCATGTTGCGGCTTACAATAAGTTGCATCTATCGAACTGGAAACTGTTCACGAACTTCCAAGTAGCTTCAAGATGTCCAGTTCATTCGTTCCAGAATATGCCTGGCCAACATGAAATTCGTCACACGATGACCATAATCACTTTGATAGCACTTCATCTACGTGTGCGGGATATAATTTTATGAATGAGGTATCTTGCCCCAAAGCACTTGTCAACCTCCCCTGATTTGTAATTTGTCCTTGAACAGACCTCAATCTCACCACGTACAGAAAGCATCTTTATCATCATGCCCAATACTATCCAAGCTCTAAAGAATGTGCTGCTCATCTATCTGGGTGTGTTGTACCATTCTTCACATGCATACAATGCAGGAACATGAAAGCGGTACCAGCACCTTTGGACATTATTTCACTTATATAGGTATAACAATTTTTGAAATACTCGATCAAGGTTCTCGATAGTTGATCAACTTACTGGTAATCAAAAAGTGAAGAGAAAATGGGTTGGTTATTGAAAGACTTTCGTCGTCGTAGAGATCGGATGATGTATCCTCATGCTTTTTATTATGTCCATGAGATTCTTTTCTGGGCCTCTAGATGCTGGAATATTGATCAGTGATATTATTCGCGTACAAACAAGAAAAAGAACCAATATTGAGAAAAGCAAACTATTGCGATGAACAGACGCAATAGACATGTCCAAGCTCGAACATCATTCTATAGACTCTTCTATCATTCTATCAACTCCTCCATTCCACTTACACCAGCATTCTTCCATTGCCTCTCCACTCTGCCGACACCACCACTCTAGCCGACTCATCATTGATATGACACCACCTGTCACCTGGGGCCACAAACTAACACCGAGGAATGTAGAGCAGGCTTATATAGAATCCAATTCCACTATCCTCCCTCAGCCATCTACTTGATCCCGAGACGCCTGAGGTGAGACAACGCTTCTTGTATTACAATCTGTGCTTACTGTAAATTGTAGATATCAACTGAATAAAACAACCACATGTGATGCAACCTAACTCGGCTGCTTCAGGTCAAATAATATGTAGGTGCTAGCTGATGATCAGTTACCCCCCTTGCAGCCTTTCTTCAGCCAACTAATATCCCTACACCGTTTCTCGCGAGATCAAGACTTGTTCAATCCAATCATTACAATCTTGATTCGTGCATTCCAGCTATTAAAATCCATGTTGTAAACTTACACTTGGACTTAGATATGACAGCGATCAAGATAATGTACTTCGATGGTAAGCCACTACGATCCTTCATTACAAAAAACCTCAAAACACACTGGTAGGCTCTGATTAAGCCAGAAATGAGTAGAACTGTGGCGAGAATGTTCTGGATCAGTGTTGGACTTTTGAGAATTGGAACTTGCAAACTTGCGTTCAGTGGTGGGAAAATCTAGTAATAACAGTGACATTAAGTGCAACAGGGCTGCACTCTTGGTTCTTTCGAAACTATGAAGAGTTGATTGGGGATAGCGTAGTTGAGCGCCTGAGAACGTCGTGGGTCTGGAAACGAAGGAAGGACGAAGCAGAGAGAATGGTGGCACTGGAGGAGGCACAGGACTCAGGGCAGCAGAGGCTGGGGGCTGGGTTGCGGACTTGAAAAAGGCAAGTGGCAAAAGATTAGCACGCTATGACGGTTCATAATGGTAAAACACTCACATTTTGTGCTCAAGATGCCGTATTAGCGTCCCAATGCACCCTCGGTTGCTTTCATAATGCTCCACATTCTCTGTCTGTGATACTGAGCGTGATGATACTGAGATCAATGTTTGACATTTAAGCAGAAGTAGATGGGTGGGCATCAGCATCTTCCATGTGAATGTCAGTGTTACGGCAGATGCCTCGTTGAGGTCGCCAGATGTGCTATAGAAAAATAAGATGGAAATCGCGTCTATATAGATATGAGAGTGAAAGCACAAATGTGGAAGAAATACCTGGGTCACCAGCTGCACGACGGTCGACGCGCCGTCCACAACGAATTTTTTGAGCTGCTGAGCGTGCATACTAGAATTTTCTGCATCTACTGTGTCACGAGAGCCAACTAGATTACCAATAGGTGTTGCGGAAGAGTCTGGACGGGTGACAGGACATGGGGGTTGGAAATGTAATTGTCACACCGTGACAGAGACTCGTCTCTAAGTTTGTTTTCCGAGCTGAAAACAAGGTTATGACCGCGTCAGCCTTACACCCACATAAGGTTTTTGGTGGTGTTATTCTCAGATGGAATAATAGTGCGCAGAGGACACGTGCCGAGACATGTGGGATGCTTAAATACCGATTATAGGCAGAGGCAGAGGCTTTGCTACATTGAACAAAAAAATACATTATCAGGAAAACTGATATATAAACCGTTACATTTAGATGACTCACAGCGTCAGGATCATTCTTAAAGCTCATATCAGTGTAATAAAGATTAAGATATATCTACACCTAGGGAAGACAAAAATTCCAGTGAGTAGGCAAAGATAAAAGCACAAGTCTTGACCGGCAAATCATTCCTCAAGAGCTGCATTAGCAACATTAGGCAGACACAGAACACGATGTCCTTGGTTGTTGTGACAGACAAAAACATGAGGGCCATCGATTGAAAGGATAATTGCAAATAAGTTTCTGATGGCCAAAAATACACGTCAACCTAAAATAATCGACGAATGATGAATAGCAATGGACATGTACAACATATACAAAGTGTTAAAATGGATCATGTCTCGAAATCAGTGGCAGTGAAGCCGCCGATCTTTTTTGATCAGTTCCTGTTATAGATAAAAAAGTGAAGTGCAAAGTTGTAATGTACTGCCAATGAAGTAATAACAGTGACGGACTAAAATAATGCAAGAACCGAGTATGATTTATTCCTACATTGGAAGGGACAAGGTACTTCTTTCAGGGCAATCGATGAAAAGTTTATAATCATAAATACGAAACTCATGATGACTGGGAAATTTAAACAATAATCGAGGGGTCAAGCTTTGATCGAGACATCAAGCCATGTGATCCAGGTACCGAGATCGGTCAACAATGTTTGCATTCTCGGAACTTTGTGAATAAAGTGCCTGCAATGATGGATCAAAAATTAAAAATAACCAGACCTCGAAATCCTCCATATATTGGTCTGTCACAAGATTGCCATACAGTTGGTGCACAACCAAGCATGATGGGTAGTATATATTATATTTTTAGAATTCACAAGTAATACATTTTGATCACAACCTGGCGCTATTCTCATTTCCGTGTGTACTCAAACCACCTTGGTGGGAGTCACATCACTACTTTGCATTTCACATTTAGCGTTTATCGGCAATCTCACTGCCACTGATCGGAGAATCATGGTTCACACTTTGTTCCGTTCCTGTTGATCGATCAACTCAGATTCTCACTGTTTGTCCATTCTTTGCAGTTGTTGTCTTTTGATAAATAAGATATTGTTTGTTTAGACACACTTTCAATTGACTCACATTATCATGCTGTTTATGGATAGAATCTGTAAAGTTCCCACTTCATTGGTTTTTCAACCATTCTTTTACTCTTTGAGGAGCTACAGGTATGTGTTTTTCTATACAATTAAGTGCACATGTGGGCATCTTGTTGAATGGTTTGTCTAACTACTAAGTCACACTTGTGTGTGTATCATAACTGCTGTGAGGTGAGAGTTTATTTACGAATTTTCTTCACTAAATTCTTCCAAAGAAACTGCATTGTGGATCATCAATATGTATGTGGAAGAGCATTCAATCCCCAACATTGATGTATTAGCCAACAACCTCAAAAGTGCAGTCCCCCAGATACAACACCACATCTCATCAGCAGACCACTTACATCAGGTATTGCTTAGGATCGAGTTCCACATCTCTATTGTTGGTATATAGGTTCTCATTGGTGCTCATGACATGTAGTGAGTATTGTAATATTAGTATGGTTAAAAGGGATGGTTGACATACATGAGAGCCTACTCTCCTCAACAAAATTTCAATAGCCTGTGCTAGGGTATCTTGATTATCTAAAATGCAATATCTTTGGAAGAATTAAATATCACTATCTGAAGCAGCCCAGAAATATTTCCAAATAAGTTCTCCCCTTACAGCATATATGAGGTGCACACAAGTGTGACTTACTTGTGAGACAGACCCTATAACAAGGTGCCCATATGCACACTTAGAGACTTTGATTGGGTGAAGAGACACATACTTGTAGCTCCTCCAAGAATAGACATGCAGCATGGGAGTAGAAAATAGTTGACAAGCCAATCAAGTAAGAATTCTGCAGGTTCTATGTGTAAACAGTGTTATAATGTCAGCAGATTAAACAATTACTATCTTATCAATGAAACAACTATAAGCAAAGAATGAGCATCTGAAATGATCAATCAACAGGATGGAACAAAGTGTAAACTACAATGATCATTCTCTAATCAGTGACAGTGAGCTTGCCAATAGACACATCCAGATGTAAAATGCAAAGTAGTGATGTGATTCTCAGTGAAGTAGTTCAAGTAGACCCAGAAATAGATGAAAATAATGTCATATTGCAATCACAATCTGATATATGTGAATTTTACAAATATGATATCTACTACCCATCATATTTGGTTGTGCACTAAGTGTATGGAAATCTTGTAACTATTATGAGATAACTCCCAAGAAGGAAACTATTTCTTATACATTCATCAACTTGATAGGAAACATCCAAGAATACAATGTGGGAAAGATATAAATAGTGTGGGAAGAATTATATGAGATATAGATAGTTTTTAGTAATGGTTATATGATTACAGGAGACAAGTGCATAGACCAACCAATATTTGTATAAGTACCTAGTGAAATCCAATAGGGAACTCTATTGAGTTCTTTCTAAACAACCATCTTGGTTGAGCCTTAAGTCTTTACAACCTTGCACTAACACAAGAACTTGATATCCATTGTCAATCCTGTACCTTGCAGTCTTGACATCTCACTCTTCATTTACTTTTTCATCATTCTTGCTAATGAGCATAGCACTCAGAAGCTTTTTGGAAAGTAGGTTCTAGCTATAAAGGGGACTTCATTGTCAGTTAGGGACAGTAGATAGAAGGTCTGGACAAGACTCATGTTTCTGCCTGAGACCTGACCCCTATATTAAGTAGGCTTGTATATATTCTTTACTATCAGCTCCATGCTACTGGTTTGTTGTAATCAGTCTATGCAGGGGAGCAACAGTAACCTCTTAAAGACCTGTCTAGATTAGAGATTCCCTTCTTAGGGATAATATTGTTTTACCCTTCTTAGTCAGTAGCTAGCTATAAGTTTAGACAAGAAGACCACTCTTCCTCATACAAGGAAACATTATCATCATCACCACTACCACTACCACCATATATGTCTCACCAATAATCTGTGGAGCAACCCACTGCTCCTATACCCTCTTCTCTTACTCAGGAGGAGCAACTTCTTACCTTGATTGCCAGCCTGTAGCAGCAGGTGGCTACCTTATTATAACAAAGTGGAAGAGCAAGAGTGGAGGTAGCAAAACCTCCCCTGTTCAGTGGAAAGATGGAGGAAGTGAGTATATTTGTCAATACAGCCTATTTGTATCTAAGGATAAAGATAACAGGGGAGTTGGAGTTGACAAAGATAGCCTGGGTACTGTCTTATGTGCAGGGAGGGATAGCAGAGGCCTGGAAAGATAACCTGTTGGATAAGTTATTGAAAGGGGAATTAGAAGTAGAGACAGCAGAAGAATTATTCAGTAAAATGAGAAATGAGTTTGAGGAGATAGCAGAAGAAGAAGAAAAAAAGGTGGAGTAGTTAAGAACAATAGAGCAGAGAGGGAGGATATACAATGAGTATATCCAAGAATTCAAGAAAATAGCAAAGGAAAGTAGATATGAGAGGTGACCTCTTATAAAGAAGTTCAAAAGGAGGTTAAGTGGGGGAATCAGAAGGAAGTTAGTAGAGGTAGAGAGCCCTTTCTGTATAATAGAGGAGTAGCAGGAAAGGGCAGTAAGGTTGAATAAAAACCAGAGGCAGAGTAGAGCAAAGGAGAGGATATTGGGGGAAAATATAGCATGTCCACAGAGAAATGCACAGCCCAGGGGAGACTTTGGGAGAGGATCATATAGAGGTAGAGGGGGACAAATTATGTAGAGGGCAGAAGATCAAAACTTTAGAGGGGGAGTGCAGAACAACTGGAGAGAACAGGGGCTAGAAAGAGATCTCAATGCAATGGATGTCAATAAAGGAAGAGAAGGGGATAGGAAATGCTATGTATGTGGAAAGTGGGGCTATATAGCCAAAAACTATTGGCAAAGGAAAGGAAGAGAGGAAAAAGTAGTAGAAACACTACAAGAGTTGGCAAAAGACAATGGAGAACAGTGAGCTCCTGGCTGGTCTCCTCAAATATGTACAGTGTATTGTACCCAGAGAGACTAGAAAATAAAGTTTCTTGTCAAGACAACACTGAGGGAGTAAGAGATGTGCAGTACATACTACAACTGCTAAGAGAAGTGTGGATGAAAGTAGGGCTGGAAAAGCTAGAAAGTCACAAAGGGGTAGTAGTAAAAGCACTATTGGATAGTGGGACAATGGGTCTATTCATGGATACAAAGTTTGCAAAGGAGAAGGAATTTAAACTAGAAAAACTAAAGAATCTCCTATTAGTATGAAACATGGACAGGACTGTTAATGTGGAAGGAGCAATTATTCATTAGGTAGAGTGCAATATGTTCTTCAAGGGACATGTTGAGAGAACATGGATAGACATATGCAATTTGGAAAAGACAGAGGTAATATTGGATATGCCCTGGTTAGCTACCCATAACCCAGAAATCAACTGGGAGAAAGAGGAAGTAAGAATAATGTAGTGTCTACCTATATGTGGAAAAAGGAAGTAGAAGACATAGAAGCAGAAGCAAGTAAGAAAGATAGAGAAAGAAAAAACAGTAGAGGAACTAGTACCTAGAAGATTCTGGAAGTGGAAAAAAGTGTTTGAAAAGAAGAGGTCAGAAAGAATGCCCACAAGAAAACTGTAGGACCATATAATAGAATTAAAGAAAGGATTTGTGCCAAGAAAAGAGAAGGTGTATTCTCTATCAAGGGAAAAAAGAGAGGAAGTCCAAGCATTTGTGGAGGATCAACTGCAAAAAGGGTACATTCAGCTATCAAAGTTGCTGCAGACTTCACCAGTACACTTTGTAGCAAAGAAAGATGGCAAGAGGAGGATAGTACAGGATTACTACCATATTAATCAATAGACAGTAAAAAATAGGTATCCATTGCTCCTAATCATAGATATTCTGGACAGAATAGGCAAAAAAAAGGTATTCACAAAACTGGACCTCAGATGGGGGTACAACAATGTAAGAATTAAGGAGGGCAACAAATGGAAAGCGGCATTTACAATATATATTGGGGCCTATGAACCAATAGTCATGTACTTTGGGTTAACAAACTCCCCTGCTACTTTCCAAACCATAATGAATAACCTGTTCCACGATATGATTAATCAAGAGAATATAGTGACCTTCATTGATAATATTATAGTTGCTACAGACATAGAGGAGGGACATGATGAATTAGTGGAGGAAGTGTTGAACAGACTAGAAGAGAATGACCTCTTTGTCAAACCAGAAAAATGTCAATAGAAAGTAAGAAAGGTAGAATTCTTGGGTATAGTGATTGGTTCTTGGAGAGTTGAAATACAAAAGGAAAAGGTGAATGGGATGTTAAGCTGGCTAGCACCAAAGAACATAAAAGAGGTGCAAAAGTTTCTAGAGCTTGCCAACTACTATAGGTGGTTTATTAAGGACTTTGCTAGGATTGCAGCCCTATTACATCAGTTGGTTAGAAAGGAAGAAAAGTGGAGATAGGAGGAAGAACAAATAGAAGCATTTAAAAGATTGAAGGAAGTGTTCACGATTGAGCCAGTACTGGCTGTTCCTGACTTAAATAAGGAAATGAGGGTAGAGGCTAATGCTTTAGATTATGCAATAGGAGGAGTACTGTCAGTAAAATGTAGAGATGAAAAATAGAGACCAGTTGCCTTTATCTCCAAACTACTAAATGCAATAGAGTGCAACTATGAAATTCATAACAAGGAGATGTTGGTAGTAATTTAATGCTTAGAAGTGTGAAGACACTATTTGGAGAGAGCAAAAGTAAAGTTTGAAATCTGGACAGACCATAAAAACCTCCAGTACTTTATGACTAGCTGTAAGGGGACTACACTAAGTCACACTTCTAATGCACTAGTGGTAGCCTATTGGAGTGACCCTGTACTAATTAAATAATAATTACATAACATTAATTAGTTGCCTACTCCTGTATTCCTGACCCTGACCCTTAGGATATTCTGTAGCTGGGGGGACTTGTATATATAGTATAGAGTACCCTTCCAGGAACCTTATCCTATTCTCTGAGAATTTTTCTAGAAGGTGAGTTATAACATACTCTAGAGTATATTTATAGAACTGAGGATTCTCCTAGAAGCCACTCCACTCTGGTCACTCTCATAGCAGGATAGAATCTTCTAAAACAGAGCCTTGGATAGTTGCAGTGAACAGCCACCCCTAGATTACCCTCCTCTGCCAACACCAACCCTCCATTCTACTCCTGAAATGTTATTATCACCAGAAAACCCCCAGGACCTTGTAGATGTCCTGGGGCACCTACAACACTATCTGATGGAGTTGACTGAATGACAAAATTACTCTGAAAACAATATTAACAACACTCTTTCCACTCTCACTGCCCAACTCTAGCAGCTAGTACAACTGGTAGTACATCCTGCTCTATCTCTGGTAATACAAAACATCTCTTTGGTACCTGCACCCTCTCCCTCTATATCCCCAGCCCCCACTCTGGTTGTCCCTAGGCAATAGGCTCAGCCCAAACTGTCCCCTCTCTCTGACTTCTCTGGAGAATATGCCTGTAGTCATGTCTTCCTCAACTTCTGCTTCCTGTATATATGGTTGGCCCCAGAGCAGTCTAGTTATGAAGAAGAAAAGGTCCTTTGGGCCTTGACCTTCTTCAAAACTGGATAGACCACTAAATAGTCCAAAAATCTCTTTTACCAGGAGGTAGGTACTAGAATCTTCCCTTTGCAAATCTAGTCAGAGTTCAATACACAACTTTGCATCCACTTTTTCCTGGTCAATGCAGAAGCAGACATAGTCAATATCTTGGAAGGGATGTCCTACTACTAGAGTAACCATATAGTAGATAACTGTTACAAAAAAGTGACTGCTAAATAGTGACATGGAGGTATAACAAAATACCTGTTCAAAAAACTACATAAATAGCTAGACCCTCATTAGCAAGTAGCCTTGCTAATGTTGCCCTTTTGGTATAGTGGTAAACTATACAGTATGTAACTACTGGTCTATAGTACAACTGTGACAATAGCTATCTAGATAGTTTCTAAACCTTGATCTTCAACACTGGGTACTGTCATGACTTGGCCAAATGACTAAGTCAATATCTATTTTCTTTTCTTTTCTTTTTCTTTTCTTTTCTTAGGAGATCAATGGATGTGAGAGAAGATGACTCAAAAGAGATACGCAGGACTTTGTAAATAAGGGTAAATACAGAAAGTGTATAAGTAGTGTACAGAAAGCAAACGAGAACTCTATCGAGTTCTCCTTGTCAACTCAGACCAGGAGGGTGATTAAGTCATCTTGGACTAAGTCACTACACTAGAACTCGATAGTCCACATCCGAGCACTGTTCACCTTGAACCCTGCTCAAAATCACTTAAAGGTGCAGTTGGCTTCATACTGGCCCTGCAAGTGATTTCCCCCCACTACACTTATTCTATACTCTTCCTCGCTGGAGAGCATAGCACTCTCAAGCCTCTTGGATAGTGGGCCCTAGCTGTAAAGGGGACTTGTCAATCAGTTAGGGATTGACGGTGGAAGCGCAATACCAAGCTCAGGTATTGTGTCTAAGACCTGACCTTGTAATTGAGCGGTACTTAGTAGTATACTTGTGTTCTTTCGCTCTATAAACCTTGTGCTGAGGTCCCATTGTGGACTGTACACACAGAGGAGTAATGCCGCATCTTTAAGAAGGTGTTTAGGTTAGAGATCCTCTCTGCGAGGTGATAGTATAACCATAGTATTAGGGCAGTAGCAAGTAAGGCAGTAGGTGTCTAGCTGGGTGAAGATCTTGCGCCCCAGTAGACGTAACATTAGTA
>Ga0153972_1000326_pt1 | contig 14807 bp, 12 predicted proteins | sample TSGA056MetaG_FD_104732 | JGI IMG/M metagenome (GOLD analysis project Ga0153972, IMG submission 104732) | Attine ant fungus gardens microbial communities from Georgia, USA - TSGA056 MetaG | ecosystem: Host-associated > Fungi > Mycelium > Unclassified | place: USA: Georgia, George L Smith State...
ATCACAAAAGAAGAAGCGGATCTGCTTGCCCAGCGCAAGCTGCATTCCAAGGAATTAAGAAAAAAAAGAAGAGTGGAGAAGTATAAGCGATGCGATTAAGACCTTACCGGAAAAGCGACTTGTTTCTGATTCTTAGATGGCTGGATACAAGGCGGGCAAATGCCTGATGCTGGCGGAGAAAACCATGACTGTTAATAAGGAGAATATATAATATGTATCATAATGAAAAATGGCTGCAATGGGCAGTGGAGCTGCAAAGTCTTGCACAGGCGGGACTCCATTATGGAAAAGATCGGTTCGATCTGGAAAGATATGAAAGAATCCGGGAAATCTCTGCGGAAATGCTTGCCAACAAGGGCGACATACCAATTGATAAAGTAAAAGATATATTTTGTAATGAGACCGGTTATCAAACTCCGAAGCTGGACTGTCGCGCCGCTATATTTAAGGAGGATAAGATTCTTCTGGTAAGAGAAAACGATCATAAATGGTCATTACCGGGGGGCTGGGTGGATGTGGATAAGTCCGTTAAGGAAAATACCATTAAGGAAGTCAAAGAAGAGTCGGGGCTTGACGTTACCGCCGATATGGTGATTGCCGTACAGGACAGGGAAAAGCATAATCTGCCGATATATGCTTATAAGATCTGCAAAATCTTTGTTTTATGTACTGCAATCGGCGGCTCCTTTCAGGAGAATTCCGAAACCACCGAAAGCCAGTATTTTGAACCAGGTGAACTTCCGGAACTGGCAGGTGAAAAGAATAACGAGGAACAGATTCGAATGTGCTTTGACGCCTATCACTCTGAGAATTGGAAAACAGTATTTGACTGAAGGATTTTGGATTGGATTTGAGGGAAAAAATGAAGAACAATGAGCAGATAATTCATGAGATACATACTTATTGTCTGAACAAAGCCGGAGTATATGAGTCAAGGCCATTTGGTGCATTTCCGCTATGCTATCGGATAATCAGGAAAATATATGCACAATTTTACCCGCAGAGTCACTTTTATAAGCTGACACTAAAGTGCCGGCCGGAACAGGGAGATATTTACCGTCGGCTTTTTCCTGCATCAGTTACCCGGGGATATCATTGTCCACCGATCCAACAGCCATATTGGAATACCATAGATCTGGGAAACTTTTCCGATAAAGAACTGCTGCTTCAGATGATTGATGAGACTTATGAAGCTGCGGCGGAGGGGCTTACCCGGAAGGAAAAAGCGCTGTTGGCCAGTTTGGCTGAGTTTACATTTAAAGAGACAGACGGTGAGGATCCGGATTTTGCCCTGCTTTGCCATTACCTGGACGAGGATTTGGATCAACTGGTGGGTGCAGGCAATCGCAGCATATATAATCAGTATAATAAACGCGACGGCATCCGGGATGCAATCGTGGTTTATTGTCAGGGAAAACCCGTGGCCTGCGGTTCCTTTAAAATGTATGATGAAGAACATGTGGAATTAAAACGGATGTTTACCTTGCTGCCATACCGGAGATTGGGATTGGGCGGGGAAGTTGTGCGGCGGTTGGAAGCAAAGGCCAAGATCAGGGGATATAAGTTCTGTATCCTGGAAACCGGGATTCCCCTGGAAGCCGCCTGTATAATGTATCAAAAAGCCGGCTATAAGATAATCCCTAATTATGGTCAATATGCGGATATGCCGAATTCGGTTTGTATGGAACGTAAAATATAAAATAACCGCTACCGATACGGCAAAGGTGCCGGTAAAATTTGAGGGCTTGAATGTGGGTGGTTCCATAAAGACCAGGACTGCATATAATATGAAAAGTACCGGTTGGCATGTTGACAGAACAAGCTGACAAAAGCTGGAATAATCAAACGGAAATAGTAAGAGGGGAGACAGCGATGGCTGGTATGGGAACACCGCATCCGGATGCGGAAAATCCGGATTTTATTTACTATCAGGTTCACAGGGAATTAATAAGCAGTGACGGAATGGTTTCCCTGCAATATGACCTGAAAATGCCGCGGCTAAAGGATAAGGGCGGCAGCGCTGATAAGATTAATAATTATATTTTAGATAAATACAATAAGCTGCTGGCTAATGCAAAAGAGGAAATGGATGGATGCCTGAAATACTACCAGAATGATGTCTCGGACAAAAATCGGGCAATATACCATTATACATATGACACTACCTATAAAATAACTTACTTTAATGAACAGTACCTTTCTATCCTGATCGAGGAATATGAATATACCGGCGGCGCCCATGGCATGTCATACCGGGAGGTCCTTATTTTTGACCGGGAGACCGGAGAAGAAGTAAAAGGCGAAGCTTTGTTTGGAATCGGACCAAAGGTTTTTAGACAGAAGAAAATGGAAGCATTTGAGGAGCTTTTTAGTAATAATCCTCAAAATTATTGGGAAAATGCCCTGCAAATTGTGGGGGAGACACCGGACGATTATCAAAAATGGTATTACCTCACGAATGAAGGGGTGGTATTTTATTATCCTCCTTATGAACTGGGCCCCTATGTATTGGGATTTGTAGAGGCGCTGGTACCTTATAAGCAGATTCCGCTTAAGAAAGAAAAGATAGATGTAATAGCAGCCATTCATGCTGGCTGAATGGCTGCTATTCATTATCCCGGAATTTGTCAGGGTGCTTAGCCTGATTTTTTTTAGAACGCTTAGTGGTGTGTTCGCTGCGGCACACCGCTTTATTTACTTGATTGTGGTGAAGGCGTTTCCGCAGATCCTTTCGCCGGCCGCTGCGGACGTTCTTTCTGACATCCAAATTGTAATTCTTAATGGCAAACCTGGCAAAAAGAATAATGACGATACCCGCGGTAATTCCCAATACCCAGAAAAAAACCTTTACCACATTGATAAAAATAACAGCAGGCCCGTCCTGAGCTTGGGTTTCTTCTTCCGCCGCGGTTTCGGCCGGCAGCAGGGACTGCATTTCAAAACTATATTCTCTTGATGCGGCGGTAGCCAAATCAACTGTAACTGAACCGATAAACACGTCATGATAGGTGTAAGTAATGACAGCCACCTGGTCTTCTTCATCCGTATTATAGGATATGGTAGATACGGTATCTTCAAAAGCCGCTGTATTTGGCAGAATAATATAGCCATCCGAATTCAGGGAAATAATTGGCTCCACGCTGCCGAAAATACTGTTTTCACTGTAAAAAGAACCGGCATTGTCAATATTATACTTGGTTTCTGTTTGAGAAATGTTAATCTTTTCAAAGTTACTGAAGCCATAGTCAAACAAAGAGAGGGTATCTTCAAACTGCAGCGGACTTTCATCCTTCATTACCACACAAATCAGTTTTAACCCATCCTTTTCGGCACAGGTCACCAGGCAATTCCTTGCGGCATTGGTATAACCGGTTTTGCTGCCAACCAGATATTCGTATTTTTCCCCTTTAATCAGTTGGTTTTTAGAATACTCAATAATATGATCCGGTTGTTTTTCCGAGGCGGGGATATCTAAAACCGCAGTGGAAGATATTTTGCACAGCAGCTCTTGATCAAAAAAGGCGCGGCCAATCATTGCCAGATCATAAGCGGTGGTATAATGGTTATCATCGGGAAGGCCGTTGGGGTTGATAAAATTGGAGTTTAAACAACCCAGCTCAGTGGCTTTCTCATTCATCAGTACGGCGAAATCTTCCCATGTCCCGGAAATGTGTTCAGCCACCGCAAAAGATACTTCATTGGCGGAAGCGATCAGAATGGCGTTCAGGGATTGTTCCATTGTAAGCTCTTCCCCCGCGTCAATGGCGATGTGGGAACTGTCCCTGGGAGTGTCGGATACGGCACTTTGGGAAAAGGTAACGATTTCATCTAAAGAACATGTCTCGGCCGCAATCAGACATGTTAGCAGTTTAGTGGTGCTGGCCGGATATTCCTGCTGATGAACATTCTTTGCATACAAAATAGTACCGGTACCGGCCTCGATCAAAATGGCGGACTCCGCATTGACCACAGGGCCAACAGGCCAGTTTTCCGTTTCATTGGATTGAATGGTCATGGCCCGCTGTATTTCAATTCGTTCTTCATTGGTTTCGGCGGCATAGGCGGGGACGCAGCTTCCCATCAAAAGCAAGGTGCCCGTAAGGATGCCCAACATCGTTCTTTTCCATATTTTTTTTCTGGTATACTTTTTATCTGAATGTAATCGCAACGTATTTTGAAAATTAAAAAAAGACATAATAAACCTTCTTTACATTTACTTTTTTTATTTCATACGAAATACCTTTTGATCCCAATATCAAAATATATAATATCGAAAAATCGACAGAATGTTACTGAATGTAATATAAAAACATTTACAAGAAGTTTCCGTATCTCTTATCATACACTATTTTTCAAAAAAACCAATATAAAATATAAAAAATAATTAATTAAAAGTTGCAGCTTAGTAATAATTTAGCCGTAAAAATCCGGCTTTTCTTTTTTCCGGAAATAAGTTATACTAAAGCAGAACACAATTCACCTATTTTTGGATTTTAAGTTCCGATTAGACTAAATAGAATGTTGAGTATGATTATATATGCGGTTAAGAAATATTACCGGTTCCCGAGAGGCAATCGCGGACAGTCCTTATGTAGTTCATGAAGAAACCAACCGGGCAGGCCGATGGCAGTCCGTATTCCCCGATGGGAATCCCGTTCATATCGAAATCGGTATGGGTAAAGGTCAATTTATATACACCATGGCGAAGCTTCATCCCCACATTAATTATGTTGGAATTGAAAAGTATTCCAGCGTCTTGCTGCGGGCCCTTCAAAAGATGGCGGAGGAAGAATTGCCTAATCTAAAATTTGTCAGAATGGATGCGGAACTGATTGATCAAGTATTTGACGTCGGTGAAGTGGACAAGATATATCTTAATTTTTCCGATCCCTGGCCTAAGGACCGGCATGCCAAACGCCGGTTGGTGTCCCGCCAGTTCCTGAGCAGGTACGACACCATACTGACAAAGGAAGGCAGACTGGAATTTAAGACCGATAACCGGGAGTTGTTTTTGTTTGGCCTGGCTGAACTGAGGGAAGCCGGATGGAAAGAAGAAGCCGTGACACACCATTTACATGAAGATCCGGTTCTGTCAAAGGGAAATGTTGTGACGGAATATGAAGATAGATTTTCCGGTTTGGGGAAACCCATTCATAAATTTATTGCTTTCCGCTGATCCTGTGTTATCCTTGTTTTATGCAGTTACATAATAGAATTTTTTCTCCGATAAAATCAGGTGAATGTGATAAAAAATTTAGGAGATACTGAAAATAAAAGATAAGCAGCGGTGATACCGCAGTAATGGAGGTGCTTTATATGGAAGTAAAATTTACGGCTAACAATTTTGAAGCGGAAGTTATGCAGTCGCAGGTGCCGGTATTGGTGGATTTTTATGCGGACTGGTGCGGTCCCTGTAGGGCGATGGGTCCGGTGGTGGATAAGCTGGCCAAACAATACGACGGTAAAGTTAAAGTGGGGAAATTAAATGTGGATGATGAAATGGAATTGGCACAAAAGTACCGGGTTGCCAATATCCCCACCTTCCTGATTTTTAAAAATGGACAAGAGGTGGAGCGGATGATGGGAATTACCTCAGAGCAAGATCTGTCCCAAAAGCTTGATCAGGTACTTCAATAAATATGAAAGAAATGATAAATAAGACCGCAGTACTGGAGGAAGGCAGAAAGACCCTGATCAGTATTTTCGGGGCGTTCCTTTATGCAATGGGGATAAACTTCTTTATTGTACCGGCCGGTCTCTATAATGGCGGGGTTATGGGGATTTGTCAGGTTATCAGAACCTTGCTGGTAGATTATTTGGGCATGTATTTTGGTAGTTTTGATATTGCCGGTATTATTTATTATATTATTAATATTCCTATTTTTATATTGGCAATTACCAGAATCGGAAAGCGTTTTTTTGCTAAGACCTTGATTACGGTTACAGCAATGACAGTTTTTCTGGCCGTGCTGCCGATTACTTCCATTATGGGAGATGTTATGGCATCCAGCGTGGTCGGCGGAATTATTTCCGGAGCCGGGGTGGGATTGATTCTCAGGATGGGTTCGTCAAGCGGCGGAATGGATGTAATCGGAGTACTTCTTACCAAGTGGCGGCGTGATTTCAGCGTGGGCAGAATTGGTCTGATGGTAAATATTGTGCTGTATTGTGCCTGCATGTTTTTGTTTGATATAGAGATTGTGCTTTATTCCGTAATATACGCCGCCGTATATTCCATTGCCATGGATAAGGGACATATACAGAATATTAATGTGGAAGTTACCGTTGTAACCAAGATCCGGTCGGAAGAGTTGGAAAAAGAAGTTTTTGATGAATTGGGGAGAGGGATTACCAAGTGGCAGTGCGTTGGCGCTTACACCCATAAGGAGTCCCATATCCTTTATATTATGCTTTCCAAATATGAAGTGAACCAATTAAAGACAATTATCCATAAACATGACCCGGAGGCGTTTATTATAATGAATGAGGGTGTTGGTGTGGATGGGAATTATCTGAAAAAATTATGAGTATTTGAAAGGATGCAAATGCATTAAAAATGTATCAAATAAAAAAATAAATATTATAATAAAATAAGACAAGGCCGTTTTCGCCTTGTCTTATTTTATTTCATTTAATATTCCGCTGGATTATTAAATGATACCATTTGCTTCCTTATTTTTATTCAGGAGCGCCGCCTTAATAAAACCTTTGAACAATGGGTGAGGTCTGTTAGGGCGGGATTTTAATTCGGGATGGCCCTGAGTGGCAATAAAGAAGGTGTGATCGGTAATTTCGCACATCTCAATAATGCGATTGTCCGGTGAAGCGCCGGAAAGCCGTAAGCCATGCTCGGATAAAGCGGTCCGATAATCGTTATTCACTTCATAGCGGTGACGGTGACGTTCATGGATGGTTTCCTGGCCATATAATTCATAAGCTTTGGAATCTTTGTCCAATACGCAGGGATAAGACCCCAGCCTTAAAGTGCCGCCGATATCCTCAATGCCATTTTGATCGGGCATCAGAGCAATAACCGGATGGGTGGTGCTGGGATTCAATTCAATACTGTGAGCGTCGTTATATCCGATAACATTCCGGGCATATTCCACAATGGCCAGCTGCATACCAAGGCATAGGCCCAGAAAGGGAATATTATGTGAACGCGCATAGGTGATGGCTTTAATTTTTCCTTCTATACCCCGGGAACCAAAGCCTCCCGGCACCAGAATGCCATCCATATGACCAAGAAGTGTTTCCGCGTTTTCATCTGTTACTGTTTCCGAATCAATCCATTCGATATTAACAGTGGCATGATTGGTAATGCCCCCGTGCTTCAGCGCTTCCACAACACTGATATAAGCGTCGTGTAAGGACACGTATTTGCCAACCAGGGCAATAGTTACCTCGTCGGTGGGATTTTTTAAATCATTTACCATGGTGGTCCATTCGGTAAGATCGGGCTTGGGGCATTCCAGTTTAAGGCATTCACATGCCACTTGCGCCAATTTTTCTTTTTCCATGGCCAGCGGCGCCTCATATAAATATTCCACATCCAGATTCTGAATGACATGATTATTGGGCACATTACAAAATAAAGCGATTTTATCTTTTAATGCCTGATCAAGAGGAAGCTCGCTGCGGCAGACAATGATATCCGGTTGGATTCCCATCCCCTGAAGGTCTTTTACACTGGCTTGGGTGGGCTTGGTCTTAAGCTCTTGTGATGTCCTAAGATAGGGAATTAATGTAACATGAATCAGGATCGCGTTTTCGTGCCCCACTTCATGTTGGAATTGACGGATGGACTCCAGAAACGGCTGGCTTTCAATATCTCCCACGGTGCCCCCGACTTCGATAATGGCGATGCGGGTATCTTTATCGGTGAAATTCCGGTAGAAACGACTTTTAATTTCGTTGGTAATATGAGGGATCACTTGTACGGTGCCGCCGCCGTAATCGCCCCGGCGTTCCTTTTGCAGGACCGACCAGTAAACCTTGCCGGTGGTCACATTGGAATTCTTGTCCAGATTTTCATCAATGAAACGTTCATAATGCCCCAGATCAAGGTCGGTCTCGGCGCCGTCATCGGTAACAAAGACTTCCCCGTGCTGAATCGGGTTCATGGTGCCGGGATCAATATTGATATAAGGATCGAATTTCTGCATGGTCACCTTATATCCCCGTGCCTTTAATAATCGGCCTAAAGATGCGGCGGTGATTCCTTTCCCAAGTCCGGAAACGACACCGCCGGTTACAAATACGTATTTGACTGACATAACACTCTCCTCCTAGATTTCCTTACCATTATACAATGGACAGGAGGCAAAAATCCACTGTAATTCATAAATAATTAAAATTATGTTCCATATATATGGAAGAAAGACCAAAATTAAGAAATCTTTTATAGTTATCAAGATTTTTTCACATTTCTTCTATTGATTTATAATCTTTAAATCTCTATAATGAAGTAGACTTTAAATCTATATGCTGTAATAATTTGAAAAATACCGATAATTGTATAAACAGGGAGCCGTTGGGTTTGGCAAGCGGCGTTTATATATGGGAGAAATGGAGCTGATATGGATAATCAATTAAACCAGTACGATAACGGCGGCGGTTATAACAATAATAACCGCGGAAACGGATCGGGCCAGGGGGGCGGTAACAACAACCAGCCGCCCAAGCGTCCGAATATCCTGATGATACTGCTTGTGGGATTATCCACATTGGTCATCATACTCTTATTTTACAATATCGCTTTTGGGAGCGATACCAGTACCGTGGAAGTTGCTTATACGGATTTTGTACAGAAGCTTATCGGAGGCGAAGTGGAAGCGGCTGAGCTGGACAGTTCCGGCCTGATTAAGTTCACCTTGATTCAGGAAGAAACGGAGGAGGCGGAAATCCCCAATATTTACAGTATGTATTTCGGCCAGACCCAAACCGTATACTCCACCATGCTGATGGAGGATATGGACACTTATACCGGCAGGCTGCTGGATGCCGGAGTATATGGAAAGCGGGTGTCCACCAGCAGTTCCGGCAAGATACTGGAGATGTTGATCTCGATAGTTCTCCCAGTGGCACTGATGTGGATTCTGTTGGGAGTCCTGTTTCGGAAGATGTCGGGCAGCGGCGGTCCCATGAGTGTTGGCAAGAGTAATGCGAAGGTTTATGTCCAAAAAGAGACCGGGGTTACCTTCAAGGATGTTGCCGGAGAAGATGAGGCGAAAGAATCCCTGATCGAAGTAGTGGACTTTTTGCATAATCCTGGTAAATATTCCAAAATCGGTGCTAAATTGCCCAAAGGAGCCCTGCTTGTGGGTCCTCCCGGTACCGGTAAGACACTTTTGGCAAAAGCGGTGGCCGGCGAAGCGCATGTGCCATTCTTTTCCCTGACCGGTTCTGATTTTATTGAGTTGTATGTTGGTGTCGGCGCCAGCCGGGTCCGGGATTTATTTAAGGAAGCAACTAAAAACGCGCCTTGTATTATTTTTATTGATGAAATTGACGCCATCGGCCGAAGCCGGGACTCCAAATACGGCGGCGGTAATGAAGAGCGGGAGCAGACCCTGAATCAGCTGCTTTCCGAGATGGATGGTTTTGACACTTCAAAAGGTGTATTGATTCTTGGCGCAACGAATCGGCCGGAGATATTGGATAAGGCGCTGCTTCGCCCGGGTCGTTTTGACAGACGGATTATCGTGGATAAACCCGATCTGAAGGGACGGGTGGAAATCCTGAAGGTGCATGCCAAGGATGTTAAGATGGATGAATCGGTGGATTTGGATGCTATTGCCCTGGCAACAAGCGGCGCAGTCGGTTCCGATCTGGCCAATATGATTAATGAGGCCGCCATTAACGCGGTCAAGGAACGCCGTGATTATGTAAATCAACAGGATTTATTTGCTGCTGTGGAACAGGTGTTGGTGGGTAAGGAAAAGAAAGACCGGATAATGAACAAGGAAGAAAGAAGAATTGTTTCCTATCATGAAGTTGGTCATGCGCTGGTCAGTGCCCTGCAGAAGAATTCCGAGCCGGTGCAGAAGATTACCATTGTTCCCCGCACCATGGGGGCGTTGGGATATGTTATGCATGTGCCGGAAGAAGAAAAGTATCTTAATACCGAAGCTGAACTGCATGCTATGCTGGTGGGGTTGGTGGCCGGAAGAGCGGCGGAAGAAATTGTTTTTGACACGGTAACCACCGGTGCCGCCAATGATATTGAGAAGGCAACCAATATCGCCCGGGCTATGATTACTCAATATGGTATGAGTAAGAAATTCGGTCTAATGGGTCTTGCCACTGTGGAAAGCCAGTATTTGGAAGGACGCGCTTCCCTGAATTGCAGTGACCATACCGCCGCGGAAATTGACGCGGAAGTGGTTGAAATATTAAAGATAAGCTATGACAAAGCCCTGGTACTGCTTAAGGAAAACCGGGAATTAATGGATAAACTGGCGGAATTTCTGATTGAAAAGGAAACCATCACCGGAAAAGAGTTTATGGAAATCTTCCGACAAGAAAAAGGTTTGCCCGAACCGGAAGATGATGGGAAGAAAGAGAAAAATACGATTATGGAGCCGAAAGCTGTCAAAGAGCAGGTAGGGAAAATGCCGAAAACAGATTCTCCGGAACAGGCGGAAGCCGTCCAGGATACTGTTTATAACCAACAAAATGAAGGAACCGGGGAAGTTGGAGACGCTGGAGAAGTAAAAAATGCAGATCCGAAAGAACCATCTGCAAAAACCGCAGGACTCTTTTCTAATGGGTCATTAGACTAAGTAATAAATAGTAATATGATAAAAAGATTCAAAATTCTTGTTATGGAATTTTGAATCTTTTTTCATAGGAAACTCCTCCGGAGTATTCCTATGAAAGAATACCCGCTCACCGGTTTCCATGATTTCGCTTGCTTATCCCACATAAATCATTTACAATTTACGTGGAGGAGTCACGATGTTTCAGTTTGAAGAAGAATTAAAAAAACTTCCCAATAAATCAGGAGTTTATATTATGCGGGATGAAAAGGATGTCATTCTGTATGTGGGGAAAGCGATTAATCTTCATAGCAGGGTACGTTCTTATTTTCGTGAGAATATCGGACGCGGGCCGATGATTGATAAAATGGTTTCGCTGGTTGTCCGGTTCGAATATATCGTTACGGATTCGGAGCTGGAAGCACTGGTATTGGAGAATAATTTAATCAAAGAGCATTCCCCCAAATACAATACCCTGCTAAAAGATGATAAAACCTATCCGTATATAAAAGTGACAGTGGGAGAAGAATATCCCAGAATCCTGTTTTCCCGGGAAATAAAAAAAGATAAATCAAAATATTTCGGACCTTATAAGAGCGCGATGGCGGTAAAAGATACCATTGAGCTTTTAAATAAGCTTTTTAAGCTGCGTACCTGTAACCGTCGGCTGCCCAGGGATATTGGACTGGAGCGGCCTTGTCTGAATTATCATATTAAACAATGTACCGCTCCCTGCCAGGGATATGTGGACAAGGAGCAGTACCGGCAGCAGGCGGCGGAAGCTTTGGATTTTCTGAACGGCAATTATAATAAAATCCTTAAAGATCTGGAACAGCAGATGAACGAGGCCGCAGATCAGATGGCATTTGAAGAAGCGGCCCGGTTCCGGGATTTATATAGCAGTGTCAAATCGGTGTCGGAAAAACAAAAAATTACGGACAGCACTGGAGAAGATAAAGATATTATTGCCTTATACCGGGATGAGGAGGAAGCGGTGGTCCAGGTGTTTTTTGTGCGGGACGGTAAGCTGATTGGCCGGGAGCACTATTATATGACCCATGCTGTGGGTAAGAAGAAGGAACAGATCCTGGAGGATTTCGTAAAGCAGTTTTATGCCGGAACTCCTTTTATACCCAAGGAAATCATACTGCAATACCCCATTGAAGATCTGGAGTTAATAGAAAAATGGCTGTCCGGACGCCGGGGTCAGCGGGCATATGTCCGGATTCCCCGAAAAGGAACAAAGGAAAAACTGGTGGAGCTGGCCGCTCAAAACGCCAAGCTCATATTAAGCCAGGATCGGGAGAAACTAAAGCGGGAAGAAGGCCGAACCATTGGTGCGGTCAAGGAAATTGCCGGACTTTTGGGACTTAAGGACGTCTACCGGATGGAAGCTTATGATATTTCCAATATCAGCGGCTTTGCCAATGTTGGTTCCATGGTGGTTTATGAAAAAGGCAAGCCGAAACGGAGCGACTACCGGAAGTTCCGGATAAAATCTGTTTCCGGGCCCGATGATTATGCCTGCATGAGGGAGGTGCTGGCCCGCCGGTTCCGTCATGGCATGGAGGAGCGGTTGGAATTAGAGGAGAAGAATCTGGATCAGGAAATTGGCAGTTTTACCCGGTTTCCGGATTTAATTATGATGGACGGCGGCCGGGGACAGGTTAATATAGCGTTATCGGTATTAAAGGAATTGGAGATTCCCATACCGGTCTGTGGGATGGTTAAGGATGATAACCACCGGACCAGGGGATTATATTTTAATAATGTCGAGCTGCCGATTGACACCCATTCGGAAGGCTTTAGGCTGATTACCCGAATCCAGGATGAAGCTCACCGTTTTGCCATTGAATATCACCGTTCCCTGCGGGGGAAATCCCAGGTAAAATCGGTGCTGGATGAAATCCCGGGGGTCGGGCCGGCCAGAAGAAAGGCCTTGATGCGGCATTTCCCTTCCCTTGATGATATTAAAAACGCCGAAGTGGACACGCTGGCACAGGTGCCGGAAATATCCAGGAATATAGCGGAGGATATTTACCGTTTTTTCAGGATTGAACCATGATTTGAGGTGTGTTAAAATGTATAAGACCATGGAAGGGAGAAGGATATATGTCAACTATTAGCCTTACCAGTATTATTGAGAAAATGAAATTAAAAAATCTTACACCGGAAATTGATGTAAGCAGTATTAAAGTCACCCAACCGGATATTAACCGGCCGGCGCTGCAGATGGCCGGATATTTTGAACATTTTGATGCCACCCGCCTGCAAATTATCGGATTTGTGGAATATACTTACATGGAAGGACTCAGTGAGAAGCGGAAGTTGGAAATTTATAATATGCTGATGTCTTACGATATCCCGGGAATTGTGTTTTGCCGGGAGCTGGTGCCGGATCCGATCTTTATCAAGACGGCCCGGGAACATAAAATTCCTTTGCTTTCCACCAAAAAGTCCACATCTTCCTTTATGGCGGAAATTATCCGCTGGCAGAATGTAAAATTGGCGCCCTGTATTTCCGTCCACGGCGTACTTGTGGATGTCTGTGGGGAGGGTGTGCTGATTACCGGCGAAAGCGGAATCGGCAAATCGGAAGCGGCACTGGAGCTGATAAAAAGAGGTCACCGACTGGTGACTGATGATGTGGTGGAGCTTCGAAAAGTGAGTGATGATACCTTAATTGGTTCCGCACCGGATATCACCAAGCATTTTATTGAGCTTCGGGGAATTGGGATTATTGATGTGAAAGCGTTATTTGGTGCTTCCTCCGTAAGGGATACTCAACAGATTGATTTGGTCATCCGTCTGGAGGATTGGGATAAAGATAAGGAGTATGACCGGCTGGGCCTGGAAGAGAATTATATCGAATACCTTGGCAACAAGATAGTCTGTCATAACATTCCCATCCGTCCGGGCCGTAACCTGGCAATTATATGTGAATCGGCAGCTATTAATCACCGGCAGAAGAAAATGGGTTATAATGCGGCTCAGGAACTTTATACCCGGGTACAGAATTCATTTGCCAAGCGCAGGGAAGACGATTAGGAGGATCCGGAATAATGGGAAAATACGCTTTTGGAGTGGATATCGGCGGAACCAGTGTTAAACTGGGCTTATTTAATAAAGCGGGAAATCTGCTTGATAAATGGGAAATCCCCACCAGGATCGAGAATGACGGAGAGGCAATTCTGCCGGATACGGCGGAAAGCATTCTGAACAAAATACGGGAACAGGGAATTAATAAAGAAGATATTGTTGGTATCGGCATCGGTGTCCCGGGACCGGTTGATTCAAAAGGAACGGTGTATGAAGCGGTTAATCTGGGATGGAGTGTTTTAAATATTCCCAAGGTTTTCGGCGGTTACCTGGATTTGCCTGTAATGGCGGCAAATGATGCCAATATGGCGGCTTTCGGTGAAATGTATCAGGGCGGCGCCAGAGGCTGCACCGACTTGGCGGCAGTAACTTTGGGTACCGGAGTCGGCGGTGGTATTATTGTAAACGGACATATCCTGACCGGGGCATGTGGTGCCGGCGGTGAAATTGGACATATTCATATAGAAGATGAGGAAACACAGGAGTGCGGCTGCAAAAATAAAGGCTGCCTGGAACAATATGCCTCGGCCACAGGTATTGTCCGGCTGGCCGAGCGAAGATTGAAAAAGAATAGTGACGAAAGTATGCTTCGGGGGAAGAGTATTTCGGCCAAAGCGGTATTTGACGCGGTTAAGGAAAAAGATCAGGTGGCCATAGAAATCGCCGGGGAATTTGGGGAATATCTGGGAAAGGGTCTGGCGGCCGTTGCCGGGGTAGTGAATCCGGAAGTGTTTGTCATTGGCGGCGGAGTTTCCAACGCAGGGAGTATTTTGTTTGATTTTATTGTCCCCCCCTTTCAAAAGTATGCGTTTGAAAACTGCCGGGGGGCAAAGTTTGTTTTGGCTACTTTAGGTAATGATGCCGGTATTTATGGTGCGGCAGGATTAATATTAAATGAAAGAAGTAATGATTGATGATTAGTGAAACAGTAATTGACGCTTTAAAGCG
>Ga0153972_1000327_pt1 | contig 14787 bp, 17 predicted proteins | sample TSGA056MetaG_FD_104732 | JGI IMG/M metagenome (GOLD analysis project Ga0153972, IMG submission 104732) | Attine ant fungus gardens microbial communities from Georgia, USA - TSGA056 MetaG | ecosystem: Host-associated > Fungi > Mycelium > Unclassified | place: USA: Georgia, George L Smith State...
AATGGATTTCTGGACGAAAGACGAGTATTTGAAGTTTGCCGAAGCCATGATGGATAAGCCACGTTCCTACTATGCTTTTGAAATGCTTTACTGGTGCGGGATTCGCTCTGGTGAACTATTAGCCCTTACCCCTGCGGATTTCGACTTTGAGAAGCAGACGGTGACAATTAGCAAGACGTTTCATCGTTCTAAAGGCAGGGACATCATTACAAGTCCTAAAACGGCAAAGAGCAACCGAATCGTCAAGATGCCACCATTTCTATGTGAGGAAATACAGGAATATATTCATTTACTTTACAACATTAAGCCAACGGAGCGATTATTTACGGTCACAAAGTCTTATCTTATCCACGAGATGGATAGAGGGTCAAAACAGGCAGGAGTAAAGCGGATAAGGGTGCACGATATCCGGCATAGTCATGTATCGCTATTGATTAACATGGGCTTTTCAGTGTTGGCGATAGGCAGCCGGGTTGGACATGAAGCAGAGAAAATCACTTATCGTTATGCTCACCTGTTTCCTACGGTGCAAGCAGAAATGGCTGAAAAATTGGAAATGGAACGAATGACAAAGGAGGATTCAGATGGAAAGAGTACTTGATTATAAAGGAAGATGGCGAAACCATACAGTAGCATTTCGGGCATCTGACGAGGAAGCAAAGCTGCTGAATGACTTGGTGGCACTGTCAGGCTTGACAAAGCAGGACTATATTATCAGGCGGCTGTTATGCCGGGATGTGGTGGTACAGGGAAATCCCAGAGTGTATAAGGCTTTGAAAAATCAGATGACAGATATCTATGAGGAATTGAAACGATTGGAAGTATGCAGTGGCAATAATGACGAATTGCTCTATACCTTGCAGGTTATTGCAATCACTTTAGATGGACTGAAAGGAGATGAATGATGGCGAATAAAAAAACGACTGTTCCGGTATCATCTGTTGGCACAGATGGGGAACAGCCGAATAATAAAAATACTAATGAGATTATAACAAATTCGCAGACACAAATCAATGTACAAGCCACAAAAAGCCCGGAGAAATCCGGGCAGAGTAGGCTTGATACCATATCTATGATAGAACTATATGATACGGTTTATCCACCGAGGACACCTATTGTCGATGGATTTTTGTATGGCGGCACTTACCTCTTTGTCGGTGCGCCAAAGGTGGGAAAGTCGTTCTTTATGGCACAACTCGCTTACCATGTGGCACTGGGACTGCCATTATGGGATTACCCGGTTCACCAGAGTACAGCGCTTTATCTGGCGTTGGAAGATACTAAGGAAAGGCTTCAGAAACGACTTTCCCGGATGTTCGGCGTGGAAGGCAGCGATAAGCTGCATTTTGCAACACAGGCAGAGACACTGAATGAGGGGTTAGTACATCAGTTAGAGGGGTTTATGCAAGCGCATCCAGACGTAAGATTGATTATTATTGATACACTCCAAAAGATACGGGCAGCAGGTGGAGACCGATTCAGTTACTCTAATGACTATGAAATTGTAACAAAGCTGAAAGCATTTAGTGATAAGTATGGCATTTGTCTGTTAGTGGTTCATCATACCCGTAAATTGGAATCTGAGGACAGCTTTGATATGATTTCCGGCACGAATGGTCTGCTGGGTGCGGCTGATGGTGCATTCATTATGCAGAAGAAAAAGCGTACTGACAATACAGCGATTATGAACATTGTGGGGCGTGACCAACAGGATCAGGAGCTGACCGTTGATTTTGACCAGGAGCGGTGTATCTGGAAGTTAACGAAGGCAGAAAAAGAAATCTGGAAAATGCCGCCAGACCCAGTGCTGGAAGCAGTAGCAGAATTGATTACTATAGAAATGCCGGATTGGAGTGGGAGTCCCTCTGAATTGCTTGAAAAGCTTCCGCAACTGGATATTCCGGCGAACGTGTTGACAAGGCGGCTGAATGTCGGTGCGGAGCAGCTTTATAACGATTACAATATCCGTTATGAAAGCAAGCGTACCCATAGCGGGCGGTTAGCGATTTTGGAATTAATGGAGAAATAAGCGTGACGGTATGTGACGGTTGTGACGGTATTTTCGGGTATAGTCCCGGTAGTAAAAATATCGTCACTATCGACACAACCGTCACGGAAAGGATGGATTGAATGAAAAATGTGCAAGTACCCTATGAACTATTTGTAGCACTTTTACGGTATCACTTGATGTCAGACAGTGACTATGCGGACGAAATCTGTAAAGGGTTAGAACAGAAGTTAGATTCGATGGTGCGTCGTGAACTTTATGCAAAATATAAGACCGCACCGACTACAGAAGAACGAGAAAATGCCCGGAAAGAGTATCTGGATAGGAAAGGTGTACCGGATAGCTTTCGATGGTAATTTTTTCGTTGACGACAATAAACAGGGGCGTGTCACGCTCCTGTCAATATTAGACAAGGAAGAATGGAGGATTTTGATGATTATACAACCAGAACGGGGCACCCGGAATGTGAATAAACATTTTTATGAAAGTGAAGCCCGGAGAATTAACATGCTCAATGAGATTTTCGGTGATGTGGAATTGAGCCGAACGGAAATGCAGACATTGGTATGGTTGGCCGGATGGGAAGAAAGTACCGTGAAGAATGTGGTTTCTGCTATCAAAAAAGTGATGCCAATTTAACAGGAAAGTGATGTCATAGTGATAGTTCAGGCAGGATGTAAGTGGTGTCAATATAGCGGGAAAGTGATGTCATGATGCTAGCCCCCGGCAGGGCGCAACGGCACTTTTGATACGTAGTGTCAAAAGTGCTTTTGCGTTACTTTTGGAAAAAGTAACAAAACAAGCACCTTGCGGGGCTTAAGAGATTAGGAGGGATAACGACTGAAAAGAACAATCAGCGGAATGATGGGAAAAGGGTCAGTTAATCATAATACCCGAACCTTTAAAGCGAAAAATGTAGATGCAGAACGAAGTAAGGATAACGTACAATACTGTCATGCAAATATAAAAAAGGTGTATCATCAGATTTTTGATGAAGCGTTAGAACGCTATAATGCGAAACAGAAACGGAGTGACAGAAAGATTGATAACTACTATGAGAAGATACGCCGGGGGAAACAGGAGAAGCTGTTCCATGAAGTAATCTTTCAAATTGGCAATAAAGACGATATGAATGCAAGAAGTGCCGAGGGAGAGGTGGCAAAGGAAATACTGTCTGAATTTATGCGAACATTTCAAGATAGAAATCCTAATCTGCATGTATTTTCAGCTCATTTGCATATGGATGAAGAAACACCTCATCTTCATATTGATTTTGTCCCTTTTACCCAGAATAGCAAGCGTGGGCTTGATACCAGAGTTTCGCTCAAAGGGGCACTGGCAGAGCAGGGATTTAAAGGCGGCACAAGAGAGGTCACCGAATGGAATCAATGGATAGATTCGGAGAAGCGGGCATTATCAAAAGTTATGGAACGATATGGTGTCCAGTGGAAGCAGTTAGGTACGCATAATAAACACCTGTCGGTTCTGGACTTTGAGAAGCAGGAGCGGCAGAAAGAAGTTGCAGAACTGGCACTTACAAGTGATTTGCTGAACGAAGAGACGGAAACGCTGTCAGATGGTAAAGATAAGCTGCTATCTGATAATCAGGAATTAAAACGGCAGCAGGATAAGTTGCAGCGGGAAATTGAAAAGATGGCGGATTCTAAGGCTGTCATAGAGCAGAATATCCATGCTTATGATGAAGATGATAAATGGCAGTTACCAGAGCCGGGAATTTTTATGAATGCGAATAGTTATCGAGAGAAAAAGGCATTGCCGCTTGTTCAGAAGCTAAAACAGGTGATTAAGAATCTGATAATAAAGTGCGTCAATCTTATGCAGGAGATAAATCGGTTAACTGATAGAGCAATGCAGCAGGTGATACAGATTAATCGGCTGACGGATAAAGTTATGATGCAGAAAGATACTATTAATAAATTGCAGGAAACAGGTACTGATTTAGAGCGGATTGAGCGTTATATGGGAAGAGAAAAGGTTCAGACGATTATCAGTCAGATCAAAGAGGTAGAGCAACTAGAAAAGGCAAGTAAGCGTTCTAATCGGTCACATCGCATAAGTAGATAAGGTCTAATGAAATTAATGGCGGTAAAATAATGCTTGATTTATTGGCGGTAATAAATTATAATTTAGATGTTGGCAAAGAAGGAGGTGAACATGCCCGGCAAAAAGAGAGGGCGGCCAGTCACTGAAAATCCCAAAAGCGTTCGTGTTGATGTTCGGCTTACAAACGAAGAATTACAAATGCTGGACAAGTATTGTAACAAAGTGGGGGTATCACGCCCACAGGGATTACGTGATGGTATAAAAGCTCTCAATAAAAAATAAAAGGAAGCGGTGCGCTGTTGGCAAACATACTACACCACTTCCCCGCCGACACATGCCCGAAAGCAGATGCAGCGTAAATATTATACCATGCGCTGAAAATCCTTTCAAGGCATTGTTGAATAAAAATGAAAGGATGGATGATGTGATTATGAATCCAAATAAAGAGTTTGACTTTTTCATCGATGAATTGCTGACACGTGCAGTCGGAGAGTTTAAGTCAACAGAGCAGTATAGGCTACTCAAGGAAAAACTGGAAATAATGGATCGTGATTGTGAAACAATGTTTGCAAAAAATGAGAGAGAATTTGCTATAGAATGTTTTGAACTTATTTTGCATGTAGATGGTCAAGAGGAACAATATGTGTACCGCAAAGGTTTACAAGATTGCGTTTGGCTGTTAAAGACTTTGGGGGTGTTGGTATGAATTATACTTCTGAAATCTTTAATCGGATAAATCTTCAACATATCCGGGAATTTTTGCTGCATGGAACGGAATGTCTTGAAGTCAGTGATAAATCTTATGAAGAAAGAATCGCAGTATCGCATGATAAAGCTATTAAGCAAATAGAAACTGGATTTCCTGATGTAAAAGAATGCGAAGCTATAGTGAGTGAAGTCTATGGTTATGCTACTGCAATTGAGGAAGTCTATATGGAAATAGGTATACAATGTGGTGCAGCACTTGCTGTACAGTTTATAGGTAAAGCTAAGGTGAAATAATGGTTTTTGGCAGAGGAAGTTGTATTACGGGAAGTGGTATATAGGTGAATGGAAGGTGGAGCGGGCAACTGCTCTGCCTTTTGCAGTGAATAGAAACTGGTGGAAAATAGGAATAGTTTGTGGCAAATAGTGATGTTTACAAATAAGAGGAGATTAAAATGAGAAAAAGTGGTGTTTGAATAATTTGCATTGCATAATTATACCTACATATGGCAGTTATAAAAACAAATTAGTAACGATAAATCACATGAAACAAATACAATAAACTAATGTGTAAATTGGTTACACATAAAAAATGTTGACATGTATGTTAAGTTATGATAATATAATGATGGCAAATAAAAGAACCCTAATCTATACGCTGGGCATAGATTAGGGCTGTCTGTATCTTGCAATACTCTTCTGCAAAATTAGTATATCGCAAAATATGGATTTTTGTCAATAAATTTTAAGGAGGACCTTTATTTATGGTCTATATTGATGCTGTGCATTATGAAACAGATATTCACGGATGTGAAGTAATTGACAAATTAAAATGGACAAACACTTTGAGTGAGCAAGCTCAAAATGTTTGTACAAAGCAACAACTTATTGATTTTATTAATAAGAATCCTAATTGTACCAAAACAAAGTATCTTAAAAGCAATAGCTGGTATGGCTCTCAATGGGTTGAAGGAGAAGACATACGGGTTGTGGGCAATTCTTACTTACGCACAGACTCCAACCAAACAAAGAAAGATAACCTTGGTTCATTACCAAAATTTTAGTCTGTAAAAACAATGACAAGCCCAGCATCGTTGTTTTATTCCTATCAAAAGGAGAATATTATGCGAAAAAAATTAAAAGATATTGCAGATATAAAGTTTTGTCTTGCTAGCGCTTCTAAAAATGAAAATGAGCAAAAAGTGAAATGGATAACGCCGGCGAATCTTTTGGAGAACAATGTTATTGCAAATTCAAGTTTAGATAATCAATATAAGATTGATGACAATGCCAAGATATTCCCTAAGGACATTATTGTAAAAAGAATTAATCCTTCATTTGTTAATTATATTGATACGATTGAAAACAATGTATATGCAAGCGGCAATTTGATTGTAATTAAATCAAAAGCAGTTGATGCAAAATATCTTGCCTATTTTCTCAACAAAAAGATAAATCGAATTACAAAATCTTGTGTGGGCTCAACAATACCTGCAATTGGAAGAAACGATCTTGAAGAAATTTCAATTCCTATTTTGCCGCCCAATCAGCAGAAAGCAGTAGGAGAAATATGGTACTGTAATACTAATTTGCAAAAGTTAAAAGAACATTTAGCAGCACTCGAAAGGGTAAAAGTTAAATATTTTTTAGATACATATATCAAAACCGAGATTGGAGAGGGAAATAATGACCGCTAAAAAAACGACTTTTGAGGACATAAAAAGCGCTTTATGGGCAGGAGCCAACACATTCAGAGATAATATTGATGCATCCAATTATAAAGATTATGTGCTGTCAATGTTGTTTGTAAAATATTTAAGTGATACTTTTGAAGAAAGCCTTGAAAACCTTAAAAAAGAATACGAAGGAATTCGTTTAGAAAGGCAGATTGATAATTTACCTTTTGTTCTAAAAAAAGAATATACATTTAACTATTTACTTGAGAACAAATATGCCGTTGATATTGGAACAAAAATTAGCGAAGCACTAACAGGAATTGAAAGTTCAAACTCAATACTTGCGGGTATATTCAGAGGCATTGATTTCAATAGTGAAAATAATTTGGGTAAAAAAGAACAGAAAAACCCAATGCTTAGGAATCTACTTGATGACTTTGCAGACCTTGATTTGCGACCAAGCTATATTGAAACAAACGATAATCAAGTTCCGGCCGATGTGGTTGGTGATGCTTATGAATATATGATTGGTGAGTTTGCAACTATGGCAGGTAAAAAAGCCGGTAGTTTTTTCACGCCCCAGCAAGTTTCTGAAATTATGGCGCAAATTGTAGCACCACAGGAAAAAGATAGAGTATATGACCCTACATGCGGTTCAGGATCGTTGCTTATTCGTGCTGCACGCAAAGGCGGACTTGATAAGGTATCAATCTATGGTCAGGAGGTAAATAACTCTGCGATTTCTATGGCAAGAATGAATATGTTTATTCACGATATCAAGGACGCTCATATTGCTTGGGGCGATACTCTTGCCAATCCTCAACATCTTGACAGCGATAGTAATCTTATGAAATTTGACTGTATCGTAGCTAATATGCCATTTAGCAAAGACAAATGGGCAGAAGGTTTTAATCCGGGTGGCGAGGTTTCTGTTGATGCAGAAGAATTAAAAAACAAAAAAGGCAAGAAAAAAGAATTTAAAATGGAGCCGGCACTTGACCGCTACCACAGATTTAATATTGGTGTTCCACCTGCAAGCAAAGGTGACTGGGCATTTCTTTTGCATATGATACACAGTATGAGCGGAAATGGCAGAGTTGCCGCAGTTGCTCCACACGGTGTGCTATTTAGAGGCGCATCAGAAGGCAGAATTCGCCAAGCTGTTATTGAGAAAAATTTAATTGATACTATTATTGGATTGCCTGAAAACTTATTTTATGGTACTTCTATTCCTGCTTGTATTATTGTTTTCAAAAAAGCCAGAACAACAACAGATGTATTATTTATTGATGCTTCAAAAAACTTTGTAAAAGAAAAAGCAAAAAACAAGCTTCGTGATGATGATATAAAAAAAATAATTGACACTTATAAAGCATTTGCAAAAGGCGAAAACGCAGAAACAGATAAGTACAGCCATGTTGCAACGTTAGATGGGATTAAAGAAAATGAATATAATCTAAATATTCCTCGTTATGTTGATACTTTTGAGGAAGAAGAAATCATCGACATTGAGGCCGTAAATAATGAAATTGCTGATATCAAAGTTCAAATTGAAGAAGTTGAAGCACAGATGGAAAAGTATATGAAGGAGCTGGGTTTATGAGCGATATTGTAAAATATAGTGTTGAAACATTTGATAGTATTAGGCATATAAACGAGGATGGACAGGAGTTCTGGTATGCTCGTGAACTTCAGAGTGTATTAGAATATGCAAAATGGGAAAATTTTGCCAATGTTATTGATAAAGCAAAAGAAGCCTGTAAAAACAGTTCGAACATAGTTGAAGACCATTTTCCTGACGTCAGGAAAATGGTGATTGCTGGCGTTGCGACGAAAGAAATTAATGACATGATGCTTTCTCGTTATGCCTGTTACTTAATTGTGATGAATGGTGACCCACGAAAAGAAGTGATAGCACTTGGTCAAACATATTTTGCGGTTAAAACAAGGCAACAGGAGATTATTGAAAATTATGATAATCTTTCAGAGGCACAAAAACGAATTGCTATTAGAAACGAAATAGTAAACCATAATAAAGCTTTGGCAGATGCTGCAAATAAAGCAGGGGTTAAAGAGCCTGTCGAATATGCAATATTTCAAAATTACGGCTATAAAGGACTTTATGGCGGAATGGATATGAAAGCTATTCATGCACACAAAGGTTTGAAAAAGAGTCAAAAAATCCTTGACCATATGGGAAGTACGGAACTTGCAGCTAATTTATTCCGTGCAACACAGACGGAGGAAAAGTTGCGCAAGGATAATGTAGAAGGCAAAGAAAACGCAAATAAAACCCATTATGAGGTTGGTGCAAAAGTGCGCCAAACAATAAAAGAACTTGGCGGAACAATGCCGGAAGAATTGCCTACTCCCGACAAAAGTATAAAGCAGATTGAGCGTGAAATAGAAAAGAAAAAGTAAAGGTCACTGAGGTAATAGAGATAGAAATATCTGACTTTGAGTTACTTTTATGAGGAAAAAGAATGGATCCAATAATTAAAAATAGAATAGAGCAAATCAATCGTGGCGAAGTGCCTCAGGGGTATAAAAAAACATCAGTTGGGATTGTTCCGGTTGAGTGGAAACTAACAAAGCTAAGAGAACTTTTAGAGTTTAAAAATGGTATAAATGCAGAAAAAGAAAAATTCGGAGCAGGAATAAAGCTAATCAGTGTAATGGATATTTTAGATGCTAAGCCTATTTATTATTCTACTATAAAAGGTTCTATTAATATTGATAGCGACACACTGGAGAGCTATAGTGTTACCTATGGGGATATACTGTTTCAACGTAGTTCTGAAAATTTTGAAGATGCAGGAAAATCAAATGTATACTTAGACAAAAATAATACAGCAACTTACAGTGGATTTGTCATAAGGGGAAAGAAAATTTTTGAGTATGTCCCTACTTATCTAAACAAACTGCTTAAAACAGCACCAATAAGAAAACAGATTAAAAGATATGCCGCAGGTTCTCAACATATTAACGTAGGGCAAAACTCTCTTTCTAAAGTTGAATTATGTGTCGCAGGAGATAGAGAGCAAGCCCGTATAGCAGACATACTCTCTAAATGGGACGAGGCTGTCACTTTACAAGAAAAATTGATTCAAAAGCTTGAATTACAAAAAAAAGCCCTTATGCAGAAGTTACTTGCCTCCAAAGAGGGTTGGAAGAAAGTGAAAGTGGGAACATTGACACAAGAACTTTCCATAAGAAACAAAAATAATGATTGTTCCAATATTAAGAGTGTATCAAATAAATTTGGGTTTGTTAATCAAGATGAGCAGTTTTCTAAACAAATTGCAAGCCAAGATACCAGTAATTATAAAAAAGTGAACTATGGTAATATAGCTTATAATCCTTCACGAATAAATGTGGGTTCAATTGCAATTTACGAAGAAAATGACACAGGTATTGTTAGTCCAATGTATGTTGTATTTAGTTGCAAAAAGATTGCTCCTAAGTTGTTACTGCTTTTATTAAGCACATGTAGAGGTCAATATGATATAAAAACGTATTTATCAGGTAGTGTAAGAGATTCGCTAAACTATTCAGACCTTAAGAATATAGTGATTAACATTCCTGATGGCGACACTCAGAAGGTCTTAGTGTGTTTCTTTGAAAGTGTAGATAACCGTCTTTGTGTTCATAAGGATAAACTTCAAAAATTGAAAGACCAACAGAAAGCAATACAACAGCTTATACTAACTGGGACTGTTAGAGTGAATTAAAAAGGAGATAAATAACATGCCAAAAGCCTATAATATTAAAGATACCATAAAAGATGAAAAAGGTATAATTCAGAAAGTCATTACCGAAGGCGGTATGACAAAAACTAAACAGGAAGTTATCAATGACATTAATAATGGCTACAATGTCAACACAAAAGATAATCATGGACACCAAACCAAAGTTATCAATGTAAATGATGAATATGTTCGAACGGTACCCAATAAAAAGGGTTGCGATAATTTAGGCGATTTATAATACAGATCTAGGTATAAGCTGGTTTCAGCTCGATTATCTGCATATAAGGGAGGAGAAAGACTATGCCAAGTCATTCAATATTTAACGAACGACCTGAATGCCAGGACAGGCTCATTCAATTTTTAATAAATATGGGTTATGAGTATGTTTCACGCAGTGAGGCAGAAAGTAAAAGAAAAAGCTTATCAAGTGTGTTATTTGAAGATGAGCTTATCCGGTTTTTGAAAATGCAAACCTATAAGTATAATGGACACGAACTTTTATTTTCGGGCGAATCTATTACAAAGGCTATAAATACTCTTGATGCTTCTCTTTTGCAGGGTCTTTCTATGGCGAGTAAGGAGATTTATAATCTACTTACTCTAGGTATCAGCTTAGAGGAAAGCATTGCAATTGATAGGGACGTTCCTGTAAAGCAATCCTTTGATTTGCATTATATTGATTTTGAGTATCCGGCTAATAATATCTGGCAAGTTGTTGAGGAGTTTAGCGTCCAGCGACCAAACGGAAGTTATGCGAGACCAGATGTTGTGATTATGGTAAACGGTATTCCTTTTGTGGTAATTGAGTGCAAAAAATCAAGCATTGATGTTAGTGAAGGCGTTTTACAAAATACCAGAAATATGATGCCCGATTATATTCCGCAGCTTTTCAAATTCAGTCAACTTGTTATTGCGGTTAACCCACAAAAGGTTGTATATGGTACATGCGGAACAACAGCAGATTATTTTGTTGAATGGCGTGAAGACGATATAGAATGGCAGACTGAGCTTTGTCGAAAATATTCTCCTGATGGTCAAATCAGAGAACAAGACCGGGTAGCCGCCTCAATGCTGGATAAAAAAAGATTGCTTGATCTGGCTCAAAACTTTACTTTATACGATAATAATATAAAAAAGATAGCAAGGCATCAACAATATTTTGCTATCATTAAATCTATGGACAGAATTGGAGGCAAAGATGGAAAAGATAGTAAAAACGGTGTTATCTGGCACACGCAAGGCAGTGGTAAATCTTTGACTATGGTTATGCTCGTTAAAAAAATCCAAATGGAAAAAGGTAATGAAAACCCAAGATTTATTATCGTTACCGACCGTATCAACTTAGATAAACAGATTAGGGATAACTTTGCTAATTCTCAAATGGCACCTGTCAGAGCAGCGACAGGAAAAGGACTGAAAACGTTATTACAGGATAAGAGTAATATTGTTATAACAACACTTATTAACAAATTTGAAACCGTGTGTAAAAACAAGTATCTTGAGCCGGAAAGTGATAATTTTTATATTTTTATCGACGAGGCACACCGTTCACAATATAGTGCTATGTATAACTATATGCGAGAAGTTTTGCCAAACGCAACACTTATTGCATTTACAGGTACACCGCTTATCGCTAAATCTAAGAAAAACACTTATAAAAAATTTGGAGAACCGATTCACAACTATACCATGCGCAGAGCAATTGAAGATGGTATCACCGTTCCCCTTGTGTATGAGGGCAGAAAAGTAAAACAAGAAGAACCGACATTAACAATTAATAACTATTTTGATAGTCTTACAAGTGAATTACCTAAAGAATTAAAAGATAAACTGTCTGATAAATTCAGCAAATTTAAAGCGATTTCCGAAGCCCGAAGCAGAATAAATTTGATCGGTTTTGACATAGCGGATCATTTTAAAAATTATTGTATTCCTAAAGGCTTGAAAGCAATGGTTGTCTGCTCTTCTCGTGCCGCAGCTGTTGAGATGTATAGTGTTTTAAAGGGTACGCCGGGAATTAATCCTCGTGTGGTTATTACCTTTGGGGACAAGCGTGAGGGCGATGATGATGAGGCTACAAGCGAAGCAATAAAAAAGATAAAAGAATATCATACGAAAATGGTAAAACCATTATTTGGCGATAACGATGAAAAATATGATGATCATGTTTGCGAAGACTTTAAGAATCCCGAAGGTGATATCAATATGCTTATCGTAAAAGATAAATTACTAACAGGATTTGATGCTCCTATTGCAGGCGTTCTATATCTTGACAAGTCCATACAACAACATTCGCTTTTACAGGCAATAGCAAGGGTGAACAGAGTTCGTAGGGGTAAAGATTTTGGCTTGATTGTTGATTACTGGGGTGTGTTTGGCAAGCTGAATTCAGCAATGGATATGTATGATGATGCAGAATCTGGTATGAATGGCTTTGAAAAAGATGACATTGAAGATGCTATCTTTGGTCCCGTAGACGAGAAGAATAAGATTGCATCCTCTTACGAAGAGGTAAAAGCAATGTTTTCAGGTGTTGCACAATTCACATCTTCTGATGCTTGGCAAAAAAGCCTTTCTGATGAACAAAGAAGAAAAGAGTTTTACAATCGTCTCAAAACATATGCTAATCGTCTTAATCTTGCATTGTCCAATCGTGACATATTTGTAGAAGTTGGAGTTGAACAAATAGATAAATACCGTATGGAGTATCTCTTCTATAAAAAATTAAAAGATAGCGTAATGATGCGTTTTGATGATGAAGCGGATTTGTCGGAATATGAACAGGGTATTAAAAATCTTATAGACACATTTGTAAATGCCACAGTAATAACAGCAGTTGTAAAACCTGTTTCCATAGGCGATGAAAAAGCGATGAAAGAGCTGCTTAAAAATATGGATTCTAATGAGTCACGTGCCGATGCAATAAAAACAAGAATAGAATCTAAATTAAAACAGCTTCGATATGATGATCCGTTACTGTTTGAAGAGTTTTCGGTGAAAATCAAAAAAACTATTGATTTATATAACGAAACTCGTGATGCTGATCAGTATTATATAAGTATGGAAGTTATGGCGGATGATTTTAGAAGCGGTATAACAACGCAGGATTATCCATCCCAAATTGCCAGTGACAGCGATGCAAAGGCATTTTACGGTGCCGTCGTAACTAATCTTAAAAAGAGCCGACAAGTAGATGTAACACCTGAAATTGAAGAAGTAATAGCGACATATTCATTTAAAATTAAAGAGGCGGTAAGTCAAAATGCAAAACGAGACTGGAAGCATAACGAAGTTGTGCATAAAGTCATCCATCGTAATTTAGATGATTGTCTGTTTGATATGTTTGAAGAAATAGGAGTAGTAATTGATAAGTCTAATATTGATATGCTTGATCTGATTATTGATGAAACTATGAAAGTTGCGGTGGCAAGATACTAATGGATAAATATAAATTAGATTTAAGTTTACCATATAATCAAGTTGAAATTCGGATAATTCATAAAGATATCAAAAATGTTCATCTTAAAGTATTTAGAGATTTAAAGGTTATTTTATCTGTTCCAATTGATATTCCAGATGATTGGATAGTAAATTTTTTGGAACAGAGAAAGGGCTGGATAGCAAAGCAACTTGTGAAATACAAACAATCAAGCGGTTATAATAGTTTGTTTAATGTTAAAAGTGGTACCTCCACACAACTTTTAGGCCAGGACAGAAGAATTATTAAAAAAGAATCATTGGAAAACTATGTTGAAGAAGATGAAAAGAATATAATTCTTTATCTGAAGAATATAGATGAAGAGGGTCTTTCGCAAAGGCTTATAGGTAGGTGGTGGCGAGAGAAGGCAAATAAAATATATGGGGCTGAGATGGATGCTTTATATGAAAAGATTTTTCGTAAATATAATATAGCAAAACCAAATCTACAAATAAAAAAGATGAAAACTTTATGGGGCAGTTGCACACCGGCAAAGAACAAAGTCACCTTAAATGAATATTTATTAAAGGCTGATTTGAGGTGTATTCAATATGTTATCTTGCATGAACTTACGCACTTGCTTTATCCATATCATAACAAAGAATTTTATGCTTTTTTAACTATTCAAATGCCAGACTGGAAGGTTAGAAAAGAACAGTTAGACAGAGAGGTTGTACAAGGTTTATAGATTTATTCTTATTTCGTTGCAAAACATATAAAGGAAATCGGAAAGAATGTTCTGGTGATAATTATTCTGGGTTCTATGTCGGTAAAAGGGATAGAGTAATCATGATGGGCGTGTTGTGTAGTGCTTCCGATATTAGCAAACGGTTAAAAGGATAAAAAGTAATTGCTTTATTTTAAGGTATGATAGTATCGTGGCAACAATTTGGCAACAAAAAATCAGTAAGTCAAAATAATCTATGTAATAGAAGTAAAAAACGGTCTGAAAATATAACAGAACTAAACAAATGTGTTTAATGACACAGATGGACAGGCCGAGTTTGAATAACGGATAGAACCCCGGAAATGCTGAACAAATGGGCATTTTCGGGGTTGTTTTATGCTGTTTGGCTCTAAAATGGCTCTATTTATTCGAAATGGTGT
>Ga0153972_1000331_pt1 | contig 14710 bp, 11 predicted proteins | sample TSGA056MetaG_FD_104732 | JGI IMG/M metagenome (GOLD analysis project Ga0153972, IMG submission 104732) | Attine ant fungus gardens microbial communities from Georgia, USA - TSGA056 MetaG | ecosystem: Host-associated > Fungi > Mycelium > Unclassified | place: USA: Georgia, George L Smith State...
AATGAGCAGCAGGAAATGGGCTACTATTATCTGGCGGCCATCACCATGATTAAAGGGAATTATGAGGAAGCGTTGGATTTTGTAGATAAGGCATTAACTAAAAATACACGAAATGTAAAAGCCGGAGGATTAAAGACGGTTCTTCTAAGAAAAGGCGGAAACAAGGATGAGGCGATGCAATTCATCAAGGAAAATCTCACTATAGATGCATTTGATTTTGTGTCACTGCACGAATGTGGACAAAATGAAATAATGGGTGATGAACCTTATAATTATATGGAAACAGCCAGGTATTATGCCGAATGGGGCTGTTATGCCGAAGCGATAGACATATTACGCTTGTGTCAAAAACCATATCCAATGCTTAAATATGAAGAAGCTTTTTATAGTGGAAAGCTGAGAGATTGGCAGCAGGTGGGCAAGTGTATTGAAGCAGCTGAAAGCTGGCCATCGGAGTGTTGTTTCCCCAATGTGTTAGAAGACATTGAAGTGTTGAAGTTTGCTATCCGGCATGGTGAAAAAAGTGCTAAAGCATGTTATTACCTAGGAAACCTTTATTATGATAAAAAGCAATATGATGATGCGGTGAAATTGTGGGAGCAGTCGGTAAAATTAGATGAAACGTTCCCGACAGCATATAGAAACCTTGCGATAGCCTATTACAATAAGCAATCACGGGTAGAAGATGCCAAAAGGTATCTAGAAAAAGCATTTGCACTGGATCCATCTGACTCCAGAATATTTTTGGAGTTGGATCAGCTCTATATGAAACTTTCGATTCCACCCGAAATGCGCTTATCAAATTATGAAAAATATAAGGATACGTTTACGAAGAGAGATGATTTGTTTATTGAGTATGTTACATTAAATAACCTTGTAGGAGAATATCAGCGTGCTTATGATTTGATGATGTCCAGAAAATTTCATCCATGGGAAGGTGGGGAAGGTAAAGTAACGACACAATATGTCATAAGTCTGGTGGAGCAGGCCAAACAATACATTGAGCACGGAGAATATGCTCTGGCCATAAATATGCTGCAAAAAGCCCTGGCTTATCCTGAAAATTTAGGTGAAGGGAAGTTAGAAGGCAGCAAGAATAATGAGATACACTATTATTTGGGATTGGCATATGAAGGACTTAAGTCAGATCAAAAGGCGGTGGAATCCTTTGAACGGGCGGCCAAGGGAAGTTCAGATCCGGGAGAGGCAATGTTTTATTATGATCAGCCGGCAGACATGATTTTATACCAGGGTCTTGCCAAAGGTAAATTAGGAGATACGAAGGAGGCTAACCGACGGTTCTATAAATTAATCGATTATGGAGAGAAGCACTTGTTTGATGAAAGTAAGATTGGTTATTTCTATTCTAAGGAAATACGACAAACGATGCGTCATCATTTCTGTCTTTGCCCATCAATCATTGCGTTGATTCGCTCATCAATCCTTATCTTATTTTCCAGCATCAGCGTGCGATATTTTGTAATAATTTCTGCCTCTTTAGGTGTAAACGTGTCTGGTGAATAAGGATTTTTTATACTAGACAGACCTAACAAATAATCTACACTGACCTCAAAATGTGTAGCTATCTCAATGAGCGTATCAAATGGTGGTTCGCTTTTTCCATTTTCATATTTTGATACAGCTCCCTGCCCCAATTTTAATAATAATGCTAAATCTGCTTGAGTCATATTTTTTTCTTCGCGTAAATCTATCAATCGTTTTACAAATAATTGTTGGTTATACTTCATATCAACGCTCCATTCTGAACAAGAATAAATATATAATATATTATTCCAGATAGGAATGTGATAATATTCTACCAAATGGCATAAATTACTTGATTTATTCTGAGCAGTAGTATACAATACAACTATACGGAATAAATCGATTTTGTTAAAAGAATTCATGTGGCTGTCAGTAATGGTTGGGAGCAATTACCATTAGTATAAAGGTGTATGCTTAAGAATACAATTTGGGTTAAGAAAAAGTATGTTGAGTGTCATTATATTATTTATAGGTTAATAAGGTTATCTGGGGTTATTTTTTCACCGCTGTTTTTATCGATAATGACGATTTCAAAGTCACATACGTCCGCTATACGTACTACTGTTTCAAAGCTGGGTGTGCTGGAACCTCTTTCGTAATCGGAGAACGAGTTTTGTTTTACTCCTACTAATCCAGCAAGTTCTTCTTGTTTATATCCGCTTTTCAAGCGCATAAACCTAATAATTTTTCCTATCATGCGATAACCTCCTCCTATAGTAACATTACTATGATTATCGCATATACTGACATTGACATATCGGTAAAACCGATATATAATTAGAATAAAATATATATTGTTAATTTATTTATCTAATATCGTTCAAAGGCTCCGAACATAAAGGAGCTGCACGCCGTTGAAAGTGGGTGCAACCACAGACAGCGGTGCAAAAGGTGGACCGGATTAAGGACAACACCCTTGCATTTTTTCATGCAGCAAAAACAGTATAGCAGAGTTTGGCATGTTTTTCAAGCATGATGGTATTGAAATTTTGGTGCGTGTAAGGGAATAAGGCATATAATGCTGCCCCCTTGTGCGTGCTTTTTGTTTTGGGGTTTTTGATATAGACGGCGGGGCCGACTTAGAGCGGTCCCTACTGAATTATTATCAGGAAAATCCTGATAGAATGGGGGGGTTAAATTATAAAAAGAAATCACAGAAAATGGGGCGCTGTCTTGTTGGTTTTCACAAATAGCAGCCTGCAATGGTAGTCCTAGCAATGAGGCAGAAAGCATTGCAAAAAATGATGAAACATCTGGTGCTACAACTGAAAAAGGAATAAAGAAGAGGAAGAGGTTATAGGAAAAAAACTGATAGTACTTTATGTATCGCATTCACTGACGAAAAGCCTGAATGAAATACAATGGCTGCAAGAATTGGAAGAATCGTGTGGATTGGAAGATGTGTCAGGCATCATCAGAACTTAAAAGTATAAATAGTAATGAAGTTTTACTTGCAGATATCTGTGGATCTCATACATCTTTAGGTATTCTCTAGATCATATTTATTGATAGGTATTAGATTTTGAAATATTTCATTGTACTCAATATTAAAAATATGCTTTAATGCAATTAAATCACTGACAAAAATATTTCTGGTACCAGTTTCGATTTGAGAATAAGTAGATTGCCCCATTGGTCTGCCGATTATAGTCAGTTTGGCACAAACCTGCTCTTGTGTTAAGCCTTGAGAGTCACGTATTTTTTTTATGTTTACTCCTATATTGATGTCTTGAATAATTTTTCCCATAATATTATACCTTTGCAATCACTAGATGGTGATAATTCTATATTGATTATAGCAAAATAATATGATATAATTATAACTAGACAGTGATAAATTAGGCTATTTATTTTTTTCCATATCGTACTTATTTATAGGTGATAAACCGCGAAACATATCATCATATTTGACATTTAAAATAGATTTTAAAGCAATTAAATCACTGGCAAAAATATTTCTAGCACCAGTTTCAATTTGAGCATAAGTAGACTGTCCCATCGGTCTGCCAATTATTGATAATTTAGCACAAACTTGCTCTTGAGTCAAACCTTTGGACTTACGTATGTTTTGTAAGTTTATTCCTATATTTACATCTTGAATTATTTTAGTCATAAAATGAACTCCTTAAGGATTTAATCACCGTGTAATAATATTTGCCTTTATTCTAGCAAAAAAAATGCCCATAAATATCACTAGGTAGTGATTGTGAAATGTCAAGTGTACAATATAGAAGCGTAAGATAATCCTTTGTAAATATAGTATAGACAATAGGGAATTGTTTTATAATCAGGGCTTAATCAATGGCAAATATTTCTATAAATTAGGCTGATAATAATATAGGTAGGGGATTTTATGAAATTCAGACAAAAATTAATAAGTATCTATACACTATTTGTTTTCGGTATTGCATGTGTTCTGGCGTTTAGTTATTTTAAAATCAATGAAAAGAATATACAGGAAAATGAATATGAGGCAATGCAGAACACGGCGAAACAAATAAGTCAGTCTGTTGACGAGATGATCAGTACAATGGAATTTGCTTTTGATTACATATTGTCTGATCAGGAAGTATTGTCAGCATTAACGGTATTATCAAAGGAAGATGTCAGTGGAAGCTCAGCACAGGAAGTTTATTTTAGTGAAGCTGCCAATATTGTACGCAACAAACTGACAACGGATTTTGTCTTGAAGCATTATCATCGGATAATTGTATTCAACGAGTCAGGAAGCATCGTGGCAAATAGCAGTGTAACAGGTTCTCCGATAAACTATGATAAAAAGATATCGGAAATAAATTGGGTAGAGAAGGTAAAAGGAACAAATGGAGCGTCTGTTTTAATTGGGATTCATACGGATGACTGGACAACTAAAAATAGCCAGGAGGTAATCTCGCTTTTAATGGAAATCCAGGGATTATCAAGAGGCTATATTGAAGTGCAGAAGTCTGTAGAGGAGATAGGGCTGATTTTTCAAGGGTATAATGAAAATATGAACATTTTAATATTAACTCCGGATAATGAACTTGTTTATTCATCAGCGGGGTTTCTTCATGAAGAATATTTGGAGGTTGCTGCCCAAGTGGATATAAATGGCATGGAATACATTCTGGAAAATGTCGATCCTTCCTCTTCTCAAAAAGAAATTATAGCGACTATAAAATCAATGGATACAAGTATCCTTGTAATGGTGATTCAGGATAAAAATCTGATAACAGAAAAGTTAATGCAGATACTCCCACTGACAGTAACTATCACATTTAGTTTTCTGCTGTTATCAGCTGTTTTTGTGATTTTCGTTTCCACACATTTGACGAAACCGATAAGTACCTTAAATTCATTGATGGAACAGACAACGATAGAAAATTTAGAAGAAGAAAGGACTTTTGATGACGCCGGGAATGACGAATTTGAGAAGCTGTATAGCTCCTATAACAACGTGTTGAAACGTTTGAAAGTATCAATCATAAGAGAGCGGCATTTATCGGAACTCCAATTACAGGCACAGTTGGATTTATTTCAAGCACAGGTAAACCCTCATTTCCTTTTTAATATTTTAAATGTAATTACTTACCATGGAAATATTAACCGGGATTATGAACTGTGCAAAATAAGCGGAAGTTTGGCGAACATGATTCGATATTCAACAAATACTAAAACGCGTTATGTTACCATTGGTGATGAATTATCTTATTTAGAAGAATATATTTATTTGTTGAAAGCCAGATATTGTGAAGATTTCAAATATAACATTGATGTTGAGGAGCGGATTAAAGCAGTACAGATACCGAGGGTTACATTTCAACCATTTGTCGAGAATATCATAAAGCATGCTTACAAAGATATTTCAGATATAATGGTAATTGAAGTTTTAGGCTGGGAATCAGATGGCTGTTGGAATATAAAAATAATTGATAGAGGGCAGGGATTTAAAGACGGCATCATTGGGGATATCACTCATCAAATAGATCAGGTTAAAAGGAGAATTACGGAGAGAGACAGTAATATAGGGCTTCAAATAGGAGGGATGGGCATTATAAATACCTATACACGTTTATATCTATGTTACGGAAAGGAACTCGTCTTTTTAATAAACACGGATGCAGGGGGAACAGAAATTGTTATTAATGCTCCAATAAAGGAAAAATGTTAGGAGATAGAGTTTCAAAACGTATAATCAATATGGGATAAAGAAAAATACAGTTTCAGGATATATACCTGTGCTAGAGTTAAAGAGGGAGGGTTCGGATGTACAAAGTGGTGGTTGTAGATGACGAGGCTACGTCATTGAAACATATTTGCACAATTATTCAGAATGGGTGCAAAGACTATCAGATTGTAAGTACTGCAAATAATGGTGCAGAGGCTCTGAAACAAATAAGGACATTGAGCCCAGATTTGGTAATCACAGACGTGCGGATGCCAGTAATGGATGGCATACGGTTAGCTTTACAGATCCGTGATGAATTACCTGATACGCTGATGCTAATTGTTAGTGGACATGACGATTTTGAGTATACAAAGGGTGCTATTCGCTCAGGTGTCAGTGATTATATTCTAAAACCGGTTATGCCTGACGATTTTATTCATCTGCTTGAAGAAATTAAAGAAAAACTGTCTAAGATCTATTATCGGCGACGTAATGAGATTATCAAAAGATTGTCTGGGGCTCAATGGGTAGATGTTAAACAAATAGAACGTTTTTTTTTAGAAAAATATTATTATGGTGCGATTATCAGGAAGAATGCTCTTCCAAGAAGATTTGGAGAATCAACCGTATTTGAAACATTTCCTTTAAAGGGAGAGACAATGATGACTTATGGACGAGATGAAATGGAATCACTATACATTTGTCCGGCAGAACTACCGGCATATGAATTCCAGAGAATGATATTAAAAAGGGCTCATGTGGATAAAGCAGGAACAGCATATACAACAGTAGTTTTTATAGATAAGTCCTTTATAATATCTATTCTGGATAAGAAAATACAAAGGCTTCATTATATATTGGATAATCGTATAACCGTAGGATATTCACAAATTTTGCATCTGAATGAGGAAGATTCTATAATTATGGATGAGGAGGAAAAACAATATCCTTCCTTGGAAACAGACGCTTTTGAGTATCTCCTAAAAGAAAAAAAATACCCGGAGGTAATAAAACATTTAAAGCTCTGGATGAAGAATTGGGAAAGGAAAAGATATTCACAGCTTGTTATTGAAAATTGGATTCGGCAGATTTTCAACCTTTTTGAAAAACATATCCCGAAATTTTCTTTAGTACAGAACGAATATCTGTTAGCAGATGCATTCTTTCATGCCAGAAATATGAAAGAATTAAGTAGTAGCGTCTGTGCAATTATAGAAGAGTACACATCCCAACCAGAAGTTTCTTCGCAAAAATATGATGCATCAGAATTATTACGTAATATAACTGACTATATCAGTCATTTTCTTGCAGAACCGCTGTCTGTTTCAACAATTTGTGCTGAATTCGGTATTTCCTCTGCTACCTTAAGCCGGCTCTTCAGAAAATATGAAAAGATGCCCTTTAATGCATATCTAACTTTGGTCAGAATGGAGCATGCGAGAAAGCTGATGGAGGATCATGCGGACTTTTTTATAAAAGAAATTGCGTTGCTGTCAGGATACACGGATCAATTTTATTTTAGCCGTGTTTTTCGATCCGTATTTGGAATTGCCCCTTCAGCATATATGGATAAACAGAAATGAATTCGTTTATCTGACTGACCGGATTTTCCATTTCATTTATGCGCTTTGACCGGATTTTCTATGTTTCTTTTTTTATAAACCGTAGTATGATTACGGTATCAGAAGACAAAAGCCCCAAAATTAAAGCGACTGTTGTTGGAATTTATGAAATATCAGAGGATAACTCGTGGTGAAAAAGCAGTGTAGTTTGTGTAGTCGCTGAAAGAATGCCGTAGTTTCGGGGCTTTGAACCCTGTGACCACGAGTTTAAAAAAGGAGGAAAGAAGATATGAAATCAAGAAAAGTCTTAGCATTACTGTGTATGGCGATGCTTGTCGCGAATGTCCTGGCAGGCTGTAATTCAGGCGGAAATACAGGTAATAAAGTGGAGAGTACAGATGAAACTACTGATACACAAGTAAATGCGTCAGGTGAAGATACGACTGCATCGATTGAGGAGACAGCTACGAAGAATTTAGAATCTGAGCACAATGATTTGGAATGGACTTATGAGGAGGCGAAAATTACCGTATTAGTAGATAATGATACATCGACCGTAGGTTTCGATGCAGTCTGTGAACTAGCAAAAGAGGTATTGGGGATCACCGTAACTAAAGAATTCCGAGTTGGAGGAAATGAGGGAGCTAATATTGTAAAAACCCGCCTGGCTTCCGGTGACATGGCTGATTTATGCCTGTATAATTCAGGAGCGAATCTGAAAGCACTCAATCCGGATCAATATTTTATAGACATATCAGAGTATGAATGGGTGGAGCGATTGGATGATACATACAGGAATACGGTGACAGTTGAAGGAAAAACATTTGGTGTTCCCTATTCTTCTTCTTCCTCCGGATGTGTTTTATATAACAAAGCAGTATATGAAGAATATGGGCTTAAAGTTCCCACAAGCTGGAGTGAATTTATGGAGAATTGCGAAGTGCTTAAGCAGGCGGAAAAAATGGCATTAATAGGTACTTTCAGTGATGCATGGACTTCTCAAGTGCTATTTTTAGGTGACTTTTATAATGTGAATGCTTCGGATCCGGATTTTGCAAATAATTTTGAAGCAGGGATTACAAAGTGGGCGACATCGGAAGCAGGATTGAGAAGTTTTGAGAAGCTTGGGGAAACGACGGAATATTATAATGCAGATTATTTATCAACATCATATGATGATGGGTGCAGCATGTTGGTAAATGGCGAAGGAGTCCACTGGGTAATGCTATCTCAGGCATTAACGAATATCTATAGTCTTTATGGCGAAGAGATGGATAATATAGGGATGTTCGCAATACCTAATGATGATGGTGAGCAAACGGGTTTGACGGTTTGGATGCCAGGAGGTTTATATGCAAACAAAAAATCAAAAAACGAAGAGGCAGTGTTAAGATTTATGGAGTTTTATATTTCGGATGAGGCATTGGATGCATATACAGCGGCAGTTTTACCTGATGGTCCATATTGTGTTAAGGGCTATGAATCTGAACAGGTCTATAAAGCCGTTACTCAGATGCAAGAGTACTTTGATGCAGGCAAGACCTATACGGCCCTTGAATTTAATGCTTCTGTTAAAGGGCCGAATTGTGCATCGATCTGTCAGGAGCTGGTTTCCGGACAGACGACCCCTCTTGAAGCTGCTCAATCCTATGATGCGGACTGTTTAAAACAGGCAACCCAATTGGGATTGGACTGGGAATAGGTATGAGGGAAGAGAACAAATCTTTATAGTGCTTGGACATAGAATATGATTATGATCCTGGAAGCTAAAAAACATCAATTTTAAATTTCTGTAACCCAGATACTGTGAGCGTTTTGAAACAGGAATTTGGGTTATAGGATTTCAGGAGGATAGATATAGAACAAAACAAGGTTTCTATAATATTTTGTTCTTCGACCATGTGAAAGGAAAAAATATAAATATGAAGAAAAATAAGATATACACGTTATGGTATGCAGTCCCTTCATTGCTTATCTTTACGATTTTTTTCCTGCTTCCAATGTTGCTTTCTTTATTTTTTAGTCTGACTGTCTGGAATTTTACTGAATGGAAATTTGTCGGCTTGGATAATTTTAAAACCTTTTTAACAGACCGTTCCCTTAATATTGGTATTAAAAATTCTTTAATTTACGCATTCCTAAATTGCACCATAAAGGTATGCCTGGGATTTCTTCTAGCAGTTTTTTTAACAAGTAGCGTCAAGTTGAAAAATGTTTTTCGGTCAGTGGTGTTTTTTCCGCATCTTGTCAGTACAATTGCCGTAGGAATTACATTTTCTGCATTAATGCATCCGTCAAAAGGACTGTTTAATAAAATTTTAAGTATTTTAAACATGCCGACATTTGACTGGCTCGGCAACATCAGGATTGCACTGTTTTCTGTGATTGGAACGGAATGTTGGAGAGGGGTAGGGGTTGCAGCCGTTATTTATATAGCAGGAATTCAATCCATTGACCAGACATATTATGAGGCAGCATCAATAGACGGGGCAAATGGGTACCAGAAACTTCGTAACATAACATTACCCTTATGCCGTCCTTCAATGAATTCGGTTATATTACTTTCCTTTATAGGGGGGCTGCGCAGTTTTGACCTGATCTGGTCGATGACAGGTGGTGGTCCGGGATTTGCCACGGATGTATTAGCCTCTATTGTTTATAAGCAATATGCTTCAGGATTTTACGGCTTATCTACTGCCGGGAATGTGCTGTTGTTTGTTTTGGTAGCTGCCTTAGCATTTCCGCTGCAGAAATTCCTTCTGAGCAGGGAGGTGACATAATGAGTAAAAAGAAAGCTATACGGTTACTAGGAGATGTATTTGGACTGTTTTTTGTAGTGTTGATCTATATTATTCCTTTTGCATACATGATTCTTAATTCACTGAAAGATCGTAAAGAGGCAAATTTATTGGAATTCTCCCTTCCGTCAGTTGTACATTTGGGAAATTACCTGACAGTATTCACTGCCAATAATTATGAACTGATAAGGGCATTTAAAAATAGCGCTCTTTTGACAGTGTTTTCTGTGTCTATGCTTATCCTGACCTGTTCTATGAGCGGTTATGTGATACAAAGAAGAAGAGACCGGAAAACGGGGATGATTAATAATCTCATTATGACGGGGATGATGATACCAGCGGCTGTTATGCCGACAATATGGCTTTTAAAATTTCTCCATATTTATAAGACACTTTTCTCTTTAGTGATGATTGAGGTTGCCTTGCAGACCCCTTTTACAACAATGCTGTATCGTGGATTTGTAGGCTCCATACCATCTGAATTGGAAGAAGCGGGAATTATTGACGGATGCACTCGGAGAAAACTTTTTACAGCTATTGTTTTTCCACTTTTAAAACCTGTTACTTCCACGGTGATTATTTTAAATGCTGTCACGATTTTTAATGACTTTACGAATCCATTATATTTTTTACCGGGAAGTGAAAATACGACTGTCCAGCTGACATTGTATAATTATATTGGTCAGTATTCAAGTTCTTATAATCTTTTATTTGCCAATATCATACTGATTACGCTTCCGATGCTTATTTTATTCTTATTTTTTAATAAGAAAATCGTCTCGGGAATGGTGGCAGGATCGGTAAAGGGCTGAGCGCGTCCAGAAAAGGGCGATTGGTTTAGTGGGTGGAAATCCCACACGGTAAGGCGTAGCAAGCCACCGTTAGCGAGTCTGGGGTGTTGTCTGGTAACAGACAGGGCATTACCGGTATTATGGAGTGACCTATACATACAATCGCTGGTAAAGTATCATTATTACACGACACAGCTCTTGTATAAATGGATGAACCGAAGGAGTCAGAAGAAGAGCTACAACTGGGAGGGGGTTAAGATGATGCAGGAGTATTATCCATTAGCCTATCCAAAGAGATACTTCAACCTCTATGCGTAGCTTACAACTGTAAATGTTATTATGAAGAGCCGTATGCGGGAAAGCCGCACGTACGGTTATGGAAGGACTTCACATCGCGTGAGGTGTGTTGTTACTAAACGGTGCGATTGCTTAATATTTTATTGAAACAGTGAGAGAAAAAGGCATATATAAAACAGTGAAGGGAGCTAAAGTTCATGAAATTTCCAAACATATTATGGATATTGACGGATCAACAAAGTGCAAATATGATGAGTTGTATAGGCAATAAATTTGTCAGAACACCAAATATGGATTATATCGCACGTAAAGGAGTGATATTTGAAAATACATATTGTACCAATCCGGTATGCTTGCCTTCCAGATTTAGTTTATTCACGGGCTTGTATCCTGGAGATGTGGGATTTAAAAGTAACGAGTACAGAAAAGAAACAGATGGCCTTCCTGATTTCATAGTAGAAAACGGATTGGGGAAATTGTTAAAGGAGAAAGGATATACAGCTGTCTATGGGGGGAAGGAACATTTGCCTTTTCTGAATGCAGAAGCTTTAGGATTTGATTATATCTGCAGCGATGAACGTGAGGTTTTAGCTGAAAATCTCTCTGAATTTATCAGAAATTACAGTAATAATACCCCTTTTGCCATGGTTGCTTCTTTCATCAATCCTCATGATATCTGTTTAATGGCGATTGATGATTTTGCAGATGAAGCTGGCGATGGTACTAAAGAATATTTTCGGACATATTTCAAGGAAGCAATTAATAATATCAAAGCTTATGAAAAGATACCACATGGTATGCACCCTGATGTTTTTTTTGAGTGTGTTTGCCCTCCGTTACCGGCTAATCACTTACCTGCTGAAGATGAACCAGAAGCTATAACGATTTTACAAGAAGATCGGAATTTTAAGAAATTAGCCCGAGAACATTATTCAGATGAAAGATGGCGTATGCATCGCTGGATTTATGCGAAACTGACTGAACAGGTTGACAAGCAGATTGGAAAGGTATTGACAGCGTTAATAGATTCGGGTTTGTGGGATAACACGGTTATCATATTCACCAGTGATCATGGTGACATGGATGCCAGCCATAAAATGGAACACAAGACAGCCCTTTATCAAGAATGCTGCAAAGTACCGCTTATTGTAAAAGGTATAGATGATTCATTTGTTAACAAGAGATTTCCCCAACTTGTTTCCAATGGCCTGGATTGTATTTGTACTGTGATGGATTATGCGGGAATAGCGCAACCAAATTATTTGTCCGGCAGGTCGTTGAAGCCACTGATTGAGAAAAAGGATTCCCAACTATATGAGATTCGGGACAAGGAATCCGCAGTTGATAAAAGAGGTGTTGAGGGACAAGATTTCGGTATTGATTGGCGCAAAAAGCTTGTTATTGAAAGTGAGTATGGAATAGCGGTCATTAAAGAAACTTATAAATATACGCAATACTTTTGTGGGGAAAAAAGAGAGCAATTTTATGATTTGCGAATAAACCAAGGTGAACAATATAATCAGATAGAAGATGAAAAGTATCATGGTGTGATAAAAGAACTTAGGGATACTGCTAATGCATATTTGAAAAGAAGACAAAAGGCATAATAAGTTTAGCCAATAGATATAATTACTGATTTGGTAATATAACAGTTAACAACACCCGAAACCTTTTAAACAGTTTCGGGTGTGTAGGGTGACAGATAATACAATAAAACGCTTTAGTTAGAAGTGTATAAGTCAGCTTTAAGTCCCTTATATATAGGAGTCATCTGCTCTCCACCAACATTATTAGGTATATACATCTGGCAGTCGTACAATATTTCTTTAGTAGCGAAATCAACTTCAACTATATGGGTATAGTGCTGAGTGCTTAATGCGTCATAATCGACACCTGGAACTTTAGCATCTTGCCCTGGAACTCCTAGTGAATAACCGGTTTCCATATCAATTATTATGCCGCCATAATTTATATATATGGTATTTGTTTCTTTAATATATTGGACATTGCTTACATATCCACAATAATAAGATGAGCCTAATTCCTGACCAAAATTCCAAATCAACTGAACTGTCATATTGCTGGTGTTTATCTCATATAAGAGAACTCGGGAATAGTTAACATTGGGATATATCCAATTATTTTCGTCATATGAACGGAAACACCCATTGTCAAAAACAAAGAGTTCAACTATATGTTCATCTTCATTGTTCGTGAATATTCTTGCGGAATGCTGAGCCCATTGCCAAAATTCATGGTCGGCTCTAATAATATCCTCATCATTGGAAAAATCATATAAAACATTACCTTCGCTGTCAACTGGTGTCAAAAGGCAAGCCTGGAACCTTTCGGACCAATCATAGTGAGAGCCTAATATCCACTTGACCTCATTAGTATCCTGATCTGTTGCAATGACAGCATTTTGATGTCGTGATGAAGTTATATAAACATTGCTGGCAGTATGGTAGTCAATGCTGTTTGCATGAAGCCAATCGTATGCTAAACTGCCATTATGCTCTTCAGTTGGTTGAATCACCCTTTCGTTAGGGTCAAATATATCTTTAAAATCAATGTTTTTTAAGACTTCTTCCGTTATACTGTCAACTTTTAATAGAGTATCAAAAACATAGTTAGTGTTATCGTCTTGTGATTGGATGAGGAAGTTACTATCTGTATCTTGGATCAAATCATGATGAATGTAAGTATTCAAATTATATACTCGATGTATTCTTCCTTCTTGAGATAACTCAACAAGAGCGTAATGATTAATATAATTTGCAAGAAGATGTCCATTTTCCAAAAGCCATAATGTTGATCCGCCGTCTAAATGCTGTGGAAAATTTGGATTTGTTTCATTAATCAGCCAACGTACTTCTCCTTCGTAATCGACAGCATATAAATAACTATTAGACATTGGGCAGTAATATAAATCATTGTTAAGCCTGGCTGTTTGAGCTGTTTCAATTACCTCAATAATAGGAAAATTATCCGGTAAAGGATCTGTTTGTGCTTGAAAATCAGTAGAAATGACATTCTGATCTTCGGTTTCCAGTTGAACGGTTATATTATTGTTATAATTAGGATAAAGTCCCAATAAAGCTACTATATGTAGGCTATGATAACTGCCATCGTCATAACTATGCGTAATATTTCCTCCATCACCATTTTTTCCATGAACAACTACAGATATTTTGGATAGAAAGGAAGTTCTTACTCCTATCACTATGCTTAATGGTGATGTTTGGTAAGGGTTTGTAAAAAGAAAGAGGTTGTTGTCTGTAGGGAATTCTTCCACAAATGTTCTCATTTGTTCATATACAGCAGTATGATAATCAACAACCGTGTTATCTACCGCTCTAAAATCTTTTTTTAGGTTTTTTGATATTTCAATATCCCTAATAATGTTCATCTGCATTTAATATACCTCCTGGTAAATTCAATTTTCAAACTTGTTTAGTTTTAATTGTGTTAGAGTTACTGAATCCGCTGTTACTATTCCTTAGAATCTTTTATCCTATGTATAATTCATTATGTCATAGAAATCATCTCCTGTCATATTAGATTTGAATA
>Ga0153972_1000332_pt1 | contig 14703 bp, 11 predicted proteins | sample TSGA056MetaG_FD_104732 | JGI IMG/M metagenome (GOLD analysis project Ga0153972, IMG submission 104732) | Attine ant fungus gardens microbial communities from Georgia, USA - TSGA056 MetaG | ecosystem: Host-associated > Fungi > Mycelium > Unclassified | place: USA: Georgia, George L Smith State...
AGCATATGAAAATGCGATTTTTCCGCGCCATAAAGGGCCAAAAGGACATTTTCGAGCACAGTAAGATGCCAAAACAGGTTATTAACCTGAAAGGAGCGGCCAAGGCCCTTATGTAACCGCTTGTTGGGCGCCAGAAAAGTAATCTCATTGCCGCTGAAATCTATGTGCCCGCTCGTTGCGGGACTTTGTCCGCCGATCGCGTTAAGGAGGGTACTTTTTCCCGCGCCATTCGGGCCTATAAGCGCAAGCCTCTCCCCCTTCTCCAAATCAAATGAAACTCCGGTGAGGACCTTCAGGCCGCCAAAGCTCTTGGTCAAGTCTTGAACCTTTAAAATACTCATGACTTCTCCTCCCCTCAGTCTTCCTTTGAAACAGCTGTCTTGTTCGGTTTGTTTTTCAAAAACAGAAGTCCGCCTACCCAATCCCACAGCTTTGTCAGGTAATGAGAGAAGCCGCCGCGCAGGAACATAACGCATACCACATATAGGCATCCAAGAATGAGCGGCCACCTCTCGGGCGCATAGATACCCGCGTAACTCTGGACTAAAACGATGACCACTGCCCCCAGCGCCGGACCCCACATGGTAGCGCTGCCGCCCATAATGACCATAAGCATCGGCATGGCAGACATCTCCAACGCGAAATTAGATGGCGTCATGGACCGGTATGTATAGGCGTAAAGAAGCCCCGCTATTCCGGCAAAGACACCGGCCAGTATCACGCCCATATACTTCAGCGACCATGTGTTAAAGCCCAGGCTCCGCATACGGCCTTCGTTTTCCCGCACGCCTACCAAAGAGCGTCCAAAGGAAGAGCGCATAATGCAATGAATCAAAAAGTAACATATAACGAAAAATATCAGAACGAAGAAGTACATTTTAATTGCCGTACCCTGTTTCCAGTCAATCGGGAACCCGAGATCGGGACGCGGAATGCCGATTAAGCCGTCGGACCCCCCGGTAAATTTATACCACTTGGTAGCCACAACAGACAGCAGCTGACCGAAAGCCATGGTCACTAGGAGGAAGTGGACTCCCGATACCCTGAGTGTGAAGTACCCGATAATCGCCGACAATAAAGCGCAGATAATTATGGTTGCCGGAAGTATTATCCAAAAAGAGGTTATACCGTAGTTTACGGAAAGTATTCCGACTACATACCCGCCCATGCCGAAAAAGGCGGCGTGCCCGAACGAACGCATTCCCGTATAGCCCATAATAATATCAAGGCTTATGGCAAACAACGCGAAAATAAGCACCCTAGTCAATATACCTTGCATATAGACGCCGACGAAATTAGGAACTGTCACGAGAAGCAATAGCGCAAACAGGTATGGCGCCCAGCGGTATGCTCTCAGCTTCCAGATATCTCCTCTGCCGGACAAACCAAGCTCTTTGGCGTTCCAAACAGCCTTGCGCTTCTTAGCCGAGCCGATTTGATTAATACTGTTGTCAGCCGCCTTATCGATATCCATTTTCTTGCCCAGAAGCCCAGTGGGCCTTATCAGCAGGATAACAATCAGGATGCCGTAAATGATGAAAGAGGCGAAATCCGGGAAGTAAGCCGCCCCGAAAGTATTCACGAGACCAATGATAATGCCGCCTAAAAGCGCGCCCTGAATAGAACCGGTACCGCCAACAACAACCACAATAATCGATGACAGTAATACGTCCCAGCCGGTGGTCATGTTAATTCCCGTGAGCGTTCCGCCAATCATGCTGCTTAAACCCGCAATCAGGGATCCGAGGACGAAAACCCCGGTAAAGAGCAGCTTATTGTTTATACCAATGGTTCCGGCTATTTCACGGTTGTCCATACCGGCGCGCACCATGGCCCCGATCTTGGTCTTATCCTGCAGCAGCCACAGAAGGACAGCCATCACTATACCAAAGCCTATTATGAAAAGGCGGAATACGGGTATAGTTACGCCCCCTACCGCGACAGATCCGGAAAGAAACACGGGAACCGGCGCGGACTCGGGATAACCGCCCCAAATCCATTGACAAACGTTATTGATTATGTTTATAAAACCGATTGTAAGCAGCACCTGATTGGTCGGTTTCTCGTACAGGCGGCGTAAAAAGACAACCTCCAGCAACAAGCCAAGCCCCGCAGCCAGGGCGCCGGCGGCAATAATGGACAGGACCCAGTTACCTGTATGCGAATAGACTGTAACACCAAGATATCCGGATATCATGTACAACGCGCCATGTGACATGTTGATGACGCGCATCAGCCCCATAGTCAAAGTAAGGCCAGTAGCCAAAAGAAAATAGGTAAGACCGAAAGAAAGCCCGAGTACAAGCAAGGATAGAACATTGTCCATTAGAAAGCTGCCCCCTTTACCCTGGAACTACCAAATTCAAAAAATTCCAGACTAAATATATATTTGTGTGTATACGCAGTCAAGTAATCAAAATTAGACGATGTCTCAAAAAACCCGGTGCCGTACTGTCCGGGTAGAGATTTTCCGCCAGACTGCCTAAAAAGCGGAGCGAATACTATGCGTATTGACCGGCATTTTGGAACAACCTGACGGAAAAGATCCACCGAGACGCCGCGATCCGGGTTTTCAGAGGTGACCTAATGTTAGTCAGCGGGTGATGTGGGGCATCCGGGTAAACGTCAAATGATGCCCTACACCCTTAACCTCTTTAGATCATGCGCATAAGGAGCCCATACTTATTACACTTGCCTCTTAGCTAGCCGCAAGGCCCTCCGGCGGCACATCACTATATGTTTTTACTACCTCGTAGTTGTAGCTGCCGTTATCCAGCTTGACAACCTTCACGACATACACATCCTTGGTAGCCGCGTGTGAGCCGTCTGCAAAGTACAGGTGACCCGCAGGGCCGGTGATGTCCGCCGCGAAGATAGCCTCAATCAATTTATCGGGAGTAGTGTCGCCATCAAGCGATTCAACAGCGGTTTTCAGAAGAAGAAGCGCCGTATAAACGTCTCCCGGAAGGTTGCTGCCGGGGGGTATCGCGCCGAATTTCGCAGTCCAGGCTTCCACGAACGCCTTGTTTTCCGGGATATCTATGCTGTATGTATACATTATGGGAGCAACCGTCCCAAGCATAGCCTCAGCAGCCGCGGGATTGCTCTTGGAAACAGCCAGGGGAACGAAGTAATCGGTCATGCCGCCGTGGAAGGCAGCAACTATGGGCAGCTTTTCTGTAAGACCCAGGTCAGACCATACCTTCCACAGCGCTATGGCGTCGCTACTTGAGGTCCATGCCACCAAAGCATCCGCCTCTTTCAGGGATACAAGATAAGGTGAAAAGTCCTCTGTATTCTGCGGAACCCATACCTGTGTGGCAATCGCTCCGCCCAACGCTTCATAGGCTTCCACAAAGGGGTCTATATAAGACCGGCCGCCTGTGTTCTCCATAGAAAGGGTATGTACCGTTTCATAGCCCATCTCATTGTAGACGTAATCGGCCATAACAGTCGGCATTTGCGGGGTAGCGCCGGCCGAACCGACAAGCCACGGGTTGCTTTTGAAAAGTCCTGCCGGAGTGCCGTTGTAGAAGATGAGCGGTATTCCCGCTTCTTTTATATACTCAGACACTGTCGACTTATGGCCGATCTGGGTTGGGCCGAGTATAGCAACCACCTTGTCCTGCTCAACCAATTTCTTTGCCACGTCCGCGGCAACTGACGCTGTGCTCTGGGAGTCTTCCGTAATAATCTCAATCGGCCTGTTACCAATCTTGCCGCCCATCGCTTCAACCGCAAATTCCAGGGCTTCCTTGGCTTGAATGCCTACCGATGACTCAACACCCGTCAGGTCGGCTATGTGGCCGATCTTGATGGGATCCCCGGTAACTTCCTGGGATACCTCCGCCGGTTCTTCCGAGGGCGTCGTTTCAGCCTGGTTGTCAGTGGTCTCGTTCGTAGCCTCTGCGCTCGGGGTGGTTTCTACGGTCTGATTGTTATTCCCGCAGGCGACGAACAACCCCATCGTCAGCGCCAACGTAAGGGCCAATGCGAGTAATTTCTTGGTCATCATTTCACTTTTTCTCCTATTCACTTAAATTTGAACCTTTTGCAAAACGCATTGCTGCGTATATGCCAAACAAATTTCGAAATCAGGAGCTTACCAGGATTCTCTCTTATCTTCCCTGTGGCCGGCCTAGCGCGTCAATACGATTTCTCCAAGGTATACATCCTTGGATGTTTTCGCGGTAAGCGTCGCCGCCTTGTATCCGGGCGCCTGGATTTTTACAGTGTAGCTCACATTTTCATCCAGGTCATCAAACTCAAAGTCGCCAAAACCGTTGGTGGTCATGCTTTTCTCGCCTGCCGGCCCGGTAAGCACAACCTTTGCGTCCACAGCTACCTCGTCAATATCGCCGCATATGACGGTGCCGGCTACAAACTTCTTGGGAATGCCACGGTAAAGGACCTTTTCCTTCATGTCAAATTCTTGGCTCATTGGCACAAACTCGCCTGTGGCATACAGCTTGGAGACCGCGCTGTTTGGATCGTCCAAGTCTCCGAAGACAAGCGCGCCGCTGGGACAGGACTCTACGCAGCGCGGCTCGGTGTTGCCCGCGTCCAGGAGATGCGCGCACATGGTACATTTTTGCGGCAGGCCAAGCGCCTCGTTCCACTCGATCCGCCGATAAGGACAGGTATTAACCAGCGCTTTGTTGCCCTTGGCCTTCTCAGGGTCAATCATAACAATGCCGTCCGGACGGCGGTAGACCGCGCCGGTCTGATCCAGCTTCACGCAGGCAGCCGAGTCACAGTGCGAGCAGGTCATGGGCACATAGTTCACTTTGACGTGAGGATAAGCGCCACGCTCAATCTCTTTCACCTTGATCCAGTTGCCGCCGCTCATTGGCTGCGGGGCGGCATAGCCCGGATATTCATTTCCGGCATGTTCATCACGGCATGTGAGAAAACAGTTGTAGCACCCCACACATTTGGTAGAATCTATTGCGATTGCGAGTCTAGACACTTATTAATCCTCCCGTTTTCGGATTTCAACCAGAAAAGACCTAAGTTTAACACACGCTGACGCCATCCTTGCCTATGTCCGTCTGACGGCCAGGCGGATCATGAGACTGCGCCGTCCGACGGCATGCGGTTCCGATTGGCACCCGCCGCACCTTCCCGGGCAGCGGGCGCCAACTGATCCTCTTGGAGGCGTATAAACGCGCCAAAGCGCTTATCGTGCGGACAGGTATGTCGCAAACTTCCGCCGCCCATTCGAGCATCTCGGGAAGCCGCCTTGCCAAAAACAGATTATACCGGCCTGCGTCTTTTCATCCTATAAATACCGGATATCCTCACTCTTGCCATTTTGTGATTTCGATTAAGCACGAATTATTTGCTTCGCCAGGCACACGCTTGGAAACCGTTCTGGATGGCGTCAGCAAATTGACACATCCGCCCCTGTCAGGGCTGCCGGCCTTGCCCGGCTCCAGCGGATCGTACTTTGCGCCGGCTTCATAAGCATGCACAGTACCCGGACGCACACGCTCAGTCACGCGGGCAATGCAGCACACTGCCGCACGATCATTGTGCAATTTGACCAGGTCGCCTTCTTTAATGCCACGCGGTTCCGCGTCGCTGGGGTGTATGCGCACAGGCCAGTAAGCGTACCCATCTTTTTTGATTCTGTGCTGTGGAATGTCGTCCAGCCAAAGCGCCTTGTTATCATTGTGCGTATGATAGGAAAAACGCGGATGAGGGCTGATCATCTGCAATGGGAATTTCTCCGCAAGCTCCGTAGTATGGCCTTCCCAGCTGGGGATATACCGGGCGGTCGGCAGACGCTCATCATCCTCCGGGGCATACTTCTGCAAAGTCTGAGAGACAAATTCCACTTTGCCGCTGGGCGTCGCCAGCAGATGCGCCTTGTCTGTACCCGCCAGCGGATTCAGCACCTCAGAATACAGGTCATTTGGGCGGCCTTCATAGAACCAGCGGAAGGAAACCCGCGGTTCTTCATCCTCAGGCATGTTCGGCACTACGAAGTAGCCCTTTTCCTTCAGCTTTTCAAAGGTAATGTATTTTGGCAGGTCAGAATACTCATACAGCTTGCGCTCCCAATCCTCCGGGCTGTTGCCTTCGGTGAACTTATCCTCAATGCCCAGACGCGCCGCTAAGAGACGGTAAATCTCATAGTCAGGTTTGGATTCCCACAGGGGCTCCAAGCACTTCTGCTGATAGATAATGATCCGGTGGTTGCCGTTCATGTCGTTCTTTCCATAGCCGCCGGCCGCGCCCCATTCAGAAAGGTCGGTGCGCTCAAAGCTTGTGGTGGCCGGAAGGATGACATCGCCAAACTTCGTCTCGCTCTGCCAATGGCAGTCCTGCATGACCACAAACTCCAGATTTTCGTGCTGATACATCTGCACCCAGCGGTTGGTTTCCGCCATGGTGCTGATGAAGGAGCCGCCGTGTCTGTGGATCATTTTAATGGGCGCGCCGTTAGGGCCTTCTTCCGGGCAGGTGAACCAATTGAACTGCTGTTCAATGGAGTTGCCGCAGAAGCCTTCGCCCATCCAGGTTACCGGATTTTCCGAACCCCCCATTACGATTTCCGGCAGGAGGTGCCGGTAGGTCTTCTGGGTGACTGGATTGCCGTCCGGGAAATAGCACTTGTCCGCTACCAAGCCCATGGAGTCCCAGCCATTGTCTGAATAGCCGGGGAATTTAAAGCGGTAATCAATCGGCGCCGCGCCGCCGGAGCCGCCCCAGAAGTTTACGCCCGGCTTGCCAAAGCCCTGCATGGACATGAGATAGATGCACAAGCGCGGCCACTCCGTGGCATAGGCCGATCTGCAGGCGCCTGTAGCCCCAAAGATGCTCGCCGCAGCCAGCATCGTCTTTTTCGCCGCCCATTCCCTTGCCAGGGCAAGGATCGTATGGGCGGGAATGCCGCAGATTTCCGAGGCCCACTGAGGCGTTCTGGCAACCCCGTCTGTTTCGCCCAGGACAATCTTTTTCCATTCATCAAACCCATACGTCCGATTCTCAATGAAAAAGTGATCATAGGTATCTTCCGTCATCCATACATAGGCAATTGCCTCTGCCAGCGCGGCATCCGTACCGGGGCGGGGGGCAATCCACTTGTCGCCCATGGTGGACGCTGTGCAGTTGCAATGGGGGTCAATGACGATAAACTTTATGCCCAGCTCCTTCATCCATATACGCCAGATCAGATTCTCCTGTCCGCTGTACATGTAAGAGGTGCTGTTGGGATCTACCGACCAATAAATGATCTGCTCCGTATTCTTCAGGGCATCCTGCAAAAGCTCAGACTGCTCACCGAAGCCAAGGCGCCACCAATAACCCCACACGTGAGGCGTCCCCCAATGCCAGCCCTCCCAGCTATCGGGGTTGTCCGAACATTGGCTATAACCGAGGATATTATAGAAGCGGGGCATCGGGCCCATCTTGTAATGGAGAAATCCCCAGTTGTGGTGGGAAGATGTCATGGCGGTAATGGCAGCCTTGCCATATTTTCCCTGGATGCGGGTGATCTCCGAAGCAACGAGATCCAATGCCTCGTCCCATGAGATGCGCACAAATTCATCCTTGCCGCGCAGCTCGGGATGCCGCTCGCCATTCGGGTCAAAGTGCTTGCGCCGCATGGGGTAGTGGATACGGTTCTCATAAACCCGCTGCCGCTCCGGCACCGTGTATGTTTGCAGCGTGGTTTTTCGCGGGGGCGCAAATCGCTTGCCCCGTGCCTCAATCGCCCATGAAGGGGCATCCTCTTTATCGTCAAACACCAGCGGCCTCACACGCGTGATTACACCATCTTCTACATAAACCCGAACCGGCCCGCCTACCGTACATTGTATAAAAACCTGTTCCGGCATTCCACACCCTCCTACATTTCTTAAGATTTATGTCCATGATAGCATTGCTTTATAAAAATGACAAGGAGATTATTTTTGGATTTAGTGGGGCCATGTTTAGGTCGTGCTTCCAGTGCTTCGCGCTTCCTGCGCAGCACGCTTATAGGGCCATTATACTCCCGGCCAGCAGGGGCCGGGAGTATAGCATTTATGTAAAAAAACGGCTTAGAGCTGCGCAAAACAGATAAAGACGGGGTTCTCCACAGGGACATCGGTAATCGCTGTCAAATCCCCAGTGTTCTGATCGACTGCATAGGAGCGAAGCACGTCATCCGGGCGTACCGGTACGAGCATGAACGCGCCGTCCGGCGAAAGCTTCATATCGCGCACCGCGTCCTTCGGATCCGCCGGGCATTTGCCGACAGACAGAGAGGACGCCTTCGTCAGTTTGCCATCCGCCGCGATTTTAAAGCAGACAATCGTATCTTCACCGCGATTGTTGACGTAAACGAGCTTGCCATTCGGATGAATCTGAACGGTTGCCAGCTCGTTGCGGCCACTGAATCCCGGCGCGACCGTGGACTGCTTGTCAATGAATTTCAGGATGCCTGTTTCGGTATCCAGCTCGAAGGCCCAGATCTCAGACGAAAATTCGCTGGTCATGAACATGCGGCCATTCTTGTCGAAGGCGCAGTGTCTCGGACCTGTGCCCAGCGGGCACTGGTAAATCGAAGCCAAAACAAGCCTGTCCCCGCCAAGACGGAAAACATAAACCTTTTCGCTCGCTTTTTCACAGACGAGAAGGTACTTGCCCGAAGGATCAACGACAACAATGTGCGCGTGCGGGCTGGCCTGGGAATGGCCGCCGGCCTGGGGAGAGCTGTTGGGATCCTTGCCGTGGCCGGTGAGGACATGGCAATCACAAGCCGGCGCAATGGAACCGTCCGCATTCAGCGGGTACTGCGCAACCGTTGAGTCGTCATAGACGAAGGAGTTAACCCATTGGCCGTCCGTGGTTTCAATGACTTTGATGACGACATCAAATTTTCCATGGCTGGCGGTAAATAAATATTTCTCATCAGGACCCACGCAAACAGAAGCGCAGCTGCAGCCCATTGTCGGCTGCTTGTTAATCAGGCTGAGCGCCGCAGTTTTCGGGTCAACCTTGAACGACATGACGGTCGTCGCCGGTAAGGCCGATTTGCGTCCGTCGTCCTTTCTTTCGTCTATCGCATAGAGGACGCCGGATTTCTTCGCATAAGCGAGAAAACCAGCATACTTCGGCTCTTCCGGGCTCCCGTTTCCGAGCGGGGTAATTTTTGTTCCGTCTCCGCTAATTTCAAAGACGTCGATGCCGCCGCCCTTGAAGCCGGCAACGTGGCTGCGCCCGACATATGCAATCAATTTACTCATATTTTGTCTCCTGTTCTAAGATTAGAATCTTTCCGGAATGCCGGGACGGCCGGGATACTTCGCGGCAATCGCACGAACCTCGGGATCATCCTGGCAGCAGAGCCAGCCCTCGTCATAGACGAGTTTGTCGTTAACCGTAAGGGTCGCGTTACGGATATCACCGGTGATGTGGGGATAGAAGGGATAATTTTCGTTCGCGCCGGCACTGCCAAGATGGAAGTGGAGGTTGCAGGTGTGCATATGATCAATAATACGGCGATAGAGATCATGCGGGCACTGGTACTTCGAGACATGTGCGTTCGGGTGGATGCCGAAGTGGAAGGTGTCGAACAGGTAGATGTTCGGGCCGACCTTCTCTTCCATCTTCTTGAAGAAGCTGACGAGCTTTTTAGCCTCAAGGCCGCCCTTGATGTCGACCATCTTGCAGTCCTCGACAGTGATTGTGACGGGGGTTTCCCACTCAGGATCAATGCCGATTACGGGCGACCACCAGCTCAGCATGGAGTTGAAAACAAATACGCCGTTTACGTTTTTGCAGTTGATTGGAGGATGTACCCATTCGGGTACGGGGAGGTAGTGGCTGGCGTCACGGCGCCATGAATTGTAGCCGTGGCCGGGAACGCCTGGACGGGGCTTAGGCTGAATGGTATTGCCCTCAATGTGGGTGCCGTTGGGATCGGTCATAATAAACTTGAATTCGTCATCGGGCTTTCCGATGAAAGCATTGGAAGCCTGGTGACGCATCATCTTGGTCAGCTCGTAGGGCGTCTGCGCCCATTCGGTCATAAGGAGCTCCTTGGTCAGGGGGAACAGCCGAACCATCCAGGTGTCAACCTCCTCGATGTGATTACGGAACTCGGCAATTTCCTCAACCGCCATCTGGAAGGTCGCGTTGATGATCAGGTCTGCGCCCGCGATCGCCGCTTTTACAACCGGGGGATAGCGCCACTCGTGGGGCTTCTGGGGATCGTCAACCCAGAGGATGGAGCAGCGGGAGCCGCGGGATGAGATAATGGTAGACAGCCAAGAGACAGTCTCTTCGTCAATCAGGTTTTCGCCGCCATAAAGTCCGTCCTTGTGCGCGATAATAAGGACTTCCTTGCCCGGTCCGATGAGGGGCTTTTTGAGCTCGGGATTGTTTCCCCCCGCATACTCGTCTACGCCTAAGACGTTGTCCACCAGATCGGTGAGTGTGATCATCGCCGCCTCGGGGATCCCTACTTGAATCGCCATTAATTTTTCCTCCTTAATTTTTTGTGGTTACCGCCTATTTTTTAATAAAAAAATACAGCGTGTAGCCCTCAGCCGGTCTTACGCCGCAGTGCTACACGCTGTGTCATTATTATAAATGTTCTTTTGTTTCTTGTCAATTCCTTTTTTGGCGCCTGAAAAGATTTTTACAAATTTCCATTGACAAAGGTTAGGTACCGTATTATAATAACTCAGGTACCTAACAAAAATATAAAAGGAGAGTTTTCTTGAGAAACCATACCGACGACGCACATACAATCAACATTTCCGTACCCCGGGCGAGGGGCGAGGTTTTCGCGAAACTGGCCAAAATACCGGAGGTTCAGCTCCTATATGTCTCGGCCCTCGCGTGTACAAGGCACAGGGGCAGCGAGCTTGTCGAGATGCAGCGGCAGGGCCGCCTTTCCTATCTTCTGTTCGACGAGATCGACATGATAACGGGCGACTATATCAACAAAACACGGGCCGCGGCGGCACAGATCGCCGCCGCGCGAAACCCTACGGGAATCATCCTCCTGACAGGCTGCCAGAGCGCCCTGCTGTCCACGGACTACGGGCTTCTGACACAAGAGATTGAGGGGGAACTCGGCATTCCGGTGCGGGTACACGACGGCTGCAGGCTGTGCGGCTTTGACGAAGAGGCGCCGAGCGCGGGCACGGGTACGCTCAACCAGCTCCTGTACGATTTTATCCGGCCAGGCGGCAAAAGCGGGGCGCCCAGCGTGAATATACTTGGGACCGCCGAGCTTGACACGCACAGCGAACTTTTTTCCGTGCTTGAGGCCGCGGGCGTCAAAAGAATAAACTGCCTGGCCGCCTGCAAAAGCCGCGAGGACTATCAGGAGATGGGGCGGGCGCATTTGAATATTGTCGTTTCGGCCCAGGATATGCCCATCGGCCCGTATCTCCAGGAGAGGCTTGGAATCCCTTGGGTGGGTCTGGGCGGAATTTACGACGCAGATGAGCTTGCGCGCGCCTACGAAAAGCTTGGCGCGGCGCTTGGGGCTGCCATTGACGTCGCGCCCTTTAAAAACAAGCTTGATGAGAAGCTGCAGGCGGTCAAAAGCGCGGTTGGCGGCCGCGCAATCGCGGTTGACGGCGACGCGGAAATGGCAAGGTGGCTTTTAAATGCGGGTTTTTCCGTCACGGGCCTCTCTCTTCCTTCCCGCCAGGGCCTGACGCAGGCGCAGCGCGGCTGGTTTGAGGAAAACGCAACAAATTTAAAAATAGAGCGCTCCGGAAGAGGCGGCGGAAACGGCGGCGGCCGTGGCGGCGGTTACGGCGGTGAAAAAGGCCGTGACGGCGGCGGCAAAGGCCGTGGCGGCGGCTACGGCGATGTCGAAGGCGCGTACGGAGGACGCGGCGGCGCTGCTTCCTCGCGCAGAACGGACGCCGGTTTTGGATACAAGGGCGCGGCGGCGGGAGGCCGGCGCGCGGGAAGCTACGGCGGTTCGGACATGGGCCGCGGCCGCGGGCAAAGAGAACGCGGCGCAAGGGATGCCGCGCGAATCAAGGCCGGATATGCAGGCAGCATGGAGATTCTTTCGTCTCTGGAGCGCATCGCGGGAGGTGGAATGCAATGAATAATCTGTACAAATACCTGGCGCCCTTTTTGGCCGACACCTTCGGCTTTCAGGAAATAATCGATGTGACCGACGGAATGGGCATCCTGGACGACTGCTCGGGATATCGTGGCAGGGCGAGCAGGACGGACGCGGCGGAGCCATTTATGGGCTCGCGCATGACCTCTACGGATATCCGCATGGAGGACGTCATCGGCGGCACAAAGGACAAAATACTTGAGGCCTTCCGAGCGCGGCGCAGTGCTTTCGACCCCGCCTTTGTCATGGTGAGCAGCTCGCCGGTATCGTCGATGATCGGCACCGACATGGAGGACGCGGCCAACGCCATATCCCGGGAAAGCGGCCTTCCCGCCGCGTCTGTGGAGCTTGGCGGGCACAAATACTACGACCACGGAATTTCCGAAACGCTTCTAGCGCTGGCAAAGCTTCTCGTAAAGCCGGCGGCGGCGAAAATCTCCGGCGGGATAAACCTGATCGGCGGCAACGCCATCGACTGGACAACCGAAAATGTATGCGGCGTTCACAATTGGGCCAGGGCATGCGGCTTTCGCGTCGTATCTCAGTGGGGCGGGCGCGAAACCGCTGAAAATCTCAGACAGGCGGCAAGGGCCGAGGTGAACCTGGTCACGGCCATGTCCGGCCTTGCGGCGGCCAGATGGCTGGAGCGGGAATTCGGCACCCCGTATATCGCGGCGGCCCCCTTCGGGCGCCGCTGGTCGGAAATGGCCGCGGTCGCCCTCAAAAATAAAAAGCAGCCGCAGCTTCCGCCGGATCAGGCGCAGGGAAATGTTTTGATCATCGGAGAGCAGCTCATGTCAAACGCCATTCGCGCGACGCTGAAGCTTGACTACGGAATCCACGGCGTGGATATCGGCACGTTTTTCACTTTTGACAAGGCGCTGGCAAGTCCGGGGGACAGGCGAGTTCGGGGAGAGGACGGCCTGAAAGCGTTCATGCAAAACGGCGGCTACCGCCTGATAATCGCCGATCCGGACCTGCGCGTCCTTGGGCCGGAGGACTGCCGTTGGATCGATCTGCCCCACGGGGCGGTCTGCTACGAATTTACGGGAGACGGCGTTCCCCGGCTTGCGGACGAGGCGCTGAACCGTTGGCTTGACCGCGTACTTCCAAGAGAGGATTGGTGAACAAATGAGACAAATTGCCATTTACGGAAAGGGCGGAATCGGCAAATCCACCACCACGCAGAATATTGCCGCGGCGCTTGCCGAGGGCGGCGCGAGCGTCATGATCGTCGGCTGCGACCCAAAGGCGGACTCCACCCGCCTGGTACTGGGCGCGCTGGCAGGCACGACTGTGCTGGACGCGATGCGGGGCAGCGACGAGGACGACCTGTCGCTGGACGCGTTCCTGTTCACGGGCTTTCAGGGCATAAGGGCCGTTGAATCCGGCGGTCCCGAGCCGGGCGTCGGCTGCGCGGGGCGCGGCATTGTCACCGCGATCAATCTGCTGGAGAAAAAGGGCGCGTACACCGGCGACCTGGACTATGTCCTGTATGACGTGCTGGGCGATGTGGTCTGCGGCGGATTCGCCATGCCGATCCGCGAGGGCAAGGCGGAGGAGATATACATCGTCTGCTCCGGCGAGATGATGTCCCTGTACGCCGCAAACAACATCTGCAAGGGCATCAAGCGTTACGCCGCGGCGGGAAAAACCAAGCTGGGCGGCCTTATTTGCAACTCCAGAATGGTTGACAGCGAGCAGGCGCTGGTGGAGGACTTCGCCGCAAGGCTCGGTACAAGGCTTTTGCATTTCGTCCCCCGGGACAATGTTGTGCAGCGCGCGGAGAACCGGCGGCAGACAGTCATCGAGCACGCGCCCGGCTCACCGCAGGCGGAGGAATACCGCAGGCTCGCGCGGATCATTGGCGATAATCGGGAGTTTTCGATCCCAACGCCGCTGGAAAACGACGAGCTGGAGGCGCTTGTACTCAAGTATTCGGAGGAAGCCGAATGACGGCGGAGCCGAACATACCCACGCGGAGAAAGGGGCTTATGAACGAACAAAACGGCATCAAGCGTCCGGAAGGCGTTCCGGACGACGAAATAATCATCGGAAGTCTGCGGTACTGCGCCAGCTTTCTGCGGTACCAGACCGAGGGAAAAGGAAGCCAGCGAAGGGTACTTTCGTTTCTCCGTGAACGCGGCCCCATGACCCAGCGGGACATTCTCGAGGAGATGGACATACGGGCCAGCTCCTTGAGCGAGCTTCTCGGCAAGCTTGAGGGAAGGGGCTTTGTCACGAAGGAAAAAAGTGAGGCGGACAAGCGCAATTATAACGTTTCCATTACCGATGACGGGATTCGGGCGCTGACGGAAATGCAGTCGCGGTATGACTTATCGATGTCCGATCTGCTTTCCGGGCTTGACGAAGCGGAAAAGGCCCGGCTGGCCGCGCTGCTGGAAAAGCTCCGCTGCCTATGGCGGGCGCGCGCCGACGGCCCGCCTCCCCGGCACGGGCCCGGCCACGAACACGGGCGTGGCCGGGCGTGGGGGTACCCGCATAAAAAGCCGGATTGATAGAACAGGGGCTGTCAGCCTGTGCCCGCGCGAGGCAAGCCGCTGAAGCAACCGTGCGCCCGGCGCATTGCTGGAACCCCCAAGGGCCGCATATCG
>Ga0153972_1000334_pt1 | contig 14693 bp, 21 predicted proteins | sample TSGA056MetaG_FD_104732 | JGI IMG/M metagenome (GOLD analysis project Ga0153972, IMG submission 104732) | Attine ant fungus gardens microbial communities from Georgia, USA - TSGA056 MetaG | ecosystem: Host-associated > Fungi > Mycelium > Unclassified | place: USA: Georgia, George L Smith State...
AGCCATTGCTCTCTTTAAAGCCATCAGAGACATTTTGATAAAGAAGCAATTTTGGACAAACACATGATGTTGAATTGCAGTCAGGAAAATTGTTATACAGCGCTTTCATTCCGATTCCATTTGCACAATTCATCCTCAGTGTTGTGTTCCACAAGTTCCCACACAAACATACTCCAAATAGGGGAGGGGCGCTCAGAAATAAGTCTGGCCATCATTGACCATCATATCAAGTCATGAGATGTCTCAACAATGGAAATTCAAGACTAAGAACTATTGAGTTTGATCACCAACTGTTCATCCGTCAAATGTTCAAACATGATGCCGTTGACAAAAGACATGTTGTTTGATACGCGGCAAGTTGACTGGTCGGTGCAAGGCACGAGTTTGAGTTTTCCAGGGATCCCAAGAAAAAGTAGAGCCCAAAAATAAATGGGCGGCTTGTAGTCATACATTACTTGTTCGAGGTTTCAGGCTAATGCCCCGGAACATATATGATGCAGAATTGAATGATATCACTGGCGGGTACGCGTGGCAGTGCCATACATAAAGGAGAGTGTGCAGCACCCGTGTTTCTCGCTTCCTGCCTCCACATCATTACAAGTCTCATGGGTGCCCAACAAAGCCGCTCAAGTTCCTCGTCAGCCACGGAGACTCATACTCACAGATTTACGCGCCATCTAAGGCGACACTCAGGCCTTGACAAGTTGTTCAAATCATCAAAAAACACCGAGACGAACGAGTCCGAGGGCAGCGGCAGCAGCAGCAGCAGCGAGGGCGCATCAACGCCAGCAGTGACGCCTGCGAATGGAGGTCTTTCTCAGGGCACACTGGGCGGAGGAGCAGTTTCAACAGCAACGCCGGTAAGTGTAGTAGTGTTGCCCAAACACTATCCAAATTAATCACATTCTCCCACCCTAGGTTCTTACTCCTGCTGTCCAGCAAAGTGTGTCACCCATGTCTCCAGTAACAGTCCCATGCTCTGTGCGCATATCCACCATTGATTCATTCACTATACAAACCACTTACAAATAGTATCGAACCGGACGGACGCTCGGCAGCGGAACCTATGCTATTGTCAAGGAGGCTATCCACATCGATACGGGCAAATACTATGCCTGTAAAGTTATCAACAAAAAACTTATGGAAGGTCGGGAATACATGGTACTCATGTCTCTGTGTGTCTCTCGACTTGGCAGAGTTCAAATTTTTATCTCTAGGTCCGCAATGAGATCGCTGTCCTGAAGAAAATCTCTAGTGGCCATTCCAACATCGTAACTCTACGCGACTACTTTGAAGTATACGATCACTTTCCAAATTTCACTTTTCCTAACTCATAGAGCGTACTTAGACCTCCCACAACCTCTATCTGTGCTTTGATCTTTGTACCGGAGGTGAACTGTTCGACCGGATATGTGCCAAAGGCAACTACTACGAAGCGTCAGTTTGTCTGTTATGAATTCCTGTCCTGAGGCTTTTCTCACTTTCCCTAGTGACGCTGCGGACCTTGTGCGAACCATATTCAAAGCTGTGAAATACATCCATGACTCTGGTGTCGTTCATCGCGGTTCGCACTACCTTCCATCTGTTTATCGTCATTTCAATCATCAACATTTGATTTTCTAGACCTCAAGCCTGAAAACTTGCTTTTCCGAACACCAGCCGAAGAGGCTGACATCATGATTGCTGATTTCGGCCTGAGCAGAGTTATGGATGATCATAAGCTTACCCAGCTGACTGAGATCTGCGGTACTCCAGGTGTACGTTCTGTCCCCCTATTTCACAGCACCATCAAACTCAGAGTATCCTTAACTTAGTACATGGCTCCAGAGATCTTCAAACGGAGTACGGTTTGGCATTTCGATCACTAGTGCACGCAGCTCAACGATTTTGAACAGCCGGTCACGGAAAGCCTGTTGATGTATGGGCGATGGGAGTCATCACCTACTTCCTCCTCGCAGGTTACACTCCTTTCGACCGCGACACTCAACAACAAGAAATGGAGGCTATTATTGAAGGCGACTATAAATTCGAACCTGCAGAATACTGGGCAAACGTTTCACAAACCGCCAAAGATTTTGTCAAATTCTGCCTCACTGTCAACCCCGCTGATCGTCCCACAACTGTTCAGGCTTTGGATCACAAGGTTCCTCTCTTTCTTTGCTTTTCCAGTGCATTTGAAATAACTGGATCATAGTGGCTGGCCGATGAGAAACCTCACTTTGTCACTCGCGATGGACAACCTGCCGATCTCCTGCCTCACGTCAAGAAAGCATTCAATGCCAAACAAGCTTGGCGCAAAGCTGCTTTCAGTATCACTGCTGTCAGACGTATGACGACTCTTGCACAACAATCCAACGGGACCAATCATGCGCGAATTCGTGCCGAACTTGACCAATACAAAGAGGAATCCGAGAAGGTACGTAGATGTTGCGTCATTCTGAGCAATTGTTGATGCTCTACGGACTTTATAGGAGGCACTGGAAGATGCTTCAATTACGCACCAACATCAGGAAGAAGGGGAATCGATAACTCATGACGAACTGGTCAAGCGTTTTGAACAGACCAAAGTCAAAGAGTAGCTTTGAAAATTGAATCGGACTTGTGTATCTATTCTCATTTTTGATTTCATCATGGCGTATTTTTACTATGTACATCTGACAACCTGCTGATAACCCAAGATGATCGATTCGGCCGAAATATAATTAGTTTGTGATCATCCGGACATACAGGTCTAAATCTTGTACTTCTGTACCACAATCTGATTTTATCCTTATTACCATGCTCCGTCTCGCCTGTCATTCTCTCAGGTCTACTGCCAGTCGAACACTAGCTACTGCTGTTCCCAACAATGTTGTCAACATTGTTGAAGTCGGGCCAAGGGACGGACTCCAGAACGAGAAAGGCAGTGTCATCCCTGTGCAAGTGAAAGCCGAACTCGTGGACCGACTGGTTCGAGCCGGCGTCACGAATGTCGAAGCAGGCAGCTTCGTCAGTCCCAAGTGGGTTCCCCAGGTAAGCCACTCTGAATCTCACTAGATACACTCTGATTATCCATTCATTAGATGGCTGGAATCGCCGACGTTTTGAAGCAAAAAACCACTATTCCCGGAGTTCATTACGCCGTTCTCGTTCCAAACCAACGAGGTTTGGATGATCTCGTCTCCCTCCTCTCTTCTCAACCCTCCTCCCCACCTCTCACAGACGAGATCTCCATTTTCACAGCTGCAACAGACGCTTTTGCCCGTGCCAATCTCAATTGTACCATTTCTGAGTCTCTCACTCGTCTTACACCCGTCGCCCAAACTGCTCTCAACAGTAACCTTCGTGTCCGAGGATACGTCAGTGTTGCAATTGCTTGTCCTTATACTGGTAAAGTCGACTACAAAAGGGTAAGAGAGATATCAAAGCAGCTGATAGAGATGGGTTGCTATGAGGTTAGTCTTGGTGATACTGTAGGTCAGGGTACACCTTTCGAGGTGCAGGAGATGATCGAGGAAGTCACGAAAGATGTCCCCGTTTCGAAACTCGCAGTAAGTGTTTACGATCTTCACCTGTAATATAAGGTCTGAATCCTTCCTAGGGACATGTGAGCTCAAATATCCAGCTTTATATTCCGAATCTCATTCGTTGATAGTTCCACGACACGTTTGGTACAGCAGTAAGCAACGTAGTTGCTTCGCTCGACTCTGGTATCCGCACCATCGACGCCTCAGTTGGTGGACTTGGCGGATGCCCATACTCTCCAGGCGCAACAGGAAACGTCGCAACAGAAGACGTCCTCTACGCCCTCCGAAACTCACCATACTCAGTCGCAGGAACAGTCAATGGTACAATCGACTTGGATCAGATGGTCGACATTGGATGGTGGATCAGCGAGAAGCTTGGACGAGAAAGTGTGAGCCGAGTGAGCAGAGCAATTCGTGCACGCAAGACAAGAGAAGAGCAGGAAAAAGCGAAAAGCAAGTTGTAGTCTTATACACATTAATTATTCCAGTATATTCATCCTCATAGTATTGATACTAGTTCAATGACGATTAACGAGATCTAATCTAAATGTGAAATACTTGGCGTTAAAGATCAATCAAAATATAATCAATCGCCACCAGTCTCCAACAACTTAACGATCCCAAAAGCACTACCTGCAGCTATGCCACCCACCATGAGAGTGCCAAATGCACCCCAGATATAACCTTTAGCACCGACACCCGCTCCGGTCACTCGTGCCTTGATCGCTCCAAAAATAAGCAACACAATACCAGTGACCAGACACGAATAGATGAGTGCGATATGGGCTTTCGGGATGAAGAAGTACGGCATCAAGGGAATAAGACCACCGATAAGGTATCCCATCCCAATCGTAAACGCCGATACATAAAGACGAAGAGTTGGGACTTCCTCTGAACACCGTTGGTCAAAATTACAAACATCAACGATGACATCAAAGACATACCCAAACCTTGTCCAAATCTCAGCAAAAAAGCAGTCAAACCGACTTCTTTACTCCATTTCAGCCCTTGATGTTCAGCTTCGTGGCTACTCGTCGCAGTCGTTGTAAACTCTTCCCCATTATCGTTTACCTCAACCTCACGTAAACATTGCGCCACCGCATGACATGCTTTATCATCAACACCGACAGGCCCTAGGATCTCGGCAACTTCACGCTCCATTTCTCCGGCACAGCTACGTTTGACGCGCAATGCAGTTTGGGACTGAAGGTACCGGTAATGATCACGTTCAGCCTGAGAAGCAAGGAAACCACCAATACCCATGGAAATGGCACCAGCAATGAGCTCGGCAATGCCGCCGAGAACTACAAGTTTTGAATTGCCTAGAGAAGAAAGGCCAGCAGTAAGAGCAAACGGTACTGTCAGTCCATCTGAAAGACCTATAATGCTATACCCAGATCAGAAGATGTGTTATGAAAACACCAATACTGAAATGTAACTCACACATCTCTGACAACATCAGGGTCTATAAGGGTGCGCTCTTCTTTCCTGAGCTCTTTGCAACAGATTCCGTCTGCGCGGGAATGTCGAGAGCACTTGGCAAGTAAAGGCGTCACTACACCCGACTCTGCACAGTCTATCGGCCATACTGGGGCCCTCGAGCTGGGAGAAGTACCCTGCCTATGAGGCAAAGGAACGACAGTAGCGACTGAAGAAATTGAATTATCCGATACAGACATGGTGGAGATAGAGATGTTCTCTACTCAATATGGCGATGATCAATGTTGAGTCACGTGCGTTTTTTTGGCCCGGCAATTTTATTTTCCGCAGGCTATGCTGCGAACAGTGTAAGTACGCTGTCCGAGCCAAAGCCGATTGTCTGAACATCGTCTAGGAAACCACGAAATGCACGTTCAAAGCGGGCTATGGAGGCCCGTCTGCCGAAAGAGGTTGAGGATCCTCGCACATGTGTTTTCGTCAAGGGAACTCATACTGGTGAAATAGTAAACTATGCCATGAAGGAGCTCGTGCGTTATTCTCATGTCTCGTTGAATTATCTGAATGCTTCCTACTAGATGATCTTGAAACGTCCAAATGCAGTTGCATTTAATAAGAAAAATGAGATCTACCCATTTGACTCCTCATCGGACTCCCAATCGTCTCTCGAGTTCTGGTCCAATAAAAACGATGCATCCCTCTTCCTCATTGGACAATCTACCAAGAAGCGACCAAATGGTCTCACTTTTGTCCGCATGTTCGACAGTCGTGTCCTCGACATGATCGAAGTCGGTGTCGACAACTTTGTTAGCATGGCCAACTTCAAGGTACATATCTCCATCCCTCCTATGCCTTCTCATCATGTTTCTGTTCAGACTCCAAAATCAACACCGGGAAATAAACCCCTTCTTCACTTTGCTTCAGACCTCTTCGAAACCCATCCCCGCTTCTCCCAACTCAAATCCATGCTTATATCCTTTTTCAATGGCGAGACAATTGAATCTGTCTGCTTACCGGGCGTTGAACATGTCATCAGTATCTCACTTGGACCTACCCCCCAAACTCTCACCACCGCTTCTACCGACCTCCCTAATACAACTCCCGAAAACCCCTCATCACTCCCCAAAGTCCACATCCGTTCCTACACCATCAAACTAAAAGCTTCAGGCACCCGCATACCCGCAGTTGAACTCAATCCCATGGGACCTTTCCTTGATCTCTCCCTCCGACGATTCGCACCACCTGATCCAGAACTTCTCAAGCAAGCGCTCAAGAGACCGAAACTCAAGAAGCAAGATGTCGAGAAGGGACTCGGGAAGAAGAAGAAGAATATGGAGGTTGATGAGATGGGCGATTTGAGGGGTCGTGTTCACGTTGCTAAACAAGATTTGTCAAGGTTGCAGACGAGAAAAATGAAAGGTTTGAAGTCGAAGTTTGAAGAGGAAGATATTGAGGAGCCAGAGGCACCAAAGCAGAAGAGGCAGCGGTCTTTGTGATTTTCCTAGTGGTCTGTACGGTTTTTTATTGCTGATTAATGGTATATCGTTCACTACACACTACAAGCTATGATACCAGAAGCCAAAGATAGAAGTATCCAATCCTCCATAGATAGCTTTCTATCAAAAAAAAAAGAAGAAAAGAAAAGACAGACAGAGACAGATAGATGATGATAGACAAAGGCAGAAACAGAGAGCTAAAGACGGAGCGACAGAAAGATGCAGAAACAGAAACAGAAAGAAAGAGAAGAAGAAGAAGAAATCGAAAACCCAAACAACTGCAATGTGTCAATACCTCCTACAGTTACGCTTCGGAACTTATCAAGTATCGTCAGTACGCCCTTCACATATCAACATGAGATTCACCTTGCAAATAGTCCTCTGGTGCAACTGCTATCCGATCCCTAATGGCGGACGGCATTGAATGTTCTTTAAGTGGCGTTCCAGCCCTCAGAGTTGGATCCACTGGTAGTGGATTGCCCTCTAATAACGATCTGTGCACGTTAACACTCCGTTCTTCATCCTTCCGAGGTCTTGTCAATAACATCCTTCTTGCCTCATCTCTCGCCCTTGTTGCTAGCCACTCTGAAGCCTTCTCAAAAAATACCAATCCTTCCTCAATCGAAATACCAAAATTATCGATGATGTCGAATATCGCATCGAACTCATCTTCATGGCCTTCTGCCAAGGCATCACGGTTTCCATTGTCGTCGTTCTTCACGCTAAGGAAAACATTTGTCTCCTGTGGAAAGTTGACGCCGAGGTCGTTAGCATGGCAATTCAAAATGAACTGTGAACCGTCGCGATTGTCTCCTCCGCCTCCGTATTCCTCACGACCATGCACCACTGTCAATTCGAGCTAGATGTAAGAAACTCACCATTCGCTGGAGGTATGAAGATAACCACTGACCTGTCTTCGGGCGTAACTTATTCCGCTCCGTATCAACCCCTTGGACAATATCTGGACCATAACCCTGCATAGAATCTGTAGGCATATCGTAAACCACCTCAGGACAAAACACTCAGGCTCACCAAGAGAGCAATCACAATCTCCTTCATAACCTTCATCATCCTCAACGAACCACACTGGAAACTCTGAATCACATTCGTCCATGAATTCCAAAACCTTAGTCCAATCACCCTCCCGACCACGACGAGGCCGAACAGGACATGGAGGAAATACCTCAGATGAAGGACTCTGAACAACTATAATGAAGTGGCCATGATGAATAACTCCCGCGCACAACAGATAATCACCTTTAACTGACCTATTCTAGGGGTGAATGCATCCCCTTCAAGACATAGGCTCATAATGTCATTAGAAACATTCGCTTCGACCAGGATCAGCAAACATTGGTGTTTTCAACATACTATACCCACCAAATTCCCTCAAGAAGTCATCATCTGGATGAACGAAATCACATCTTTGCATGAAGTCGAACAACTCAGACAGGTCCTCCTCTGGCCCTCGAATAGGACGAAACGGCCAAGGAACGTCAATGGAACTCGACTTCGTTTCATCATTAGGAAATGAACACGAAAGTTTGGATGATTCCTCGTCCTCGGGAGCATTTGGCCTGTCAAGGATGGGAATCTGTTGAACTTCGAGCAGCTCAGCACCCTCTTGTCCTTGACAATTCTTGATTTCCTGCCCCAAGCTGACATCTACACGACGAACCTCTTCAACGACTCCGTCTTCTGGGTCAACCTCTTCAGGTCGCACTTCGGCAATATCTTCCCTGGAGAAGTAATACTCAAGCACTGAAAAAGAATGTTTTAGATCAACACTTCTTCACCAACTTGGAACCTACTCCCAAACAATACATCCTCGTCATCTGACTCATTCAAGATCTCCATCACGACTCCGACCTCTTCGCACTCTTTCTCCATTTTCTGAACCCCGTTCTCACTCTCAACATCGTCAACAGACGTGACTGACGATGACATGGATTCTCTTTCACTGAAACATTCGCTCTCTTCCGTTATTGTAGTCTCCGCTGAAAGAATCGACTGCCTGTCCAAATCATAATCAGAATTTGGATTATCACCATAATGGACCGTCGCCTCGATGAGCTTGGAAGGCATAAAAGCCACTTCTTCTCCTTCCGTGTACCCTAGCAAAAAGTCAATAATAATGAAGCCGGATTTACTGAAAAGGAATATCGTACAAGGGCCACGATTGATTTCCGGGCCTGGAAAACAGGAAGACAAGTTGGCGACGTTGTCCGACCCTCCAACGTTCCTGAGGACAAGTTGGGCTATGAGGCCACGACTTCAATGGATCGTGAGCGATTAGAGAAATTTCTTTTACAATACCTTCGATATCCTTAACAGCCGCAATTCCGCTGTTAGTACTGACAATGTAAGGCTCGGTAGTAAAATCCACTGTTTCCTCGTGCATCCAGAAGGAATACAGCACGTCCCAGAAGAATGCGTATATAGTAGAAAGATAAGATGTGAGAATAAAAGACATCGGGTTCAGATATGAAATAAAATGTCTTACCCTTATAATTGAAGAAGCAGTGGCTGACTTTCTGTAGTTCAGGTCCCAATGGAATACAAGTCTTCCAAAGGAAACACGTCTAAGAAGATCCAAATTATTATTTTACTTCATGTTCGTACTTCACAGAGGAGACAAAATAATCTACTTTGGTTGCTAACAAAAGAAAACTCTCTGTCGGGGAATCGAACCCCGCTTTCGCGCGTGACAGGCGCGTGTACTGACCGATATACTAACAGAGAACATGTTATGCATTGTTGCTTAAAGGAATAAATAATAATCTCAGGTTGTGATCACGCCCGACCAGTGTTGATTTTTAGAAGTGCCCTACAAACTTGCACCTTGAAGCCAACGCTTGCCGCTAGCGTGCAGCGCCTGTCATTGAGCAACTGATTTTGCGCTCGTCACTTAGGCGAAGCGGAGAGGACAGTGTATATACGCCATGTTTTGGTCAGTGACCTCAATAATGCCATAATATCCAAGTTAGTCAAGTTCAAGGGGTCGGAATAGCCAATCTAAGGGCCAATGACATCAATGTACCAATCCATCAAATAGTCAATCAACGATCGATGGTTATGATAGTTGCCTCTGTCTTGACCGATAGCTGTTCAAACTGAAAATAGAACTAATCTGATAGCTCACGGCTATGAAAAAGTTAGTGAGCAGTGATTTTGACTAGAAAATCTGTCGTAACTAATATTCTGGAGAGTTGATAAAGCTTAGTCCGAGAATTCTAAAAGAGCTAACCTTTGATTGCTAGATCAAGATATTTACTATTTCCTAATACTGTCTCCTTGCCAGTTTTGAAAGGCCCAGGATACTACAACAGAAACAATTAAGAGGAACCTAAAAACCTACTTGCTAGAAAGGACGAGATAGGGCAAACCTACTAACTTATCACATGTAAATAGGGGTCTGGATGATGAGAGATCACCACTAATTCAACAACCTGAGAGGCACGGAAGGCTCAGGAGGAGGATTGTTGATGGTTGTTGAGATGAATTTCTGTTAAACAACCGAACACTCATGCTTCTACCAGTCTGAAAAATGCTATCAAATCTGAATTTTAGTTGAAGTAGACTATTTGACAATTATATAATATATGGTGTACTCTTGAAGCTGATGATTCTAGGCCATGACTGAGGCATATCAATTAAGAGGGTCGTTGGCCATGGTTTGAGAGACAAGACAAAGGTGATAGAATGTTAGGCTGTTATCAGTCGTACACTGCGTTAAGCAGCTGTGAGATCTTACTAGGAAGTCAAACTCGCGTGAACAGGATTTGGTCACAGCGTATGCGCAGGAACGTCTTCAGATGCTAGAAATGCTGGACTGAGATCCAGACAGAAAGACTCAGATAAATTATCATAACTAGTAAAACAGTAAGCACACATACCTGAGATCCAGACAGAAAGACTGGGTCTCAGGTTTACATCCAAGTGGTTTAAGTACTGTAGACAATGTGTCTGTATTTACTGAATAATGAGAGAGAAACTCAGGGTAACAAGATAGTCGCTAAGTAACAATAATGAATAATAAAAAAAGAACAGAATATAAGCGGAGTAGGGGGTATTAGCGAAAAGATAACGAAGCGAAGAATTCACTCTGTGCAGTCACTTCGGCATTTGGGCGCAGTGATAATCATTCGTGATTTGGGACGGAGGTTGCGACCAGAGCTACAATGTATGCAGTATGGCCATAACCATTTAGTGTACATTTGGGTACCAGAGCAGCATTGCAGGGGGAAGCTGCAGATAGAATGCAGGACACACAGTCAGGGACTTAGAATTACACAAACAAACAATAGTGAGGGATACGACGTCACGCTGATGCATCGTGATACGTTTGTGCATCACACGGCATTCTGTGACACATGGAATGTGCCTTTCAGCAATTTGAGTCCAGCTATTGGAGAGACATGGGGAGCTCAGACGCCTTCATGCTACAGCGCGGACAATTTTTAGTCAAGCGGGAATCTACAATTGGGTCTCCGCCGAGTCTGATACGGAAGGTGAATGTTTGATTGCATTGTGACAGTCCATTGTGACAAAACCCAGCTGACAATGACGTAAACGAAATGCATGCTCACCGAGTCACGCACACCGAAGTGGTGGTACAAAAGATTAACTATAGCATACTTTTGCGGATGTTTCGAAACGGAATCTCTTCATGACAAATCACGGTAGTGCATTTATCCTATACGTAATGGTGTTCTATGAGTGCTCGTTGTGCGCCCCTCATGTTAAGTGTTCTTGCGCTTCCGGCGAGTGGACTTGGGTCAAGACTGCATCGTCATACTCCAATTTTAGTGCATGAAGTGTCTGCAGAATGACATTTCGTGGCGTACTATGTGAAAAAGAATTGTGACCTCATTGGAAAACAAAGGAAATTGAGTTCTGTCAAATCTTGTTCTCAACTAGGTAGCAAACTTGATGGTGACGACGCCCCTGTATTGGGCCCTTGATAATTTTTCTATATGTCGGCTCTACATGGAGTGATTGCGACTGTTGAAAAGATCCTAGGATTATGTTTTGAAAGAAGACCTCCACCAGACGATATACTCCAGAGGAGATTAGATCGGTCGCCACAGAGGCGTAGGTTTTCTGGTTTTGTTCGACATCTTTTGTTTTTTTCAGAACGATCTCCGTGGACAACAAGTAGACGATCGGCATTTTATACCCAATGAGGGACTCAGGAGGCCCGTCAATTCATGAATGAGGGAAAATCTGGGAGCCGTTCACCCGTACGTTCGATTCGGCATTGTCAGTGACCAGATAGGCGCATGTTCACTAAATCATATTCTGTAGTATATGTGGTAACGGAGTCAGAATGGGTGTGCAAATCTATTGTGTGCTTTATCACGGGGGATTGTAGGTGTCGGAAATAACCGACTCATGTTTGCTTGTGTTGATATATGTGGGTCCCGAAATCACCATCCAAATTAGGCGAATCTAGGTGGATTGGTTTGATGGATTGGTTGGGACCCATGTTTCTATTTTTACATGATTGGTTTTTGCGCTGGTTATAAAGCCTTGTGCATTCTTCCCAACCAACCAAACTCCTCTTTTCTCCTGCCATGGTCCTCCACCCCAACATCTCCTCCAAACATCACGCCTTCTTTCACAGTACTCCGCTCAAGTTCGAGAGCCAGACTCTGCAGCACATGCGGGCCTGTGTTCAGGCAGCCGCTGACCGCAAGCGCAAGCAGCAGAAGAGGTCCAAGTCTACCAAGTTCGCCGTTGAACAGGCTAGGCGTAAGAGCATAATTAAGTTAACGACTAACATGATGACTTTCGCTCTCGGCCGTCCTCCGTCACCTCAGATTAAACAAGAGGACAGGGACTCGGCAACACTAGACAAATCCCTACCAAAGACCGTCGATCTTCCACTGTATCTCGGCTTACCTGAGTACGAGGAAGTCCCTCAGGCCTCAATCGAAGCCGTCGATCCATCGCTTGTCGGCACCAGCGTAGGTTATATTCGAGGCACCTTGATCAAGTTTGGAGTTTCACCTGGGTATGTTGGACGCCTTTCTATCTATCTCTTATCATCTGACTCGTTTTTACTTGCAGCATGTATATCTCTTTGCAGAGGTGCACCGCCAAAGACCGCAGCGTCATGAGTGCAGGTACCTTGCCCAAGGAAATAGTCATGACTACGGACGACATCAATTGCGTCTTACCAACTCACATGATGGCCGTCCATGGCCCGCGCCCCACAAATGACCCGGAGGCCAAAACCAAAGTTACTCTTTATCCGGTCCACAGTCTCGTCCTCGCTGCTTATTGTGCCAAGCTCCCAGCATTCCCACCTCTTGAGGTTGCTGATCCTGTAGAGAACCCCACCTCTCGACAGTTCACACTTCCTATCCGCCCTTTATACCTTCATTCACCCCAAACCTTCTCTGCTATACTGGAGTATCTTTACTTGAGGAATCCCGATATCCTCCTCCAACGCCTCATTCCATTGCCACTCCCAACGGTCATGATCCACAAACCAGAAGAGCATGCATCACTCGCACGCTATATAGGAAACAGGCTGAGCATCCCAGCACTGTTTTGTCAGGTCAGCGTCGTGCACGGTATCTGGCAAAATACTTGTGCATTAGGCATCTTTGATGATCATCTTTGGGGTGTTATCAGCTTTGCTTGGAAGCTCGCAGTAACGAGTTTGGGCGTGGCTACTAAGAAGCCAGGGGTATTTGAGGCATATGAAAAGTATGAAAGGCATTTTGTGATGGACAGTGACACCGAAGAGGAAGAGTCCTCGGAGGATGACGAGGACGAGGGCGATGACGAGGACGACGAAGACGGTGACGAGGACGACGAGTAAACTGATTTTCTCCGGTTGTTGTAGCTAACTACACTACGTTCATATTTGCACAATACCTTTCCGCTGATCTCGTTCAGATACTGCATGTCGATTATGTGCCTCAAGTTGTATATGATGTATGCCATTATGTACATATACATTTCATTGAATAATTAGTTCTAAATATTTTCAGGGAGTAGCTATCGTGCCTGTGCTTGTGCCCTTCATTCCAACGATCTGTCACTCAGTGGTCTTCAGGAACACATTATGTACAGCGGTCCAGTGCATTATTTATGCGGTCCAGTGCATCGTGGTAGGGCCCGATTTCCGAAAACCCTCGTGTATTGAACGTGTTTCATGAACGGCACATCCATGATGTCCAACCTCACGCTCCTTATGTATCCACTGTCTCGCATTATTCCCTGCGCATTAGTGATTGTCAACCGTTAAGGTCCGGCTGCAGAGACTCTGGTACCTATCTCCTCACATGTGGCCTCAAGGCAACCCTCAGTAGTGGCCTTGTGTAGTAACTATCATCTCCATCACGTCTGATTTTGGTTGGTTCAAGAGCCTTATTAGTGAAAAATACTTTTCAGGTTGCTATTCGTCTGGAAATTCGAGCAAAAACATCATGCCAGACAAATCTGAAAAACGTTTGAACTCCAAATTCCATCCAGGTCTCCGTTAGTGGTCCATCGCCCGAGCACGAGTTGGACGTGATTACTGGTATAGGTGATGTTTGATCGGAACTAGGGATTATGATCTACTACTGTATCTATATCCAGGTAAGTCGCTTTCACGAAAACAGAGAAACCAATAGAGGACAAATAATTAGGCTGTTACACCTTGTCTATCGCCAGCGTCACCCGATGGAATCATTTCCATCGACTACTCAGATCAAACTGGCCTTGAGGTCAATTTCACGTAGATCTGCCAGGGTTTTTCTCAGATCAGGACAAGCCCCGTCAATGACAAGACCTATGGGCACCTCAAGCAACCCACTTCGCTTCTGAGATGTGCAGGCAAGATATTGCATCTTTTGACTGGACTTGGCAAGTCCCATACATTGAGTCTTGGGGCTTACATTCCCTTGTTGACTGTATCAGCTTAGAATACTAATCTGTCTTGCTTGGTCTGCTGTTCAATCTGAGCAATGATTTTTGAAGACTGTGTATGAGTCGATAAGGTTTAATGAGGCCACCGACTTATAAGAAAACCGTGGTGGGGCTTCATGTTGACCAATGATGCCATTCAATCATCCGGCTCGCCAAAATGCTTTGCTTATCAATGTCGATTTCTCTTTGTCCTGGGTGATCAAGAAAGATAAGGAGTGCTTCAGAGTGACCAAGTGTGATCACGGTGTCTGTCAAACTGGATGACATCAGCAAGATCAACCTTGCATCTTTATAGCCTAGGTGATCCTAGTGACTCTGCTAACATTAC
>Ga0153972_1000338_pt1 | contig 14637 bp, 12 predicted proteins | sample TSGA056MetaG_FD_104732 | JGI IMG/M metagenome (GOLD analysis project Ga0153972, IMG submission 104732) | Attine ant fungus gardens microbial communities from Georgia, USA - TSGA056 MetaG | ecosystem: Host-associated > Fungi > Mycelium > Unclassified | place: USA: Georgia, George L Smith State...
GCACGGATAGCGTGGGCAACGGATTTCCAGCCATATGCTGTTTTACTATAGCACTGGCGGGGCGCACTTTCAAGACAATCCGCCAATCTTTTAAGAATTATTTACATTTCCAACCTGTTCTTCTGGCGTCTCCTGCGCCAGTTTCGCAAAATCCTCCACCAAGCGCCGTCCCCATTGGAGGGCGTCCTCCCCCTTTTTCAGGCGCAGGGTCAGGTACGGGCGCTCCCCGGCGGAAAAGAGCAGGCGGTTCTGATACATTTCCACTGCCAGCAGGGCGGACACCCGCCGGAAATCAAACCGGGAAAACATGAATTGGATGCTTGCGCCCTTCTGGGTAATGCCTGAGATCCCACACTGGGCGGCGGCGGCGCGTAGGAGCGCCACCGAAACCAGGTTGTTCACCTGCCGCGGCGGGTCGCCGTAGCGGTCGATGAGCTCGTCAATCAAGTCGTCGGCGTCCTCCTCGCAGCGGATGGCGGCAATGCGGCGGTATACGTCGATGCGCTGCTCCTCCGGGGGGATGTAGCGGTCGGGAATGGCCGCGGCGACGGTAATGTCGGCGGAGCACTCCGCCGTGGACACGGACGTCTCGCCGCGCTCCTCCAACACGGCCTCCTCCAGCAGCTTGAGGTACATATCATAGCCCACGCTGAGGAGAAAGCCCGACTGCTCCGGCCCGAGAACATTGCCCGCGCCACGGATCTCCAGGTCGCGCATGGCAATCTTAAACCCGGAGCCAAACGCGGCGAACTCCCGCACGGCGGACAGGCGCTTGGTGGCGATTTCAGTGAGAAGCTTCCCCCGCCGATAGGTGAGGTAGGCGTAAGCGCGGCGGTTAGAGCGCCCCACCCGTCCCCGAATCTGGTGCAGCTGGGCGAGCCCCATCTTATCCGCGTCCTCTATGATGAGGGTATTGACATTAGAGATATCAATGCCGGTCTCAATAATCGTGGTGCAGACCAGCACCTGTGCCGCGCCCTCGCTCATTTTGGTCATAACCTCATTTAATGCCTCCTGGCTCATCTGTCCGTGCGCCACCGCGACCGTGACGTCCTGCCCCAGCATCTCCTGAATGCGGGCGGCGGCGCGGGAGATGGTCTCCACCCGGTTATGGAGGTAGTACACCTGCCCGCCGCGCTCCATCTCCCGGCGCATGGCGTCGGCCAGAAGGCTCCAGTCATGCTCCACCACATAGGTCTGCACCGGCTGGCGGTCGGCGGGCGGCTCCTCCAGCGTGCTCATATCCCGGATGCCGGAGAGCGCCATGTTGAGCGTCCGGGGAATGGGGGTCGCCGACAGGGTGAGGACATCCACCTGCCGGGCAATCTCCTTGAGCCGCTCCTTATGCGTCACCCCAAAGCGCTGCTCCTCGTCCACCACCAGAAGGCCAAGATCCTGAAACCGGATATCCTTTTGCAGGATCCGGTGGGTACCGATAAGCAGATCCAGTTGCCCGTGCTCCAGCCGCCGGAGAATTTCCTTGCTCTGCGCAGGGGTGCGGAAGCGGGAGATCATGTCGATCTCCACCGGGTACTTTGCAAAGCGCTGCTTGGCGGTCAGGTAGTGCTGCCGCGCCAGCACGGTGGTGGGCACCAGAATGGCCGCCTGCTTGCCGTCCAGCACGCACTTCATAATGGCCCGGAAGGCAACCTCTGTCTTCCCGTATCCCACATCGCCGCACAGGAGGCGATCCATGGGGCGCGCCTGCTCCATATCCCGCTTAATCTCCTCAATGCAGCGCAGCTGGTCGCCCGTCTCGGTGTATTCAAACTGCTCCTCAAATTCCCTCATCCACACGGAGTCGGGGGAGAAGGCGTAGCCGGACTGGCGCTGACGCTGGGCATAGAGCGCCACCAGCTGCTTCGCCAGATCCTGTACGGCGCGTTTGGCCTTACTCTTCGCCCTCTTCCAGTCCGTGCCGCCCAAGCGGGAGAGGGAACGCGCGGCGTGCCCCTCCTCTCCGCCGCCGATGTACTTGCTGACCAGATCCAGCTGGGTGGCCGGGACATAGAGCACGTCATCCCCGGCGTAGGCGATTTTAATATAGTCCTTGTCGATGCCGTCCACCGTTATGTTTGACATCTCTACAAAACGGCCAATCCCGTGCTGCTCATGCACCACCAGGTCGCCGGGGGAGAGATCGGCGTAAGCGTTGAGCTTTTTCCGGTTGGTGACCGCCTTGCGGGTGTCCCGCTTCTTGGCGACCGCCTGCCCCTCGGTAAGCACAGCGAAGTGGGGAGAGGGATATTCCATCCCGGCGGAGAGCCCGCCCACCGCAATGACGGCGCTCCCCGGCGGGGGCAGCTCGTGGAGCTGAAAATCAACCGCCGTGCGCACCTTTTGCTCCCGCAGAAGGGCTTGTAAATTTAGCGCCCGCTGCTCGCTGGACACCAGCACCACGGTGGAAAAGCCCTCGTTGATGTAGTGGGAGAGGTCGGACACTGCCGTCTCCAGGCTGGCGCCAAAGGAGGGCAGCTGCCTTGCCGTGAGCCCCAGCAGCGTCCGGGGGCGTACAGGGTACGTTGCGGCAGGGAAGGCGTCCAGCATGCAGACCGGCCAGCGCTCCAGCGCCCCGGTCAGCTCCTCCACCGTGCGGGTGAATGCCGCACAGTCTCCCGCAAGCATCCCCGCCTCCAGCATGGACTTGCAATCCTCCCCGATTTGCCACAGCCAGTTTTCCGCCCGCGCAACCGCCCGCCCGCTCTCGCAGAGGAGCACAATCGCGTCCTCCGGCAAATAATCCAGCGGGGTGGCAAGGTCGGGGTAAATGAGGGCGAGGTAGCGGTCAATGGCGGGGAAGGAGATCCCCGCCTCCACGCGCGCCCGATCCTCCTCCAGCGTCGCCAGCAGAGCGCGCTGGTCTCCCCGCTGCTTTTTTACCCGGGAAATAACCTCTTCAAGCCTTGCTCCAAGCCCGCTCCATCCGCCGGGGGTGCGCTGGGGCAGTACCTCCGCCGCCGGCAGCAGCTCCGCCCGCTGGCAGGACTCCGTGCGCCGCTGGGTGACGGGGTCGAAAAAGCCCATAGAGTCAATGCTGTCCCCAAAGAATTCCGCCCGCACCGGCAGGGGATGGGCGGGGGAGAAGACGTCCAGAATCCCGCCCCGCAGGGCAAATTGTCCGATACCCTCCACCTGGTCGCAGCGGCTATATCCGGCAGCAGCCAGCCCCTCGGCCAGCGCTGACAGGTCGTAATTCTCCTCCATGCACAGGGTGCGCCGCGCCGTTCGCAGCAGCTGCTTTGGTATGGTGCGCTGGAGCAGTGCCTCCATGGTTACCACGGTGAGGGGGGCACGCCCCTCCGACAGCTCACAGAGCACCGACAGCCGCCGATGCTCCCACTGGCGGGAGGCCTCGGCGGCGTTGTGAAACAGAAATTCCCTTGCAAAGAGGGTTCGTACCGTCTCCCCGGTGAGGGCGGCGATATCCTGTGCCGCCGTGGCGCTCTCCCCCTCGTCGGCGCAGACCAGCACCACGGGCCGCCCCGTCTCGGCAAAGAGGGCGGCGGCAAGGTACGCGCGGTGTACCGGCGAGAGCCCCGTCAGTACCGCCGGGCAGCCCCCTTGTTCGATGGCCGCGCTCAACTGGGCAAACTCCGGAATGCGTGTCCGCGCGGCGGTTAGCTGTCTCATAAAACACCTCTGGTCTGAGAAATATTAGCCGTTAAACGCCCCCATAGCGGCTTCGACCCCCTGCCGCAGAATGCACTCCACGGCGTCCGCCGCGAGGGCGGCCGCCGTTTGGATGGCCGTTTCCTCCCCGGCGGAAAATTTGGAGAGCACCCAGTCCGCCATATCGTAGTCCGGATGGGGCTTTGCTCCCACCCCCACCTTGACCCGGGGGAACTGGTCGCCGCCCAGGTGGGCAATGATGCTCTTCAGTCCGTTGTGCCCGCCCGCGGAGCCGCTGCGCCGAACGCGCAGCTTTCCAACCGGGAGAGAGGCATCGTCGGAAACCACTAGCACCCGCTCCGCGGGGAGGTGATAAAAGGCCGCCGCCTGTCCCACTGCCTCGCCGGAGAGGTTCATAAAGGTCATGGGCTTCATCAGCAGGGCGCGCGCCCCCCCGATCTGCGCCTTGTCCGTCAGCGCCTTGTATTTCAGCTTCTGTATGGAGCAGCCCCCGCGCCGCCCCAGCTCATCGAGCACCAGAAACCCCACGTTATGGCGGGTACGCTCATACTGGGCGCCGGGATTCCCCAACCCCACCACCAGCCAGTCCAAGCCGTCCGCTTCCTTTTTCCTTCCAAACAACATGCCAAACCTCACATCGAAAACGGGGGACGGAGCCGCGCTCCGCCCCCTCTTATCCTATTTACACTCGTCTGCAATCTAAAGGGTTTCACGGCAGACCGGTATTACGGAGAGATACCCTCTATTAAGTAAACAGCTTGGAAACCGAAACCTCTTCATAGATCCGCTCAATGGCCTCCGCAAACAGATGCGCCACGGAGAGATATTTGATCTTCTCACAGTTTAAATCCTTGTGCGGGCAAATCGTGTCGAGAAAGAAGAGCTCTTTAATCACACTTTTTTCTATCCGCTCCATCGCCGGGCCGGAGAGCACCCCATGGCTTGCGCAGGCGAATACCTCCGTCGCGCCGCCAATCTCCACCAGCGCCTGCGCCGCGCCGCAGAGGGAGCCGGCCGTGTCCACCATATCGTCAAAAAGGATGACCCTTTTCCCCTCCACGTTGCCAATAATATTCATCACCTCAGAGGAGTTTGCCTTCTGGCGGCGTTTATCCACAATGGCCAGCGGCAGCCCCAGCTTCTGTGCGAAGGAGCGAGCCCGGGCCACGCTGCCCACATCGGGAGAGACCACCATCATATCGGGATCCTCGGCAAAGCGATCCTGAAAATATTTTGTAAACACCGAGCTGCCCAGCAGGTTATCCACCGGGATATCAAAAAAGCCCTGAATCTGAGAGGCGTGCAGATCCATGGTGAGCACACGGTCGGCGCCGGCACGGGTAATCAGATTGGCCACGAGCTTGGCGGAGATAGGATCCCGGGGCTTGGTCTTGCGGTCTTGGCGGGCATAGCCGAAATAGGGCATGACCGCGGTAATCCGCCCGGCGGAGGCGCGCTTCAACGCGTCAATGATAATGAGCATCTCCATAAGGTTATCGTTGACGGGGTTGGAGGTGGACTGGATCACAAAGACATCCGATCCCCGCACCGTCTCATAAATGGAGACAAACTTTTCCCCGTCGGAAAAGGTTCCCACCTCCGCGTTGCCCAGCTCCAGGGTGCCGATTTCCCTGCAAATCGCCTCCGCGAGGGGGCGGTTTGAATTGCCGGAAAAAATTTTAATATCCTTGCCGTGTGCTATCATGTTTGAACATCCTTTCCTTCTCAAGAACAGGGGCTTGATGACTCCGTGGCCGGGTTCCCCTTTTCTTTCCCCGATTACTTCCGCTCTCTCCTCTGGTTCTTCCACTGCTTTTTCACTGTCTGGTGCGCCCTGGCGATGGCCAGGCTCTGAGGGGGCACATCCTGCGTAATGGTAGATCCCGCGGCGGTGTACGCTGCCGCGCCCACCTGCACCGGCGCCACCAGATTGGTATTGCAGCCGATGAACGCGTCATCCCCGATGACCGTACGGAACTTTCCATCCCCGTCGTAATTCACCGTCACCGTTCCGCAGCCGAAATTGACCCGCTCGCCCACGTCGGCATCGCCCACGTAGGTCAGGTGAGAGATTTTCGTGCCCGCGCCGATGACGCTGTTTTTCAGCTCCACGAAGTCCCCCACCTTGACTTCCCGCCCTACATGGCAGTGGGGACGGACATAGGCAAACGGCCCGATGGCCGCCCCGTCCTCCACGATGCTCTCGTTGAGCTGGGAGGCGTTCACGGTGACGCCGCTGCCCACGGTACAGTCACGGATCATGGTGTTGGGGCCAATTTCACAGTCGGCTCCAATGCTTGTTTTTCCCCGCAGAATGGTACCCGGCAGCAGCACGGTGCCGCGCCCCACCGTGACCGCGGGTCCCACAAAGGTGCTTTGGGCATCCAGCACGCGCACCCCCGCGCGGCACAGCTGTGTCGCCCGCCGCGCCTGGGCAATCGCAGGAATTTCCTCATACAGGGCATCGCGCGTGAGGGGTACGAAGCCCTTTACAGGCGACACGCCTTCCCCCTCAGGCGTCTCTGTCAGAGCGGGCTGCATGCCCTGCAACGCCCGTCGCGCCTCTCCGCTAACGCGCACCGCGCCCTGCGCCGCGTCCTCGTCTCCCGCCGGAAAAAGCGGCTTTGTCAGGTGGATCACCGTGTCCATTTCATTCAAAAAGGCCGAGCTGCGCGCGGCCTCCTGCGCCCCGTTCGTAATAAACAGCGTGTCCTGCGGAAAGCAATCCGCCGCCGCCACGCGGTCGTCGGCATGGCAGACCACCAAAAACCGTGTGACGCCCTGTTCCTTCAGCGCCTCCGCCAGCCACACGGCGGCGGGATCGAACAGCACCTTCTCCAGCAGAAGGGACGGGGCTTCCCCCTCCCGCTCCATAAATACAACAGCCCCCATGGATTCCAAGGGCGCTCGCCTCCTCCTTCTCGGCTCTTTGCAACGATTCTCTTTATTATAGCAAATGTTTTCCCCTTTTGCATCGGTTCGGCAGAAAATTTCCGCCCGTTTGAGCGTTTCCGATAGATTGCACAATTTCACCCGCCCCTTTTGTTAATATTTTGACAACGCGGCCAGTCATTTTTCCCCAAAAGAAAACAGGCCGGCCTGCGCAACTCATCGTACGCAGACCAGCCTGTTGTTATGACATTTCAGGCGTAACGGTAAGGGCAATGGACAGCTCCTCCAGCTGCTTCTGATCCACCACATCGGGGGAAGCGGTCATGGGCTCGGAGGCGTTCTGCACCTTGGGGAAGGCGATGATATCCCGGATAGACTCCGCGCCGGTCATAAGCATGACAAGGCGGTCGAGGCCGTAGGCCAGCCCCCCGTGGGGCGGCGCGCCGTACTGGAAGGCATCAATGAGGTAGCCGAAGCGCGCCTGCGCCTCCTCCGGTGTAAAGCCAAGGGCACGGAACATCGCCTGCTGCACCTCCGGCACGCTGATGCGGATGGAGCCGCCCCCCAGCTCGGTGCCGTTGAGCACGATGTCGTACGCCTTCGCGCGGCAACCGGCGCGGTCGGCCTCCAGCTTATCCATATCCTCGTCCATGGGTGCGGTGAAGGGGTGGTGTACGGCGACGTAACGGTTCTCCTCCTCACTGAACTCGAACATGGGGAACTCTGTCACCCATAGGAACTGGTAGTCGTCGTGGCGCAGGAGGTTGAGGCGGCGGGCGCACTCGCAGCGCAGCGCGCCCAGGGCGGCGAAGACGACCTCGTTCTTCTCGTCGCCCACGATGAGCACCAGATCGCCGGGCTCCGCCTCCGCCCGCGCCAGAATCGCGGCGTTCTCCTCCGCGGTGAGAAATTTTTGATAGGAGGAGGTGGCGGTACCGTCGGCATTACACTTCGCCCAGGCAAGCCCCTTGGCGCGGTAGGTTTTCACATACTCCACCAGCGCGTCAATTTGCTTGCGGGGGAACTGCTCCGCGCCGCCGGAGATGGTAACGAGCCGGACGCTTCCCCCCGCGGCCACGGGGGCGGAGAAGACCTGAAACCCGCAGGCTTTGACCAGATCGGAGATATCCTTCAGCTCAAAGCCGAACCGGAGGTCGGGCTTGTCGGAGCCAAAGCGATCCATGGCCTCCCGCCAGGTCATGCGGCGAAAGGGGGTTTGCAGCTCCACCTGGAGCACCTCACGGAACAGGCGGGAGAGAAAGCCCTCCTGCACCGCCATCACGTCATCCTCATTGACAAAGGACATCTCAAGGTCAATTTGCGTAAATTCCGGCTGACGGTCAGCGCGGAGATCCTCGTCCCGGAAGCAGCGGACAATCTGCATATACCGGTCAAAGCCGGAGAGCATGAGCATCTGCTTATACTGCTGGGGCGACTGGGGGAGGGCATAGAACTTTCCCGGATGCACCCGGGAGGGCACCAGATAGTCCCGGGCGCCCTCGGGGGTGGACTTGGTGAGCATGGGGGTTTCAATCTCTAAAAAGCCCTGCTCGTCAAAATAATCCCGGGCGATTTTTGTGATTTTATGCCGCAGGGCAATGGCACGCTGCATATCGGGGCGGCGCAGGTCAAGGTAGCGGTACTTCAGGCGCAGCATGTCGTTGACCTGGGACTGCTCCACAATCTCGAAGGGCGGCGTCTCAGATCTCGCCAGCAGGCGCAGCGCACTGACATACAGCTCCACATCGCCGGTGGGAATTTTATTGGTTTTTGACTCCCGCTCCCGGAGCACCCCGGTGGCGGCCACCACGTACTCCGACCGGAGGGAGGAGGCCGTCTCAAACACCTTGGGGTCGGTGGCGTCGTCAAAGGCCAGCTGGAGGATGCCGGTGCGGTCGCGCAGATCGGCGAAAATCAGCCCGCCCATGTCCCGCTGCCGCTGAATCCAGCCGCAGACGGAGATCGTCTGTCCCACCTGCTCCATGCGCCAGCTCCCGCAATAGCCGGTGCGGGAAAAGCCCTGTAAATCATCCATTTTTATCAGCTCCGATTGTGTTTATTATTCTTTCTCCCGGATGGGGGTACCCTGGGCGCGCTGGGCGCAGACGGTGCGGATTTGCTCCACCGCCTCCGCCTCCGGGCAGGAGGTCTGCCCGCCGGTGGCGAGATGTTTCACGGTGACAAGGCCTTGGCTGATTTCATCCTCTCCAAGGAACAGCACAAAGGGGATGCCCAGCTTGTCCGCGTAGGCGATTTTTTGCTTGAATTTCTTCTGCTCGCAGTAGAGCTGCGCCCGGATTCCCTGCGCCCGCAGGCGGGTGGCCAGGGAGATGGCGGGGGCAAGCTCCTCTGTCATAGGGAGGATCAGCACGTCGGCGGGGGCGGTGAGCAGGTCGTCGTTGAGGTAGCCCTGATCCTCCAGCACAAAGAACAGCCGGGTGAGGCCGATGGAGATCCCCACGCCGGGGAGGGGGCGGTCGGTGTAATAGCCCGCCAGATTATCGTACCGCCCGCCGGAACAAATGGAGCCGACGTTGGGATGATCCAGAAGCACCGTCTCATAGACCGTACCGGTATAGTAGTCCAGGCCGCGGGCGATGGTGAGATCCACCATAAAGTGGCTCTCCGGCACCCCAAAGGCGGAGAGGTATTTGACCACGGTGCCCAGCTCCTCCACACCGGTGTCGAACAGCTCATTTTCTCCCTTAAACCCCTGTAACGCCACCATAGGGTCATTGCAGGCGAGGATGGAGAGGAGTTTTTTTACGGCGTCCGGGGCGATGCCGTACTCCTCCGTCAGCAGGGACGCGACCTTTTCCCCGCCGATTTTCTCCAGCTTGTCGATGGTGCGCATGACGTCACCGGCCTGTTCGGTGAGCCCCAGAATCGCAAAAAGACCCCCCAGCACCTTGCGGTTATTCAGGCGAATTTTAAAGCGGTTGAGCCCAAGAGCCGTAAACACCTTATAGATAATAGAGGGGATTTCGGCCTCGTTGATGATATCCAGCGCGCCGTCCCCGATGATGTCGATGTCCGCCTGATAGAACTCCCGGAAGCGCCCGCGCTGCGCCCGCTCTCCCCGGTAGACCTTTCCGATTTGAAACCGGCGGAAGGGGAAGGTGAGCTGATCGTGGTAGAGCGCTGCATATTTGGCCAGGGGTACCGTCAGGTCAAAGCGCAGGGAGAGGTCGGTGTCCCCCTTGGTAAAGCGGTATATTTGCTTTTCCGTCTCCCCGCCGCCCTTGGCCAGCAAGACCTCCGAGGCCTCAATGAGGGGGGTGTCTAGCGGGGTAAAGCCGTACAGGCTGTAAGTCTCCCGCAGCAGGGCGACCATCCGGTCAAACTGTACCTGACGGACGGGGGAGAGCTCCATAAAGCCGGAGAGGGTGCGGGGCTTCTGTTTTTCCATGGTGGGTTACTCCTTTATAGCGGCGCCGAGCAAAGGAAAAACGCTTTCGTCCCTTCAGCCGGAACAAAAGCGCCTGGTTTCCCCTTGCCGCCCGCAAGCGTATCTCAGGCGGTAAACGGCTTGGTTTTCGGGTTTACAATATCCCGCCAGTCCAAGTCGCCCCGCTCCAGTCCGTGGATCAGAATCTCCGCGGTCGCCACATTGGTGGCGAAGGGAACGTTGTACTGGTCGCACAGGCGGGTGATATAGTAGAGGTCGTCATCCAAATCGGTGGATTGCGGATCGGAAAAGAAGAGAACCATATCAATTTCGTTATAGGCAATGCGCGCGCCAATCTGCTGGCTGCCCCCATGTGCGTGGGAGAGGAAGAGGCTCACGGGAAGCCCCGTCGCCTCGTTGACCAGGCGGCCGGTGGTGTTGGTGGCGCAGAGGGTGTGCGCGGAGAGGGTGCCGTAGTAGGCGATACAGAACTGAACCATCAATTCCTTTTTGTGGTCATGACTCATCAGCGCGATATTCATAGTAAACGGCCTCCCTTAATTGGAATGTAATAATTAGTGCAGTCTCATTAACGGAACGCTCTGCCCCAGCAGGCGCTTTGCGATATTGCGGTACGCTGTGGCGGCGCCCTTTTGGGATAGAAGGGTCAGGGGCTGTCCCGCGTTGGCGGCCAGCATAACCTGGGCGTCCTCCGGAATGACGCCCAGCAGGGGCAGACCGGTGGTATTCATGGCGTCGTCAATGGTGGTATGCAGGCGGCGCAGCAGCTTGGGCTGGACGCGGTTGACCACCAGGTGAATGGGGCCATGCAGCTGGCGGGACAGCTCTGATACGGTACGCTGTCCGTCGCGCAGGGCGGAGACGTCGGTGGTGCTGACCACCAGGGCGCGGTCGGCGGCGCAGAGCGCCAGACGGAAGCCGTCCCCAAGTCCGGCGGGGGAGTCCATCAGGATATAGCTGTACTGGCTCTTTGCCTCCCGAATCAGGTCGCGCATGGCGGCCTCCGGCAGGGGCGCCGGCAGGGGAGACAGGGGGGCGGTAAGCAGCGCCAGGTTTGGGATGGCGGGGTGGGTAACGGCAGCGCGCGCCAGAGTACAGCGGCCGGAAAGCACATCGGTAAAGTCCATCAGCGCCCGGTCGGCGAGACCTAAGGTCAAGTCCAGGTTGCGCAGGCTGATGTCCATATCAATGCAGAGCACCTGCTCGCCCAGCGCGGCCAGACAGGAGGCGACGCCGCCGGTAACCGAGGTTTTGCCTGTGCCGCCCTTGCCGGACGTAACAACAATTGCCGTTGCCATAGCGTGCCTCCAGTCGATATACTTACAATATCATACATTGCAAGCTGAATCAATGTTTTTTTACGTGTTTTTTGCGTGTTTTTTTACCAAAATCCCTATAATGGAGCCTTTTGCATCCTTGCCCAGCGGCGGGGGTAGCCGGGCGGCGTGGGGGAGCGCTTTTGAATGGGGATGACCCGGTGCATGATATCGGTGCCCTCAACCGTATAGTCGGCGATGGGGAGCAATGCTCCGCCCAGCAGGGCAATGGCATCGGCGGCGTCCACCACCTCTTGCTCACATTCCGTGGACTTCATGGCGAGAAACACACCCCCTGGCGCCACCAGGGGAAGGCAGAGCTCGCACAGCAGACGCAGGGGCGCCACCGCCCGGGAGGTGGCGATATCAAAGCAATCCCGGTAGGTGGGCGTCAGGCTGAGCTCCTCCGCCCGTCCGTGGACACAGGAGACCCCTTCCAGTCCCAGGGTGTCACAGACCGTTTGCAGCCAGTGTACCCGCTTGGCCAGGCTGTCCAGCAGGGTGAGGGAGAGGGTGGGCTCCAGAATGCGCAGGGGGAGCCCCGGAAGCCCCGCGCCGGTACCCACATCCACCACGGATTTCCCGCGAAAGTCTGCAATACCAAGCAGTGCGGCAGAATCCATAAAGTGCAGGCTCACCACCTGAGACGGCTCGGTGATGGCAGTCAGGTTCATGACCTTATTTTGTTCCAGCAGCAGGCTGCCGTAGTGCGCAAGGGTCTGGGCGCCTGCTTCCGGGTTTGGGATGCCCAGCGCGGTGAGTCCGCGCAGCAATTGTTCCCGCATCCTCAGCCCCCCCATGCCAACACGAGGGACAGGATCCCCACCACCAGCAGCAAGGCGCAGAAGGCCGCCGCCAAAATGCCAAAAAGGAAGAGACCCTTCCGTGCGCGGTTCGCGCGGTATTGCAGGAAGGAGACCGCGGAAAGTCCGCCGCAGGCCGGAGCCAGAAGCAGCCCCGGAATCCCGTGAAGCGGCTCGCCGGTGGCCAGATTGTAGGTGGTGAGAAAGACAATCAGCACCATATATGCAACGCCCATCCACGCCAGGGCGCGCTTCGCCGGACTCGCCGGAGTATAGGGCTCGCGGGGTTGCTGCTCCTCTTGCTCATCGGGGCGGTTTGGGTTATCCATCGGCTTCTTTCTCCTTTAACAAATCGCGGATTTCAGTGAGAAGCGCAGCCTCGGCGCTGGGCGCGGGGGGTGGGGGTGGCTCCTGCTCCTTCTTGCGGCGGAGGCGGTTGATGACCTTGACGATCAGGAAGATCACCAGCGCCATGACGACGAAATCAAAGATGGCCTGCAAAAACGAGCCGATGGGGAAGACCGCGCTTCCCACCGTAAAGGAGAGGGTGGAGAAGGTCTCCGCCCGAATAAAAAGCCCCACAAGCGGCATGACGATATCGTTGACCAGAGAGTTCGTAATGGTAGTAAAGGCTCCGCCGATGATAATACCCACCGCCAGATCAATGACATTGCCCCGGCTAATAAACTCCTTGAATTCCGTGAGAAAGCCCTTCGCGTTCCTGTTCAAACTAATCCTCTCTTTCTATCAGGGCGCTTACCCCACTGGGGTCAACAGCGCTTTTCCGCCCATATAGGGCTGGAGCGCCACCGGCACCTTCACGGTGCCGTCGGCCTGTAAATTGTTCTCCAGCAGGGCAATGAGCATACGGGGGGGCGCGACACAGGTGTTGTTGAGGGTGTGGGGCAGGTAGTTGCCCTCCTTGCTGCGCACCCTGATTTTCAGGCGGCGCGCCTGGGCATCGCCTAGATTGGAGCAGGAGCACACCTCAAAATACTTTTGCTGCCGGGGGCTCCATGCCTCAATATCACAGGATTTCACCTTCAAATCGGCCAGATCGCCGGAGCAGCACTCCAGCTGCCGCACGGGGATATCCAGCGAGCGGAAGAGCTCCACAGAGTACCGCCACAGCTTTTCGTACCAGTCCATGCTGTCCTCCGGCTTACAGAGGACAATCATCTCCTGCTTTTCAAACTGGTGGATCCGGTAAACGCCACGCTCCTCAATGCCGTGGGCGCCCTTCTCCTTCCGGAAGCAGGGGGAGTAGGAGGTGAGGGTCTGGGGCAGGGAGGACTCATCCAGCATCTGGTCGATATAGCGGCCGATCATAGCGTGCTCGGAGGTGCCGATGAGGTAGAGATCCTCCCCCTCAATTTTGTACATCATGGACTCCATATCGGCAAAGGACATGACCCCCTCCACCACGTTCCCGTGGATCATAAAGGGGGGAATGCAGTAAGTAAAGCCCCTGTCTATCATGAAATCGCGGCCATAGGCCAGCACCGCCTCATGCAGACGGGCGATGTCCCCCAGCAGGTAATAAAAGCCATTTCCGGCCACCCGCCCCGCGGCATCCATGTCAATGCCGCCGAAGGATTCCATGATCTCGGTGTGATAGGGGATGGGAAAATCTGGGACGACGGGCGCGCCAAAGCGCTGCACCTCCACGTTGTGGCTGTCATCGGGGCCAATGGGGACGGAGGGATCCATCATCTGGGGGATGAGCAGCATACGGCTGCGGATCGCGTCCCCCACCTCGGCCTCCCTCGCCTCCAGCGCGGTAAGGCGGTCTGCCTGGGCCGACACCTTCTCCTTCAAGGCTTCCGCCTCTTCCAGCTTGGACGGGTCCTTTTTGGCCTGTCCCATAAGAACACCCACCTGCTTAGACAGGGCGTTGCGCTGCGTGCGGAGCTCCTGCGCCTCGTTGATGACGGTTCGGTTTTCCTCGTCCAGCGCCAGAACCTCATCCAGCAGCGAGAGCTTGCTCTCCTGAAACTTCTTCCTGATATTTTCCCGGACAAGGTCGGGATTTTCCCGGACAAATCGGATATCTAACATGATTCACCTCAAAACATGTTTCACGTGAAACATTTTATATTAATAGAGCGCGTCATAGATGGCCTTGTACTCGTCGGCAGGGGAGGGGACAGATCCGCTGTCGTTTTGATACGCTCCCTCTGTGGGGAGGGCGTCTTCCAGCCCCGCCGCCTGAAAGGCCTCAATCACCATGCGGGCAGAGCGGTAGGAGCCGGACGTGTAAAAGGACTGAATCCGGCGGAGATAGTCCAGCGCCTGTACCTGCCGCTCCAGCGTCTCCCCCTGTGCCTTCGCCTGGGAAAGCGCTTCCTCCAGTGCGGCGTTTTCCTCCTCCAGCTGCTTGTGCTGATCCTCCAGCTCGTCCACTTGAGCCAGCAGCTTGTCCCTGCTGGCGATCAGGTTATCCAGGGTCTGCACGGCGGAGATAGAGGTGTCCTTTAGCCCGTTGATGGTTTCGGCGTTGTTGCGCATCTGCATAAAGTAGGAGAGCAGAAGCAGCAGGAACGCCACGGCAAAGAGAATCACCAGATACCAAAGAAGCGGGTTTCGC
>Ga0153972_1000339_pt1 | contig 14633 bp, 9 predicted proteins | sample TSGA056MetaG_FD_104732 | JGI IMG/M metagenome (GOLD analysis project Ga0153972, IMG submission 104732) | Attine ant fungus gardens microbial communities from Georgia, USA - TSGA056 MetaG | ecosystem: Host-associated > Fungi > Mycelium > Unclassified | place: USA: Georgia, George L Smith State...
ACTATGAAAATTGCGGCATATAGGACAGCGCCAATGCGCTATATTCTGGAACAGGAAAGGGCAGGTCGCAATATGACAAGAACACCTGTGCTTTATAAGGATACAAGCGTTTTAGATGTTGATAAGAAAGATGAGTAGATTACAAACGATGATCTAATTTCCCATTATGTTTATAACTGAGAGGTCTTGCAACTTCCGCCAATCCATAAACTAGGAAGATCTGCAAAATACAATCCATTATTTATGCACTCAATTCACAGCACAATTTTCGATGCTATCAAAAGAATGTACGAAATCTTAATCAGGCAATAAAAGTGAACCTATCTCAAATATCGCAACGACCCCAATTTTTTAATTATTAATATGCTGCAAATTCAGGTGAGGCAAATAGGCCCCCAATACTTCAATACTATTTATTAGCTTAGTAACATCTTCGCGCCGTGTAGTCCTTGACACTGATTTTAGCACTCTTTCAAAGCTTGTGTGTAGCTTCGGCGATAGTCCATCTCCACCAAAATTTGGAAAGCCCCTGAAAGCACTAGGTTTTCAAGGGCTTTTTATTGTTATCACTCATGCTTCAAATCTCCTTTTTCTTTGGAAAGCCTTTGCTCTGTGAAACCAATAATCCCGCCAACGTACCTACAATTCCAATCGCAGCAATCCCTGTAATACTTTCACGAGGCACCATAACGGAAGCGCCAACAGTGATTACGGGAACCGCATAAATATAAGCATAAGCACTTGTTTTAACAGCCCCTAATATTTTAACTGCAGAGTTCCACGTTACAAAGCAAAGCGCTGACGCGCCCAAGCCCAAAAACAGGATATTACACAGGTAAACTGGCTGTACTATTTGATTTAATCTTGGCTTAACCCCAAAGATCAGTAATGCCCTGTCGATTTGGCGTGAATATCGCAGAAATTTCCCTCTCACACAAAAACGGTTATCACAAAAGCTCCCCAAAAGGACTGAAGCAAGGGGATCTGCAGCGAAAAATTCGAGATCACCCGGCGAGGTAAATTGGATTCCGGGCGTTGCTGCACACCGGTGGGAAAGGAATTGTAGTCAAAGTAAAGCAATAATCCGAACCCGTCACGATGGTTATTTCCTATCGGTGACGGGTTCGAATTATATGGGTTTGGTGCCGGTGGCCGGGATCGAACCGGCACGGGAGTCACCTCCCACGGGATTTTAAGTCCCGGGCGTCTGCCTGTTCCGCCACACCGGCATGCAAATATTACACTGAGAGAAAACAACCGTCCCTGGGACAAACGAAAGAACTCCGCAAAAAAGCGGACCAAAAAGTAAAGCTGAATTGCGGGAATCAGCCTTATCATCTTATCACCTGTCCGTAGAATTGTCAAGAATAAGGCAAAAACGCGTACATTTTTTATTATAGGGCATCTCTAAAAACGTAGCGTCCGACAGATTGGCGGGTGCCGGGTCTTTAGAGGTGCCCTATACATACCCCGACTCTCCGCGCAGGGAAACCTGGCCGTATTGCAGAGTCTCCCTGCCGCCGTTTTCATATTCTACGATCAGACCGCAATTGTCGTCCAGGGCTACCGCGCGGGCGTTTTTCTCCCGGCCGTCCCGCATTACCCGGACGGCCCGCCCCAGATTAATGCAGCGGGCCTCGTACCCGTCCCGCCAAGGCCGGGGATCAGCCTGGCATCCCCGATACATCCGGTCCAGCGCGCAGATGAGCGCCGCCGCCAGCGCCGCCCGGGAGACAGCCTCGCCGGTTTCCGCGAAAAGCGAGGTGGCCCGCCCCTGAATTTCGTCGGGAAAATCGCCCGGCTGCTGCAGAACATTGACGCCGGCCCCGATGACCACAGACTCGACCCGCCCGCTCTCGCTTTCCACCGAAAGCTCTGTCAAAATCCCGCAAACCTTCTTTTCGCTCAAAAGGATATCATTGACCCATTTGATCCGGGGCGAAACCTTGGCGGCGGCCTCCAGCGCCTCGCAAACCGCCACGGCTGAAAAGGCCGTCAGCCCGGTCAGGGCAGCCGGCGCTTCCTTCGGCCGCAGCAGGACGCTGAGATACACGCTCCGGCCGGGCGGGGAGAAAAAACTCCGCCCAAGCCGTCCGCGGCCTGCCGTCTGGGTGTCCGCCAGCACTACCGTGCCCTCCGCCGCGCCCTGGGCCGCAAGCTGCTTCAAGTATGCGTTTGTGGAATCCACGGCGGGCAGATATATCAGCTCGCCCCCCAAAAGCGGCGCCGCGCCGCCGCCGGAAGCTGCGTGGCGGGCCAAATGGGCGCTCACCATCTCCGCCGTCAGGACGTCGGGCGATTCAATCAAGCGATAGCCGCAATTTGTTTTGGCCTCAATCAAAAAGCCCTCCGCCCGGAGCGACTGAATCCCCTTCCAGACGGCGGCTCGCGTCAGCCCCAGCCGGTCGCTCATCTGCTGCCCGGATAAATACCCGTCGGTTTCGGTTAAAAGGGATAAAATTTTATTCCGCGTCAACCAGTCCGCCTCCCCCAAATACCGTGGTGTGATTTTGCTTGCATATTTTAAATTCTTATGCTATCCTATTGTAAACTAAATTTAGAAAGAGGTTTACAATATGCGGACGAAGCACCTTATCTTAGCCGCGCTGTTTGCGGCGCTTACAGCCATTGGCGCGTTTATCCGGATCCCGGCCGGCCTGACCTACATGACGCTGCAGCTTTTCTTCACCTGGATGGCCGGGCTTCTGCTGGGGCCGAAGTGGGGGGCGGCCTCTCAGGCGGCCTATGTCCTTCTGGGGCTTTTGGGCCTGCCCATCTTTACGGAGGGCGGCGGGCTTTTTTATGTACTGAAGCCCAGCTTCGGATTCCTGCTGGGCCTGCCGGTGATGGCCTACATAACCGGACGACTCGCAAACGGCGCCTGCTCTGGGAAGCGGATGCTCCTAGCCTGCGTCGTAAGCCTCGCGGCCTTGTACCTGATCGGCCTGCCCTATCTATACGTCGTGTGTAACGCCTATTTGGGTATGGGCATATCCGTCTGGACGGCAGTAAAAACCGGGATGCTGATTTACCTGCCGGGCGACGCGTTAAAAATCGCGGCTGCCGTGGTGCTGGCAAAACGGCTCGTCCCCCGACTGCGTCCCGCGGGTTGATACTATTTTCAAAAGAAGGGCGCGGCAAATTGGGACCGCGCCTTGCCTTTTTAAGCGCCGGACAACAGGTGCTCGCCCACCTTGTAAATGTCCCCCGCGCCCACGGTCAGGATAATATCCCCCGGCGACGCCAGGGCCTTGAGCCGCTCCTCGATTTCCGTGAAGGAGCCGCAATAAACGGCACCCGGAATATGGCCCGCCAAATCCATGGATGAGATCCCAACGGTGTTCTGCTCCCGAGCGGCGTAGATGTCGGCAAGCAGGACAAGCGCCGGGCGCTTCAGCTGGGCCGCAAATTCCGCAAAAAGCTTTTTTGTTCTTGTATAGGTATGGGGTTGGAAGGCCACGATCACCCGCTTATAGGGCAGGCTGTCAACGGCGTCAAGGACGGCGCCCAGCTCGCTTGGATGGTGCGCGTAATCATCATAAATATCCGCGCCGTGATACGTGCCCTTGAACTCAAACCGCCGCATTGTGCCGGTAAAACCCCAAAGCCCCTCCTCCACGGCTTTGGGCGGCAGCCCAAGGCAGATGGCAGCGGAAATGGCCGCCAGCGCGTTTTTGAGATTGTGGACGCCGGGAACACGCAGACGCACACTGGCCCATGGAGCGCCGTCCAGCAGCACGGTGAACGCGGAGCCATCGCCAGCATTTTCCACGCAGACAGCACGAATTCGAGCCGTCTCACCCAGACCGAAGGTGATAAGCCTCCGGTTCAGCGGAGCCAGGGCATCCATGGTGTTGGGATCGTCTGCGTTGGCCACGATATGACCGGTTTCCGGGACAATTCCCGCAAAGGTGCGGAAGGACGCCTTCACGTTATCCAAATTCTCGAAAAAGTCCAGATGATCCGCGTCCACATTCAAAATCACCGCGATGGTGGGGAAAAAACTGTGGAAGGAATTATAGTATTCGCAGCTTTCCAGCACGATGGTGTCCCCGCCGCCGACCCGGTGTCCGGCCCCCAGCATAGGGAGCGTGCCGCCGATCATGACGGTGGGATCCTTGCCCGCAGCCATGAGGATATGGGTCATCATGGAGGTAGTCGTGGTTTTACCGTGGGTGCCGGCAATACAAATGGCATTTTTGTACTGCCGCATGATATATCCCCAGCCCTGCGCCCGCTCAAACAGGGGAATTCCATTCGCTCGGGCCGCATCCACCTCCGGGTTGCCCGCCCGGACGGCTGCCGTCCGCACGATAAAATCCGCCCCGCGGATGTTATCCGCGTGATGTCCGATATGCACCTGAATCCCGGACTCACGCAGATGGCGGATCGCCGGGCCGTCGGAAATGTCCGAGCCGGTGACCGTGATGCCCATGCCCTGAAGCGCCTCGGCCAGCGGCGACATAGATACGCCGCCGATGCCGATCAGGTGCCCATGCATCCCCGGTACGATATAGCTTTCCAGATCTGTAGTTGTCATCAAGCTTCTCCAAACAACGCGCCAAAAATCGCGGGTTTTTCTTCCGTCCGGGAAGCCCCGGCCGTAACAGAAAACCGCGCGTCAAACGAATCCAGGCGGTATTATAATACGAGCGGCCCAATAATACAAGGCTTTCTTTATATTTTATCATTGACGGAAAAAAATGTGCCTAAACTATTTTTTTATTATGCGGCCGGAAAATATGGATGGCCGGGCCATATGGTCAGTTGAATGCGTTCATGGCGGCGTCCACACCCTCGCACAGGATGGTTTTGACCGCCGCCGCCGCCTGCCGAATGGCCTGCTCAACGCGCACCTTTTCCTCGCTGCGGAATTTGCCAAGCACCCAGTCCGCAACGTCGTAATCCGGATGGGGCGGCCCGCCCACGCCGATTTTCAGGCGGGGAAACGCCTCCGTGCCCAAATGGCTGATAATGCTTTTCAGGCCGTTGTGCCCACCCGCGCTGCCGTGCCGCCGGATGCGGAGCTTGCCGGGGGCCAGCGAAATGTCATCGCCGACGACCAGGATATTTTCGGGCGGGATTTTATAAAAATCCGCGGCGGGCTTCACCGCTTCCCCGCTCAGGTTCATATAGGTTTGGGGCTTCATCAGCAACACTGGAACGCCCGCGATTACACCCGCCGCCGTCAGCGCGTGAAATTTCAGGCGTTTTACGCTTATGCCCTCCGCGCCCGCGAGGCAGTCCGCCGCGGCAAAGCCCACATTGTGTCGGGTACCGTCGTACCTGCCGCCCGGATTCCCCAAAAAGACGAGAAGCCATTGAGGCGTTTTTTGAAATAACATGGAATCCTTTGTCCTTTAATTAAACAGCGATGAAATCGGCACTTCCTCATAGACGCGGTCAATTGCCTCCGCGAACATGGGGGCAACCGACAGATATTTTATTTTATCACAATGCACGTCGGAACAATAGGGGATGGTGTCGAGGAAAATCAGTTCCTTGATGCAGCTTTTGGAAATGCGGTCGATCGCGTCTCCGGAAAGTACGCCGTGGCTGGCACAGGCGTAAATGTCCTTGGCGCCGCCGATTTCACGCAGGGCCTTCGCCGCCCCGCACAGGCTGCCCGCCGTGTCCACCATATCGTCAAATAGGATGACATGCTTGTCTCTCACGTCCCCGATAATGTTCATGACCTCGGAAACATTGGCCCGCTCCCTGCGCTTGTCCACAATGGCCAGGCCGATGTGGAGCTTGTGTGCAAAGGTGCGGGTCCGAGAGACGGAGCCTACGTCCGGAGATACACCGATAACCTTATCCGCCTCCAGCAGCGCGCCAAATTTCTTCGTATAATACTCAACGAACAGGGGGTGCCCCAGCAGATTGTCCACAGGGATGTCAAAAAAACCCTGAATCTGGGAGGCGTGGAGATCCATTGTCAAAATCCTGTCGGCGCCGGCCTTCGTAAGGAGGTTCGCCACCAGCTTGGCGGAAATGGGATCCCTGGCTTTGGCCTTCCGGTCCTGCCTGGCATACCCGAAATATGGGATGACGGCGGTGATCCGGCCGGCGGACGCCCGTTTACAGGCATCAATCATAATGAGCAGCTCCATCAGATGTTCATTTACCGGCATGGAGGTGGGCTGCACAAGGAAAACATCGGCGCCCCGCACGGTTTCGTAGAGGGATACCGAAATTTCGCCGTCTGAAAAGCACGAAACAGAGGCATTCCCCAGCTTGATACCCATATGTCGGCAAATATCCTCTGTTAGCTTCGGATTTGCATTTCCGGAAAATATTTTGATTTCCTTCCTGTGCGCAATCACTGTATTCAACACTCCCCTGACTTTCCCATATTTCCCCATTATCTATTTATAAAGGGATTCTCCCCTATTATATCAAATGATCGACAAAAGAAAAAGGGGCTCCGCAAAAAAAGGGCTGGCACAACGGCGGTTCATTCTATGAATACAGGCTATTAGCGCCGGTATTCATAAGCGATGTCCGTTTTTAGCCGTTTATATTGTCGGCACACAAAAAAATCCGCTTGCTGCTTCCGCTTTTCAAGCCGTTATTTAGCGCATGAACGGCCTCAATATAATACTTCCGTAATTTGAACAGGCTTTCAAAACGCCTGCTTATACCCGCAAAGATATTATGCGCTGAAAAAAGCTTATCAAGTTTGCATAAATCCTTTTTTGCTTTTAATGTTGTATCATCTGTACTGGCAATAATTAATATATATTTGGAGTAAATGAAATATTTATATGCCGGCTGCGTCCGATTAAATAAATCTCTAAAATATGCAAGCTGAGTATATGTAGAATCGCATCCAGGAATTTCCGCAACCGCTAGATAGAGGTTGTCCTTGAGACCCTCATAAATAGTATCCACCTGACCAGTATAATAATACTCCTTCCCCTCAATCTCCCCCTCAATTAATCGGCTTATCAGGCTTTCTAAATATACTTGGCCATAGTTCGCATAAAAGCTATCTTGGCAAAGTTCTATGGAAAGAGCGTCGCATATCACTTCGAAAAGCTCCAAAATGTCGTCCTCAAACGGCTTGTTGCATGCTACTATGGTCGCGACGCCCACTTGAATGCCATCTTTGTCTAAAAGCTTGCCGTTAATCCTATCATATTTCAATTTGTCGGTAATTAAGAAATTGACCCTCCGCAAATTTGCCACCGCCTCAAAAAAGCCTTCATCTTTATAGAGGGCTACCGTACTATATGCGACTGTACCGGTCGTAACAAACTCATTCCAAAGCGGATCATCTGTCACAATACCTTCAGTATACGCGATTACCTTATACTCCATATCATGTATTAAAATGGGATTTCCGAGAATTTCATTTACCTCGCTTAAAATATGCTGTACCCCGTTGCCATCATTTATAAGCGCCTTTACCTTTTTCATCTTATCGGATGCTTCACCCATACGGACAATCCCTTCTCTACCTGTTTTCTTTAATCCAATTTTCGAAGCGTTTCAATAATTTCAAATAGATATATATTCATCGGTTGTATATCCGATGGAAATTTGTTTTTTACCTGCCACAAAAGATAATTGACCACGCCACCAGTGCAGAAGCTAGATAAAACAATATGCTTGGGACTTATTATACCTTCTTCATTTTTTTCAGGAGATAGCTCCAAAAGGGAAAGTATGTATGCATGCAATATAATTAAAACCTCGTCACTCGCTTCATCCATTAAATTTTTGATCACTGTCTTATTGCTTTGGACAAAATTATTAACTGATTTTTCCATCTGCTCGTAGGTATTATCTTTGCATGTAGCCTCCGCTCCGAACGCTGTCAGCCAGTGTTGCAGCAAATCATATTTATCCTCAAAGTGTACATAAAAAGCAGCTCGGCTGACCAGCGCCTCTTCACATAAATTTTTCACCGTTATTTGTTTGAAATTCCGGGACTCCAGCAATTTTGACATTGCGTCAAGTATCGCTTGCCGCGTTTTGGCAATCCGTACATCTTGTTTATTGATATTTTCGGCCATAACACTACTCCCTAATCTCGAACGATGCAGGCGAACTGTAGAAGTTGCCGACCAAAGCATCTATTCCGGAAGGATCCTCCATACCGGTCCATTCTGCTTAAAAAATCGCTTTTGAATAAATGGGGACGGTGAATGCCGTTGTATTACATAGACGGCAGGCGCAATATAGCAATACGCATACCGAGTTGTTCCGTCCCCAATGGGATCCAACGCCGCAAACCGCCGATCCGCCGCGTCATACATCCTAGTACTCCGCCACGGCTAAACTGTGCTATGGATTGCAAGTGTTTTTTCTCCAGACGAGGCGGACGACGCAGCCTTGCTGACGCAAGGCAAGGAGGACAACGAAGTATGGCGGAAAAAGACGCCGCAAGACATGGTGCAGTTTAGCCGTGGCGGAGTACTAGCCTCGGCAAAGCGCGCGGACACCTGGCTGAACAATTGCCTTTACGGTCGGCGCACCCCAGTCGTCGTAGATAACATAGCTGGTTCCGTTTCCATTATAACACCCTTCAGCGCACTTGTGTAGGGTCCAGAATATAATCTTGTTTTTCAGCCGCTAAAGGCGCACTAACAGGCGCGGTCCCGCAAACAGAAATACCGCCCCTTTGTCCTCATGGGTGGTATTCTGTGTAATGCGATAGCTCTTATTATTTTATTGTTTGCCCTTATACCGAGCCGATTGCAGGATTCCGATTTCGTTCGGCAAGGCGGGTAACCGCGGAATATATGGTGGTTAAATTCATTTCCAATTCTTCCGCCGGCTCGCTCACAAACGCGTGGCCCTTTTGAAGCTGTAGCAGCAGAATTTTGTCAATTTTAGTCGAATGGCCTGCTGAAATCATGTGTAATATAGACAAAGGCTACATTTCAGACTTGTGCATTCAAGCCTAAAATGCAGCCAATAATTTGGCGGAGATGGAGAGATTCGAACTCTCGAGACGCTTTTGACGCCTACACGATTTCCAATCGTGCGCCCTCGACCAGCTAGGCGACATCTCCGGATCTGCTTTGTGTGGCGCTTGCCGCCCCATGAGATCCAATGCGTTGACATTATAGGACAAATCCGAATGAAAGTCAAGAGCAGATTTATAAAAATTTCACGATTGTTTGTGTTCGGGTGTCAATGATATGACTCATGTGGGAGGATTATAGGAAGCGTAGACGCCACAAGATATGGGATACCGGCAGGTGGAGAGGATTTGGGGCTGCCGGCGGCATACCCATCCGTGGGAAGCCCCTTGGCCGCGCTGCACAATTTTACATAAATACACATATCATTTTTTCAGAAAAACGTCATAGGCAATTTGTCTAAAAAATAGATACCCGCTAAATTTATGATAATTCATAAATGATTTACATTGAATTGTTTCGCTTTTTCCGATATAATGACAAAACAGCCATCTCCGGCGCAAGGCGCGCGGGGACTCGGGCAGATATCCGGGAGAAATGAAATGAGCTTAAAAATTGGTATTGATATCGGCAGCACAACGGTTAAGGTCGTGCTGCTTTCAGAGGACGGCGGGCTGCTGTACCGATCCTATGAGCGGCACTACTCCAAGGTTCGGGAAAAGGCAGCGGAGCAGCTGCGGGGCATTGCTCACATGGTGGAGGGCAGGCGGGTGAAGGCCGTCATCACCGGCTCCGCCGGGCTGGGCGTAGCGACTGCAGCGGAAATCCCCTTCGTACAGGAGGTCTACGCTACGGCGGCGGCCGTGTCAAAATACATACCGGACGCCGATGCGGTCATCGAGCTGGGCGGAGAGGACGCCAAGATCATCTTCTTCCAGGGCAGCCTGGAGGAGCGGATGAATGGCTCCTGCGCCGGCGGAACCGGCGCCTTCATCGACCAAATGGCCACCCTCCTGAACGTGACGGTGGACGAACTTGACCGACTCTCTTTGAAGCATACGAAAATCTATCCCATCGCTTCCCGCTGCGGCGTGTTTGCCAAAAGCGACATTCAGCCCATATTGAACCAAGGCGGGCGAAAGGAGGACATCGCGGCCTCTATTTTCCAGGCCGTAGTGGATCAGACGGTGGCGGGCCTGACCCAGGGCCGGGAGCTGACTGGAAAAATCGTCTTTCTCGGCGGCCCCCTGACCTTCCTTTCGGGTCTGCGGCAGCGCTTTGTGGAAACCCTGGAGCTGGACGAAGCATACGCCGTTTTCCCGGAAAACGCGGACTGCTTTGCGGCCATCGGCGCGGCCCTGTGCGCCGACGAATATGCCGAAACCACCTTTGAGGAACTCCTTCTCCGCCTGACGGAGTCGGTGGACGCCTCCCGCCTGACGGACATAATGGAGCCCCTGTTTGAAACCCAGGCGGACTACGACGCTTTTACCGCCCGCCATAAAAGAGCGGCCCCGGCCCCGGTGGATGCGGCGCGCTATCGGGGAGACGCCTATTTGGGGATTGACGCGGGCAGTACCACCACCAAGCTGGTACTCATCGCCCCCGACGGCGGCATCCTTTACAGCTATTATGGCTCCAATTTGGGGAATCCCGTATCCATTGTACTGGAACAGCTTCATAATATCTACAACTTCTGCGGCAGCCGGATTACGATACGAGGCAGTGCCGTCACCGGCTACGGGGAAGATCTGATCAAAAACGCCTTCCAGGTGGATCACGGTCTGGTGGAGACCGTGGCCCATTATCGGGCCGCCCGGCACTTTGACCCCGGCGTAGATTTTATCATCGACATCGGCGGTCAGGATATGAAGTGCTTCAAAATCCGAAACGGAGCGGTGGACAGCATCATGCTGAATGAGGCCTGCTCCTCCGGCTGCGGCTCCTTTATCGAAACCTTCGCAAAGGCCCTGGGCTACAATATCGGGGATTTCGCAAAGCTGGGCATTCTGGATCCCCGTCCAGTGAATCTGGGCTCACGCTGTACCGTCTTCATGAATTCCAGCGTCAAACAGGCGCAAAAGGAAGGCGCGGGCGTGGAGGACATTTCGGCGGGCCTGTCCATCTCCATCGTAAAAAACGCCATCTATAAGGTAATCCGGGCGGCCAGCGCCGACGATCTGGGGCAAAACATCGTGGTGCAGGGCGGCACGTTCCTGAACGACGCGGTTTTGCGGGGCTTCGAGCGGGAGATCGGCCGAAACGTGACCCGGCCCACCATCGCCGGATTGATGGGGGCTTACGGCGCGGCCCTTTCCGCCGCCGATCACGCGGGGGAAGAAAGCGCCCTGCTCTCAAAATCAGCGCTGGCGGACTTCACCCACACGGCAAAGCCGGTGACCTGCAACGGGTGTACCAATCGGTGCAGCTTGACCGTCAACACCTTCGACGGGGGCAGGCGGTTCATTTCCGGAAACCGGTGCAGCGTCCCCCTGGGCAAGGCCAAGAGCACCCTGCCGAACCTGTTTCAGTACAAATATAAAAAGCTCCGGGCCCTGGAAGGAAAAGGCGCCGGCACCGGCGCCCGGGGGCGGCTCGGGCTCCCGTTCGGCCTGAACATGTATGAAAACCTCCCCTTCTGGTTTCAGTTTCTGACGGCCCTGAACTTTGAGGTGGTTTTGTCGGCGGAATCCTCTCGGCGCCTCTATATAAAGGGCCAGCGGACAATCCCGTCCGATACGGTATGCTATCCGGCAAAGCTGATGCACGGGCATATGGAGTCGCTGATCGACGCGGGCGTGGACGCCATTTTCTACCCCTGCATGCCCTACAACTTCGAGGAGGACAAAGGGGACAACAGCTACAACTGCCCCGTCGTGGCCTATTATCCGGAGCTTTTGGCGGCCAATATGCCCCGGCTCGCGGGCGTCCCGTTTTTGGCGCCTTACTTCGGTCTGCACAGGCCCAAGGGTTTTGAAAAACGGGCGGCGGCTTATTTCGAGGAGCGCTTTCAAATACCCGCCCGGGAAACCGTGCGGGCCGCCCGCCTGGCGTACAAGGCGTATGCGGACTACAGGGCGGATATTATCCGCGAGGGCGCGTCCTGCATTCAGTTTGCCAGGGAAACCGGCAGGAAAATGATCGTTGTGGCCGGGCGGCCCTACCATATCGACCCGGAGGTAAATCACGGGATCGACGAGCTGATCACCTCCTTCGACCTGATCCTCCTGACGGAGGACTGCGTGGCCCATCTGATGGACAAGGAGCGCCGCGGCGTTTTGAACCAATGGACGTATCACGCCCGGATGTACGACGCGGCCCGGTATGTCTGCACCCAGCCGGACATGCAGCTGGTGCAGCTTGTATCCTTCGGTTGCGGGACGGACGCCGTCACAACCGACGAAATGCGGGAAATTTTGGAACGGGGCGGGAAGCTTTATACCCAGCTCAAGATTGACGATATCAGTAATTTGGGCGCGGTGAAGATCCGGATCCGGAGTCTTATCGCCGCGGCAATGGAAAGGGACAACTAAGTGGCAAAGCTGGTTTACGACGCGGACGGCAGACTCCTGTTTACCAAGGAGATGAAAAAAGAATACACGCTGCTCATGCCCATGATGCTTCCTGTCACCTTCACGATGCTGAAGCGGGTGCTGGAGCTGGACGGGTACCGGATTGAGCTGCTTACCACCAGCCACCGCGGGATCGTGGACACGGGCCTGAAATACGTCCATAACGACACCTGCTATCCGGCGCTGCTGGTAATCGGGCAGCTGATTGAGGCGGTAAACAGCGGCAAATACGACAAGCATAAGCTGGGGCTGCTTATTACCCAAACGGGCGGCGGCTGCCGGGCCTCCAACTATATCCATCTGCTCCGGAAAGCCCTTCATAAGGCGGGCCTGGAATACATCCCCGTGGTATCCGTTAACCTGTCCGGCCTGGAAAAAAACCCCGGCTTCAAGCTGGGACTCCGGACGCTCCGCCGCATGATCTCCGCTATGATTTACGGCGACCTGCTGACCCATCTGGGAAATCAATGCCGCCCCTACGAGGTCGGCGCCGGGGATACGGACGCCTGTATCTCCCACTGGACGGATCAGCTTGTGACCATGTTTGGAAGCGGCAAGGGGTTAAGCCGGCGGGAAATGAAGCCGATTATGGCGCGCATCGCCGCCGATTTCTCCAAAATCCCTCGGCAGGGGCCGGAAAAGCCCCGGGTCGGTATTGTGGGGGAAATTTATGTTAAATTCGCGCCTCTTGGGAATAATAGCCTGGAAGAGTTCCTCCTTTCTGAGGGCTGTGAGCCGGTGGTGCCGGGCTTGACCGATTTTATTATCTTTAAGGTCAACAACCGGGTGGAGGACGTGGCCCTCTATGGAGGAAGCTTTTTAAAAAAGCTGGTGGTGGGCATATTCCAAAGCTACATAGAGGATATGCAGCGGATTATGATCGACGCGATCGCGGCCCAGCCCCGCTTCCGGCCCATGGAGCCCTTCTCCGTTTTGAAAGAGGGCGTGAAGGGCTATCTGGGCTACGGCAATAAGATGGGCGAGGGCTGGCTCCTGACGGCTGAAATGCTGGAGCTGATCCATTCCGGCACAAATAACATCGTATGCACCCAGCCCTTCGGCTGCCTGCCGAATCATGTGGCGGGTAAGGGCATGATAAGAAAATTGAAGGACGATTATCCCGACTCCAACATCGTCGCAATCGACTATGATCCGGGCGCGACGAAAATCAATCAGGAAAACCGGATCAAGCTGATGCTGGCCAACGCCGGGAGAAAAAGCGGCGGAGCGACCCAGGAACGGGCCGGGGAGACGACCCCGCTTATGGACAGACGGCCGGCGCACGCGTAAGCGCTCAAGAGGGCGCGCGGCGATACAAGGATAGGAGCACTTTAGCATGCAGGACAGTATTATTGTAAAAGGCGCCAGAGCGAACAATTTAAAGAATATCGACGTGCGGATTCCCCGGGACAAGCTGGTGGTGCTTACCGGGATTTCCGGCAGCGGCAAATCCTCCCTGGCCTTTGAAACCATCTACGCGGAGGGCCAAAGGAGGTATGTGGAATCCTTGTCCTCCTATGCCAGGCAGTTTTTGGGTCAAATGGAAAAGCCGGACGTGGATTCCATTGAGGGCCTCTCCCCCGCCATCTCCATTGATCAGAAAACCACCTCCAAAAACCCCCGCTCCACCGTGGGCACCGTGACGGAGATTTATGATTATCTGCGCCTTCTATGGGCTCGGATCGGTGTACCCCACTGCCCGAGCTGCGGCAAGGAAATCCGGCAGCAGACGGTGGACCAGATCATCGACCAGGTGATGACCCTCCCGGAGGGAAGCCGGATCCAGATCCTGGCCCCCGTCGTCCGGGCGCGGAAGGGGGAGCATCTGAAGGTTTTCGAGGATATGCGGCGCAGCGGCTATGTCCGCGTCCGGGCCGACGGGAGCATCTATGACCTGACGGAAGAGATTAAGCTGGAAAAGAACAAGAAGCACAATATCGAGGTGGTGGTGGATCGGCTTGTAATCCGGCCCGACGCGGCGAACCGGCTTGCCGATTCTGTCGAAACGGCGGCCGGACTTTCCGGCGGTCTGATCCTTGTCGATATTGTCGGAGAAGACCGGGAGCTGATGTTTTCTCAAAACTACGCCTGCCCGGATTGCGGCGTCTCCATCGAGGAGCTGACGCCCAGGATGTTTTCCTTTAACAACCCCCACGGCGCATGCCCAAGCTGCACGGGCTTGGGTCAT
>Ga0153972_1000340_pt1 | contig 14601 bp, 17 predicted proteins | sample TSGA056MetaG_FD_104732 | JGI IMG/M metagenome (GOLD analysis project Ga0153972, IMG submission 104732) | Attine ant fungus gardens microbial communities from Georgia, USA - TSGA056 MetaG | ecosystem: Host-associated > Fungi > Mycelium > Unclassified | place: USA: Georgia, George L Smith State...
CTCGTTCAATAATTTCGCTGTGCTGTTATCAGAAAAGTCTATGCCAGTGATACCTCCTCGCATTTCCCATCAGCGAAAGTAAGAAACCGAGTACCAACCCGTTTCGCTTGTTCCTCTGAATGAGTTATCCAGACCAGTGCTTTAAGTTGTCTATCCACGGCCTTGACTTCTTGCGCCAAGAAACTCTCAACCATCGCAGACGATTCTGGATCCAATGCCGACGTGGGTTCTAGTTACAGTCCATTCATCCATCATGAAGATTGCATGGAAACAAGCTAGAACACAAACCGTCAAGTAACAAAATCTCCGCAGTATCAATCGCCAAAGCGACGGCGAGCGCAATCCTCTGTGCCTCTCCACCACTCAGATTAGACCAATCTCTATCCCATAATTGCTCATCTACGCCCCACCGCCCACCGATATCCTTGGCTTTTCGCAGTACAACATGAGGAGCGCTCTTGTCATTTCTGTAGTCTTTGTGCGATTTCAATTCAGTCACGACGTATAAGAAATCTGTGGGAGAGCCTGGGAGCAGCGATGGGCGTTGTGGAACATAGAGGACTTTGGTTCGAAATGCGGGTATGCCTATCATTAGAAATGATAAGAGATCATCGTCGGTGAGAACGTTAGTGATTCTTGCCCACCATATGTCTGTGGGGTTCTTGAGAGAAGGTGAGACAGTGTTTGATAAGGAGGGAAAGAAAAAAGAAGAAGGGGATAAGTGCAATCGCACTTTGTGTTTTATTTTTAACGTGGAGATTAACATCTCCTATTTCTTACCTCCCACGATATAATACATTGCCTTTATGGAGAACAAGATGTGCAATACACTTGAGCATAGTCGTCTTCCCAGAGCCACTCTTTCCTTGAAGAATGATTATATCACCTGACGATATGGGATTAACCCGGACGGAATCATCTTATTCAGCGCACCTTCGTTCACTGAAAAGCTGACATCATGAAAGAGGGGTTGTCCCAGGGATATTTCGCAGGTAACATCGCGTACTTCGAGTATGGGGGTAGTCATGATGAGTAACAGCGGAAGAGAAGTTGGGGGTGACAATTGGTGGGCTATCAAGTTGTTCGGAACAATTTGCAGATTGTTTGACGCCAGTAAAAACTAGCAGTGCATACATAAACGTTCAGGATTTAGTGATTCATGATAAACGTGCAAAGGAATGGCCGTTTAAGCGTCAGTGACGTCCATGATATATGAGTAGCAGTGTATTATTCTAAAGGGTGTCCAGGTATTATATTATCGGTTGAGGAGGCAAACCCATCTCCTCGGGTGTCAAACTTGAGCTTTCAATCATCACGCCAACGCCGACCTTGGCAGCATTCTACAAAGACGGGATCAGTAACGGGTCAACATGAGCAAAATTGTGACCGACTTTGAAGTGATCAATCTCCCCCGAGACCAAGAAGGCAAATGTGGGAGTGAAGCGTTGCTCAAGAACTGCCGATACCTTTCCAGCTGAATCCAATTGGGCACGAAAAGTCGACAATCTGAGGTCGTACTTGGCACCAATTGTTGCAACGGCGTCGCGCCGTTGAGGAACTGCAATAAGCTGTAGATCAGCAGCAACGTCCACCTTCTCACTCAGCTTTTGCCAGTATGTAGCCTGGAGGATCCCGGGTTGCAACTGCGCCGTCGCAATCCAATTTTTATCATTGCTTGTATACTTTGCAAGATAAGATGTGCTCATTTCCGCCATATCAGGGTTGGGACGTTGCCAAAGTGTCTCAACTCCAGCGGCGAAATTTTTGGTAAGGGACTGAAGATAGCTGCCAACATAGATACCCGTGAAATCAGCTGGCGATGCGTTAATACTCTTGAGGTTTAGGTTAAAATCCAGGCCTTGATAATCGTGTTCCATCTGGAACACATTTTGCCCAGCCTGCTGCGAGAACTAGAAGCACCCATTGATCTTTCGATATATCAAGTATGAGGGCAGACACAGAGCTTACCTGCGCTTGGAATTTTGAAACGTGCTTTTCTGACCATCCATGATTGAACCTCGCGTTCACATTACCGTCATGGTCAACGCTCCCCTGAAGGAACACCTGTAAATGTTTCGGATTAGCACAACATATGGCCTCGACGCGTACTTGACGCACACGTGTGTTGGCGAACATTGCTCCAAAGTTATATGATGATGGAAGGGTCTGTGAACCCAACGCGAAGGCGTGGGTTACCTGGAAGAGGGGATTCATAGACAAGCTTTTGGTGAGGTCTGCACGGGCTCCATCGAACATCTGCATTTGTAGCTGAGTGGCTGGTTCAAAGTGTGTTAGTAACATGCTTTGGTGGGGTATGAAACGGTCCATATACCTTTGACCTCTTTTTGGAGATTTTCAACGGTTCCCGGATGAGGGAGGCCAAGGTCTGCTCGCCATCGGTTAACTCTGTCGAGTGCACTTGACAGGAAGGGCGGAAGGCAGAAATAAGAGGAATTGGCAGCGGGCTGGGGCGCAGCTGGAGTTTCACTGGCCAAGGACTTTTCGGGAATAGCAGGGGATGCCATGACAAAAAGAAGGCGGCTAAATAATGACGAGGTGTAGAGAAAAGGAACCAAACAAGCACAAACGTCGGCGGCAGTGGCAGCGGCAGGCGGATATTTCTCCTGTCGTGTGTTTGTCGTGCACCTATCTGGAAGACGAGTATCTACTCTTTTTTTTTGGTACAGTGCTTCGGCCCAGCTGATCCTGGCTGCGCAGTTCGGAAGTAATTCGGGCGAGCATTCGCACGCGTGATGGCTACTGTTGAGGCTCCACTTGTCTTACCAAAAATCTCCTCACCTCTCGTTGCCCCTCTATTAAATATCTCTCCGCTTTTCTTCTTCCCTTCTTCCTCCCCCCTCCCCCATGCCTGGCTTCTCCCTTTTTGCTTCCAGTCCTCGCAGGTTCATCCTTATTGCTCTCGGAGCCGTCGTAAGTTCAGCCCTCTTTCTAAATTTGTCTCCCTTTTGATCCATCTAGATAACAATTCACTATGTCCTGAGCATGTTGCACCACAATTATTCCCCCTCTGCAGGCTTGAAAAGTCTCACTGAAAAATGGCAGAAAATCCATTTCAATTCAACCGCTGCCACACTACCACCACAATTTCTGCATGACAAGCTCCCTGTGGTAACAACTACACAGACAAAGACAAAGACAGTTGCGACAACCAAGCTCCTTGAGGTGGCTGCCCCGGAACCGACTACTATATTGCTTGACATTCCGCCGCCCCCAAAACGGGCAAACGCGACCTTTGTCTTCCTATGTCGTAACTCTGATCTTGCTGGGGTGGTCTCGAGTATTCGCCAAACGGAGGACCGCTTTAACAGACATCATCAGTACCCGTGGGTTCTTCTGAATGAAGAGCCGTTCACCGACGAGTTTAAAGAGTCTGTTATTTCAGCTCCTCGTGACGTTGGACCGCATTCTAACAATATCTCAGGCGCGTTCGAGTTCTCACGGATGCCCCCGTTCACTTTGGGTTGATTCCACAAGAGCATTGGTATCAACCCGACTGGATAGACGAGGACCGAGCCAAAGCAGGTCGCTCGCGTATGATGGCCCAGGGCATCATTTATGCTGGTAAGCAACAGCTCCACATCACGCAGCTACCTCCGATCTAAATATTGATGTTCTGTACATCTTAGGCAGTGTACCGTAAGCGGGTATATACAGTTCATTATCAAGATTAATTTCATTTGCAGTTATCGCAATATGTGTCGTTTTAATTCCGGGGTGAGTGTCGTACAGTTACAATGATACTATCCGTTTACAGTGTAACAGTTCTTCTTCCAGCATGAGCTATTGAAACCGTACCGTTATTATTGGCGGTAAGCCACGTGACTGCTTCTCGAGTAACCCATTCTAATCATATCCATAGGGTTGAGTATGTTTCCGACATCCTGCTGAAAAATTCCTTATTATATTGATATGTGCTCACGATTGCAGGCCGGGTGTTCAATTTTTCTGCGACATCACATATGATCCCTTTGTTTTCATGGAAGAAAATAATAAAGTGTACAGTGAGCATCCGAATCACGGGTTACACTGTTTACCCGCTTCTCACATCGTTTCAGGCTTTACCATTTCCCTTGTGGAATGGGAGCCGACAATTCCAACCCTCTGGTCATCAGTCAAAGGTGATGATCCCCAACTTCATTCCAATTGCAAGTGTTAACTTATCTGTCTCTTCCCAGAATTTGTAAAAAGAAACCCAGAGTATTTGCATCCCAACAATTCGATGCGTTTTCTGTCTGACAATAATGGTTCTCGATACAACTTATGCCATTGTGGGTTCAAGTTTTCGTGCTCCAAATCCAGTCTGATCCTTGGTATTCAGTTTGGAGTAACTTTGAAATTGCCGACATGGAATTCTGGCGAAGTGAAGCGTACCAGAAATTCTTCGACCATCTAGAATCCAAAGGCGGTTTTTACTATGAGGTGATTTCCTGTCTAGTGAGATGAACCAGACCCTTGATTGACACAACCGCCTGTAGCGGTGGGGGGACGCACCAGTTCACAGCATTGCTGCTTCTCTATTTGCATCAAAGGATCAGGTACACTTTTTTCGTGATATTGGATACCGCCACGATCCCTTCCAACATTGTCCAACTGGAGACGAGTGGACCAGGGGACGTTGTTCATGCGATCCCAAGGACAGTTTTGGTGAGTTTGATCTATGTCTACGCTAGGAGTTCTGACCTACTCCTTTCTCAGACTATGCCCCTAATTCTTGTCTCAAGCGTTTTGAGAAGTTGTTTACATAGACTGTAGGACCGGAGAAGAGAAGACGGATATATGTTCATGCTTAGCGGACGGGCGAGCTGGACTTGTCATAGACCTGCATGTATTTTTAGTATAGATTGCTTTTTCGTACATAGTGCTTTCCCGCGGTTGCTGTTGTTTTCGAATGCATATATTTAAACTACCCAAGTTTGAATCGATCAAGCAATTCAGGGGCAAGAGTGGATACAAATAGAAGTATGTTCGGCTGATACCTGGGGGATTTTGTTTATCCCTTGCCAAAAATGATTGATCCATAGTGACTGTCAAAGATGACTGTCAAAGTCGACGGTGAGATTTGGGAGTCAACAACGGTGAGTTGTGCCAAAACTAGACCAAGACATCACAAAGAAGCGATTAAACTACGGACAATGATTCTAGTTAGTCTGTTGTTATCAGTAGGCTGTTTCAGACGTCTGACCTCCTATCCAGTCAAAATTTCAATGGTCTGTCAGAACATTTTGTAACTATTGAGATAGACTAACGCAATGGTATCTGTGGATCAGTTAGACTTAGTTATTATTCCATTTCATCTGTATGTTCTGCCTGGTAATGACCTACCACCAGAATGCCCGCCGTGTGTGCAGACCGGAGTGTGCCCTCTGGCAAAGATAAAAACGGCAGAACAGTGAGACGAGCATAGTGACGCCAAATTATCGTTACCCGGGATTATGAGTCGAAAAGACGATTCTGGTGTCAAGGTACGAAATTGTTTGTGCAAGACTAATCAGGTGCGCTGTGATAGCCCTGTCGCGAATACTTGGCATGATTTCACTATATGTCCATACGGAGGCCGATGTGTATTGTAGAGCAATGATCCATGTTTGTTTTCAACGCGTGTACGTCTGCGTTCCGTATGATAAGTGGCAGTGTATATCTATCGTCGGACAACAAGAGATGCTATCGCCGGCCTTTCCCCTTTCCCTGTACTAGTGTAAACCCATCATCATCTACGACTGGTGCGTTCCTGCAGCCTGGCTGGAGAGCATGATGCTCGACAAGCTGAGGTACATTGTTGTCCTCATCATCAACATAATCTTCTTCGCCCTCAGCATCCTCCCAGTCTTCATCGTCACTTTCGTCACTTTCAACATTCTCTTTTACTTCAATCCTTTTCCCTTTAATCTTGTCCACCAACCCCTCGAATTTCCTCACGGTATTATCCTTCCCTTCTTTTGTCTCTATCCACATTCCTATGATATCTTTTGCAACGCTTGCAGCACTATCATCTTCCAACACGGCTTCAAACTCATCCGCCATAATTTGTAGCAACATTTCCTCGATGTATTGTTCATCTGGTTGTTCGGACTCAGCCTCAAAACTATCAACGATCATTGAGGCAATCCATGTGGGTTTTCGTTTGGCATCTGGGCCACCCCAGTTTTCTTGCACTGCGATTCGGAGGGTCGACCAGAGTGCTAGACGTGCAATAACTCCGCGAGCGAAGAGTACCAACTGGGGTGTTTCCGTTGTTTCCATAGAGCGAATTGCTTTTTAAGTTTTTAGTTACTGTATTATAATCAATCACGTGCTTTTTTTGTTTTTTTTTCTATTCCGCAACAGGCAAGCTAGTGCTAAGACGCGGAGGGCATAAACCAGGTCCCACATCAGGGGATGTATCTACAGGAGGCATAAGGCTAGAGGAGAAACTATCACACTGATAAAACTGTAATTTTTCCCAGCAGAATGATTGTCTGTGAAGATTACATAAGTGACTATGAACTCCTGATGGGAACAACAGGACTTGATGTTTTGATGTTGAGCCATCAATCTCCAGCACTTCACCTTCTTCATTCTCACCCTAGTATTCACCTTCGACCTTGAAAGGTCACTCATAGTCTTGCGACCATGATGACCGCTATGCGATATGTTTTCTTGGTCTTGGTTATAATTGTAAGTGGCGGATGCTGCGCAAAATTCCTGAGTTGACCCCTTTCTTTTTCCTTGCTGCAAATCATTGTTTACAGATCGGTCTGCATTCTATCCTAAGTTTTTCAAATGAGATGTATGGACGAATCACTTCCCTGGAGAACTTGAAGAGTCACTTTTCGGGCGGTGGCAATAATCTGCCGCCGTACAATACGCCAGTAGGGGAAGAATATTATATCTCGCCAAATCAAACTTCACCACCAGAACGCAAGGCTAATGCTGCTATTGTCATCCTAGGTATATCCTCTATCTTTTAGAATTTTGCTGCACAGCTCACATCTTGCGTTAACGTGTTGTCCACTGAATGAATGTAATCTCCACTCAGCCCGAAATACTGATATCAAAGGCGTTGTAACTAGCATGAAACAGATGGAGGACAGATTCAACAAAAAGTTTGGATATGATTATGTGTTCTTGAATGACCAACCTTTTGAGGATAAATTCAAGCAGTGAGTATTTTATTTCTACTAGTATCGTTCATGAGGCTATTGATATGTTGGGATCCTATTAGGCGAGTTGAGCAGTTGACTGATGCAACTGTCAAATATGGCATTATACCAAAGGAAGACTGGTACCAGCCGGATTGGATTGATGAGGAGAAGGCAAAAGCGGCCAGGCAAGACATGGTCAAGAACAATGTTATTTATGGAGGTGCGTTTGCAACTGCCGATTCGAGGAGTAATCAATGAATGCTAACGATTTTTGTTCAGGAAGTGTACCGTACGTATGGATGGTCAGGCTTTCTTTGTTGCTGTCTCATATCAGCCCCGTCCAGGTATCGCAATATGTGCCGCTTCAATTCTGGTGTCAGTCCGAGACTGTCTCTCCTGGTAAATCATTGTGCTGAGAAAAGGATTTATAGTTCTTCTACAGACAAGAAATTTTGAAACCGTACAGGTACTACTGGAGGTGCGTTTCTTTGGCTTCAATGTGCAGAAACTATCATCAACTGACGTTGATGTTCCAACACCACAGAGTAGAGTAGGTTTAAGATTTCTTCATTCCTTTGTGATTTTGTCTGATACAGTCTCTGTAGACCTGATGTCCACTTTTTCTGTGACATCGATTATGACCCATTTCTGATCATGCAAGACCAGAACAAAGTATACGGTTAGACTTTTTAATTTCTCGCTTACAAAAATCCTGATATCAGGCCTGAAGGATTTACAATTTCGTTGTACGAATACGAGGCTACCATTCCCACTCTCTGGAGTGCTGTCAAAGGTTCAATTTCACCCTCTACCGGAAGAAGGTGCCAGTACTCATTGTTCTCATATTTCAGATTTTATTCAGGACAACCCAGATCTCATAGCACAGGGAAATGCCATGCAATTTGTGTCGGACGATAATGGCAACACTTATAACCGCTGTCACTGTAACAAACTCCTTCCTTCTCTCCCATTATTTCATCTAAAGTTCTTGCCTGCTTGATCTCAGTCTGGAGTAATTTCGAAATTGGTGACCTTGATTTCTGGAGAGGAGAGGCGTATTCCAAGTTTTTCGACTTCTTGGATGAACGAGGCGGATTTTACTACGAAGTAGGCAAGCATTTGATCATCCACAAACATATTTTGAAATGATACTTGAAAAGCGATGGGGCGATGCACCTGTTCATAGCATTGGCGCTTCTCTGTTCGCTAAGAAGGACCAGATCGTAAGTCCGGTCACTGGTTTGCAGTAGTGGGCAGAGCTAATATCAACAATATCAGCATTTTTTCAATGACATTGGTCTGTGTTTTATGACAGTTCATATTTTGTTTTGACTGACCTTTTCTCTCTTTCTCGCTAGGTTATCGCCATGAGCCCTTCCAGCACTGTCCTCAAGGTGCTGCTCACAAGAAAGGTAAATGCTGGTGCGATGAGTCGGAAAACTTTGGTGTGTAATCTACCATTTCAATTTGCAATATATCTCAATCCGAACATTGATTTTTTCGCAAACAGATCGTGAATGGTATTCATGCTTGAATCGCTACGATAAGCTATTCGAGCGGTAGATCACCGTTCAGCCCTTGCTAAAATGAAAAAGTGTACTATCCATTGATCTTGCTGTATCTAGTTGGGTTTTGATGGTTGCCACTTGTCATAGTGTATGTCATATATATACGTCTGTGGACAATTTTTCTACTTTAGGAAAGAAAACCATAATTGATGGCGACTTGGCACCGAGACAACGATCACAATTTTAGGGCTGTGTCAAAAACAGAAATGTTAAAAATATCTTTCACAAAGTAATTCCATGTGAGAGGGGCAGCTCCATTAGCTTATACGACGGAAAACTAAAGTCTTGTTCTCTTGTCAATGCTATTGATAGTCATGACTCTGTTGCACAGACTAGGACGATGATTACACCAACAGCATGATACAATACATATTGCTGTCATGAAATCTATTACTTCACAAATCATGCCATATGAAAAAGAAAAAAAAACTCAAAAGATGTTGGTAAACTACAGGATAGATTGCGAATAATATTGATACTAACGATCCACGTCAACAAACCATCACTTTTCCCTCAAAAGGAAAACAGAAAAAAAAAAGAAACGCACTGAATCATACAATCTCGTCCAATTCGAACCGAGTGACGTATCAATAAGCCGGTCGACATACTCTCCAATCAAGGAATGCGTCAATGTAGGTTGGAATCGATCCCTAAGATGATGTGCCGTCTGTTCTCCGTACATGGCGAAACACGGCAACGTCGACCCTTTTTGCATCAACTCCACTAATGCTATTCAAGTAGTTGTTTTTCCTCATCAACAAAACAAGCAAAACAAAAAAGGGGGAGATGACATGAGAGAAAAAGAAAGAGAAAACTCACTGATAATCCGATCACAATGTTTCCTAGCAGCTTCAAACCCTTCTCTAAACAACCTCCTAAACTCAAGAAACGAAGCCCCATTCGTACCTCCCAGCACCTCAATATACTCTGGCGGCAACTTGAAAGGTGCAGCTTCAAATCCAATATTACCAGGTGTGTTACTCAACATAAACCCGAAATCAATATGGATCAGGTGTCCATCTCTGTCCAAAAGGATGTTACCGTTGTGTCTGTCTTTGATTTGGAGTAAGAATGTGACGATAGAGTAGCCTGCAAGAGATTTTGCAAAATTGCGTCGGGCACGGGCGAATTTGGCAGAAGAAGCGTCACCATAAATCTTTAAATACCAAAAAAAAAACTGTTAGGGAACCTCGTAACGAGTATGGGTGTTGACTGACTGATTGAAAATGGTCCATCAAGGATACATGGCCGAGTTTACCTTGAGCCAATCGCTTAGCATACTCGGCTTTCTTGATAGAGTGTATCGACACAGCGTCTGTAATAGTCTCTACCAAACCGGACGTTGCGCCAAGAATTAGAATCTTGAAACTGCATGCTCCTCGATCAGAATGGGTCAAACATGACATCCCAGCACAGGAAGTGCTTACTATCGTACCCAACAAGCACAATTCTCCTCTACCCATATCCGCTGAAACTCCCGTATCAGTTGAACAGCCAGTTGCTCTTGTCGCAGATCACCACCCGTTTTGACAATCACAGACACGCAATCCCAGTTTGCTGATTTATAATCGAAGGTGGTCAGATTGAGAGATTGAAGATGGCAGCTTAGACCCGTAGAGATCAAAAAGAACATACCCAGATGTCCGTAGGGTGATGCACCCTTTATCCGACTCTAGACCACATCCAAAGTATAAGCACCAAACGAGACAAAAAAATACTTTCTTACTTTCTTTGCAGCCCAACTCTCACTAAACACAACAGCAGACGGGTCTGCCTTGTTCAATTCCCTCCTGATAATCCCTTCATCCTCAACACTGCCCTCTCCGCTGCCACCACCACCTACATCAACACCCCTGATACCTAATCCTGCACCAGTAGCATTTGGAGCGTACCGATCCTCTTTCATCCTTTCCATACGTTCCTCTTCTAAAGCTAACATCTCTTTCATAATTCTTTCTCTGATTTGTTGAGCTTCAGCATATTGTAATCGCATTCCCCCCTGAGAAGCAGCAATCAATGGCGTTCGTTGTTGATGATCGGACGATGTTGTATCAGATGAACCCGTGAACCAACTTGTGCCAGGAATCCACAAGCCTCTACTCGTGTTCATGGGTGAAGAGACATCCGGCGTCTGAGAAGAGGGAGTTGTTGCGGAAAGTGGTAAAGGTATGGGCGTCGCTGGTTCCCTCACGAGATTGGCATTAAGCTGAGCAAGCATAATTGCTGCTGTGCGCATGCGCTGGGAATAATCATCCAACGAAAGTCCTCCACCCACACCATCGCCATCTTGTCTGGGAGGTGTACTGGGCAGTGATGATGACTGGCCTGTTGCGTTGCCGCTTTGACTTGTGCTATGCCTGCGACTTCGTCCCATGACATCCGTGTGTCGATGGTGGCTATGTTTATCTGCTGCACCAGGAGAAGAAGTCCAAGTTGCTATGTCAAGATCCCTGTTCTTCGGTGCTGGAGGTAAGACAATGGAATCTGCAATATCGAGATTTGCAAATTGCAAAGGCTTCTGTGAACCGTATAGTTGTTCAACAAGATCGACTTCCTCTTCTGGATCATCTGATTCCGATAGAGGAAAAGTGCTTCCAGATGTTGCAGATGAAGTGGCCAAGGGGGAGGGCTCGAGAAGGACAGGACGCGAGGGCATATTGTTGTCGTGTCCTGATGATTGGTGTGGTGATGGTGATGGTTTGGGTTTTCCACGGCCAAAAAGGACGAGATCTTTTGAAGTTCCGTGTCGCTCGTCCTCTTTCGCCACGATCCTTTTGAGAATCTCCTTATTTGCCCTTTTAGCTGGATCAAAGTCAAGGTCGCTGTGGAGGATCTCGATGAGGAGTAGATACGGCGTTCTCTCCGCAGAGTTTAGCACAACGCTTTCTCCTGGTGGAATTCGGACTATACGATGATGAGGTTGAGGTGTATTATGAGGGCCACAGGGAGAATCAGAGGAGCTGCACCACATCGGCATGCAGACCTAGAATGATTGGAAAATGAATTAGGAGATAGAGATAAAGAGACAGACCTCGGCCGGGAGCTTGTGGTTGAGCGCAGTGAGTTCCGCCCTGAGTGCACTGACTCGTGCAGGTTTTGGGACGATGAGAAGACGATTAGAGATATTCTCCAAATCCAAAATGAATTGAATCTATGACAGAAAGTTAAATTTAGAGTAAAGCGGGTTTGCAGAGCTGACATACTTGAGAGTGATAATAATGTCCGCGTAATAGCTGGCTCTGGGCTATAACATCATACTTTTCGAGTAGGATGTCTGGGGTATTGGGGGTTGTAGCCGTTGGTGCAGGAAGGGAGAGCGTGGAGTGGTGGGATGGAGATGGGATTTGAGCGTCGAGCTGACCTAAGGGATCTTGGGATGCTCGTGAACGTTGGATTGAGCGCAGATGAAGAGGAAGTGCGGGCATGGTCTGAGCAGCAGTAGCCACAACTGGGCGTTTACAGTCTGAATCATCGGGAAGGGAGGGAGAGTGAGGGCTGTCAGGGTCATCGGTATCGCCGCCAGGAGTGACGGGCATGAGATCTGGAGCGAGGTCTGTCTCTAGCATGGGGAGGTCTGTTGGATGGTCAGCACGGCCTTGCTCGATGGCAATCTGGCCCGTAGATTGAGCAAGGAGAGGCATGGCAGGAGCAGCGGCGAGGACAACACCCATACCGACGAGGGCGGGTTGTGGACGGTGTGAGAGCTTTCTCCTAGAGAAGGGGGAGTGAGTAGAGTGAGTGGAGGAGGGGTAGGGAGAGGAGGAAGGACGGGGTAGATTGTTGAATATAATTTCATGGCATCTGTGGAGAACACGTTGGCAGACAGAAAAAGAGGGTGAGTCGCGAGACGAGGCAAAGTCGTGCAGAGACGCCTGCATCGACCACAGAGTCTGTAATGGACCGTGAATTCAAGCAAGACGAGCCGGCCAGAGAACACACACAATCATCGCGTCGTGCGTCGAGCGCTGCGCCGCCTCGACGACGAACACCTCCAGCGCACGCGACACTGTCGGCCGGGCGACAAGCAGATGGCTGGCGCAACGAACAATGAGCAGAGTAGATCACAACTGATATTCATGCCAATCACCATATGAATCCCCAGGCGTCGTTGAGCTCGTCGACCTCGAGCTCCCTGAGCCTGCGGGTGAGATAGTAGGTGATGCCAATGTTGTCTGCATAGACCAGCAGGTATTTGAGGGCGACGTGCAGAGAAAAGTAGGCAGGCGATAGAAAAAGGCGGAGGAGGAGACCATGCGACGACATTATTGCCCAAGTCAATTTCCCTTTTTTCTTTTCTTTTTTTCCTTTTTCCACCATGCACCTCCTCGCCGTCCTCGCCGTCCTCGCCACCGCAGCGTCCCCCGTCGTCTCCAGTCCCTACCAGTCCCTGCTTGACCTTGCCCGTCAAGGCAATGGCCTCATCGCCCTCAATGAACACTCCTACAGCCTCCTCACCGACCCCAAACGCACTTGGTCTGCCTCGGTCCAGCTCACCGCACTCGACTCCAGGCGCAAATGTGCTCCTTGCAAGTAAGTTCCAAGCTCACCGGCGCCTGCTCCAGCTCACTGTCTGCAAGGCAGTTTGCCCCCTCGTGGGACGCCGTAGCCAAGGCCTGGACAAGGGTCAACCCAGAACACCGCGATAGCCATTTCTTTGCCACCCTCGACTTCGACAGCGCTCCTGCCGTCTTCCAAAAGGTTCTTTTCCCTTTCCCTGCCTCCCTCTTCTCTGACTCCATGTCCAGCTGGGCCTTTCTTCTGCACCCGTAGTCCTCGCGTTTAGCCCCTCCCAGGGCGACCGTGCAACTCAACAGACCAGCCCCCAAAAGTACGATTTCTCAGAGTACGTCCTCCAACTCCCCTCTCTCTCCCTCTCATAAGTCTTCACTAGGGGTTTCGACGCTCGCCCTCTTGCTGACTTCCTCTCCCATCACACTCCCGTCCCAATCCCCTACCGTGAACCCATAGACACCACTCGTGTCGCTCTCTTGTCCATCCTCGCCCTCTCCGTCCTTTTATCTTTCCGTTTTGCTGCGCCAATCCTTCAATCCCGCTGGACATGGGCTATTGCTATCGTTCTCACTTCTCTCATCATGATCTCTGGCCACATGTTCACCAGGATCAGGGGCATGCCCTATGTTGCTGCTGGCGGTTGGATTGCTCCTGGTTTCCAGAGTCAATATGGTCAAGAGGTCCACGTCGTCGCCTTCATCTGTATGTCCACCTCATCTTCTCCCTTGACACGTATATCTCATCCTTTCAGATGGATTACTATCCTTCGCCTTCCTTATGCTCCTACTCGTTGTCCCAGCACAGACTTCCCCAACTCGCCAACGTGCTCAAGTTTATCTCTTTACTGCTGTCATTATCATTGTCTATTCTCTCCTCCTCTCCCTTTTCCGTGTAAAGAATCGTGGTTACCCTTTCAAGCTCTTCCTCTGAGGAGCCATTCCCATGTATCTAGTTTAAGTATTCATTTTTCTCTAGCTAGTTGTTGCAATACTAGACAAAGTCATAAGAAAAAGAGATATTATACTCAAGCACTTCCTCCTTCACCAGCAAACACATCTACATATCGACTCCTCACATTCTTTCTTTGGGAACTCGAGCTCTTTGGCCTTGCCGGTGGTAGTGACCCAGCCCCAGCAAAATTTCTTGTCCCCATAGGTGTAGGCGGCGCTGAATCCAGCCCAGGCGGTGCTAGATTTGACCTCACGCGCATCAAAGGCTTGCCCGCCGGCGGCGGTGGCGGCGAAGCCGTCACATCAGCCGCATTACCAGGTCTCCCAAATCTCTGCCCATTCAACGATGTTGTTGATGACGACGATGATGACGAGGGTGGTGGCGGAGTAAGTAAAGTCGATGTACTACTCTCATATCCGACTGATCTC
>Ga0153972_1000341_pt1 | contig 14587 bp, 13 predicted proteins | sample TSGA056MetaG_FD_104732 | JGI IMG/M metagenome (GOLD analysis project Ga0153972, IMG submission 104732) | Attine ant fungus gardens microbial communities from Georgia, USA - TSGA056 MetaG | ecosystem: Host-associated > Fungi > Mycelium > Unclassified | place: USA: Georgia, George L Smith State...
AGCTTAGCGCATAAAGCCCATCGGCATCAACTATTATTGGTTTTTCACTCGTCCGGGCAATATCTTGCACAAGCTTAATCATATCCTCGCTTCTTCCAAGTCCCGGCCCGATAATGCAAACATCGCTGTTTTCAAGCTTTTCCTCAATTGCAGGCTTCGCCAGGTAAGACATTTTGCCATCCGGGTCGCAGCATAGCGGAAATGGCATTGCCTCGTCGTTCTTTACTGCGGTTATGCCATAAATTTCGCTTGGCACTCCAAGCGAAACCAGACCTGCTCCGCTGCGGACTGCCGCCTTTGCACAAAGCGAAGGCGCCCCGGTATAGCCGACACTTCCCGCTATAATGAGCAGTCTGCCATAATCACCCTTGTGCGAGAGCTTATCCCGGCTCTTTAAGCTAAAAGTATCCTCTGTCATGACAAAAACATCTGTAGCAGCATTGCTCAGAATACGCCTCGGAATTGTTATGTCAACCACTTCAAGTTCTCCGCAATACACACAGCCCGGCTCAACATAGTGCCCTATTTTCGGCATTGAGAACGTAACTGTCACATCCGCTTTAACGGCCTCTCCCAAGACGCAGCCTGTATCGGCGGCAATTCCGCTTGGAATATCCGCCGCTAAAACCTTGGAAGGGCTGCTGTTTATCAGCTCGATTGCCTTCTGATACTTTCCTGTGACCGTCTTGCTTAAGCCTATGCCAAAAATAGCATCGATTATGACGGAGGCATTATTCACTTTTTCCTTTTGCATTTCGGAAAGGCTTTCAAAAGTAAGGATTTCTCCACCTATTTTTGAAAAGCGTTCTCTCATTTTTGCACAATCGGGCGTCATGTTTGCATCATTTCCAACGAAAAAGGCGCAAACCTCGTATCCGTCTTGCAAAAGATACTCCGCTGCGCCAAAGCCATCGCCGCCATTGTTGCCGCTACCGCAGAAAACACAAATTGGCTTTTCTCCGTCAGACATGCGCATTGCCGACTTTGCAAGGAAGGCGCTTGCGTACTCCATAAGTCTGATAGAACTAATCCCGGAGGCTATTGCAAGACTATCGGCCTCTCGCATTTTTGCCGAATTTGAAAGCTTCACTGTCTTCCTCCTTCCGCCTGGGACGCTAATTAATACTCGTCATCAGCCGGTCCACTGGCTGAGCCTCTTTTCGCAGCAAGCTGCGGCTCGGTTCCGCCAAGAATGCGAACGATGTTCTCGGAATACTTGATAACAATTATCAATGCGCAGAAAAGCGCAATAGCGCCCTCAAGGGCGCTTGATTTAAAAATCCACATGAAAATCGGAGCTAAAATTGCTGCAACCGATCCTGCGAGGGCAAAATATTTCGTGAAAATGAGCACGAGCGCAAAGGCCGCCCAGCAGCACAAGGCTACTCGCCAGTCGATGAAAAACAGCATTGTCCCAGCGCACAAAAGTCCCTTGCCGCCCTTGAACAGATATAAAAATGGGAAAGCGTGTCCAAGAAGTAGACAAAATGCCGCAAAAAGCCTGCCCATCGCTGTCTCTCCAACGGCGCTAAGCAAGAGTCCGCCAAGCAAAACGGCAATTATGCTCTTGATAATGTCAAAACCTGCAAGCATAGCAAGACCTTTTGCTCCATATGTATCCATAAAGGCGGAATAGAGGGGGTTCCATGTGCCCGTTCTGCGAACATCCTGCTTGAGGACATAGCGTGAAACAAGGACAGGCCCATTAAGTGATCCGAGAAAATAGGAAATAATTGCGATTAGAACTAATAGCACGATTTTCATTCTTCTTTATCCCCTTTCTGTCTTATAACCATGCGGATTGGAGTTCCCTCAAATCCAAATACTGAACGTAGCTGGTTTTCCAGATAGCGCTGATAGGAGAAATGGAATAGCTCCTTACTGTTGCAGAAAACAACGAAGTTTGGAGGTTTTATTCCCGTTTGTGTCATATAATAGATTTTTAGTCTTTTGCCCCTGTCTGTTGGCGGCTGAACCCTTGTCTGCGCATCGCTGAGCACATTGTTTAGCATACCTGTTGTGATGCGGATTGAACTTTGCTCATTAACTTTGTTGATTAGCTCGAAAATTTTTTGGGCACGCTGTCCCGTCAGTGCGGAGATGAAGAGTATCGGGACATAGCTCATGAAGCTTAAATCTCTCATAACCGCCTTGCGCATTTTCTCCATCGTGCCTGTCTCTTTTTCAACGAGATCCCACTTGTTTACAAGCACAACGCTTGCCTTTCCGGCTTCATGTGCAAGCCCGGCAATTTTTGTGTCCTGCTCTGTAACGCCTTCACGAGCGTCTATCATTATAAGGCATACATCGGCACGCTCAATCGCAAGCTGTGCACGCATTACTGAGAATTTCTCTATTCGGTCATTAACCCTTGCCTTGCGGCGGATGCCCGCAGTGTCAATAAAATTGTATTTGCCAAATTCGTTATCAACTCTTGCGTCTACTGCGTCTCTTGTCGTTCCGGCAACGTCACTTACTATAACTCTTTGTTCGCCCAGGATAAGATTTGTTAGAGATGATTTGCCGACGTTTGGCTTCCCAATTATGGCGACGTTGATACGGTCTTCATCATCGTCTGCATCAGATTCTTCCGGAAAATGCTTGACGCAGGCATCAAGCAAATCGCCTGTTCCGTGACCATGAACAGATGATACGGCGATTGGATCGCCAAGTCCCAGACCATAGAATTCATAAATTCCGGGATTGATTGTTCCCGTGTTATCCATTTTGTTGACGCAAAGCACAACGGGCTTTTTGCTTTTAAGCAGCATATTTGCAACATCCTGGTCGGCGGCAGTGATGCCTGTTCCGATTTCTGTTACTAATATTATAACATCAGCTGCGTCAATTGCAATATTTGCCTGTTCACGCATGAACAGCAGTATTTCGTCATTTGTTGCAGGCTCAATTCCGCCTGTGTCAACAATGTCAAAAACTTGTCCGTTCCAATCGCATTCGGCATAAAGCCTGTCTCTTGTGACACCCGGCGTATCCTCAACAATTGAAAGGCGCTGACCAACCAGACGGTTAAACAGCATTGATTTTCCGACATTTGGTCTGCCAACTATAGCAACTAGCGGTTTAGACATCTTCTCACCTCCAAGAGTGAAACATTTATATTTAAGAGTGAAATATTGAAAACTGCGGCAGAAAATAATGCCGAGTACCAAAAGAAGAGGCGGCGAAAGCCCCCTCTTCCTGCGCATTACTTAGTTTGCTTCGACGTTTAAAACCTGACGTCCTTTGTATGTGCCGCATGCTTTGCAGACACGATGCTGTAGATGATAAGCACCGCAGTTTGGGCAAGCGACGATGCTAGGTGCATCAAGCTTCCAGACATTAGAACGTCTTTTGTCCCTTCTGGCTTTCGATACTTTTCTCTTTGGAACTGCCATAATGATCCCTCCTACCTTTTAGCTGACTTAGAACAGCATATTTTCATGAAAATTGACTGCGCGGGGGGTTATTCCTCGCCGTCTTTTATATCCAAAAGCTGTCCTAATACAGCCAATCTTGGATCCACTGGTTTTTTGCAGTCGCATTCGCCTTGATTAAGGTCACGTCCGCAGCTGGAGCATAGGCCCTTGCAATCCTCCTGACACAGGAATTTTGTTTCCATGTCAAGGATAAAGCAGGTTCCTAATATCTCCGTTAGGTCTATTTCGTCACCCTTAACGGCAAAAATCTCGGAATTCTCCTCGTCATTGAGGTCTGCTGCCAAAGGAATGTTGAGTTCCATATATTTGGAGCTTGGGAATTCCTTTGCGCATCTGTCGCAGATGCACGTCATCTCGGCTTCGAGATTTCCAACGATGTTCAAAACACCTGCGGTGTTAATGATTTCTCCGCTGGCGTAAAGGGGTTTCAAGAATTTTTCGACAGACGGAAAATAGAAGTCATCCGGGTCAATCTCACACTCGAAGGGTAAGCTTGCACCAGGAACTTCGATTATTTCTCGCAGAGAAAGATTCATCTTTCACCTCACACAATTGCTTGAATATTATAGAATAAATACTTCCCATTGTCAACACAAAAAATACGCTGCCGCAAGCATTTTCATACGTTTGCGGTCCTGTCACGAAAAAAGCCCACCAGACATGGTGGGCTTACTTCATTCCAGTTATCGTCATACGGCACGGGTAACCTTGCCGCTGCGGAGACAACGGGTGCATGCGTAGGCATGCTTGGGTGTACCGTTCATAATGACCTTAACGCGCTTGACGTTAGGCTTCCATGTTCTGTTCGAACGTCTATGTGAGTGGCTCACTTTGATACCGAAAGACACACCTTTGTCGCAATATTCACACTTTGCCATTTAATGCTGCACCTCCTTGTGAAAAATAAGTTTGATAAACAGCTTATTCATAATATCAGAGTAATTGCGGAATTGCAAGAACAATTTTTATTTTTTTATTTATTTTTCGATAAGGCCAGCCATTCTATTTTGCTGATGGATATGCTATAATACAATTTATCTACATTTTAACGGTGCGTATTGCAATTTCTCTCTATTTTTTATAAAATGTAAGATATATGTATTTATTCCCAAACATAAGAAAGGGGCATATAATGGAAAGTAATCACTCAATAAAACTTAAAATTTTAGCTAAAGCTCACGATTTGAAAGTAATGTACGCCACTGACGACTACGAAACCTTCGAAATTTCGAGCTACGATGTCTCAAGACCTGGTTTGCAGCTGGCAGGATTTTATGAATATTTCCATCCCCAAGAGATCCAGATAATCGGCAAGCTTGAAACGGCCTATCTTAAAACTCTCGACGAGGATGCAAGAGAAAGGGCTATCGATGCTTTTTTTGCCGCCAAACCCATTGCGGTTATTGTTTGCAATCGGCTTCCGCCAGACTATATGCTGGTTGACGCTGCCAAGAGATATAATGTTAACCTACTGACGACCGACCTACCGACCTCGGAGTTTATGTCGCACATCATAAATACCCTGCGCAGCCATCTTGCGCCCAGAATTCAGATGCACGGCGTTTTGGTACAGGTCAGCGGCGAGGGGCTTTTAATCACAGGCGACAGCGGAATTGGAAAAAGCGAGACCGCTCTGGAGCTTGTGAAGCGCGGCCACAGGCTTATTGCAGACGATGCGGTTGAGGTCAGACGCATGAGCCGGGATTCGGTTACAGGCTCTGCGCCAAAGATGATACGATACATGATGGAGCTTCGTGGCATTGGAATAATCGATGTCAGACAGCTATACGGCATAGGCTCTGTTCTGCCATACGGCAAGATTGACTTGGTTGTCAATTTTGAGAAATGGGAGGAGGGGCACAACTATGACCGCCTTGGAATGGATGACACCTACACCGAAATTCTCGGCGTTAAAATTCCGCAGTCCACAATCCCCGTGGCGCCTGCAAGAAACCTTGCCATCATTCTTGAGGTTGCCGCAATCAACAACCGCCAGCGCCGCTTGGGCTACAATGCAGGCGCGGAGCTTGTAAAGCGTCACGATGACAGCATCGACAACGGCTGGCAAGGCTAAAAACAGATTTTGGAGTGACTTATGGATTCAGATTTTCTTTACGGAAAGATACAAACGGTTCTACCTGAACTTGATATAAGAAGAAACGAAGCGATGCGCGCTCATTGCAGTTTTCGAATTGGCGGCCCTGCTGCGCTTTTTGCATCAATCAAGGAAGATCATGAAATTATTGAGCTAACCCGAGTACTTAGACACGAGGGAGTAAGGCCCATCATCATCGGCAGAGGAACCAACATTCTTGTGCCCGACGAGGGCATTGATGCTTTCGTAATCAATATTTCGGGCCACTTCGACAAAATGGAGATAGACGATAATACCATCACCGCACAAAGCGGAGTTCGCTTGGCGCGGCTTGCTGTTTTTGCACAGCAAAACGGTTTGGGCGGCTTGGAATTTGCGCATGGCATCCCCGGAAGTCTCGGCGGCGCAATCACCATGAATGCAGGCGCATACGGCGGCGAGATGAAGGATATCATCATTGAGGTCACCTATCTTAGCCCAGACGGGGATATTCATGTTTCAAAGGGCGAAGAAAACGATTTTTCATACAGGCACAGCCGGTTTTCGGACACCGAAAACATCATTCTGGGTGCTAAGCTTCGCCTGACTCCAAGAGATGTCGGCGAGATTCTTGAAACGATGGACACCCTTGCCGAAAAGCGAAACGGCAGCCAGCCCCTAAACTATCCATCAGCAGGCAGCACCTTCAAAAGACCCGACTCAGGATACGCTGCAGTATTAATCGATAAGGCAGGGCTTAAAGGCTACAGAGTCGGCGGCGCAATGGTTTCTGAAAAACACGCAGGCTTTGTAATTAACGTCGGGGGCGCAACCTTTGGCGATGTCATTGCCGTCATGTCTCACATTTCGGACACGGTTTTTGCAAAAAGCGGCATAAGACTTGTGCCGGAGGTCAAAATTCTTCAGTAGCTTAACAAAAGAAAAGAGTGCATAAAATGGAATTTCTAATTATATCCGGTCTTTCTGGCGCAGGGAAAAGCCAGGCTGCCGACATTCTCGAAGACTTGGATTTTTACTGCGTTGACAATATGCCGACTGCACTTCTGCCTAAGTTTGCAGAGTTCTGCATGGCAACAGGAGGGCGATACGAGCGTGTTGCGCTCGTTGTCGATATTCGTGACAGAGGCGGCTTCACCGAGATTACCGAGTCATTAAGCGAGCTGCTAAGCCTTGGATGTGAATACCGCATCTTGTTTATGGAAGCAGATTCCGACACAATACTAAACCGCTACAAGGAGACTAGAAGACCCCATCCTCTGCAAAGCGAAGCAGGCTCTCTTGAGGCGGCAATCGCCCTTGAAAGGGCAAGACTCGCGCCGCTTCGCAGCGCTTCAAACTTTGTTATCAACACCAGCGCAACGACAATCGGAATGCTGCAAAGCGAAATCTACCGCATGTTTGTCGGGAAGCAGGGTGAACGACCTCTTTTTGTAAATGTCCTGTCCTTCGGTTTTAAATATGGCATTCCAGCTGAGGCGGACATGATGTTTGACGTAAGGTTTTTACCAAATCCGTTTTACATCGCCGAGCTTCGTCCTAAAAACGGGACAGATAAAGAAGTCTTCGATTTTGTTCATTCGCATGATGCTGCAAGGCAGTTCATGACAAAGGTCAAAGACCTTATCGAGTTTCTCATCCCCCAATACATCGAAGAGGGCAAGCATAACCTCACCATTGCAATCGGCTGCACGGGCGGACATCATCGCTCAGTTGCGGTTGCACAGGCGCTCTCCGAACACGTCAAAACGATCGGACAAGCCTCTGAATGTATTCACAGGGACGTCAGGAAATAGCTTAAACCCCTCATGTAAGGAGAATAAATTGTGACCTTTTCCTCATCAGTAAAGGAGGAGCTTTGCAAGGCTTCAATCTCACAGCCTTGCTGCGCAAGAGCTCAGGCATACGGCATTTTGCTTTATGCCAACACCTTCACAGCGCAAGAAATTAAAATTATGACAGCGAGCACCGATTTTGCCGCCTTGCTGCCAAGGCTTTTCAAAAAAGCATTTTCCCTAGAATTTGACATTTTGCCGGATGTATCAAGGGGCGGCAAACATATCTTTATTATAAACAGCAAAGAAAAAATCAGGCAAATATTCAACTGCTTCGGTTATGATGCCGGCAGCACGCTTTCCCACCACATAAATCTTGGAGTTTTGGAGGAGGATTGCTGCAAGGCAGCTTTCACAAGAGGCGCTTTTTTAGCAGGTGGCAGCATCACAAATCCGGAAAAAAGATATCACCTTGAAACTGTAACAGATCACATGCACGTTTCTAAGGAGCTTTTTTCCATGCTGCTTGAGATGGATTTTTCACCAAAACAGACCATGCGCGGGTCAAACTATGTTACCTATTTCAAGCAATCCGAAGCTATTGAGGATTTTCTGACTACAATTGGAGCTCCAAACTCCGCGATGGCGCATATGGAGGCGAAGGTCGAAAAGGATATGCGTAACGAGATTAACCGCAAGGTTAACTGCGACACTGCAAATGCCGACAAAATTGTTTCAGCCGCACAAACCCAGCTTGAGACGATTAGAAATTTGGACAGGCTTTATGGGTTGGATAATCTACCCGAGGACTTGCAGCAGATTGCCTTTTTGCGAATTGCAAACCCGGAGGCAAGCCTTGCAGATTTGGCGGCGCTGTCATATCCTCCAATCAGCAAAAGCAGTGTGAACAACAGGTTGAAGAAACTGCTTAAATACAAAGAAGACTAAAAAAGAGGTAGCTTATGCCGTTTGTGCATCTTCATGTACATAGTGAATATAGTCTTTTGGACGGTGCGTGTCGTATTGACGATCTTGCAAAGAAGGCGAAGAGCCTTGGACAGGAATCAATTGCGATTACAGACCACGGTGTTATGTATGGCGCGGTTGCGTTTTACAAAGCTTGCAAAAAACAGGGCATCAAGCCCATCATAGGGTGCGAGGTTTACGTTGCTCCCCAAAGCCGGTTTGGTAGGGAGCATAATACGGACAACCAATATACGCACCTTGTTTTGCTGTGCAAAAATGAGATTGGCTACCGCAACCTCTGTTTCCTCGTAAGCGCAGGATTTACCGAGGGCTTTTATATACGGCCGAGGATTGACTGGGCGCTCCTGAAGGCGCATTCGGAGGGTCTTGTCTGCCTTTCGGGCTGCATTGCAGGTGAAATCCCAAGAAAGATACTAAACGGCGACTGGGAGGGCGCAAAGTCCCGTGCTTTGGACCTGAAAGACACCTTCGGCGAGGATTTTTATCTTGAGATCCAGGATCACGGTATAGCAGATGAAGCAAAAGCCTTCGCAGGTGTAATTCGCCTTGCCGACGAGACTGGCATTTCTCTTGTGCTGACAAACGATGCACACTATGTAAATCGAGAGGACTCCGTTAATCAAGATGTCCTTATGTGCATTCAGACGGGTAAAAATGTTTCCGACCCCGACAGGTTGAGGTTTGAGGGCGACGAGTTCTACCTAAAAAGCGAATCCGAAATGGCGGCACTTTTTCCCGACAGTCCCGATGCACTTTCCAATACAGAAATAATAGCCCAAAAATGCAATTACGACTTCGAGTTCGGCACATATCACCTGCCTGCTTTTAAGCTCCCCGACGGCGAAACGGATAGCTTTGCATATCTTGAAAAGCTATGCCACTTGGGCTTTATCCCTCGCTACGGTCAAAACGCCGAGGTTTGGGGTCAGCTCTCCTATGAGCTAAACATGATACGTCAAATGGGCTTTGTTGACTATTTCCTGATTGTATCGGACTTCATAGCCTATGCAAAGGGCAAAGGTATTCCCGTTGGCCCGGGACGAGGCTCCGCTGCGGGCAGCGTTGTGTCATATTGTCTTGGCATTACCGATGTAGACCCGATAAAATATGGCCTCTATTTTGAGCGTTTTCTCAATCCCGAACGCATTTCCATGCCCGATATCGACATCGATTTTTGCATTCGCCGCCGTGGTGAGGTTATCGACTATGTAAATAAAAAATACGGCACCGACCATGTTGCCCAAATTGTCACCTTCGGCACAATGGCTGCAAGAAACGCTGTGCGTGATGTCGGCAGGGTGCTTGGCGTTAGCTATGCAGACACTGATGCTGTTGCAAAGCAGATACCCAACGCACTTCACATCACGCTTGATGAGGCGCTTTTTGTTTCAAAGCAGCTAAAGGCATTGTACGACAGTGACGAACGCATAAAAAACCTTGTGGACACGGCAAAGGCGCTTGAAGGTATGCCCCGTCATGCCTCAACCCATGCAGCAGGCGTTGTTATAACAAAGCGCCCTGTTCACGAATATGTCCCACTTGCGAAAAATGATGATTCAGTTGTTACGCAGTATCCGATGACTACTCTTGAAGAGCTTGGACTTTTAAAAATAGACTTTCTTGGTCTTCGTAACCTCACAGTCTTGGAGGATGCGGCGGTTTTAGTTCGCAAATCCGTGCCTGATTTTAAGATTGAGGACATTCCCGAGGATGATAATGCTGTTTTTGAATTGCTTACGCAGGGCAAAACAAGCGGTGTCTTTCAGCTTGAAAGCAACGGAATCACGGGCGTTTGCACCGCTTTGAAGCCAAAGAGCCTTGAAGATATTACAGCTATTATTGCGCTTTACCGCCCAGGGCCTATGGATTCAATACCAAAATTTATTGAGTGCAAGCATAATTCCGAAAAAATCAGCTATAAGCACCCTTTGCTTGAGGAGATTTTGTCCGTAACCTACGGCTGCATCGTCTATCAGGAACAGGTTATTGAAATTTGCCGCAAACTCGCCGGCTTTTCACTTGGGCAGGCAGACATGATTCGCCGTGCCATGAGCAAGAAGAAGGAATCCGAGATCGTAAAAGAGCGCCACACCTTCATCTATGGTGACCCCGACCGCAACATTTCGGGCGCAGTTGCTAACGGCGTTTCCGCCGAAATTGCTGAGAGTGTTTATGATGAAATCTTGGATTTTGCAAACTACGCTTTTAACAAATCCCATGCCGTTGCTTACGCAATCGTGAGCTATCGCACGGCATATATGAAGTGCCACTATCCAAGGCAGTACATGGCAGCGCTTTTAACATCGGTTCTTGATAGCAGCACTAAGGTTGCCGAATACATCAACGAATGCAAGGAGATGGGCATAAAGCTCCTGCCGCCAGACATCAATGCCTCTGAATCGGATTTTGCAGTCGAGGGCGAAAACCTGCGTTTTGGCCTTGCCGCAATCAAAAACGTGGGCAGAGCCTTTGCTAACGGACTTGTCAGCGAGAGAAAACGCCATGGCAGCTTTTCTGCAATTGACGAATTTTGCACAAGGCTCTACGGCAAGGATATGAACCGCAGAGCGGTTGAAAGTCTTATCCGTTCGGGTGCCTTCGATTCGCTTGGTTACAAGAGAAAATCGCTATTGCAGATTATTGACGTGATTATTGAGGGAGTCGCCTCAGCAGGACGAAATAATATAGCAGGACAAATTGATATGTTCAGCATGGGGGGCAATGATGAGCCTGCGCCGAAATCTTCACTGAAAATCCCAGAGACGGACGAGTATTCAAAACGTGAGATTATGGCGATGGAGCGTGAAATGACAGGTCTCTATCTTTCGGGCCATCCGATGGATGAATACAAAACTGTAGTGCGCAAAATCGGTGCTTCGCACATCGGGGCAATTATTGCCGACCATTCCGAGGAAAACGGCCCTACAAGCTTTCATGACGGAAAAACCGTTACCCTTGCAGGAATTATTGCCTCGCACAAGAACAGAACGACTAAAAACAACAGCCTTATGAGCTACATCACCCTTGAAGACGAGACGGGTGTAATTGAGCTTATGGCATTTGCAAGAGCGCTTGATAACGGCGGCGCATACATTTCTGACAATGCCGCAATTGTTGTTACAGGCCGCATTTCGTGCAGAGACGAAAACCAGCCGCAAATTATGGTTGACACCATCAGACCGATAACCGACCTCGACCCCACAGGCGGCGATGTCAAGCAGCATGAGCAAACGCTGTATCTAAAGCTGCCTGAGAAAAGTAAAAAAAACACAAGACGTCTTGAGCTGCTTCTCCAAATGTTCCCCGGCAACGGCCTGCTTGTATTATACTATGCAGATATCAAAAAACAGCAAAGGACAAATTGCCTTATTCACCCTGCGCTAATTGAAGAGCTAAAGCTGCTCTTTGGCGATGAAAATGTTGTTTTAAAGTGATAGCAATTGTCTTCTTGCACAGAGTCTTATAGTAAATTCAAACTGCACCCCGGCGGTTAGCTAGTATAGCATACTGAAGCTAACAAAAGGGGTGCAGTTTGATTCACTTTAGACGTGGATTTTTTTATACAATTTGTCTTTTTCATAATAGCTTTGTGCTACATATGTAATCGATGATATTTTTTGTCCGGAAACTCCATATTTGGGATTATATCCGAACAGATTGATGTAACGGTCAAGGTCAGCGCTTTCTTTCTCCATCGCCTGTAGAAGCTCGAAACTTGCCTTTACATCATCAATCGCCCTGTGTGTGTTTTGTGTTTTCAGGCTGTATGCAGAAACTGCGTCGCTTAGTTTATGGGGATATTCTCGGCGGTCCTTGTAAATCGTAAGTGCGTCAAGAAATTTCAGTTGCTTTAACAGTGATGAAGCCCCGAATTTCGCAAGGAAAGAATATAGAAAGCAAAGGTCAAACTGCGCATTATAGGCGGCAAGCAGTGTTTTCGACTCCATAATCATATCGGAAAACTGCTCGCATACATCGGCCTTGCTTGCCCCGTTTTGCAAAAGCATTTCTTCGCTGATTCCCGTAAGCTGCGTGATATTGCGGGGAAGCGTTTTGCCGTCTGAAAGCCTTACAAGCAGATCTAGCTCTTGGGATGAAACATCTCCGTCTTTGACTGAAACCTTCAGCGCAGCTAGTTCTATTATCTCATCAGTCCTGTAATCAAGCCCCGTAGTTTCAGTGTCTAGGACAATTATACTGTCAAAATGTGAAAAAAGCGAATTGAGCATTGTTAGTTCACTCCCATATAAAAAGCGATATTATAGCTCATTATAATATCAAACCCCGGAAAACACAACATATTGCAGAGTATCAGCTGACCGATCAGTGAATCCGGAGGCAAATGGTACGTTATTAATAAAATCCCCGGACAGTGTCCGGGGATTTTATTATTGGTTAAGTTGTATAAACCCATGCGGGTTATGATATGCAGGGGCAGGCAATTGCCCTGCTATATTCTTCCTCTTAGCGGCTGCTGACGTGTGATTCCTCTGCAGTAAAAATCATATCGTCAATGTCTTGCTGGTTCTGGTTCATCAAATCTAAGTTATCTCCTCCTTTCTTGATTTTCTAAATTGTAGCAGGAAAAATTGTGCATAGAATGAACTTGATATGAACTTTTTTTAAATGATAAATCGGACAACCGGCGAATTGCCGGTTGTCCGATTTAACAATTATTGCGCCGTCTGATTTGCAACGCTTGGCAGCTTCACATCCGCCATAAGCTCCTCACTCATGATGGCAAGCATAGTCTCAAGCTTGCTGCATTCTTCCGGTGTGAAGCGCTCTGATATGCGCTGCACAACATCAGTCACATATTTATTGCTGATATTGTAGTAATCCATATACTTCTTAGTTATGATTAGGTGGAACTCTCTCCTGTCCTCGTCCGATTGCTGCTTTTCCAAATAGCCTTTTTTGATCAGGCTGTTCACCCTGTATGCCGCATTAGGCGGTGAAATCTTCAAGAATGCTGCAAACTCGTTTATCGTCGGACTATCAAGCGCCTGAATCGCTTCCATTGAGAAGGTTTCTACAGTTGTTAAGCTTGCTTCCCTGTCTTGGAATCTCTCGAATATTTCCTGATAAAAATGAAGCTTGAATTTAAGATATACCTGCCAGAACAATTCACCTAACATACTTTATCCCTTCGTCCGCATATGTAGCTTTTTATTCGTTGCCGATTGCAAAGGTCAGCTCCGCCTTGGCAGCGACCTTGCCGTTTACTGTTGCCACAGCCTCACCAACGCCCATTGGCCCCCGGACAGTTGTTATTTCGCAGCTAAGCTCCAGAACATCACCGGGAACTACCTGCTGCTTGAATCTGGCATTTTTAATGCCTGCAAAAAAGGCGATTTTGCCCTTGTTCTCCGGCACTGATAAAACTGCAACCGCTCCGCATTGGGCAAGCGCCTCAAGAATCAAAACTCCCGGCATAACGTGCTGCTGCGGAAAATGCCCAAGAAAGTGCATTTCGTTCACCGATACGCATTTTATACCCTTTGCGAAAACTCCCGGCTCGTAGTCCGTGATTTTATCAACCAGCGCGAACGGATATCTGTGGGGCAGAATTTCGGCAATTTGGTTTGAATTAAGCTCCATATTAGCCCTCCGTCCATTTCTTCAGCAGGATCGACGTGTTGTGCCCGCCAAAGCCCAGCGAGTTCGACAGCGCATATTCTATATCCGCCTTTCGGCCTACGTTTGGAACAATGTCAAGGTCGCAGTCTTCGTCTGCTTCCCGGAAGTTAATTGTTGCATGGACAAACCCGTCCTTCAGGGACATGGCGGTAAAAATCGCTTCAACTGCTCCGGCTGCGCCAAGCATATGGCCTGTCATAGACTTTGTGGAGCTTATCATCAGGCTTTTTGCTTTATCACCGAAAACAGTTTTGATTGCGGCAGTTTCAGTTTTGTCATTCATTGGGGTTGAGGTTCCGTGGGCATTGATGTAGGTGACATTTTCCGCAGCAATGCCTGCGTCGGAAATTGCGCCCTGCATAGCTCTTGCAGCGCCCTCTCCATCGGGACTTGGAGCTGTCATGTGGTATGCGTCGCAGGTTGCGCCGTAGCCGACAACCTCAGCGTAAACATGGGCATTGCGTGACATAGCGTGGCTATACTCCTCCAGAACAAGCATCCCCGCGCCCTCGCCCATCACAAATCCGCCGCGTTCCTTGTCAAAAGGTATAGAGGCACGGTTCGGGTCTTCCGCATAGCTCAGCGCCTTCATGGAGGTAAAGCCGCCGATTCCCATTTCGGTCACAACCGCCTCAGCCCCACCGCAAATTATAACG
>Ga0153972_1000342_pt1 | contig 14578 bp, 17 predicted proteins | sample TSGA056MetaG_FD_104732 | JGI IMG/M metagenome (GOLD analysis project Ga0153972, IMG submission 104732) | Attine ant fungus gardens microbial communities from Georgia, USA - TSGA056 MetaG | ecosystem: Host-associated > Fungi > Mycelium > Unclassified | place: USA: Georgia, George L Smith State...
AATACCGATAGGTAACAGTCCGAACTGGTTTTACAGTTCTCGCCGTTTTCCCCCGGTTCGCACCGTGCATGAAAGTTTCCCTTCACACGGCGCTCCATCAATAGATTAGTTTGCAGTAGAATTATCCAAAGAAATAATTGGTTTATTGTTAGCTAATTTGCGCAGCTTGTTCAGTTTTTTCAAGTCCAGTTGACCTTTATAATCAGAAATATAACGGTTTATAACCTCATCGTTCGTTGCGTGGATTAGTCTGTGAATATCCTTGTGAACGATAGTCAAATTGCTGTAACCATCAGTGCCGCCGTTTTGCCGTGGGGTTTTGTGGTGACAGTGGATGTCCTCATATTCGAGTTGTATCCCCGTTACCGCACATTTTCCGTATTGCCCCGCATAAAGAGATATTCTGTTATCGGCATATTGTATACTGCGGTCACTTACAGGGTTTCGCATCAGTTTGAGCAGGATTCCAGTATCAACCCCAAGGTTCTTATGAATCTCTGCACGCCCCTCAGCCGTATACTTGTTTATAGATTTCTTTTTGCTCATGGGATATTTGTGCTGAACATATCCGATTGGCGCTATGGGGTATATACTGACATATCGGAGCTGTTTGCTTTTCCCATATCTTTTGCTGATATACGTCCCTGCATCAGGTATTTTTTGCTTCTTTCTCGTGAAGTCTTTTTCTGATTTAAGGCTTTTCCTTAATCGATTTTTGAGTACAATCATAACCTGAAACGCTATTTTGCGGCAGTCAAGATTTACGCGAGTGGCGTATTTGTAATAATTTTGGATACCCATAACCTTGGAATTGTAGTCGAGTATCATATGATACTTTTCTTTCTCGTCTTTAGGTCGTTGTATTCGCTTAATCTGGTCAATCAGCTTATTGGTAGCCTTCTTGACAGCTTTATCACTCATACTGCTTGTTACAACGTATTTGTTTCGCTTTTTACGAACCTTTAACTTGAATCCAAGGAACTCTGAGTAGCTTTTGCGTAGATTTACTATTTTCGACTTTTCGGGAGAAATGTCTAATTTAAGCCTATCCTTTAGCCAGCCCTTTACTGCGTGAAATGTTCTTTCAGCGGTTTTGTAATCTCTGCAAAAGATTTTGAAATCGTCTGCATACCGCACCATCCACATTTCTTTAACATTTGTTTTTCTCAGGGCTTCGTGCGCACCACTTCTGGAAACCGTGCCGTTCTTAGCTGTCGTGGTGTAGTAATTGTATCTCGTGGGCATATTCTCCCAGTTGCTACTAACCCACCAATCCAACTCGTTGAGGACTATATTCGATAATAACGGTGACAGTATTCCACCTTGAGGCGTTCCTTTGGTTGGATATACGATGCTTTTGTCAGGCATTTTGACAGGGGCTTTCAACATTTTCCCAATAACCGCCAATAGTTGCTTGTCCCTGATACCCATTGTCCAAATCTGCTTTAGAAGCTTGGAATGATTCACATTGTCGAAGAACCCCTGAATGTCGATATCTACGCAATAGTGTAAATTTTGCAGTTGCATATATCTATGAGTTCTTGACAACGCTTGCTCTACTCCACGATTAGGTCTAAATCCATTGCTGCAATCGTGAAACTTTGCTTCACATATCGGCTCCATGACTTGCATAATACATTGCTGTATCAGCCTGTCATATATGGTCGGGATACCAAGGGGTCTGGTTTTATCGCTTCCTTCTTTCGGAATTTCCACTCGTCTGACTGCTTTCGGGTGATAATTGCTGAACTTGCGCTGAATTGTTTGCACAAACTCGGTCACATCAATGCGTTCGATATCCTTGATGTTTATATTATCTGTACCAGCGGTATGGCTTCCAGCGTTTTTCTTGATATTCCTGTATGCAAGCATGATGTTGTTTTCGCAGGTTATATGCCGCATCAAACTCTTAAAATTTTCGCCGTTTATGCTCTTTTGGTACAATTCATCAAAGATTTCCTGCATATCGTAATACTCGTTGTGCCTTAGCTTTGCGTTTTTCATTTTCTTTGTCATAGAACATCACTCCTTTCGGAGCAAACTTTTCGTCTTGCTCGAACCTATAAGTGATAATTCTATCTGCATCACTAATTACTGACTGGAGGCTATCCCTACTCAAGGCTTGTTATTCCTTGTATCAACGGTACTGTGCCTCCACTTTCATCAGCGATAAATGCAGGTTATATTGATAATGGCTCTCCCCGAAGGGATTTGCGAATATTTGCTATCCGCTTTCAACTTTCCCTGCAAACCATGCCAGCAAACTGACATGGTCGCTAACTTACCACGTTCCAATAGTTCTATCTTCTCATATAGTTTTAGGTTTCTGCTTTAAGCCTGTTAGCTGGATACCGCCTGTAACGGTATAAGGTATTTCATAACATGCAGTTTTACTTTACCTCACTAACTCCACGACCGTGGATAAGGCATTTCTGCCTATGCGACATTTAGACTCGTACATTCGCAGATAGTCAGACCTCTCGGTCATTCTAACCATGACTATATATAGACCCCCGGCCTGTCATATACAACCGGCACCTCTGCCGACCTTTCCACATCTCTACCTGTTTGGGTATACTTCAGCCGTCCTCTCCGTGCTGCGGGCCACGACATTTTTCCGTTCGCCCGACGGGGTATTAGGGGAGGCGTTTCAGGGCGTTACTCCTTCATTCCACCTCTCAAACTATCAGTTATCCTGCCTATTTCCTCCTTTCTCAGGCAGCCACAGCTTTTGTCACGTTTTCCTCGTGATTTGTAGCTGTAACGTGTCGCTCACGCATATTGTCCATGCGCCTAAATCAAAAGTTATCTATACTATATCCGGGCTGGAGATAAAGGTATTTCTTACAACAAACTTTCGGCACATACGTGTATAGATATATTGCGGGTCTCTGGAATGACGAACAGGTTGAAATCCACAAAAGGCTCACCGATACAATATATGGATACTTGATTGCGGAATTTATGTCGCATTATGAATAGCGGATTATCCAAAGTCGCCTGGACTTCTGATAATCCGCTATTCATAATGCTTAGTTCGTTAAATCCCCAAGAGACGAAGCAAGGTAGCGTAGAGTTATCCACGCTGCCTTGCCAGTCCAAAGGTAGGTCGGCGCCTTTAAAGTGTATGCCCTGAATTCAGTTCGATAAAATATGCCCGTCTATGAAGGCAAAACCTTCATGGACGGACGATAAGGTCGGTGTTATAAACTTGTCTATAGAATACTATCTTGCAGTACTTTTACACCTAGTTCAGAGATGCTGGAGCCCTGTTTTGTTGTTCCCGTTAGTATCAATTGCCTTTCTTTCAAAGTAACAAGTGCTTTCTTCGCCTGGCCTTCTGATATTTGCTGCCCTTGCTTCTTCAGCGCTTCGATCAACATTCCTCTGCCCAATGAAGATGGATATACTTTTTTTAGCTCCTTCAATATGGGCAGCAGAAAAGGGGTCTCGGTCACAAAGCTCTTCAAGTCATATTCCACACTCCCTCTGGCAATCATGTAAGCCGGTATGTCTTCAATTCCAATGGTTTTGCTCTGTCCAGAGGAATGATACATATACTCAACTACATTGCGAAGTTCGCGGAAGTTTCCAGGCCATTTATATTGTTTCAAAGTATCCATTACAAATGGCTCCACGGTCTTAGGAATAGAAAAGAATGAGTCAAGGTGCCGTATAACGAAATCGGGTATTTCGTCACGAACATCACGTAAGGGAATCGTTGGGATAGGTAGTACATTCAAACGGTAAAAGAGATCAGAACGGAAAGTTCCCTTTAGAACCTCGTCGGACAGGGACTTGTTTGTTGCGCAGATGACCCGAATGTCAACAGGCGTATTTTCTTCTGCACCAACGCGGGTTACATTGTGCTCTTCCAAAACGCGGAGCAGCCGAACCTGGATATAGCTTGGCGCGTCTCCTATTTCGTCCAAAAAGATGGTTCCGCTATACGCCAGTTCAAACATTCCCATCTTCCCGCCTTTTTTGGCGCCGGTGAAAGCCCCCTCAACATAGCCAAACAGCTCGCTTTCCATCAGGCTTTCCGGTATCGCTCCAAGGTTAACCGCTACAAAAGGTTGCTTTGCCCGCTCCGAGGCGTTGTGAATCGATTGGGCAAACAGCTCTTTGCCGGTGCCGCTCTCTCCTGTGATCAGAATTGTCTGATCCGTCTGCGCAAACCGCATAGCAAGCTCTTTGGTTCGTTGCATTCGCTCGCTTGAACCCCATAAATCCGTGAAATTGTATTTTGCGGAAAAACCTTTCCAATGTTGTTTTCTCCGCACGCTTTGTTCCAGCATCTGGATCTGCTCGACGTTTCTAAATGTAACCAAGCTATGGCGAATGCCACTGCTTATGAAGCTATATTTACTACAGTATAACTCCTTCCCCCTGTGTTTCACCAATATGGACGGCACCCCCGACGAATCCGGCCGCATACCCAAGGCAATATATCCATCTTCTTTAACCAGACTATCCAGAATGCCCTGTAGGCTTGGACTGTATCCCGTGTTATGGAGCTCTCCAAACAGTTCGGTAGTGTTTTGATTGTATAGCAGGGTATTATCGTCTTCATCCAACATCAGGATACCTTCATCGATGTTTTGGAGAATGACATCCTGGAAACCGCGAAGTTTTTCTGATGCCTCCAAGGCACGTTGGATTTTCCGGCCAGCGTCCACCAGTTGTCGACTGTAAATCTGTTCGAATACATCCAAATACTTCATATCCAGATCAAAGTGCAGTAGAATTTTCGCAAATGTTTGAATGGAGATGGTACGCTCGCCGATATCGATGGTCTTTTTAATTCCCGGCGGGCAGATATGAGACATGCCGGGCGTAATCGCCAGATCAAACGTCTCCACATCAATTTCCTTACCCTTCCAGAAGCTCTCATAATCCAAATGACCGATACCCATTTTGCGCAGGCTCATGATTGTATCGTCCGAGGCTTCTTTCGGATGAACCACAACTAAAGCCCGCTGTCCCTGAGGGGTCATGAGCACATGCTCAAGGTTATGCCCCGTAATGGCACGTTTGCTATATAAAACTGGAACATCTGGGAAATATTCGCTTGCCGTTTCCTTCATAAATTCTCCAGAGGTCAGGACAAGATCTGTCTGTTTATGGGGTATGATCATTTCATCGGTTGATATTCCTACAATATTGATTTCCGAACCTATAACATCCCGCATACTGTTTACGATATATTGTTTTACTTTCCGGTCGGTTGTCAATATCGTGAGATGACCTTTTTTCTGCACGCTAGCTTCCATTTTGCTTACCCCCTTATCATACCATTAATGCGTATATTTAGGCTAAAACCGAATACGTCGGTCTATGATTTCTATTGTAGCAGTGCCTTGGCGATTGTCAAGATCAATTTGGAGATTAATAGGATATTAGGATTCCTTTTTCAGTGAAATTCAGCTCTTGCGCTTCGATCATTGATTAACTTCTTGTCCATACAATACCCAAATATCCTTCACTGGATTATTTGTCACGATAATCGCTGATATTTTTAATCATCGGTTGACTGTTTAAATCTGATCCATACGAATTAGTAAACCGATAAGGATGGTTTAATGTACTGCCCGGCCTTGCCGATACGGGTGGTTTTCTTTTTCCCGGCGCTTTCATTGTTCTGCGGGGTCAGTCCCGCCCACGAACACAGGTGCTTCGATGATTCAAACTGCGATATATCCGCCCCGATTTCTGCAATTGTGCGGATTGCGGTCATCGGGTCAGATACACCGGGAACGGTTAAAAGTAATTCCACTTGATACAAATAGGGATCGACAAGCCGCAGGACGAGGTTTTCAATCAAAGCCTTACACTTATCGAGACCACCCAAATGACTGCGAATGACATTCAGCTTGCCACGGACAAAACGCTCCGTCAACCGCTTCCCCTCTTTATTGCATATGTGAGTATAATTTTATTTAATATTATATTTGGCACGTATATTGCTTGATATATAAATGATACTTTCGATGGTAGGCGCATTTGCCGGTAATCCGTATTAAAGGAGGAAAAAGCGTGAACAACAAGAAAATAATGTCCATTCATAACGCCATCTCAAAGATACGAGACGGTGATCGCATTATGGTGGGTGGATTCGGACTCAGCGGCACGCCCTTTGCGTTAGTTGACGCATTGGCGAAATCGGGCCGCAAAAACCTTACCATTATCTCCAATGATTTGGGCGGCCCCAACGAGGGGCTCGGGATGCTTCTCACTAATGGGCAAATCAAGGCGCTGATTGGCAACTACTACAATTGGAATGTGGATGCCGTCGCAGCTTACAACAAAGGAACTATTGATGTAACTCTAATCCCCCAGGGAAGCTTCACGGAGTCCATCCGTGCTGCCGGAATGGGAATCCCGGCCTATTATACCCTTGCTTCAGCCGGGACCGAATTGGGTGAAGGAAAGGAAACAAAAAAGTTTAACGGTCGCACCTATGTGCTGGAACACGCTATACATGCGGATATTGCACTGATCGAGGCTGACCGGGCGGATACACTCGGAAACCTAGTCTACTGCAAAACTGCCCGGAACTTCAATCCATCAATGGCGATGGCGGCAAAATACACCATTGCTCTTGTCCGGGAGATCGTTGAACCCGGAGAGCTCGACCCAGAAGCCATCATCACACCGCATGTATACGTTAATGCTATCACAAAGGAGGAGCAGAAATGAACATTTCTTTGAGCAAAGAGGCGGCTGCCATCCGGATTGCAAAGAATGTGGCACACTTATTTAATGATGTCCAAGAAACCTTTGTCCTCAATCTCGGCGTCGGCATTCCTACACAAGTCTCGAATTATGTGGACAATGACAACATCTACATACATGCAGAGAACGGCATGATTGGGGTCGGGAAGCTAGCGAAAAACGGTGAAGGGCACCCGAAGTTGATCAACGCCAGCCGCCAGCCTATTATGGAAACGCTAGGCTGCGCTTATATCGACAGTTGCATGGCATTTGGAATGATACGCGGAGGCAGAGTGGATGCCACAGTTTTGGGGGCATTCGAAGTGGATGAGAAAGCAAATGTGGCAAATTGGATTATTCCCAATGGCAAGCAACTGGGCGTCGGCGGCGCCATGGATCTAGTGGTAGGCGCCAATACTGTGGTCATCGCCTTGATTCATACCAACAAGGGTAAGCCGAAGCTGATAAAAACCTGTACACTGCCGGTCACTGGGTATGGAGAGGTAGACATCATTGTCACTGAAATGGCTGTTTTTTTCTATGAAGAAGGCCGATTTATACTGAAAAAAATTGCTCCAGATGTAACAGTAGATGAGATCAACGCGGTAACAGAGTTTCCATACGACGTGGCTGCCAATCTGGAAACCATGCTGACATGAATAAACGAAGGATGCAGTAATGAAAGATGGAGTGTCGTAATTGTAGAGGCGCACAGCAGTCGGTTCATAGCTAACATTTTTAAGAAGTTATGGTCGCTTCTGCTTCGATACAGCCGGTGCGGCGACAGTTGACATCATATCGACAGCGTGGTACGAGCTGCCGGAGCTTCCCGATTGGGTGGAATAAAAAAACAAGGGTGCCCCTCGGTGGCACCCTTCGAAGATTTAAAAAGAAAAAGCAATGCGGAGAATGTCGTTGACAGCCTCCGCAGTAAGCGTCAAAGCTCCCTCATAGTTCCATTCATCCCTGCGTAAGTGCGCCAATTTCGACTAAGTTGCCATCCGGGTCTGCCGCAATGCAGGTTCGTTCTCCCCAACGATCACTTGTTGTCGGTGGCATTACCGGAGTACCCCCCGCCCGAATAATTCGCTGATATTCACGGTCAACAGCTGCGTAATTCTCTACCTCATAGCCGAGTTCCATAGTACCGTTTATCCCTTCGGGATAGGTATACTTTTGCCCGGTTTCTTTTTCAAAATCCTCACGCCTGTATAAAGTTAAGTGAAACCCGTTCGATTCCAGCTCAGCATTCGGCGCTTTGCCATCCCAGTCGGTTCGCATACCGAGTATATCATGATAGAAAGAAACCATCTTTTCCATATCTGTGACGAATATCCCAACTGCGTCAAGCTTCAAGTTCATTCGCCAACCCTCCTTGCCTTGTCCATAAACAATATCCCGTCCAGATGGTCGATCTCGTGACAAAGCGTGGCCGCGAGAAAATCGTTTCCCGTTACGGTTATGGGGTTGCCGTTTCTATCAAGTCCCATAACCGTAACGCTTTTGGGGCGGGTAACGATCCCGCGCGGTGCGCCGGACGCAATGGAGCCTTCGGGAACCTCCTGCGCTTCTGTGCTTGCTTCGGTTATGGTTGGGTTAATCAGTTCAATCACGCCGCTGTCGTCATCAATGACTACAGCCCGGCGCAAAACGCCAACATGAACAGCGGCGCATCCGTAGCCCCCCACATACCTTAATGTTTCGAACATATCGTCGAGTAAGGCCCACAGGCGCTCGTCAAACTCCTCGACAGTGCGGCTCGTCTTGCGGAATAGAGGATTATCCCAGCTTGTTAAATTGCGCAAAGCCATAATAGTTCACTCTTTCTATATCCTAAATGTCATGAAGCCCAATCGCACCGCGCCGAACAGGATAAAAGACACAGATACATATATTTCAAATGCGGCAATCATCGCACTGGCAACCATCACTGCGATACGCGAATGCTTTCCGAAAAGCTTTGCCAGCAGACAATAAGCCCCTATTCCGATAACGCCGCCCAATGTATTGAGCAGTATGTCCGTTATATCGCTGAGCCCAACAGCTAAAATGTATTGTGCGATTTCCATCAAAACGCTTGTAGATACCACGACAAAAATCTGTCGGGGAAGCTTGTTTCTCATAGTCGAAGAAAGCAGAAACCCAAACGGCACAAAGAGCAGGATGTTAAACTGCATTTCCCACCCGGTATTGCCGCGAAAAGGGATCAAATTTATCACACGCCCAGTGCCGTCGCCAATGAATGGGATGCCGCATTTCCAAAGAATTGCCCATATGAGAAATATAGCGTTTAGTACAAAAATCAAGCGGATTACGCGGGAATAGGTCTTGTCATTCATTGATCGTCTCCTGTTCTTTTTTGCCGATATACTCAAAGCGTCTAACGGTTTTGCCATCCACCTCAATCGGGTTCTCCCACATGGAAAGCGGACGCACCCAAGTGCCGCGCTCGCCATAAAGCGCCTTATAAATGACCATATCCTCCAAGGTTTCGCTGTGCTTCGCGAGCCCGATAACCTCATATTGATTGCCTTTGTAGTGGCGGTATACGCCGAGTTTAATGGAATTATCCATATCGTTCATATCATACTCCTTGTCCGCCAGATTATCGACTCCACGCGCTCCAGCGCGGCGTTTTCGATCCGCTTCGGCTGCGGCGTGAAAAACTCTACAAACGGCGCGTTTTTCTTAATATTCCATACACCTGCGACTTGTCCGTTCACGGCGACGGTCGGCAGGCAAATCCCTGATTTCAGTATCACCCTGCCCTTGTATTCCTGCGGCAAGCTGAACCGGCTCTCTGATGTGTACGACACGATTATCGGGTCAAAGCCTGAAAGCAGCGTCAATTCGGGAATATCTTCCATATCAGCAGTATCGCTGTAATAGTAGATTTTGCCGCCAAAATCTAAGCGCTCCAGGTCGTCGAGCGGCAGCTTCGGCAGCTTTGCGGCATCCTCTTTGCTGATTCCGAAGAAATATGCTGCGTCTGCGAGTGTCGCCGGACCGTAAGCGGCGAAGTATCTGCGAAGCAGCTTTGGGAGAACTTCATCGAAACTTTCATGTGGTTCCACACTAACAAGGTCGAAGTCACGGCTTGTCATATTCTTGAACGCAACCTTGCCAAGCTGTGCCAGGCACACGAACACACCGCCCCAGGACGAAAAAATGTCGTCAATTATGTTTGGTTCATACCACTCCAAAAAGATTCTGCGAAACTCGGCGCGTGAGTAAACACCATCCTCCATAAGCCGGATAACCTCATCAGAGATGCTGCGGATTGTATCTGCGCCATGCGCCTTTGAAAGCCACGAGAAATAGCCGTCTTTCCGATTGCCTGCTGAGAGCGCAAGCAACTCCGGCAAATCCTCATACGCCACGCCGTGGAGGGTTCCGCGATAGAGCCATGTCTTAGTGAGCCGCGTTTTCCAGCCATTTATATTTGCGCCGCGAATCAGCGCGGAGAACGGCACGTTGCGGCTGAACCAGCTGTGCAGGCCGAGCAGCTCGTGTGCGAGTGTTTCCAAGTCCCCGCAGGTGCGCGATAAGTACAGCCCGAAGCAGCGGCGGCGTATGATATTTTCGATTGTCGCTTGCTCAGGTCTCATGATTTCTCCTTGTGCGCTGTTATGATTGTATAACTGTGCGCATTTATCGTAATGACTATATCGCCGCAATAAGCATACCAATTCTTGCCCTTGCAAGTGATGTTGTCAGCAGTTTCGATTTTCTGCCTGCACCACACCACGGCATCTTCGGCATCCAATCCTAAATTTCGTTTAATGCGTGTGACACCTAGTCCGGTTGTGTGAAGCTTATCAACATTACATAGCAACTCATTTTGTATATTTTTACCGGCCTATTTTATGTATCTACGGCAAACGCTGATTACAATCCAACCGCTATTTGCTTTTTCGCTCCCTTATCCCAAAGGAAATTTCAATCTCCGCACCAAGTGATAGTTTTTCTTTTGAACGCACTTTCGCGGGCAGGGCGATGAAATGCGTTCCGTCACCCTTGGGCATGAGCGATGTCTGCCAGCTCGAATTACCGACTCTGGCGGTTATCGCAATGAACCCGAAATTGGTTGCAAGAAATTTAAGGGGTGTGCTTAATCCTGTCGGCACGGGAACATACAGCCAATGATCCAGGAGTTCGATTTTCGCGGTAAATTTGTTTTCCATTATGCGTTCTCCACAATGTCGGTTAAAGATTTTTCATCATAAACATTTCCATTGGCTGTGCGAGAGGTGTGTTGTCAAAACAAAGATTTCCTTTTTCTATATATCCAAGCCTCCGATAAAAATGCTGCGCCTCTTCATTCACCTGCGTCGATGTCATGACTATTTTGTAGCCAAGCTCACGCATTTCCTGTTCCCAAGAGAGCATAGCCTGCCTGCCGAAGCCCTTGCCGCGGCAGGCCTCCTCAAAAATAATAAGCGTGAGGAAGGGGATATTATCCCCGAACAGATTATATCGCATTATGCCGATGGGCTTGCCGCTATCGCAAATAATATGGCCGCGTCGATCCCGTATTTTCAGCCAAAACTTGTCCTCGCTCATATGCTCATCGAGCGTGAACCAAAAGACTTTGTCGGCTTCGGTTACATATCGAATTTCAAACATTTTGGTCACCTCACCGCCTCGTCAGATCTTGCTGTTTAATCTGGCTTCCAGATACACAAGAGGAAAAGCGGCTTTTAATATGCGCCAGCTTTCCACAGAAAAACCATGCCGGCCAATAAACGAGACGTATTCTTCCGGTGTCCATTTTGAATGGGTCTCAAACCCGATGAGCTTCAGGATGCGGGCATTGAGGTTCCATGTGGATTCGCGCAAATGCCCATGAGAAAAGGTAGGCGCAATCAAAAGTCCGCCGGGTTTTAGAATTCCTCTAATGTTCTCCAGAACCAACTCCGGTTCGGGCATGATGTGCAGGGCATTTGAGATGATCACCGCGTCAAAGCTCTGCGGCTCAAAGGATAGCGCCATGGCGTCGCCGACCGAAAAACGCACGTTTGGCGAAGCCGGCTTTTTCTTTGCCTCCTCTATCATCTGCGGGGCGAAATCAATGGCTTCTACCTCGTGCACAAAGGGTGCGATCTCAATCGCAATCAGACCGGTGCCGGTGGCAATCTCCAGCACGCGCATTTCCTTCCCCAGAGCGCCCCGTATCAGCCGATACATTTCCGCATAGGCCGGGCGGTTAAAGCGGTTGATTTCAAAGTCATAAAGCCGGGCATAGCGATTCCAAAAAGTTCTGCTGTCTTTCTCGTTTTTCATGTGCGGCATCCTTACAGTAAGTAATTGTTCTGACTGTTCGCCACCTGCAAATTGCGCAGCTTGTAGGTGGCATAGCCAAGGGCAACAAGCGGTTCTCTTTTACAGAGCGCCTCGGCTTCCTCGTAGCTCTCAGTCTTAAAAATGACCATGCCGGCAACGCCGGGATAGCCTTTGAAAGCCCCGACAAGCTCTATCTTTCCTTCTTCGTCCAGGGTGCGGATATTTTCGATGTGCTGTGTGACGATCTCTTTGGTCATTTTGTTATAGTTTTTGCCACGCTCGATAAACATGACATACAACCACTTTTCCATGTCCAATCTCCATTCAAAATAGAAATTATTTATTAGGTAAGGTTATTGTACCATAGTTTCACGAAAAGTGTTAGCCCCATGTCCGGCGATTTGCCAACAGACATGGGGCTGATTTATCTTATTTTCTGCATTTATATTACCACAAAACCGCCTGAATTTCAAGTCTTGTAATCTTCCGCCGCAGGGTGTATTAAGTACATGGGGGGATATGATGGAGCAAAATTTTTCGCTGGTTTCCATACAAATTCAAATAGCCGCCGCCATGCAGGAACTGGACGCATGCAATGAGCTATCGATCCACTTCGGTCTTGCTTTGACGGGGCAGCAAATGCTGCGCCTGACTGAGCAGCGGTTTCAGGCGCTTAAGTCCACCGGGCGGATTGAGTTTGGCGAAGGAGTGCTGAAAAAGCTGGTAATTGCCTTTTGCGATTCGCCGTATATCACGCAGTCAAATTACGAAGAGACGCTGAGCGAGCTGCAGGACATCTTCTACTACTTCAAAAGCGAATCGGGAGACACCCTCTCCGATGACGAGCTGATCGAAGCCATGAAGTCGGTGTTTGACGGCAAGGCGCAGGGCTCGTTGGAGTATCTGGCTGGGACGGCGTTGGAGAACCTGTGCCGCATCATTCGCGGCGGCGGGATTGATGAATACGAGGGCTCGCCGGAGGATGACTATGAAGAATGAACTGACGCCGGTTGGCGCTTTTGGTCCGCAGGACACGACTGACGCTGACATAATGGCTGCACAAATCAAGCTGTGGGAGTTCCTTGGCCGGCGGGTACATTCCTATACGACGGGAGACAGCAGTTCGGTGCGCATCGAAACCGCGCAGGAGCTTCTGAATTCTGCCTGCTATGTGCTTGGGATTGATTTGGGTAATCCATCTGCATTGAAAGCCATACTGGACTGGGACTTGGATCGCCGCTTTGAGGACATCATCAAAATAATTGAGGGGGAAATTCAGACAGCGAAGAGGCTTTGGCAGGCGGCTTGCCTCAGCGTTCCGCAGATTGAAAACATCTCTCTTAGCACCACGCTACACAGTATCGGCAGTTTTCCCAAGCGGTATCATTACCGCTACTTTGCTCACGTGATTCCCTGCGACATCGACTACCAGCTGTGCCACCCGGTATCAGAAGCACTGCTGGGGGTGGACTATATCATCGAGTATTTACACCATATTTTGATTGAGCAGGACTTCCTGTGCCGCTTTGATCCGGCTCTGTGCATCCGCTTATTGGACGCATATTGCCCAGATTACAAGGGGCAGTTAATCAATCTTTTCGAGCCAATCGCAACCAACGCCATCGGTTTGGCGTTCATCGGCAGCGACACCCTAAAGCTGGATGTATCGTCTCAGGAATGCGAGAGAATTGCAGTAATCCTGAAGCCGATGCCCAAGGGGCAGGTGATCAACGTATTGCAATCCGCCGCATACTTCGTCTGTTCCACGCTGGAAATCCACCAGCCTGCCACCCGGCAATATCTACGCCGGATGGCAGAGGGATTATCGCTGCGCATTCACGCCGCTCTTTCAGCCGGGAATCTGGATGGTGTTTTTCTATCATTCAAATAGCAAAAGCCCGCTGAAATCCTGCGACTTCAGCGGGCATATATCTTTCATTCAGCACTGTATTTTCACCGCGCTTTCCAGCGTTTCAGCGTTGGGAGGAACTCTCGGAGCTGCGTTCTCGCTTCGTCGGGAGTGAGAGTCAGACCGTTTTCTTCGTTCCATGAAGCAAGAAACTCAATGTTATGCTCAATCGCTTCTTCCAGTGTCATCGGGCGAAGAAAAGTGCCGTTCCCGTAACAGTAGGTACAGTATTCTTTCGACTTGCTTCCATCGTGTTCGGAACCCTTTACATCATCGCTGTATAGAGTCATGCCGCAGCTTTGACACTGCACAGGCGGCGCGCCTAAAAGAATATCGGTGGATACCCCAAACTCTTTTGAGATGAGCTTAAGTGTCTCTGTATTCGGAACAGTCTCCCCGGTTTCCCATCGCGATACGGCCTGCCTGGTTACGAAGAGCCGCTCGGCCATTTCATCCTGGGATAAATTATGGTGCTTGCGAAGCTCTATAATTACATCTTTGGTTTCCAATATCATCACCTCCTTCAAGTGTATTATAACGGAAAATGCGGCAATTTGAAAGCAACTTCCTGTTGCTACATAGTTGTGTTATCCTTCATCGGATTGAAGAGAATCGCCAGGATTTCCTCCTGTGATTTCCCCAGTTCAAAGGCATTTTCCATAGTCTCACGGG
>Ga0153972_1000343_pt1 | contig 14548 bp, 15 predicted proteins | sample TSGA056MetaG_FD_104732 | JGI IMG/M metagenome (GOLD analysis project Ga0153972, IMG submission 104732) | Attine ant fungus gardens microbial communities from Georgia, USA - TSGA056 MetaG | ecosystem: Host-associated > Fungi > Mycelium > Unclassified | place: USA: Georgia, George L Smith State...
GTGAGACAGGCTCGGAAATGTCACCACCGGGAGGTGAAACAGCTCCGATAGCGGTCAGGCTGCCCCGGCGCTCCGTGGAGCCAAGGCACTCGACAACGCCGGCACGCTCATAAAATTGGGCAATTCGGGAAGCAAGGTACGCAGGGTAGCCTTCTTCGCCGGGCATTTCTTCAAGACGGCCTGACATTTCACGAAGAGCCTCAGCCCAGCGTGAAGTTGAGTCTGCGATAACTGCAACGTCATAACCCATGTCACGGAAGTATTCCGCAATTGTGATGCCGGTATAGATTGAAGCCTCACGAGCTGCAACAGGCATATCGGAGGTATTTGCTATAAGTACCGTTCTCTTCATAAGAGACTCGCCTGTGCGCGGGTCCTTCAGCTCGGGGAACTCCATAAGAACGTCCGTCATCTCGTTGCCACGCTCGCCGCAGCCGATGTAGACAACAAGGTCAACATCGCTCCACTTTGCCAAAGCGTGCTGAACAACCGTTTTTCCAGAGCCGAAGGGACCCGGAACAGCCGCTGTGCCGCCTTTTGCAAGCGGAAACATTGTATCGATAACACGCTGTCCTGACTGCAAGGGCTGGTCAGGAACATATTTTTTTGCTATTGGCCTGCCAACACGAACCGGCCATGTCTGCATCATTGGAAGCTCAACCCTTTTGCCGCCATCGTCCAAGACGCAGACAATTTCTGTAACGGTAAACTCGCCCTTTTCAACGGACTGCACTGTACCACGCTTGCCATATGGCACCATGATTTTGTGCAGAAGCGCAGATGTTTCCTGAACCGTTCCGATAATATCTCCGGCTTCAAGTACATCGCCAACTGCGCAGGTTGGGACAAAGTCCCATTTCTTCTCACGGTTCAGCGCAGGAATGCTGACACCTCTTGCAATGGTGTGTCCCGTAAGCGCACGAATTTCAGAAAGAGGGCGCTGAATGCCGTCGTAAATCCCCTCAATCATGCCCGGGCCAAGCTCAACAGAAAGTGGAACGCCTGTTGTTTCAACCTTTGCGCCGGGGCCAAGGCCGCCTGTTTCTTCATAAACCTGTATTGACGCACTGTCCCCAGTCATGTTAAGAATTTCGCCGATAAGATTCTGCTCGCCAACACGGACAACGTCCGACACGTTAGCATCTGCAAGACCGTCAGCAACAACTAGAGGACCAGCTACTTTAATTACTTTTCCGCTCATTATTTTACCTCTTATTTCTTAAAGGATATCCGACCCGACGGCCTTTTCAACAGCTTCCTTAAGGGCATTTTGCCCTAGTCCTACAGGGCCGTCTCTGCCGGGAATGAGGATTATTGCAGGGGACAGTTTGTTTTTATATTTCGCAATTTCTGCGAGTATCCCCGCAGCTACAGTCTCTTCGATATAGATGATGGCATATTCGCCATCCTCCGTCTGCTTTGTGAGCGTTTGGAGTGTTTTTTTCGCTGCGGACGCATTGTCCACAGGAAACACATCAAGCCCAAGCGCTTTAAACGCCACAACGCTGTCGGAACCGCCCATTACAGCAATTTTATACATAGCTCTCACGCAACCTTTCTCGGAGCAGGTCGGCACTGATGCTCATAAGCTTGCCCGTCAGGATAATGCGTATTGCCATAATCTCCAGCTCTACATATGAAAGATATGCCAGAACAGGAGCCGGGCCTGCCCCGAGCATAGCCGTTCTTGCCAAAAAGCCGTTTACAGCGTTGTCAACTTCACGCTCGAAGCTTGTCATTGTTGACGCCTGTGTTGCCTTTTCGAAAATGGTGTTGACATATAAAGCGGCGACATCCTCAGCGGACTGCACGGCAGTTATAAAGACGTTCTCGTCCACCTTGCCGCCCGGTATAATTGCCTTTTCAAGCAGGTCACGGCGATCCATCAGCAGCGCTCGGATTGCACTTCGCAAATTTGCGCTGTCGGAAAGCATCCTTGTGTAGTCGATGATGAAATCGCTTCGGCTGGCAGCCGCAAGGGCTCTAAGCTCAGCAAAGTATGACTTATCGAGAATGAAATCCGACAGCTGGGGATTGCCCGTTCTTGCAAGGGTCTCCTTCGCAGCTGTTATCGCCTCTACAAATGCCTTTGGCGCATCAAGGCTCTCTTCGGTTTCATAAATTCTCACAAGCTCTTCGGCATCGGTTCTGGCACAGGAGGACAAAAGCCTCTCTCCCGTTTCGGTAAGCCCCGATTCTTTTATAAGAACCTTGGCATTGTGATAATCATATTTAAGACAGAAAAGCTGTACAACGCTTTTGTCGGGTACCATGTCGTTAATCTCGAAAATTTCCGTCGCAAGATGCCTTTCAAGGGCTTCATTTATGCCACGGGCATCCATGGTACTCATATCCTCATATCCGCAGTCCACAAGAAGCCTTGCGGCGTCGGCAAAGGTTGGCTCTGCGAGCATACGCTCTGTCTTTTCCTTCGTCAGCATCTTCGCCTCTTTGCCTCGAATGTACGAAGTAAGGAATAAATAATCAGTGTCTTTTACTTTTGACAAGTGTCACCCTCCTTGTCGCTTAATTTTCTGTTCAGGAAAACAGCATCTCAGCGACTTGCGACGCAAGCTCGTTGCGGTACAGTTGCATAAGGGATGCCGTTGTGCAGTTAGTTTCGATGTCTCCCTGCTTTACAATCAGGCCTCCTAAAATGTCACGGGACTCATCAGCCAATGTGAGAGCGCCCGATATGCCCTTTGCAGCAAGGGCAGCATTCGCCCCTTTGACAACTGCTGCGCCATATTCGGCCTTGTCCTTAGAATTAAAGACAAGCTCCTCCGTGCCGTACCGGGCAGCGGAAGCTGCCTGCGCGACAAGGAAGTTAATGTATTTTTCACCTTTCAGCTCGGCAAGCTTCTGCTGCGAAAGGTCAAATGCCTTTGACACCATCTCCTGCTTAAAGGCAAGAATGCTCTTCTTCGCCTCCATATCGGCGGTGCTTTGAATGCGTGCGCTTCTTGCCTCGCATTTCTTTTTGCCTTCCTCAAGCGCCTGCAAATACTGCTCGTTCGCCTTTTCGGCGTACATTGCTGCAATTTCGTCGCATTTTGCTTTTGTCTCGGCATCAACAGCGTCAATTTCGAGCTGAGTGTCTGACTCGATCCTTCTTATGATTTTTTCGATATTTTCCATTATTATCAAGCCCTTCCTGTTATTTTGCCGGACTTGCCGATTATATAAACAGGAGCATTAGCATGGAAGCCAGAAGTGACAGAATTGCATAGAACTCAACTGTGATACAAAGAACCATGCCCTTTGACCAGTCATTCGGCTTCTTTGCAAGAACGTTGATAGCTCCCGCTGCAACACGGCCCTGTGCGAGTGCGGAAAAAAGACCTCCGATTGCCATAGGCATGCAAGCTACAAAATAGTTCATTCCTTCGGCAACTGTAAGGCTGGCCCCTCCGCCGAACATTCCCATACGGAAGAATGCGAAAAACCATACAACAAGACCATAAAGGCCCTGTGTGCCGGGAAGAACCTGAAGAATCATGATTTTACCAAACTTTGAAGGATCATTTGCAAGAAGCCCCGTACCCGCTTCGCCTGCGATACCGGTACCCTTTGCCGAGCCAACTGCTGAAAGACCCGCTGCCAGACCTGCACCAAGAAGTGCCAGTGCGATTCCGCCGATTGATTCTAAGAACATTTTTATATCCCCCTTATTACTTTACTACATTATGATATTTTGGATTAATTTCTAGCGGACGGAAGGCTCTTCCGCCGTCCTCATAGAATTTGCCGAAAAATTCAAGGCACTGTAGTCTAAGGTCATGCACGAAGCAGCCCAAGAGGTTTAGTGCAAAGTTCAAAGCGTTTCCAACAAGTGCAACCAGTACAAAGACGAAGATGTTGCCCGGGATCGCTCCGATTGTGTTAAACACCTGCGCAATAACGCTGCCCGACAGCATTAACGCCATCAAACGGGAATAGGACAAGATGTCTCCGAAATAGCCCGTTACGCCGTTATATATCGCTGCAAAAGGTCCTGTTATGATGCCGAAGCCTCTCTTCCCTCTTGCGCCGCCTATTAAAAGCATTACTATGCCGATGGCAAGCACCACAGGGACAGAGCCAACGTTTCCAATTCCAAAAACGGCAAGGCCGATACCGGCGAAGATGACCCACCATGTGCCCTCTTCAAAAATTCCATCCCAGAGCTTTCCTCGCTTCACCTTGCGAATAAATCCGATTACGGTACCCGTCATCAAATGCACAAAACCTAGCGCAAGAGCGCCGAACAGAATCATAATCGTATCGTTAAGAGGCGTAAACAGTGGTTTATAGAACCACACAAATGCACCGTCCACGCTGTAGAAGCTGGTGAATACGGTGTCCGGTGAAAGAATTTTTATCACCTGCGGGATAAAATCTCCAAGGAATCCACCCGTGAAAAGTCCCCAGACAATCGCACTGATTCCGCAAGGGATTGCAAGCGAGAACATCAAGTTCATCATGCCCCGTGGCTTTGCCTTTCTTGTAACGAAGATGCCTGCAATAAGCATCAGAAGTCCATATCCGATGTCTGCAATCATCATTCCGTAGAACAGAATAAAGAACGGCGCCATCAAGGGGTTTGGATCAATTCCGTCATACGCGGGCAGAGAATACATCTCCGTGACCATATTAAGCGGATTTGAAAACTTACTATTTTTAAGCTTTATCGGAACGTCTTCATATTCCTCAGGGGAGGGGTCTTTAGTCTCCCATGCGCAGTCATATCTGCCCAGGCGGGTTTTGAGCTCTTCCTCGTCCGGCTGTGATAGCCAGCCCTCCAGCAAAACGGAGTGCTCGGTTTGCAGCATGGACTCCGATGATACGGCGCAATCCATATCGGTGCTAAGGCTGTCAATCGCTATCCAGATATTCTGCCTATCAGGGCTGTGGCCACGGATTTCGTCCGCAAGCTGCACCTTTTCCTTCTCAAGCTTTTCAAGGCGCTTTCGGCTTACTTCAATATTTTCTCTTGCGCTGCCTTTCATTGCGCCAAACGAAACCACGGCAAAGTTGAAGCCCCGCAAAGCTTCCAAAACCTCGTTTTGCTCGGCCTTCATGCAGATAGCCATTAAGTAATAACATTCCTCATCCTCTGAAACATTGTAAATCTGCGTTGCTTCGGCAGCGGTGTAAACCTCATGCTCAAGCTCCCGCATCTCAAATTTCTTGGTTTTCGGAACAGTTCCCGTAATGATGGCGCAGCTTCTTGTTCCTGTCATTTCAAGCGGAACATCAAGGCTCTGCCACGGCATCAGAGAGGTTATCGTATTTTTAACCTGTCCTTCATCGCTTATGTGGGTGCGGATTTTTTCGTCAAGACGGACAATTTCCTCTGCCGTATCAAGGCTTTGCTGAATCAGCCTGGCATCGTTCATCTTTTCCAAATTAAGGTCGGGCAGGGGCTTTAAGAAGCCTGACTTATACCCATCATAATTGTTTAGGATGTCAAGGGCGCTATTTAACGTATCGAGCTTGCCCTTAATTCTGCCAGGGGAAGTATCGCCCGGCATACTCATCTCTTCAAATCCGATCGAGGGCGGATCAACCTCAGGCTCTGTTATTTCAACACAGCCAAGTGAAAGCAGCTCTTTCAAGACATCTTCTTTCTGTGAACGCGCCGCAACCAGCCGAAGCTTTTTCATTTTGACTATTGCCATTAGCTGTTCACGATCCTTTCAACTATAAGCTGGGCAGCTTTTTCAAGCTTTGCTTCACCCTTTGCCTGCAAAGCAGCTTTTTTAATATCGTTCTGCGCTGCCATCTCGGTGACGCCGGCTCTGGCCTTTTCGTCCGCCTTTGCCATCATGTCCTTAATTTCCGCCTCCGCCTTTTTAATGGCCTGGGTGACCTTTTCCTCGCCCTGCTGTCTGGCAAGTGCAATAGCCCGCTTGGTTTCGGCAGCATTTTCCTGCTTTTTTGCCTTTGCCCTCTCCTCTGCCTCGCTTATAGATAAAATGGCTTCAATAGACACAAGTACACCTCCCTCTGGATAAAAACCGATTTTCCTTATAAAAAGAAAGGCAGTTTTTATTATTGAGTATATTAATTGCTAATAAGGATTATTATACACTGAGCAATCTTCTATTTCAAGAAGAAACATACTTATGCCCATCTTAAGATTTGTGCCATTTCGCTCATATTCTTGTGCGTATTAAACAAAAACCATGCTTGTTGCATAATTTAATTCGCCGATTACGGCTTGCCATTTGGCATGAAACTATAGTACAATGTTACCATTAAAGACACAGGGAGAAAAAATAATGGCACAAATAGCCTATAGAAAGCGTTTTGGTGACCGCAAGGAAGGCCGCCTGGTTCGATCAATTGCACCTCTTTATAAATTCATGCCATATGTAATGCGTGAGCGCAGCGACAGCTGCAACCAGTATGCAGATTCCATCGACGTTGCTGCGGCGGAAGCATTTTTTCGCAAGCAGCGTGCCGCAGGATACAAGGGCATGGGAATGCTGCACCTTTTCCTGGCAGCATACATACGTGCAGTGGCCTTTCGTCCGGGGCTGAACAGGTTTATTGCAGGGCAAAAGATTTATGCAAGAAACAAAATTATCATTGTTATGGCTGTCAAAAGGTCTCTTTCATCGGACTCCAGCGAAACAACAATTAAGCTTGAATTCTCTCCGCATGACACAATTTTCGATGTGTACAGAATTCTTAACGAAAAAGTTGACGAAATTAAAGCAAATGACGGCGATAACGGAACCGAAAAAGCAGCCGCCTCATTCGGCAAGCTGCCCGGGCTCTTTTTTAAGTTCGCAATTTTAATGCTGCGCCTGCTAGACTATTTTGACCTTCTGCCGCAGTCGCTTCTTGACGTCAGCCCCTTCCACGGCAGCATGATCATAACCGACATGGGGTCGCTTGGAATCAACCCGATTTATCACCATATCTACAACTTTGGAAACCTTCCCGTTTTCCTATCCTTCGGAGCAAAACGCAAGGAAATTGAGCTTAATGCAGAAGGTCAGGTTGAGGAGCATAAATATGTAGACTTTAAACTGGTTCTTGACGAGCGGACAGTTGACGGTTTTTACTACGCTTCAGCCCTGAAATATATCAAGTATTTCCTGCTGAATCCTCAAGACCTTGAGCTTCCTCCCGAAAAAGTTGAAGACGACATTTTCTAGCCAAGATTTAACCCCCGCTGCATACGCAGCGGGGGTTAGCTTTAGCCCTCGTATAGTTCTATGTGGTTTGAATAGCAGAAGTAGGTCGCCCCCAGCTGTGGGTCCTCAAGCTTCCAAAAAACGCCGCCGCCTTGCTTGCCGTTTGATTGAAACACAACAGCAGGATTGCCCATAACGCGCTCTCCCTCAAGAAGCCGTATAGCCAGGGCTGTAATATATTCCGTTGTTTTAAGGTTTGCAAAATAGCTGCTGTTTTTTCCATAGTATTGCCCCGGCGCTTCGATTACCGATTTAACCGTATCCGGAAATTCCGGTGATGCCACGCGGTTTAATACAACTTCGCCAACCGCCATTTTCCAGTCGTCAGAAAGCCACAGGCTGCCTGCCTCGGCATACATAATCTTCGACAGATAGTATAGATCCTCAAAGCTGACGCCGGAAAACTCGAGCCCCTGCTCTTCAATTTTTTCATCCCGTCTTTTCTGCGCCAAAGTGCCTTTTTCTACATCGCCTTCGCATACGGCTTCAATCATTACCGCCATGTAGTCTGTATCAGAATCGTAGTCAGCCAGAGTTGTGGTTGAAAGTGTCAATGCAATGACAATGGATAATGCAAAAGTAATTGATCTCTTCAATAATCCGGGCCTCCTAAATTAAGATGCCAGAATTATATCCCGTCAATCACAAGAAGTCGCAAGAAAACGGGCGATTTTTGCCGGCTGCTACAGCCGCAAGACAAATGAGGGCTTGACAACATCAGTTTCATTTGCTACAATACCCTTCGTTACAATCAAATATGGACGATTGGCGCAGCTGGTAGCGCATCCGCTTGACGTGCGGGAGGTCACAAGTTCGAGTCTTGTATCGTCCACCATGATATGGAAACTTCGTAGTTATTGAAATTGCGAAGTTTTTCTTTATTACTAGTCATTTCAGCGTTTGAGTCCATTCCCGAAAAACAGATTGTAAGCATCAACAAAAGACCCTAAAATGCTAACGAAAACCGCCGGGGTTGGATTTAGTTCCTTGCCCGGCGGTGTTAAAATAAAGTGATATCCGAAGATACCGCTACGCAAAACACAATGTATTTTTTATAGACCCTTTTTTCGATCGTGTGCCGAATTCAAATTGGAGGTGCTGTATGAATCTAAAAGCTGTTTTCACCCCCCGGCGTATGCTTGTCTACATCATTGGCCTGACGCTATATGCCTACGGCGCATGTCTCATGGTGCAGGCAAACATCGGGATATCACCCATCACCACGGTGCCGTATCTCTTCACCATCCTGACCCCCTGCACCTTGGGGCTTACCCAACTGATCTGGAGTTTCATTTTGATCTTTGCACAGGTCGTTTGGCTGCGGCGGGATTTTGAGAAGTTTCAATACTTCCAAATAGTCGCCAGCATCATCTTCAGCGCTTTTTTGGATTTGCTGATGCCTCTGGCGAAGGTCTTCGCCTCCGACGTTCTCATTTTACGAATCCTCCTATGCATCGCATCTCTGATTGTCATGGGGATAGGACTGGGAACTGCAGTTATTGCGGATCTCGTGATTATCCCCGGCGACGGGATGGCGAAGGCCATCGCCTATAAAACCGGCTGGGTATTCGGAAAGGCCAAGGTGCTGATGGATGTGAGCTGCGTTACCACCACAATCATCCTCTCCGCAATTTTGCTGCGGAGGCCTTTTGCCGTGGTCCAGATGGGCACGGTCGTCTCAGCGCTTTTCCTGGGAAATATCGTGCGGATCTATAGCAGCTTTACATCAAAGGCCCTGATCCGCTTCATGCGCATGGAGGGAGGAGAGCCAGCTTCGCTGAGCGACCCGCAGAAAACAGAATCGGCACAAATTGAGGAGACTGATATAAAGAAGTAAACTAGGGCGTGTTGACATTAAATAGCATGGACATAATCAGAACCATAATAGACCTTGCGCAGCTTGGGTTGACGCTATATGCAGTCAAGATACTGCTGGATACCGGCCAACTCAATATTTTGCAATTGGTGCGGGGCAAAGCACATCTATAACCGAAGATATCGAACAAATGTGCATATCAAAAGCTAAAGCTATTAAGTCGGGCATCATTGATGTTGGCAAGAAGCCGGAAGCGATAACGCTTTCAGACGTTATTAGTAAATATAGAGAGAGTAAACGTAACCGCCTCAAAGCCCGCTCCATCGAACAATATGAGTATATTCGTGACCATCGGTTTCAGCATGTCCTTAAAGCGTCAAATTTGCCGCATATGCGGTTTCATGCGCTGAGACATATAAACATGGCGGAGCAAGACATACCGACAAATATAGCACAGGAACGTGGAGGCTGGAAAACTGACAGTGTCATGAAATCAGTTTATACTCACACCTTCGACGAGGCAGAAAGGCTGTAGACGCTGCTATTGACGCTTACTTTGGAAGCATCGTTACACCGTAAAACGCTGACAAAAATGCTAACATATAAAATTTATCCAGTGTTTTCAACGCATATGTGGTTTTAGTCACAAGTTCGATTCTTGTATCGTCCACCATACTTGAGAAATTCTAGCCCACTCCCTATCGGGATTGAGTTAGGATTTTTTGTGTTTATCGAGGATATCAAGATAGATATATAAAATCGGCGGGAAGTTGAAAATCAGCTTCCGTCTTGTTCATTTTACAGCTCATAATCTATACAAGCCCGGTTTTCCCTCGCCTCATGAATGAATTCAGCGAATGCCAGATGCTTCGGATGCACTTGATATTTATTTAGCTCTTCAATATCCTCGAAATCAAAAATCAAGGCTAAATCATAATTATTTTCGGGCGTTCCATGATGATTGGTTACTATCTCAAACCTAGCCACCGAAGGGATCTCCCTGATAGCTTGAGAAAGCTCTACTGCTTTGCTAAGATTTTCCGCTTTACTTTTCCCATTGAACTCATTTTTTAGTTGGAACATACAGATGTGGCGAATCATTTCATTTACCCCCGTTCAAAATTGCCCTTATAGATAATCTAATCATATTGCTTAATTTCTATCGTATGAATGCCGTTGTGCTTTTGCCAGCCAATGGTCAACAAAGTATACCAGATATGTCAAAAGCAAAATACAGCCGAGTATTGTGAGCGCCCATTTTAACACTCCGGAAAAGCCCAGCTCACCCCAATCCATAAAGAAATACACATATGATGTTTCCTTGCCCGGAATTGCGGAGCCGAAATATCCATACAAACTGGCAAGCAAAAAATAGACCAGAGGAATTGATGTACAAATTAGCGGCTCCCACTTGCTTATGCCGCCTTTCTTGTCAAACAGCAACCAATCGAAAAAAGTGAGCATGGGTGCAATGTAATGCGCCACTATGTTGCCATATGTAAAGATCTGATAATTTGGATTTTCCAATATTTTTTGCGGGAGCAATATCAGATGATAAACCAGTCCTGTAATCAGTATCATCATTACGCCAAGATGTCGAAACCGTGAGAGAGCAGCTCCAATTTGCCCGGAGGTTGCAATTTTGAAGGCTGAAATCAAAGCAGCCGATATAATATAACAATTGCTTATAGTCGTAAAAGAATACAATGTTTGCAGTTGCTTATCAGCGTTGAATATTCCGGCTCTATCAATTACGGCCATTAGCACTATGATTGAAAGAAAAATTTTGTATATTACTGAGAGCCGATTTTTATTGCCTATCAAAGCAAGCTGTTTCTCCATTTTAATTCCACCTGCATAAAAAGTTTATCTGCCTTGTTATTTCAAAAACCTGCCACCGCTCCAGCAACATATATTCAACTATGACTGCAAAAAAGCGGAACACTACCGCATGGCATAGTGTTCCATTTTATTCCCTTACTTCGCATTCGCATCCGCAACCTGCATCATTATGGCGCATTCTATGCGTTTTTTGAATAGCTCGCAGCCGTACTCATAGATACCATTTATAGAACCTGTGGTGTTATAGCTGTTTGCTGCGCAGCCGCCGCTGCAATAAAGCTGCGCCCAGCAGCCCTGGCATTCGCTTTTGCTAAAAAGCGTGCTCCCGGCAAACTCGTTTAAAAGTTCTTTGTTCGTTACCCCGTCGTCAACAGTGCCCATTTTGAAGTCCTCATTACCGACGAACTGATGGCACGGATATAAATCACCCCAGGGCGTAACGGAAAGATACTCCGTTCCCGAGCCGCAGCCTGCGACACGCTTGTGCAGGCACGGGCCGTGCGACAGGTCTATCATGTAGTGGTAGAAGGTAAGGGGTTCGCCACGGCGTTTGCGCTCCAGCATCTCAAGGGCGAGGTGCTCGTACTGGTCAAACAGAACGGGCAAATCCTCTGTCGTCAGGGCATCCGGCGAATCGGAAGGGCCGACGACAGGCTCCATTGAAAGCTCTGTGAATCCCAAATCCGCCATATGTTTAATATCGGTTAGAAAATCGGTGTTAAAATGGGTAAAGGTGCCTCGCATATAATAACCCTTACCGCCACGGCGACGGACAAATTCCTGAAATTTGGGGACGATGATGTCGTAGCTGCCCTCGTCCGTATAGGTTCTGCGCAGCCTGTCATTGACCTCACGGCGGCCGTCAAGGCTTAAAACGACATTATTCATCTCCTGATTAAGATAATCCATTGTTTCATCATTAAGCAGTACGCCATTTGTCGTCAGCGTGAATCTGAACACCTTGTCATATATCTTTTCCTGCTCTCTGGCATAGCTTACAAGCTGCTTCACTACCTGCATGTTCATCAGCGGCTCGCCGCCGAAAAAATCCACTTCCAAATTTCTGCGTGTGCCGGAGTTTTCAAGCAGGAAATCAAGCGCCTTTTTACCAACCTCAAAGCTCATAAGCGCACGTTCACCGTTATATTTGCCTTGGCTTGCGAAGCAGTAGGCACAGTTAAGGTTGCAGGAATGCGAAATATGCAGGCAAAGCGCCTTTACAACATCTGTTGACCTTTTCGGAACGAAAGCCCCGTACCCGCTCTTTGAAAAGAGCTTTTTTGCCCCGATAAGAGCTTCGATATCCTCAAGCGTTTCGTCTATATCCGCCTGCGAAATTCCATCGTCGCCAAACTCGACAAGAGCCGATTTTGCAAGGGTTGCACGATCTAATCCCTCGTAATTTGTTATGAGATAATATGCAAGGCAATCCACAGCGTGAATTGATCCGCTGTGAACATCGAGAATAATATTATAGCCGTTTTGTTTGTACGCATGTATCATTTCTATAGTGCCTCCAAAAAAGAACCGCACAGCCGCGTGGCCGTGCGGTTCTTATGGTTCAAGGGTTTTGCTTATTCCTGCTCTGCTTTATTCTCGCATGGCTGGTTTGCCACGCCGCAGGAAGTTTTGCAAGCGGACTGGCAAGAGGTCTGGCATTCGCCGCAGCCGCCGTTTTCTGTGCTCATATTGCGTGTTTCCATAGTAACTATTCTTTTCATATCAGTTCTCCTGTTGCAAATTATTAATCAATAGACAGATTATATTATTTTTTTATGATTAAGTCAATAGCGTGCGGATGCTAAGCGGGAGCCCTCCATATGTACTGCGGACATTCCGCTTGGTTTTTATCCAATCAATAATCTCCGACTCCAGCCTTTGCCCCGGAATCGCCAAAGGCACTCCCGGCGGATATGTCCAGATATACTCGGCGCATATTTTTTCTGCGCAAAGGTCAAGCCTTGTATTTTCGCTGGATTTTTCCAACGCATCGCGCAGGGGAAGAACCTGAGCCGAGCCGGGCGGAGCGGCGCAAGGCTTCCGGGACATTGTCACAGAAGAAAGCTTGTCAATGGCAAAAAGAGCCTCAATCAGCCTTTCAAAATGCTCACTTTTATCGCAGATGCTCGTCATCAAAACGCAGTATCTCTCGGTGCTCATTTCGATTTGAATGCCGTGCTCAAGAAGCTTTTCTGCAAGCTCAAAGCCTTCCAGACCGATATCTTCTGCGCTCACCACGATTTTCGAGGGGTCGCCTCTTCTGTGTATTTTCAGTTTCTCCAGCGCCTTCGTGCGAAGATAAAAATCCTTTAGCCGGCATGCAAAATTTGCAAACCACTCGTTCCCGTTTTCCAGTAGCTCCCGGGTACAATAATCCATCGACGCCATTAGAACATAGGACGGGCTGCTCGTCTGGAAAATGCGCAGCTGTCTTACAATTTCCCGCTGGGAGATAATATCTGTATTTAGATGCAAAAGTGCACTTTGCGTAAGCGCGGGAAGTGTTTTGTGCAGACTTTGCACCACCAAATCCGCTCCGAGCCTAACGGCGCTATTTGGAAAATACTCATCAAACCCAAGATGTGCGCCGTGCGCCTCGTCAACAACCAGCGGTATTCCAAAAGGCTTTAGTGTTTTTATTATTTCGGAAACATCGCTTACAATGCCCTCATAGGTAGGCGACGTTATAACAACCGCAGCTGCGTTCGGGTTGCTCTGCACCGCAGTCAATACGGCACCGGCGGAAATCTCGCCATACATAACAAAATCAGGATCAAATCTCGGCTCAATTATAATAGGCATATGCCCCGAAAGCTCCACAGCATGAAACACCGACTGATGGCAGTTTCTTGCTACGATAATTTCTCCCTTTTTAGGGAGAGCGCAAATCGCCGCAAGAATACCGCAAGAACTGCCATTTACAAGGTAAAATGTCCGTTTGCTGCCAAACAGCTTAGCGGCTTCCGCCATGCAATTTGCAAGCGTCCCCCCGGCATCATGCAAATCGTCAAACGGCTCGATCTCCGTAACGTCAAGCTCCCAGGGAAAAGCGCATGTGAGCATTCCGGAATTTCGCTTATGCCCGGGCATGTGCATTGGTACTTTATCTGTTAAGTTGTACTGCTCCAGCTCCCACAGCAGACCTTTTGGGGCATTGTTTTCGTTATTCATATGGTTATGATATAATAAGTTTATGTTTTTTGCAACCTAAGCGAAATATTTTCGTCTTTAGAGATATAGGGAGGTGGAAAAATGGAGGATGCCGCAATTATTACGCTATATTTTGAGCGTAACGAGAACGCCATAGCCGAGACGGCGGAAAAATACGGTGCATATCTTACCAAGATTTCATACAACATACTTGGCAATCCGCAGGACAGCGAGGAGAGCGTAAATGACACATATCTCAGAACATGGAATTCCATTCCGCCGCAACAGCCAAATGTTCTGATTGCATATCTAAGCAAAATCACCCGACATATATCCATTGATATTTTCCGAAGCAAAAACAGCAAGAGGCGCCCGCCCTCGCAGTATGCGCTGTCGCTTAACGAGCTTGAGGAGATAGTGTCGGGCGAAGGCTCGCCCCAAGGAGAGCTTGAGGCCAAGGCGCTTGCCCTGTCGATTAGCGATTTTCTCTCATTGCTGACAGTGCAGAAGCGTGCCATTTTTGTATGCCGATACTATTTTTCGGATTCCACAA
>Ga0153972_1000347_pt1 | contig 14423 bp, 11 predicted proteins | sample TSGA056MetaG_FD_104732 | JGI IMG/M metagenome (GOLD analysis project Ga0153972, IMG submission 104732) | Attine ant fungus gardens microbial communities from Georgia, USA - TSGA056 MetaG | ecosystem: Host-associated > Fungi > Mycelium > Unclassified | place: USA: Georgia, George L Smith State...
AACGATGACAGACCCTACAACAAACGTGTCTCCGCCGATTTTGTCGGCCTTTAGTCCGACTCCGTCTTTATCGCTGCCTATGGAAAGACCATCAAGAATTACGTCACCCTGACGTGTGAGATACAGACCGTTCGTGCTTCCTATAAGCGTAATACATGACTGTAAAAGATTCGGCTGTCCACGGGTTATTCCGACGATGGTCAGGGTCGAGTCGGTTATGTCCTTTGTAACATTTGCAACTACACGTGTTGTTGCGCTTTTAACGTCAAGCTTCGAAATCTTGCCGTTTTCAGTGATGGTAATATCGAAATTGCCGGCAACATCTCCCGCATAGCCCTCCGTATCCTTGAGACCGCCGCCGACCCAGTCTGTAACGGGAAGGTCAGAATAATATAGTCCCTTGAAAAATTCCAGCTCATCTTCTGCGAGAACTGCGGAGCCTGTTTTCGCAGAGCCGCTTGAGCCAAAGGCCCAATTAATCTTGCCTTCACTCCATATAAACTGTATCTGTCCGGTACCCGAGCCTGCCTCAGCGGTTGGTGCCTTGCTCACATATGTATAGGTTCCGGCAGGCATGTCTTCAAGATCGCCGAACGCCGCAAAAGCGGGAGCAGATATTGTCAGTGCCAAAACTGTAATCAGAGCCAAAGATAGAATTTTCTTCAGATTTTTCATATAAGCCTCCTTGAATTTTTTACCGTACTGTCAAGCCGGGTGTGTAATAAGCAAACTCCTTTCTAATAATTGAAATCTGTTATCTGAAAAAAGTCTAGCACGGGAAAAAGATTTTAGGCAACAAACATATTTTTCGCAATAGTACATTTCTTTCGCATCTCATGGCATCTCAACGTATTTTCCGACCCAAAGGAGGCAAAACATACAAATCACGGCGGCCAATTTTGGCTGCCGTGAATATTGACTAAGCTTTAGATCCGCCTTGGGACATTTTTTGAGAGTGCTCTTGCATAAAATTCAGACTGTTGATTAGTCTTTTATAGAATGCAGCGGCAGCATGGCCGCTCCGATTATGCCGGCATTGCTTCCCAAAGCTGCCCTTATCACGGGCGGGACTCCGATTTCGCCAGCGGCGAATGTTAAGGTGCATAGCTTCTTATTGAGTGGCTTTATCAGCTTGTCTCCGGCATTGCTTACGCCGCCACCGATTATAACTACTTCAGGTCTAAATAAGGCAACGAGTGTTGAAATCCCAGCCGCCAAATATGATACATAACTATTGATAACCTCAATTGCCGCTGCATCTTTCTTGGCTGCGAAGTTGAAGCAGGTTTTTGCGTCTATTTTTTCCTGCTTAAAAGCAAATTCCTTTGCCATCATGCTTTCTGGATTATCGGCTATTGCCTGCCGTGTCTGACGTATAAGTGCTGTTGCCGAGCCATATGCTTCAAAGCAGCCAAATTGTCCGCAGGCGCACTTCACCCCGCCGTAAACAAGCTTTGTGTGACCTATTTCCGCACCCATTCCGTCTGCACCGCAAAATATTTTCTTGTCCATTATTATGCCTCCGCCTATACCCGTTCCCAGTGTTACCATTATTACGTTGTTATGGTCTTTGGCGGCACCGGCCAAGGTTTCGCCCAATGCGGCGCAATCGGCATCGTTGCCTATATATAAGGGAATATCAAAATACGGTTTCAGTTCTTCAAAAAGCGGCACATTATGCCAATTTAGATTGCTTGCATTTACAACTATACTAGTATTTGGATTAATAATACCGGGAGCAGCTATGCCGATTGCTTCCATGTCGGATATTTTCATACTGTTAAGCTCAATCGCTTTTTTTGCCGTGTTTGCGATAAAGGCCACCGTCTCTTTGACCGGCTTATTTTGCGGAGTTTTTTCAGAAAATCTAAAGACTAGATTACAGTTTTCATCAACGACGCCTGCCGTAATATTTGTGCCGCCTAAATCAATCCCTAAATAATATTTCATATTATTCTCCTTAATAGTCAAAAGATTTTTCCTTCGGTAATAATAACTTATGCAGCGCCTTCGGCGCGAATATAATCATTGTATTTGTGAATTTAATAGGATATAATTTGAATGTAATATTTTAATGGTATACATAAACAAGAAAAGAGGGGGTGCGTTCGAAATGAAAATGGACAGGTACAAGGCTTTTTTGGCAGCTGCCACCAGCGGCAAATTCTACGAAGCTGCAGAAGAAATGTACATCACCCCTGCAACAGTGTCAAAGCACATTTCGGCTCTCGAAAAAGAGCTTGGGGTTGAATTGTTTGAACGCACACCGCATGGTGTAAGCTTGACAAAGGAGGGGGAGGCTAGGCTGCCCCTCATTCAGCAGATTGTAGAATCCTATGAAACAATATTAACTCCTGAGGTACAAGAAGAAAAGGTGCTTCGAATATACACAGCACCGCCACCCAGCCGATTTGGGCTTGCAGAGATAATAAGTGATTTTGCCTCAGAACATCCTGATATTCGCTTGGAAATTGAGGAGAGGCGCGGCATAACAAAAGCTGTGGTGGCAGGCGAATGCGAATTAGGCTTTGTAGGCACAAAATATCTTAATCATGACATTCTTCAATGTATTACCATGAAAACCGGGCGCATCGCCGCCATTATGCACAATGATCACCGTCTTGCAAAAAGAGATAGCATTTCTCTTAAGGAGCTTGAAAACGAGGACTTTATCTTGCCGAATCCTGAGGTTGGTGTTTATCAGGTTTACATAGACTACTGCAAGTCCTGCGGGTTTCTTCCGCATGTCAGGCAGATGGCGTTTCGTGACGACAGCGTGCTCTTTTACGTTTCAAACAAGCAGGGTGTTTCTCTTTTTGTTAAGGAAATGTTCGATCTGTTTAACTATAATGATATTACCCTTGTTCCTCTTGAGGAAGAGCTGTATAGAACGGGTGCATTGGTAAAGGCAAGGAACAGGCATCTATCGCCTTCGGCGGAGACGTTTTGGAGCTTTATGAGACGACGCATTAAGAAATAATGGCAGGATCGGAGGTAGCATGAGCGTTGAGAAATATCGAACCTTTATTATTGTAGCACATTGCAGCACGTTTAATGAAGCTGCCGAGGTGTTGGACGTTACACCGGCAACGGTGTCAAAGCATATTTCTATGCTTGAAAAGGAGCTTGGAGTCAAGCTTTTTGAGCGTACGACAGCAGGTGTTCGTCTCACGAAAGAGGGGGAAGTGAGGCTTCCGATTGCAAGAAGGCTTGTTGAGTCATTTCACTCGCTGATGACGAAGCAGGATGATAGAAAGCTACTGTTGTACTCAATACCACCGCCCAGCCGATTCGGTCTTTCCAAAATTCTACGGGGTTTCGCAGAAGAGTATCCCGACATTCCGATTGAAATCGTTGAAAAACGAGAAACACCCGAGGCAATTGAGGAGCATGAGTGCGAGTTGGGCATTATCGGAAACAAGCACCGGGTCTCATCCAGAATAGAGTGTATAAGCATACATTCAACCAGAATTGGTGCAATTTTGCCCGCTGAGCATCCGCTTGCAAAACGCAAGTCCATCTCGCTGTCTGAGCTGCGAGACGAAGATTTTATTCTTCCAAATCCAGAGATACATGTACACAGGGTCTATCTTGATTGCTGCGAGAAATGCGGCTTTACGCCTAAGCTCAAGCAGACAGCATTTAGAGACGACAGTGTTCTGTTTTATGTTGCAAACAATCAGGGGGTATCCTTGTTTACTCAGGAGATGCTTGCCTTGTACAACTACCGCGGGCTTGTTTTTATGCCGCTTGAGGAGGAATACTACAGCGGGGGCGCACTTGCGAAGTTGAAGGATGCGAAGCTATCTTCGTCGGCAAGTGCTTTTTGGGGCTTCGTGCGTCGAAAATACCAGACGACAGAAAGTAGCACGCATACAAATTTGCCCTGAAAAAGCAGATTCTTAATAAACGATATTATTCGTCGGACAGATTTGTCCGACGAATTTTTTATGTTTCCAAAATGGAACCTTATACCCCAAATTGGAATTTCCATTCATAACTAAGCATGTTAATATATACAAAAAGAAATTGCGACTGACCACTTGATAACAACATATTTCCCATATGCTCTTATTTGGCTTTATTGAATCTTACCCGAAAGGGTTTGAAATATGTAAAAAGATGAAGGGAAGGATTTTAATGAAACGTTTCATCGCAATAGCTCTAATCCTGACAATGGTTTTCTCACTGGCTGCTTGCTCAACCGGAGGGGATGATACGCAGGGTGATAAGGAGACGCAGGCGCAAACCTCGCAGAATGCGGATTCATCCGGCGGCCAAGTTGACCCGAATGTGGAGAAAAAGATTGTCGTAGGAATTGGCGCCGACCCAGAATCGTGGGGCCCTTGGGAGCGCTTTAATAACGGACGCCGTGACACAATGCCAATGGTTTATCAGACACTGACAGCTGACATTTACGACGAGGCAACAGCCCAGATGGTTTCCTATAACGTTATGATTACCTCTTGGGAGAAGGTTGCCGACAAAACTTACGAGCTTAATGTAAGAGAAGGCATCTATGATACAGCAGGCGAGGAATTTACAGCCGAGGACGCTATTTTCTCCTTTGAAACCTGCAAGGAAAAGGGTATTTTATCTCAACTTAACGCAATCGACCATCTTGAACTTGTCAACGAATTAACCTTCCGGATTGTCACAAACAAAACTCTGGCAGTCGGCGACTTTGAGGATTTGCTCACAGCCATAAACATGGTAACGAAGGAGTCGTTTGAAGCTTCTGCGGATGGCATGGCAACTAATCCAATCGGAACTACAGGTTATGTCATGGAAGAGTATGTGGCAGGCTCTAGGATATTATTCACAAAGTCTGAGACAGAGTATTGGAACGAAAAAGCTAATCAGTCAAAATCATTAGACGATGGCTACTGTGCAACATGGGACACAACGAAGATTGACACAGTGCAGTTTGAAATCATCACTGACAGTGCAACAATGGCAGTAGCTTTGGAAACAGGACAGGTCGATATTTCTGCAAGCGTTTCTTCCGCCGATATGATCCTGTTTGGTGAAGGCGGCTCGGCCGCTAACAAATTTACCGTGTTTACTTATGCTGACAATACATATGCACTATCCTTTAACGCATCCGACAAATCACCGTTTGAGAACATCAATCTGCGCAAGGCGGTTTCTTACGCAATTGACGCAACTGCGCTTTTGTATGCTGCATACGACGGTGATGGAATAGTTATGAATGCATGGTCATATCCGGCATACATGGACTATCAAAAAGAATGGGACAACGAGGACTACTATCCATATGATGTTGACACCGCAAAAGAGTATTTTGAGGAGTATTTCAAGGAGACGGGAACGAAGGCGTCAGATCTTCATTTGCGTTTATTGATCCAGAGCGGAACTGCAATGCAGAGCATCGCACAGGTTATCCAGTCATACGTTGGCGAGGCGGTAGGAAATACGAATGCAGTCGAGATTTTAAGCTACGACCGCAGCTCGTACAACTCAATGTATGAGGACTCCAGCGCATTCGATATGTTCATCTTTGGTGAACAGAATAATCGCCCGTACGGCACCTATGCGTGGAATACCGCAGCAAACTATGAAAAGAGCGGCGACGGAACCACACAGTGGTTTGTTAACAGCGAGGAGCTTCAAGCCCTCACAATGGCAGCGATCAGTGATGACACACACTCGGATGCAACCGTAAAGGCATTTCACGAGTTTGTTAAGGAGAATTGCTATCAATATGCAATGATAACAGGCAATATTTATGTCGTTGCTGCAAACTGGGTGAAGACTCTCGAAGTTGGTCCGAAAAACTGTTTGGGTGTTTGTGGTCTTGAATATGACTGGAGCGCTAAAACGGCTTGGTAAAGAATTATTCAATCCAATAAACCGGAAGTGCCGCCTTCCACCAAAGGACGGTGGGAGGCGGCACTTAAACATTCTGGATTTCAGAAATGAGGGGCTTATTCATGGTACGTTATGTCTTAAAGAGGATTCTGGCAATTATTCCTGTAATATTGCTAATTGGAGTCGCTATTTTCACTATTATGTATTTCTGTCCTGGTGACCCAGCCGAAATCATTTTAGGCGGTGGTGCGTCAAAAAGCGATGTCTTTAATCTGAGAGAAAAGATGGGGCTAAACGATTCGTATTTTATACAGCTTGGACGGTTTATGTATAATACATTTATCCGATTTGATCTCGGAACATCTTATATGAACGGAAAGTCTGTGCTAACTGAAATTATAACTCGTTTCCCACGCACGCTTGTATTTGCTCTCTCAGCAATGCTGGTTCAGATTATTATCGGAATCCCTCTAGGTGTCACTGCTGCGACACATCAGAATGGATGGGCTGACAGAGTGTGCATGCTAATAGCACTAATTGGTGTTTCGGTACCGGCTTTCTGGCTTGGTCTTGAGCTTATGCTGCTATTCTCAGTTAAACTGCAATGGCTGCCGGCATACGGGATAGACTCTTGGAAGAGTTGGATCTTGCCTATTATTGTTAATTCACTGCATGGAATGGCAATGATGGCAAGACAAGCGAGGTCGAGTATGCTTGAGGTTATTCGTAGCGATTATGTGACAACAGCTCGTGCCCGCGGCGTTTCAGAGCGGAAAATTCTATATCGCCATGCACTCCCGAATGCGCTTATTCCGATTGTTCAGACTCTCGGAAACTCGTTCGGCATCGCTCTGGGCGGCACTGTCATCATAGAAAATGTCTTTTCAATCCCCGGTATAGGTCAGTACATGACAAACTCCATAACTAATCGAGACTATGCAGTTATACAGGGAAGTGTTGTCGTTCTGTCCATAGCATTCTGCCTTGTAATGCTGCTTGTTGATGTGGCATTTGGTTACATAGACCCGCGAATTAAGGCACAGTACGCCAGCAAAAAGAGCAAAACACACAAAGTCATTAGAGGGGGGGCGAACTCGCATGCATAACGAATCAAACCCAGTCGCATATGCGGATTCTAATACAGGTATGCCGGAAAAGATTAAAAAACAAAACCAGCTCCTTGAAGTAATGAAGCGGCTTAATAAAAATAAGCTTGCTATGGCGGGCATGATTATATTTATTCTTTTTGTTGTAGTTGCAATTCTTGCTCCAATCTTAACCCAATATAACTATGCCGCAATGGATGTGCTGTCAAAAAATCAGTCGCCATCTGCAGAGCATTGGTGTGGCACTGATGACCTTGGACGGGATATTTTTGCCCGCCTATTGTATGGCGCAAGATACTCATTGGCTCTTGGTGTGTCCGCTGTTGTAATTGGCCTTATTGTCGGCATAATTCTTGGCTGCATAGCCGGTTTTTTTGGTGGAATCCTTGAAGAGATAATAATGCGCCTATGCGATATTATGCAGTCAATACCGAGTATTTTGCTTGCAATAATTATTTCCGCTGCGCTTGGCAACGGATTATTTAACACAATTATCGCACTGAGCATTGGTCGGATACCGTTTACTTGCCGAATGGTAAGGGCGCAGTTTTTGAGCCAGCGCAAGCTTGAGTATGTCGAAGCTGCACAAGCGACCAACAGCTCTAAGGCCGCACTTATGTTCAAACAAATTCTGCCAAACGCAATCTCGCCAATTATTGTCGCAACCACAATGGGCATTGGTGGAACAATCACGATGGCTGCGGGACTTAGCTATATTGGTCTTGGTGTTCAGTCCCCCAGTCCGGAGTGGGGAGCGATGCTTTCCGCTGCGAAGGGTGTTATGCGTTATTATCCGTATCAGCTGCTTTTCCCGGGACTATGTATCGCAATTTTTGTTCTGGCTCTGAACCTGTTTGGCGACGGACTGCGTGATGCGCTTGATCCTAAGCTCAGAAATTAACGGGAGGAAGATATTAATGAGTATTAAAAACGAGTCCTTCCTAAAGGTAGATAATCTTATCGTTGAGTATACCTCAGACGGTCAAATAATCCACGCAGTGAACGGGGTGTCCCTTGAACTCCAAAAAGGTAAAACTCTCGGTCTTGTCGGTGAAACAGGTGCTGGAAAAACTACGATTGCGCAATCCATTCTTCGCATTTTGCCAGATCCTCCTGCAAAGATCCGCAGTGGAGATATTTGGCTTGAAGACAAGAACATCATGGAGATGAGCGAACATGAGCTTCGAAAAATACGTGGAGCGAAAGTGGCGATGGTGTTTCAGGACCCCATGACTGCTCTTAATCCGACAATGCGTATCGGCACCCAGATCGCAGACGGAATCCGTTTGCACACCGGGCTTAGCAAGTCTGAAGCGAACGAAAGGGCAATGAAGATGCTTGAAATGGTCGGCATTCCGCGCGATCGTTTTCGTGAATTTCCACATCAGTTCTCGGGTGGCATGAAGCAGCGTGTAATTATTGCGATCGCTCTGTCGTGTAACCCCGATCTGCTGCTCGCAGACGAACCGACTACGGCTCTTGACGTAACGATTCAGGCACAGGTGCTTGAACTTATTAATCAGCTTAAGCATGAAAAGAATACTGCAATGCTGCTGATTACGCATGACCTCGGTGTTGTTGCTGAAACGTGCGACGATGTTGCGGTTATTTATGCCGGTGAAATCATTGAGTACGGCAGCCGTGAAGAAATCTTCCTTGACGCTAAGCATCCGTACACCCTCGGACTTTTTGGTTCGCTCCCAAACATGAGTGACGGGGCCAGCAGGCTAGCTCCCATAAAGGGGCAGACGCCTGACCCGTCAGATTTGCCGACCGGATGTAAATTTCATCCCCGATGCCCGAAAGCAATAGAAGAGTGCAGTAGCGAAAATGTTGAAATGATAACTCTTAATGGCACGCATCAGTGCCGATGCCTCAACTACAAAATGCTTGTAGCAGGGAGGGAGAAATAGTATGGCGGCTCTCGTAGAAATTAAAAAATTACAAAAGTATTTTGATACGCCTCGCGGAAAGCTTCATGCGGTTGACAATGTAACAATGTCCTTTGAGCAGGGCAAAACGATGGGTGTTGTCGGAGAATCCGGATGCGGAAAATCCACTCTCGGACGCACGATTATTCATCTGCTCGAAAGTACTGGCGGGCAGATATTTTTTGAGGACAATGATATCACCCATGTTGATAACCGAGAACTTAAGAAACTGCGCGAAAGCATGCAAATAGTATTCCAGGATCCATTTTCCTCGCTAAACCCGCGCTACACAGTTGAGGATACCCTTAAGGAGCCGCTTCTGCGGTCCGGTCAAGCAGACAGAAAGACGCTTTCTGCTGAAATAACCAAGCTGATGGATATGGTCGGAATCGCACGCCGTATGAGAATGGCTTATCCCCATGAGATGGATGGAGGCCGCCGGCAGAGAGTAGCTGTCGGCAGAGCGTTGGCAATGAACCCTAAGTTTATTGTTTGCGACGAGCCCGTCTCGGCACTTGATGTGTCAATTCAGGCGCAGGTGCTAAATCTAATGCAGGATTTGCAGGAGGAGTATGGCCTGACCTATATGTTCGTAACGCATGATTTGTCCGTTGTCCGATATATTTCAGATGAAATCAGTGTTATGTATCTGGGTCAACTTGTTGAAACCTGCGGAAGCGAGGAGCTTTTTGAAAGAAGCCTTCACCCATACACACGTGCGCTGCTCTCTGCAATCCCATCGGTTGATATTACGAAGAAAATTGAGCGTGTGCTTATTAAGGGTGAGATTACTTCACCAATTAATCCAAAGCCAGGCTGCCGATTTGCAAGCCGCTGCCCGCACGCAAGCGAAGCATGCGAAGCGCCGCAGGCGCTTGAAGAGGTGCTGCCGGGACATTTCGTCTCCTGCTGCAGAGTAAAAGAGGTAAGTGCAGACACTCTTTCAACGGTTAACTGACATATGCTAAACTATCAGGATAAGTGAGGGCATATTAAATGGCGATACAAAAAGCAATAACAAAATATGGTGCTGTTGTCGGTGTAGACATGCAAGATTATTCTGTGTTTCGGGCAATACCATTTGCCAAGCCACCCGTTGGCGAGCTTCGTTTTGCTCCGCCTGAGGAGCCAATACCATGGATAGGTGAACGAGAATGTTCCAGCTTTGCTGATGCGCCCCTGCAATATAGCAGGGCGGCTTCCCCGAAGGGTGCGCCGTCCCGGCATTGGATGATGCCTGAACCACCAGTTCCGGCAACCAGTGAGGATTGTCTGTATTTAAATGTATGGACACCTGCAAAAAGTGAGCAGGAAAAGCTGCCGGTTATGGTTTGGATACATGGCGGCGGCTTTAATCAAAGCTGGAGTTTTAAACCAATCTATGATGGATCGGAGCTATGCAAAAAAGGTGTAGTTGTTGTTACAGTCGCTCAGAGGGTGTCGGCAATGGGTTATTTAACACACAAAAGGCTTGCCGGGCAAAACGGGTGCGGTCCCTGCGGAAACTGGGGTCTGCTTGACCAAAATATGGCGCTGCGGTGGGTACAGGAAAATATAAATGCCTTTGGCGGTGATAGCTCCCGTATAACAATTTTTGGACAGTCATCCGGCGGTATGTCAGTAAAATTCCACCTTGTTTCTCCGCTTAGTCGCAGCTTGTTTAGTCGGGCAATTGTGCATTCAGGCGGAGGACTTAACGCCGGAGACCCGATGCGCACTTGGCAAGAACTTGCGAGCATCACAGAAAAGGCAATGGAGCATCTGGGCTGGGACTTTGATGATTTAATGACACTGGACGGCGAATTGGTCAATCAAAGTATTTGCGAGACAGCAGGCAAAATAATGGAAAAAGAGCTTTTCATATATCAGCCCTGCATGGACGGCTATTTCTTCCCGGAAATGCCGGAAAAACTACTTTACGACGGACGGATTTCTGAAGCTGATATCATCTGCGGAACTGTGAACGGCGATTCTTGGATGTTTTCAAGAGGAGTAAGAGATCAGCTTCTGAGCAATCAGGAAGCGCTGCGTGCATTTTCATTTTCCCCTCAAGAGGCATGGGCGAGGCATTTTCAGCGGCAGGGGTTGCCGCCAATCCGTTCCTATTTTTTTGAGCGCAATCAACAGGGGCATGGCTCACCGCACAGCAGTGAGTTGCCGTATGTATTCAAAACGCTGGATAAGCGCGGATACGAGTACGACGAATATGACATTGAGCTGTCAGAGATAATGTCGTCCTACTGGATTAATTTCGCAAAAACAGGCGACCCAAATGGCGAGGGACTGCCCTTATGGCCTTACAACACCGCTGAAGCACCGCTATCGATTCACTTCACGGATAGTGCAGTGCAGACATCAAGGCTATGCAATGATGAAGAAGCAGAGCGTGTAATTGAGTATACAATCAGACACCCTGGCTTTCTTGAAACACTTGCTGATTTTTAGGAGGACGAGATATGGACTATCAGGCAAACAGAGGAAATGAATCAATCCCATGGCCATATCCTATCAAATACGGAGTGATTAATCGAGTAAAGGTTGACGTTCTTGTCGTAGGAGGCGGACTTGCCGGAGGCTGCGCAGGAATCGCAGCTGCAAGGCGAGGTGCGACCGTGGCTGTCGTTGACAAGGCGCCGATAAAGCGCTCCGGATGTGGCGGCGCAGGTATGGACCATTACAACACAATTCTTGATAACCCCAAAACGCCGATGACACCTGAAGAAAACATGGCTAAGGGCGTGACAATTGGCCGACAGGGGCATCGGGATTATATTGCAGTAAAAGGTGCCTGGGCTTCCCTTATGGAGCTTGAAAAGCTTGGGCTGCCGATAAGGGACGAGGACGACGATTTTGCCGGCTCCGCTACCCGTGACGAAGAAATGAAGCTTCTCAAGGCTTATGACTATCGCGACATGATAGCCGTTAAGCTGCGGGGAGGTCACTATATTAAGACGGTAATATATGACGGTCTAAAGCAGGAGGGCGTTAGGCTATTCGAGAGAGTAATGATAACTAGTTTGCTAAACGAAGGCGGAAAGATAGGAAGCAGGGTGGTTGGGGCAACGGGCTTTAGCATGGAAACGGGCGAGGTTTATGTTTTTGAAGCAAAAAGCGTAATTCTCTCGACTGGGTATATTTGCAGTATTTGGACCTTCAGCACCGAAATAACAGGAAATAGCTATCGCTGGGATCCGAATGATATCGGAGAAGGCTTCGCTATGGCATGGAAGGCAGGCGCAAAGGTTGTCAATATGCATAAAAACGGACATACGAAGGCATCTCACCCGTTTGCGTGGCCGCGCTTTGGTGTTGGTAATCCATCAAACACATGGTTTCCATGTACGATCGTTGACAACAACGGCAAAGAAATTCCTTGGGTAGACAAAAACGGAAATCCCGTCAAAACGGTTGAGGCGAGAAACCTGCCGGTTGAAGGGCAGCTCTATTGTGGCTCGACTATCAGCGATGACCTAAAGGGAATCGAGCTGCCAAATCTTATCGCGGACCTGCCAGATCGCATTCGTAGCGGCGAGTTTGAGCTGCCACTATGGGCTGATCTTCCGAGCATGCCTGAGGATGAGCGAAGGTCAATCTGGGGTATGATGATTGGCAACGAGGGCAAGACCCGGTACACGATTTATGATTACTATACGCGTTGGGGCTTTAACCCCGATAAGGATATGCTGCAAGCACCGGTCATGTCCCCAGAAGGATATCGCTCAGGCGGATGGTTTCAGGGCGAGCCGAACGCCGTGAAGCCGTGGCGGTCTGAGAGCTTTGGCAGGCAAGGCGAACCAGCCTGCGACTGGAATCTTATGACAAGCGTCGACGGACTGTATTGTGCTGGCGCAACGAGCGGGCTTGAGGGTTGCTCATTTGCATGTTCTTCCGGTTTTTACGCAGGAAATAGAGCTAGCGAATATATGCGCAAGGTATCAGATGGAGGTATTGATGAGGCTCAGGTTCAGGCAGAAATCGAGCGTATTTATGCGCCGGTTAAACGACTTGGCGACACAGAAGCTTATGTTAGCTGGAAGGAGCTGTGGGCTGGGTCTGCCCGTGTTATGCAGCAGGATTGTGCTGAAAATCTCTCGATTCCTATTCTGCGTCACGGACTGCACTGGATGGACAGCATTAAAAATCAGGAAATGCAGCAAACTTATGCCAGAAATCCGCATGAGCTTGCACGTGTCATTGAGTGTGAGACTCGAATCACCTGCTCTGAGGTGTTCTTAAATGCCTGTATTTCCAAAATTGAGGCAGAGAACAGTGGCATCCTGCAAAAGGACACCCTTATTTTCAACCAGCTTGTGGACGGCGAAATTAAAACCACCTTTGATACGGACAAATACTGGCTGTGTGCGCCATACGCTCCGAATTATCTTGAAAACTACAACAATTGCATTGCGGCGGAAAGGGAGGATGCATAATGGATGACATGAAACAAGCATACATAGTGCCAAATCCGACGGGACCTACGCTTGCAGTTTCGATAAATCCAGATGTCTGTGTGGGCTGCAATGCATGCGCCAATATCTGTCGTACACAGACAATATTGCCAAATCCAGAGCCTGCGCTGCCTCCGATTATTGCCTATCCTGATGAGTGCTGGTACTGCGCCTGCTGCGTTGAAATGTGCCGTACAGGTGCGTTGCAAATGCAGCTACCAATAAACCAACGTATATCATATAAACGCAAGGAAACGGGAGAGGTGTTCCGTATTGGGCAAAAGGATGCTCCGCCGAAGAGTTATTTTAAGCCGCCTTACGGTTGGCTGTAAGTGGGTGGTTTTATGGTAAAACTTTATGATGTAATTGAAAAGTACAGTAAACTACCGGGAGGGCTCTTGCCGGCGCTTCAAGAAATCCGGAGAGGTACAGGCAAACTGGATTTTGAAACGTATGCTGACGTTGCAGAGGGCTTTGCTTTGCCGTTGTCACAAGTGGTTAGCGCCGCAAGCTTTTATTCGCAGTTAAACCCTGAAGTGGCGGACGAGGGAGATGTCGATTTTACCGCAACCTCTCCTCATACTCTTGAAATTCGGAACATGCTAGACATGCCGAGTGATTATGCTGCGCTAAAAATGTCAAGAGCTTCGCCTGAGGGCGTAATTGACATTTTACACGAAACAGCTCTTTGCGGCCTTAGCGGCTCAGGCTTCCCGGTTAGCATCAAATGGGATATTGTTCGCAGCGAAACGTCAGACAAGAAATTTGTTATCTGCAACGCAAGCGAAGGTGAGCCGGGAACGTACAAGGACCTGCTGCTTCTACAAAAAGCGCCACATGCGGTGATTGAGGGGATGGCAATTTGTGCTGCCGCGGTTGGAGCTCAAAAGGGATACCTATATTTGCGTTCAGAATATGCGCATTGTGCGGAAATAATCGATAAGGTGATTGAAAGCGCTCGTAGTGAGGGGCAGTTCGGCGACTTCGACATTGAAGTGAGAATCGGCGCAGGCGCCTATGTTTGCGGCGAGGAAACCGGACTTATTGAAGCAATTGAGGGACACCGTGGCGAACCGAGAATGAAACCGCCATTTCCAGGAAAATCA
>Ga0153972_1000350_pt1 | contig 14359 bp, 11 predicted proteins | sample TSGA056MetaG_FD_104732 | JGI IMG/M metagenome (GOLD analysis project Ga0153972, IMG submission 104732) | Attine ant fungus gardens microbial communities from Georgia, USA - TSGA056 MetaG | ecosystem: Host-associated > Fungi > Mycelium > Unclassified | place: USA: Georgia, George L Smith State...
GTATGACGAGGCGGCAAAGCTGCGCTTCGGTTCGCTTGATTATCCCGAGGGCACAGACAGCCCTACCGAGTTTTATATAATTGAAAAGCCCGATGCAGATGAGGACGACGAAAGCCCAAACAAAACAGAGCTTGAGGCATTTTTCGTTGCAAAAAAGATTAAAGAGATGGTGAGGGCTAGGACACCCGTGTATTCCAAGGGCGGTCAGAGACCTTGCGAATACAGCGATTTTGCAATTTTGCTTCGGTCTCCATCTAGCAGCGGCTCGGTGTTTTCGCAGGCACTGCTTGCCCAGGGCATACCTGTTGCGGCGCAACAGGGCGGTGGATTTTTTACACGTACCGAGGTTTCGGTGACAATCAATCTTCTAACAGTTATCGACAATCCGCACAATGACGTGCCGCTTATTTCCGTTTTGGGTTCACCTATTTTTACTTTTTCACCCGATGAGCTGTCGCAAATTCGATCCTGCAAAAAAGAGAGCGATTTTTACGGCGCACTGATAGAAATGGCAAACAGCGGAGACTCGCACTGCAAGGAGTTTTTGGACAGGCTAACCCTGCTTAGAAAAATGTCCTGCGATATTAGCATTACGGAGTTATTGTGGCATATTTTTGGGAGCACGAATCTGTTTGCAGTCTGCGCTGCAATGGACAGCGGTGGGGCAAGGCATGTAAACCTTATGTATCTTCTCGAATGCGCCAAGTTGTTTGAGGCAAGCGGATACAAGGGGCTTTTCCAGTTCATTTCATATTTGAAAAGAATGGCCGAGCGCGGCGAGGAGCCTTCCGTTTCAGGTGGAGACGGCAACTTTGTTCGAATAACAAGCATTCACAAATCGAAGGGCCTTGAGTTCCCGTTTGTATTTTTGCCCGACCTTTCACGGAAGTTTAACAAGATGGACTTGAGCGAAAATCTGCTTATGCATCCGCAGCTGGGGCTCGGACCGAAAATTACGGACGTAGACAGGGGCATTGAATTTCCGACAGCTGCACGAAATGCGATTAGACTTAGACTTGAGAGCGAGCTTTTGAGTGAGGAAATGCGAGTTTTGTACGTTGCGATGACCCGTGCCAAGGAGAGGCTTATTATGACCTGTGTTTCTTCTAATGCACAGGAAAAGCTTGATAGGTTAAGGCGCACTGGTATTTTGCCAATTCCAGTGTCCGCCCTTCGAAAATCGCAGTCTCTATCGGATTGGCTGATCTTGGCTTTTTGTGCGCAGGAGGGCGGTTTGATTAAAATGCAGGTTGTCGCGCAGATTGAAACCGAAGAGGAGGTTTCGCCTGCGGATGAAACTGCGCCAGAAGCCGCCTCACAGGAGGAAATTGATGCGCTTGCCGCCAAAATAGAATTTATCTATCCTTATGAAACGGCAACCAGTCTGCCGACCAAGCTCACGGCGACCGAAATTAAGGAGCATCTTGCGTATCGGGGGCAGGATAAAGAGGCGATGTCCCTCAGCACTTTTAAAGAGGAAGACGACTTTAAGTGGCCCGATTTTGACGGAGGCGGGAAGAAATCCGCAGCCTCACGGGGGACGGCGACACATTTGCTTTTGCAGTATATTGACTATGAGAAAACGTCGAGCTTACAGGAACTTGCACAGGAGAAGGCAAGGCTTTGCTCAGAAAAGCTTTTGACGCAGGACGAGGCGGATGCTGCGGATGACAGGCTTGTACTCAGGTTTATTGAATCAGAAATCGGACAAAGGATAAAGAATGCCGACAAAATTTATAGGGAGTTTCGTTTCACGATACTTGAGGATGCAAGCGAGTATTTTGGCGTTCCCAAGGGCGAACAGCTGCTGATTCAGGGCATCGTTGACTGTTTTATCATCGAAAACGGCGAGATTACGATTATTGACTACAAAACCGATTCAGTGACGAGCCAAAGCGCCAAACAGCGTGCGGATTTTTATGTTCCGCAGCTTGAAACTTACAAAAAGGCGATCTCGCAAATACTTGGTATGCCGGTAAAACAGACTCTTGTGTATTTTTTAAAGCTGCAATTGAGCTTTGAGATGTAAGAAAATTTGCAAAGCACTTGCAAAAGAAGAAGGCTTGTGCTATAATCATTCTTGCGTTTTGTAACCACGTCGTTCGGGCGTACTCAAAATAGCTTGAAGCAAGGAGAGATAATTATGAAAGAAGGAATTCATCCCGATTATCAGCAGACAACAATTCGTTGCGCCTGCGGCGAGATAATCGAGACCGGCAGCACAAAGCAGAATATCACTGTTGAAATCTGCTCAAAGTGCCATCCATTCTTCACCGGTAAGCAGAAGCTGGTTGACACTAGCGGTCGTGTTGATAAGTTCAACAAGAAGTTTGGTCTGTAATTAAGAATATAAGAAAGCGACCCTGCGAAGAAAATTCGCAGGGTCGCTTTTTTGTTTGTTTTGTTATTTTGCAAACTCCACGGCCTTGGTCTCTCTTAAAACGTGAACCTTTATCTGGCCCGGATATGTTAGTTCTTCTTCAATCTTCTTTGCAATGTCTCTCGCAAGAAGGATGATCTCGTCCTCGCTGACAACCTCGGGTTTTACCATTACTCGAATTTCACGGCCTGCTTGAATAGCATAGGTGCTTTCAACTCCGGGGAAGGACTTTGAAACTTCTTCAAGCTTTTCAAGGCGCTTGACGTAGTTTTCGATGTTTTCGCGGCGTGCTCCAGGTCTTGCGGCGGAGATTGCGTCCGCTGCCTGAACCAGGCAAGCAATTATGGTGCGTGCTTCAACGTCGCCGTGGTGAGCTTCGATAGCGTGAATAACTTCTTCACTCTCTTTGTATTTCCTGGCAATGTCCACGCCGATGGTAACGTGGCTGCCTTCGACCTCGTGGTCTATGCTTTTGCCGATATCGTGCAATAGCCCTGCACGCTTTGCTGTTGCGATATTAACGCCAAGCTCGGCTGCGAGCAGTCCTGCAATGTGCGATACCTCGATTGAGTGGTTCAGCACGTTTTGGCCATAGCTTGTGCGGTATTTCTGGCGACCGATAAGCTTGATGAGGTCAGGGCGCAGACCCTGAACATTTGTTTCGAATACTGCTCTCTCGCCCTCTGCCTTGATAACTGCATCGACTTCTTTTTGAGCCTTTGCAACCATTTCTTCAATTCTTGCGGGGTGAATTCTGCCGTCGGCAATTAGCTTTTCAAGAGCAAGCCTTGCAACCTCACGGCGAACGGGGTCGAAGCTTGAAACGGTGATTGCTTCGGGGGTGTCATCGATAATGAGGTCGCAGCCGGTGAGTGTTTCGATGCTGCGGATGTTTCGTCCCTCACGGCCGATTATGCGGCCTTTCATTTCGTCGTTGGGGAGGTGTACGACGGAAACTGTTATTTCGCTAGCATGGTCTGCTGCGCAACGCTGGATTGCGAGGGCTATCAGCTCCTTGCCCTTGGCATCGGCTTCGTCCTTGTATCTGGTTTCAATTTCTTTGACCTTCATCGCCATTTCGTGGGTGACTTCGGTCTCGACAGAGGAGATTAGATAGCTTTTTGCTTCCTCCTGTGTGTAACCAGAGATTTTTTCAAGCATCTCAAGCTGAGATTTTTTAATGAGCTTGATTTCCTCCTGCTGGGCCTCTGCGTCTGCAAGCTTTTTGTTGAGCGATTCAGACTTTTGCTCAAGAGCGTCGGATTTCTTGTCGATGGATTCCTCTTTTTGCTGGAGACGCCTTTCTAATTTTGTGGCTTCAGCACGACGTTCTTTCATTTCATGTTCGTGTTCGGTTCTACTTTTGTGTATTTCTTCCTTTGCCTCTAAGAGAGCCTCTCTTTTTTTACTTTCAGCGCTTTTAATGGATTCGTTGATAATCCGTTTTGCTTCTTCCTCGGCACTTGAAATTTCGCGCTCGGAAACTCTTTTACGATATTTAATTCCGATGAAAATTCCTATAAATAGTATAACTATAGCGATTATAATGCCGACAATTATTTGTAGTGGGCTTGGCATAGTAAGTAAACACACCTCCATTCTTTAAGAATTTTATGGTGGTTTGAATCAGTTTATTGCATATTGCGATTTTTATATCGTCAAATATAGGTTATGCTAAAAATATCCTCCCCAGGATATTTTTAAATATATCTAATCTATTTTATAACCTGTGGGGTGTTATGTCAAGTGAAATATGCCTGACAAGACCCAAATATAGATCGTTTTTTGATGTTATGTGGCACTCTATTGTGTTTATGAGCTATTTTTTTCGTCAGTACGCTTAACAAGAATTTTTTCAACTCTCATTCCGTCCATCATCAGGACGGTAACTTTGAGGGCTTTGTATGTGAAGCTGTCACCAACCTTGGGATAGTCTCCGAAGGTTTCAAGTGTCCAACCGCCAACGGTTGAGCTGTCAAAATCAAATTCGGATTCTTCAAGTCCGAGTGTTTCGATAAAGTCACCCATAGCCATGTCGCCGCCCAGCTCAAAAACTCCATCGGGCAGCTCAATTACTTCGTCTTCGATTGTGTCGCTTTCATCCCAAATGTCGCCGACAATTTCTTCAAGCACATCTTCCATCGTGATGACGCCCAGAGTGCCGCCGTATTCATCGGTAACAATTGCAAGGTGTCTTTTGGTACGACGAAACTGCGAAAGCACGGCGGGGAGCTTTTGCGTTTTGTAAATATAGCATGGCGTCATTAAAAGCGAGCGGATGTTTACCCTGTCTTCATCGAGAAGCGCCCTGAAAAAATGGTTTAGATAGAGAATGCCGATGATGTTGTCGATGCTGTCCTGATAAACAGGCAGACGAGAGTATGGCGAGGCATTAATAATTTTAAGGTTTTCCTCCCAGCTGTCATCAATATCAAGTGCTGTGGCGTCAACTCTGGCTGTCATGACTTCAAATGCAGAAATTTCGTTGAAATCCAAGGCGGCATGGAGAAGCTCAGATCGGTCTTCGTTAAGGACGTCCTCATCCTCGGCAATGTCGATTATTGACTGCAATTCTTCGATTGCGGCATCCTGCTCGTGCTCCTGTCCGTCGCCGCTTTTAAACGAGGTTACAAGGTTTACAAGCTTTACAATAACAAATATCAGCGGAGATAGCACGATTTGAAGCGCACGCACAATGTAGGCAAATGTCAAAGACAAGCGGTTTGCGTTTTTCTTCGCTACAATTTTTGGCATTGTTTCGCAAAGCGAGATTACGGCAACGGTAGAAATGATGGTTGCAAGCCATGTGTACTTCTCGCCGAAGGCGCTGATTGCGATTACGGAGCTTAGGGAGGAAAGGGCGATGTTTGCAAAGTTGTTTCCAATCAGGATTGCGGAAAGAGCGTTGTCAAACTTATTTAGCACTCGCATTGCGCAAGCGGCGGCTTTATTGCCATCCTGCGCCATGTTTTCAAGCCTTATGCTGTTTGCGGAGGATAGCGCCATTTCGGCGGCAGAAAAGAATGCCGATAAAAGCATACAGCCGATAGAGGCAGCGATATAAAGCTGTGTCATATTTCGTCACCACCTTCTTCCGGTGTTTCTTGCAATGGCAGAATGCTAAGCTTCATGATTCGGCGCTGGTCAACCTCTGCAACAGTAATTCTAAGACCATTATAGTCAAAGCTTTCGCCTTGGCTTGGAATAATGTCAAAGTTTTCGTATGCCCATTCGCCTAGGAGCTTGTGCTCAAAGTCGAATTCATCGGGATCTTCATAGTCCATGAAGGCAAAAGCATCCTCAATGTCAACAGAGGCATCAAACGTGAAGGAGTCGTCAGGGTTTTTGACGGATAGGACAATTTCTTCGTCGTCCTCATCCCAAATTTCACCGACCAGCTCTTCAAGAATGTCTTCAACCGTGATGATTCCAAGGGTTCCGCCGTAGCTGTCTGCTACGATTGCCATATAAGTTTTGCGACTGGATAAAACCTGCAAAAGCTCGTCTATTTTTGCACTTGAGTGTACAAAATATGCTTCATCCAGAATGCTGCGTATATCGGGAGCAGCGCCAGTTTCCAGATATGTCTTGATGTATTTGCGAATTTGCAAAATGCCGATTATGTTGTCGATGCTGCCTTCATATACAGGAAGGCGGCTGTGACGTGTGCTTTTGATAATATCAACTATTTCGTCTTTTTCCATCTCTATATCAATTGCGTGAAGATCCACACGTGAGGTCAATACGCTTTCAACCGTCAGCTCGCCGAAGGTTAATGCGCTCTTTACAAGCTCGCCACGTTCAAAATCAAGCTCGCCTTCATCCGTCATGTTATCGACAATGTCGTGAAGCTCGTCTTCCGTGACAGATACGGTGCTTTCGCCTTTTGTTATTGAGGCTACTGCGTTTCCAAACGATGTGAGCACATGCGATACAGGGGAAAAAATACGCATAAGAAAGCACAGCGATGAAGCGGTCGATAATGCAAACTGCTCGCTGTACTTTTTTCCAAGACTTTTTGGCAGCATCTCACCGAGTAGAAAAACAATAATTGTGGTGATGATGGTGCTGACTGTAACGGCGCCTATTCCCCACTGTCTTGTGACAATAACTGTAATATAAGCGGACAGTGTCATACATACAATGTTAGTGCCGATTAGTAGTGTTGTAATAGCTTTGCTGAAGTTATCTACGACATAAAGAGCTTTGATACTTCTTCTGTCGCCGCGTTCCTGCATGAATTTTAGCCTTGCTTTGCTAATGGTGGCAAAAGCTGTTTCGCACACTGCAAAGTAGGCCGAAAAGAACAATAGCACAAGAATAATAATACAGGACAATATACTGCCCTCGTCCATGGCGGATAATCACACTCCATTTTTTAGAATAATCTGTATACTAGCATGAATTATGAAATACGTCAACAGTGTCAGAATAATTCGAGGTTCTAATTAATTTCTAATTCCGCTCACAAAGTATATTTATTTTTAGATGCAATTATGATGTGGAGTGTGGTATACTACAAAAAATATATCATAGGCAAAAAGAGAGGATTTTCTGATTCGCTATGAAAACGCTTATTTTGACCTGCAACACCGGAGGAGGACACAATTCTACCTCGTCGGCAATTAAGCAGGCTTTTGAAAATGATGGCCTTGAATGTGATGTGGCCGATGCATTAAGCTTTATTTCTGCCCAGCTATCGAAAATTATCAGCAAGGGACACGCTCAGGTTTACAGGTATGTGCCGAAGGCATTTTCGGGTGGATATTCCTTTTTGCAAACAAGAGACTCCGAAGCTAAAAGCGGTAATGGCAATGTCCTTGCAATTAAGAGCATTGGCACGGGCGCATATAAGCTTCACCGTTTCCTCGAAAAAGGGCAATATGACCATGTTATATGTGCTCACGTTATTTCGGCGGTTATGATGACGACAGTTTTGCAAAAATATGGAAGAAATGTATCTGCAAGCTTTGTTGACACCGATTACACATGTCCTCCGCTTTTGCGGGACTGCGATGTTGACATTTATTTTATACCACATGAGGGGCTTGTGGACGAGTTTATAGAAGCCGGACTCCCAAAGGATAGGATTGTGCCGGTTGGAATACCTATTTCCAGCGACTATAGAGCAAGAACGCCAAAAGACACTGCAAAAATGAACCTTGGGATTGACCCAAAGAAGCACAATGTGCTACTTATGGGAGGCAGCATGGGATGCGGCCCTGTTGATGACCTCGTGCCAAAAATCCTCGCGGCGCTTCCGGAGGATTGCATTTTGTCCGTTATATGCGGTACAAATAAAAAGCTTTTCACTGCCCTTTCAAAGCTTAAAAATCCGAATCTCCATATATATGAATACACAAAAAAAATCCCCGCATTGATGGACAGCGCACAGATGCTTATAACAAAGCCCGGCGGCATCAGCATTTCGGAGGCCGCAACCAAGAATTTGCCGCTGCTTCTGCTTGACGTTGTTGGCGGATGCGAAACGCAGAACTTGAATTTCTTCGTTAAGAATGGCTGGGCGCAGGAAACTACCACCAAAACCGCAGCACAGGACTGTGCCATGCTGATTTCCAATCAGGTGGAGCTTGACAGACGAAGAGAGGCATTAAATTCAGCATTCAGCCGAGATGTTGCGATGGACATTTGCCATTTTTGCATAGGCATAAATGTTTCGTAAAAATAAGCACCAGCCAAGAGAGCTTTTCTTGGTTGGTGCTTTGTATTATATGTTTTTGATGGGATCTAATGCATTATGTAGCTTGTCCGTGATAGCGCCGGAGAATATATCGTCCGCATAACCATGAAGTTTGTTGAGAGACTCAACCGCTGCACGAAGGTCAATGTTTGCGGCGAGGAACAAGTCGTTATCAAGAATGAAACGAACCTCATTTTCCGAGACAGCAGAAACTGAGGTGCCCGTTCGTACGTTTCTTTTTATCAGCCCGGGTCCTGCATGAAGCTTTAGCTTGCAGTGACTATCCAGCGCTCTTTCAATGTCAACGGAGCATTTTGCAACGTCGCTCTCGTCGATATCGGGGGAACTTAAAACGCCGAGGTATTGGGGGCTTATCAGCTCTGACCAGCGGCAGTCCTGAAGCGATAGCTTTTGACGAGAGAAAGCGTTGACGTATCGAAGCCCGACACGCTCAAAAAAGGAGGGTTTATAGATATTGATAAACTGCGCAAGCGGCTTGTCAAGCTGTGCGGCAAAATCCTCCCAGCTTGTATATTTGACAGTGGAAAGGGCTATAAAGCTTTTTGTAAGGCTGAGCTTATAAAGCCCGTCTCTTGATATAAAGCTGTGGTTTTTGATCTGCTGGGACTGCTGCGGTATGTTTTCGACCTGCATGGCATATTTCGGGAAGCTGTCACGGATCGTGTCCTGAAACTGGGCAGGGTCGGTTGCCTCGATTGATAGAATGGTTGGAAATCTAATCTGGCAGATTACCTCCATACGCTGGTGGTTATTGTATGTTATTTGTGTGTTATCCGATAGTGTCATGATTTCTTCACCTCTGCAAGTATTGTAAAAGACAAGACAAGATTAGTCAAGCAGCAAGGCGCTACAGCAAAACAGAGCCGTTTATGCGAAGCCTGAACTGCGGTCCGAGGTAATCGGCGGCTTTTTTGCATAGCAGCATACGCTTTAGAAATATCTCAAAATAGTCCATAACGGCGCATTTTCCTGTATCAATTGAAAGCTCAAGCGTGATAGTTTCGGCATCCGGGCCGAAAATCAGCTCCGAGGACTCAACGGCATAGTTTACCCTATCGTGGATATCTGCAAGAATCTGCATATCGCTCTGGCGGACACGGCTTCTTCTTACATCACTTTTATCGGCGATAATAAGAGCCGCTGCAATAGGACTTACTGCAACTGCAGTTCCCTCATCATGGTTGCCAATGGCAGAGATAACCGTTGCTATTTCAAGGGAATCCATTCCAAGCTTGTCGAGCAGCCTGTATGCGATAAGTGCGCCGCTTTGCGCATGGTCATTCCGGTTTACAACATTTCCGATATCGTGAAGATGCCCTGCAATTTTTGCAAGCTCGCATGTGCGCTCGTCATATTCAAGTTTTTGCAAAATGTCGCTTGCTGTGAATGCAACCTTTGTGACATGGGCGAAGGAATGCTCTGTATAGCCCATTGCGAGCATTGTGTTGTCTGCCATTTCTATATATGTGTTTATTTCGTCGTTATTTCTGACGTCGTCGTAGGTAATCATATTTTTTAACTCCTCTTTTCGGAATAATTATGTTATATGATTTAGTATACCACAAAACTGAGAGAGATGGTTAATTCTATGTAAATTCTTTCTAAGGTTTGATTTTGATACGAAAGCATGGTAAACTTAGCGCATGATTTATTTTGTTGAAGACGATAATAATATAAGACAGCTTGTGATTTACACGTTTCAAAAAAGCGACCTTGCGGCTCAAGGCTTTGTGTCGGCAGATGATTTTTGGGCTGGGATGAAGAACGGAAAGCCTGATCTTGTCATGCTTGATATCATGCTGCCCGGCGAGGGCGGTCTTGAGATTCTTGAGCGTTTACGAAGCGATGCGGCGACAAGCGACATTCCCATCATGATGATAACAGCGAAAAGCAGCGAGTACGACAAGGTTATTGCCCTTGACATGGGAGCTGATGATTATGTCACGAAGCCCTTCGGCATGATGGAGCTTATGGCACGGGTTCGTGCGCTTTTGCGCCGCAAAAAAAAGCCGGAGATCACCGAGTATAACATTGGAGGGCTTTATGTTTGTACTGAGCGCCATGTTGTAACAGTTGGCGGGGAAGGTGTTACGCTTACACTAAAGGAGTTTGAGATTTTATCAATTCTCCTGAAGAATCAAGGCAGGGTTGTGACAAGGGAAGCGCTGCTTGATGCAGTTTGGGGATATGCTGCGTTCAGCGAAAATAGAACTGTAGACGTTCACATAAGCACACTGCGCCAAAAGCTTGGGCAGGCAGGGCATCTTGTTGAAACGGTTAGGGGAATCGGATACAAAATCGGAGGGAAACAATAATGAATGCCCGGCTCTTCAAAAGCGTATTTCTTGTTGCAATAGCAGTGTTTTTTGTGAGCCTCGTTGCAATTACGGCAGCGTTTTATTTTTCTTTCCAGAACGAAGCCGTGTCTTTGGGTCATGCAGAAAATTTTTCGCTGTCTGCAATGCTGCTTGGGTCGTTTTATCCCCTTTTGGCAATTATAGTTTTGATGCTGGTTCTGTCTGCTGTGATTGCAGCGGTTGTTGCCAGAAAAATTGTTATGCCAATAAAAAGTCTGAACATTGAAACTCCTGACGACAGGGATGTATATGAGGAGCTAAGGCCGCTGGCACAGCGTGTTAATGAGCAAAATCGAACGATTTATGAGCAGATGGACGCACTTGGAAAAGAGCATGGCAAGCAGGACGCTATGCGCCGTGAGTTTACCGCCAATGTTTCGCACGAGCTAAAAACGCCGCTGACATCAATTTCAGGCTATGCCGAGATTATACGTGATGGAGTTGCAAGCAAGGAGGACATTGCACCCTTTGCAGGCAAAATCTACGACGAAGCGCAGCGAATGATAGTGCTTGTCGGCGATATTCTGCGCCTTAGTGAGCTCGAAACAAAGGAGCTGCCAACCGTTTGGGAGGAGGCCGACATTTATGCCGTTTGCGGGGAGGTTGCGCAGAGGCTTTCTGCCGTCGCAAAAACCGCAGAAGTGAGCCTAGAGCTTACAGGGCAGAGCGCTGAGCTGACCTGCGTGAGGCATATTATTGACGACATTGCGTTTAACCTGTGCGACAATGCAATCAAATACACTGAGCCCGGCGGAGTTATAAAAATGTCTGTTTCGCAAGACGAAGAGAGCGTTACATTGAGCGTTTCCGATAATGGCATCGGCATTCCCCGAAAGGACTTAGACCGTGTTTTTGAGAGATTTTATCGTGTGGACAAAAGCCACTCCCGTGAAAAGGGAGGCACAGGCTTGGGACTTTCTATCGTCAAGCACGGAGCGTCGCTTCATCAGGCAAGCCTGGATATGAAAAGTGAGCTTGGGAAGGGAACGAGCATATCGGTTATATTTCCTAAAAATAGAACGGTGCAGTCCTGACTTCGGGGCGGCACCGTTTTCTTATCATATGGCGGAATTAGAAGCGCAAAAGGCTCATATCCTTTTACATAGTAAACTATGGGAGGGTATTTATGACTATCAGCCTTTGCATGATTGTAAAAAACGAGGAAGAGGTTTTGGCGCGATGCCTTGAGAGCATTAGGGGCCTGGTTGATGAAATTATTATTGTCGATACGGGATCAACCGATGCTACTAAGCTTATTGCCGCCCAATATGCCGACAAGGTTCTGGATTTCGAGTGGATTGACGATTTTTCCGCCGCAAGGAACTTTGCGTTCGATCAGGCGACAATGGATTTTCAAATGTGGCTTGATGCGGACGACATTTTGCCTGAAGACGAGAGGGAAAAGTTTTGGCGCATGAAGAAAGAGCTGACAAAGGATATTGATCAGGTCACCATGAAGTATTATACGCAGGTTGATGAAGACGGAAAGCCTCTGCATTTCTCAATTCGTGAGAGATTACTGAACAGGGCGAGAAACTTCAGGTGGATTGAGCCTGTGCATGAGTGCATTCCGCTTTCGGGCAATATATTGCATAGCGATGTTTGCATAGTACATCAAAAACCGCCGTCTGACGGTGTCTCAACACGCAATCTTGATATTTATGAGTCAATTGAAAAAAGCGGAAAGGAGCTTAATCCAAGGCAGACCTATTACTTTGCAAGAGAGCTGAAGGATCATCGGCGCTGGGCGAAGGCGGCATATTATTTCAGAAGATTTCTTGATGGCGGAAAGGGCTGGTATGCCGATAATGTTGGAGCTTGCTTTAATCTTAGCATCTGCTATCAGATGCTTTGCGATTGGGAAAGGGTATTGCCAACGCTGATTGAAAGCTTTACCTATGATAGCCCCAGTGCCGAGATTTGCTGCCAGATTGGGTATCATTTTAAGGGCATAGAAAAATATGCCATTGCACTTAAATGGTTTCAGCTTGCGCTAAACCTTGGCAGTGAGCCCGAAGCAGGCTTTGTAATAACCGATTATTGGGGATATATCCCTAATATTGAAGCCTGCGTTTGCTGCTGCAACCTTGGGCAGCATGATTTGGCACGGCAATATAACGAGGCGGCCCTTCAATTGAAGCCCGGTAGCAGCGCCGCCCTTCATAACAGGCAGTATCTTGAAAACTTATAAGTTTCTTTACATTTTTTAAAGGAAGAATTATAATGAATGCACATAAAAAATAAGAGGAGTAAAGTTTGAAACATTGTAGTTTAAGTACCATCTTGAAAAGGGCGCAAAAAACCAGACCATCAGGAAATGGTCAAAAATCGGTATTCAACTCGCGCTTACGATGGGATTGGAGAAGTCACTAAATATCCCTGCCTCTGGATGATGAAGATAGCCTCTTCAAGTGAAATATTGCGGTGCGCAGGTGGTCTGTCGCCCTTGCGGTAGAGTTCGGGATTGTAGGGTTCGCTTTTTTTGAGAATGTTGAAGATGGCAGTCAGCAGCATTCTAGCGATGGCGATAATCGCTTTTTTGTGACCCCTACGCTTTTTCATTGACAGATAGCGATTACGGATTTCGGGATTCTTCTTGCTCTTAATTGCAGCAAGGGCACATTGTACGAGCAGCGGCTTGATGTAAGCTCCGGCACGGCTGATTCTGGTAGTTTTCTTTTTTCCTGCGCTTTCGTTATTCTGCGGCGTAAGACCCGCCCACGAGCAAAGATGCTTCGAGGTTGGGAACACGGGCATATCTACGCCAATTTCCGAAATAATCCCAATTGCGGAAAAGGACTTGATACCCGGCACCGTCAGAACAAGGTCGAGTTGAGGAAGAAACTTCTCTGCGACAGAAAGGATAAGCGATTCCAGATTGAGTTTGCATAGTTCAAGTGCTTCCATGTGGGAACGGATGATACGGAGCTTTTCAGCTTGTTCGGCACATATCTCCCCGTCCACAGCGGATTGGATTTGCTCCACGGGCGCCTTGATGCCCTTAGTTAGAAAGGGCGCTACATCGAAAGGTTCATTGCTTTCCAATAATCGGGTAGTAATAGCAGTGGCAGCCTTGCCGAACACATCGGAAAACACATCGTCCAGTTTGATATTGGAAACAGTCAGGCAGTTCTGTGCCCGGTTTTTCTCGCCGGTCATAAAATTGGTTAGCTTCCAGTGGTAACGCACCAAATCTCGAAGCTGACGGATGTCGGCAGGCGGGATAAAACTGCCGGAAACCAAGTCGTGCTTGAAAATGTCGGCAATCCACTTGGCATCCTTTTTGTCGGTTTTCTTACCCCGAATCGCCTTTACGTACTTTGGATGAGCAAGAACGATATTGCAGGTTGGTTCCAGAATGTTGTAAATGGGAATCCAGTACTTTCCGGTGGATTCCATGCAAACATCCCGACAGTCGTTCTCAACAAGCCAAGCAGCAAGACGGCGCAGGTCGCCGGTGAACGTGGAAAACCGCTTGCTCTTGTAGCTGGTGACACCCTGCCCATTAGTTGAAGCGACACAGGCCACGACGAAGGACTTGTGGACATCCATCCCGCAACAGATTTGATAGACAATTTTAAGCATAGCACATCCCCTCAAGATAGTATTTGAGGGAACAGGCAGGGACTGGACGCTCACTGAAAAACGAGTAGTTTGTCTCTCCAAAGATAAGTTTACGGGGTTCATTGGCCCCACTCATTTGTGCTTGAAAGAGCGTCCGGCACACATACATATTCGGTTCAGCCAGCAAACTGTGCCCACTCACCTCCACGTGCTCTGTAGTGTACCTGCTTCCTCAAGCATATTCTAACAAATTTAATCACTCTGCGTTAGAGGCTTTTCGGTTTCATTACCCGTTTGTGCCTTGAGCGCAGCGAAAGGAATGGTCATACATATGAA